>Ga0126307_10001805_pt1 | contig 14248 bp, 15 predicted proteins | sample Plot28_FD_89955 | JGI IMG/M metagenome (GOLD analysis project Ga0126307, IMG submission 89955) | Serpentine soil microbial communities from UC McLaughlin Reserve, CA, USA - Plot28 | ecosystem: Environmental > Terrestrial > Soil > Grasslands | place: USA: UC McLaughlin Reserve, Lake County...
CAGGCGGCCGTCGCCCGGGTCGAAGTAGAGGTGGCTCTCCGCGTCGCGGTCGAGGTTGGGCTGCTCGAAGATGAACGGCATCCCGAGGACGCCCTCCCAGAAGTCGATCGACGTCTGCCGGTCGGCGCCGACGATCGTGATGTGGTGCACGCCCTGGCTCTGCAGCTTGCGCATGGTCTCCCTACTGCTCGACGAGCGTCGACTTGTACTCGCTGCGCTGAAGTGTCCCGTACGGCACGAGCTCGATCGCCGTCTGGACGACCAGGGCGTCGCGCAGGCGCCGCGCGATCTCGCCGGCGAGCGCGTCGCCCGCGGTCGCGTCGCGCGCGAGCTCGACGCTGACCGGCAGCGGCGGGTCCTGCTTGACGCCGCGGGAGCGCGGCCGGACGAGGATGTGCCCGCTGACCTGCGGGGCGAAGGCGCTGACCACCTCTCGCACGGCGGACGGGAAGACGTTCACGCCGCGCACGATGATCATGTCGTCGGTGCGCCCGATGCAGCGGATGCGCGGGCCGGCGCGCCCGCACGGGCATGGCCCGGCGCGGACCGCGACGTGGTCGCGCGTGCGGAATCGCAGCAGCGGCGCGGCGCGGTGGCGCAGGTGGGTGAGCACGAGCTCGCCGGTCGCGCCGTCCTCCATGGGGATCGCGGCGCCGGTGTCGGGGTCGATCAGCTCCGGATGCACGAAGCCATGGGCGCCGAGGTGCATGCCGTCCTGGTGCTCGCACTCGCCCCACAGCGAGACCCCGATGTCGCCGATGCCCATGGCCTCGGTGACCCGCGCGCCCCAGCCGTCCTCGAGCTTCGCGCGGAACGCGGGCTCGCCGCCGCCCGGCTCGCCGGCGACGAGGACGCGCTCCACGCTCGAGTCGCGCAGCTCGGCCGACTCGGCGAGGTGAGCGGCGTAGGACGGCGTGAGCACGGCGGCCTCGGGCCTCAGCAGCTCGATCGCGCGCAGCAGGCGCTCGCTGTTGCCCGTGCCGACGGGGATGTGGCAGAGGCCGATGCGCTCGAAGGCGGCGAGCGCCGCGCCGGCCGCGAACGGTCCGGCGTTGTAGGTCGAGACGATCCGCTGCCCCGGCTGCACGCCCGACGCGGCGTAGCTGCGGGCGGAGCCCGTGACCCAGTTCTCGACGTCGCCGGCGGTCAGCGGGATGTAGCTCGGCGTGCCCGTCGTGCCGCTGGTCGAGTAGATGCGGACGATCTCGTGCGGCTCGGCGCACAGGTGCGCGCCGAAGGGGTCCTGCGGCGTGACCGTGGCGCGCAGCTCGGCCTTCTCGGTCAGCGGCAGCTCGGCGATGCGGGCCAGCTCCCCCGGCGCGTGGCCGCGCAGCTTCTCGCGGTAGAACGGCGAGCGCTCGAGCAGGTAGGCGACCTGCTCGCGGTACGCCTTTTCGTCACTCATCCGCCTTCTCGGCGGCCGCCGCCATGAGGAACCCCACGGGGTGCTCGCGCTCCTCGGCCAGGTGGGCGAGCAGGCTGGCGGTCCGCGCGAGGATCGGGATCGCCTTGACCGTCGCGGCGCCGAAGCCCAGGTCGAGCATGACAGCGGCGATCGGCATCGACACGTTCATGACCAGCGGCCGGCCCCACTCGGCCGCGACGGCCTCGCGGTACGCCCGGGCGCGGGCGATGTGCTCCCCGCTGACGCCGCGCTCGTCCGCGAGCTCGAGGATCCGCTCGGCGCGCGGGTCCAGCGGCTTGTGCACGGGATGGCCGAAGCCGGGCACCTTGCCGCCGCCGGCGCGGATCCCGCGCACGACCTCCGCGGGATCGCCGCCGCGCTCCAGCAGCCGGGCGCACTCCTCGGCCGTGCCGAGCAGGACGGGCCCGCACCCGAGGATGCCGGCGGCCACCGCGCCCTGGAGCGAGCGCGGGTCGGCCGAGAGCGTCATCCGGGCGGCGACGTTCGTCGGCATCATCCCGTGCTCGGCGATGGCGACGAGCAGCGTGTCGAGGAAGAAGCGCTGGTCCGCGGTCGCCGCTTGACCGGTGAGCAGCAGGTGGAAGTACTCCGTGAAGCTCAGCTTCCCCATCAACTCGCTGGTGAGGTCGCGTCCGCGTACCTCGACGCGGTCCGGGTAGGCCTGACTGATGTGGCTGAGCGGCATGTCGCTATCTTCGCGTGTCGACAGAGGAGGAGAGCCATGACGACGGTGGACCTCGAGCAGCAGCAGCTGCTCATCGGTGGCGCGTGGACGCCCGCGTCGCGCGGCGCCACGTTCGAGCGGACCGATCCCTTCACCGGCGAACCGGTCACGGTCGCCGCCGCGGCCGGTCGCGAGGACGCGCGCCGGGCCGTCGAGGCGGCAGCCGCCGCGTTCCCAGGATGGGCGGGCACGCCGCCGGCGGAGCGCCGTGCGCTGCTGACCAAGGCGGCGGGCCTGCTCATGGATCGCGGGCCCGAGATCGCCGGGATCATGACCGAGGAGGTCGGGGGCACCTTCGGGTGGGGGATGTTCAACTGTGACCTCGCGTCGCGGATGCTCCACGAGGCCGCGGCTCAGGCGTACTCGGTCGTCGGCGAGGTGATCCCGTCCGATGTCCCCGGCGCGCTCGCGATGGGCATCCGACAGCCGGCGGGCGTGGTGGTCGGCATCGCGCCGTGGAACGCGCCGGTGATCCTCTCGACGCGAGCGGTGGCGACGCCGTTGGCCTACGGGAACACGGTCGTCCTGAAGGCCTCGGAGCACTGCCCACGCACGCATGCCTCGGTCGTCCGGGCGCTCGTCGACGCCGGCCTGCCCTCGGGCGCGATCAACCTGATCCTCCACTCCGCCGACGACGCCCCCGAGGTGGTCGACGAGCTGATCGCGAACCGCGCGACGCGGCGCGTGAACTTCACCGGGTCGACGCGCGTAGGTCGCATCGTCGCGGCCAAGTGCGCGAAGCACCTCAAGCGCTGCCTGCTCGAGCTGGGAGGCAAGGCGCCGCAGGTCGTCCTGGCCGACGCCGACCTCGACGCCGCCGCCGACGCGGCGAGCTTCGGCGCGTTCATGAACTCCGGGCAGATCTGCATGTCGACGGAGCGGGTCGTCGTCGACCGCACGGTGGCGGACGATCTGGCGTCACGGCTCGCCGAGCGCGCCGGCAGGCTGGTGACCGGCGACCCGCGCGACGAGGGGACGATGGTCGGGCCGGTCATCAACGACGCGGCGCGGGAGCGGGTGCTCGAGCTGATCGACGACGCGCGCTCGAAGGGCGCCCAGGTGCTGGCCGGGGGCGAGGCCGAGGGCAACGTCATCGCGCCGAGCGTCCTCACCGGAGTGACGCGGGAGATGCGGCTCTACGGCGAGGAGTCGTTCGGGCCCGTGGTGGCGATCGTGCCGGTCAACGGTCCCGACGAGGCCGTCGCGGTGGCCAACGACACCGAGTACGGGCTGGCCGCCGCCGTGTTCGGGCAGGACGTCGACGCGGCGATGGAGATCGCACGGCGGATCGAGTCGGGCATCTGCCATGTGAACTCCTCCACGGTGCACGACGAGCCGCAGATGCCGTTCGGCGGCGTGAAGTCGTCGGGTTGGGGGCGCTTCGGCGGCAGCGCGGCCCTGGAGGAGTTCACGGAGCTCCGCTGGATGACGATCCAGCAGACGTCGCGCCACTACCCCATCTGATGGCGGCACGCGACTCGCCGCCGTTCCGCGCCGACCACGTCGGCAGCCTGCTGCGCCCGCCCGAGCTGCTGCGGGCGCGGGAGGACTTCGCCGCGGGAGCGATCGACGCGGAGGCGCTGCGGGCGGTCGAGGACGAGGCGATCCGCGAGGTCGTCCGCCTCCAGGAGGAGGTGGGAATGCGCACGGCGACCGACGGCGAGTTCCGGCGCGCGTCGTGGCACATGGACTTCATCTACGAGCTCGACGGCGTCTCCAAGGTGATGGACCAGGCGCTCAGCGTGCAGTTCCGCAACGAGAGCGGGACGATCGAGTTCGCGCCGCCGTCGCTGCAGGTGGGCGACCGGATCGGCCTGTCCACGACGATCTTCGGCGGCGCGTTCGAGTTCCTGCGCTCGGTCGCATCCGAGCGCCAGACGCCGAAGCTCACGATCCCGTCGCCCAGCATGGTCCACTACCGCGGCGGTCGCGCGGCGATCGACGAGGCCGTCTACCCGGACATCGACGCGTTCTGGGCCGATCTGACGGCGGCGTACGCGGAGGAGGTGCGCCGCCTCGGCGAGCTCGGCTGCACGTACCTCCAGTTCGACGACACGAGCCTGGCGTACCTCAACGACCCGGCCCAGCGCGAGTACGTGCGCGGCATCGGCGGCGACGCGGAGCACCAGCACGAGGCCTACATCCGCCACATCAACGAGGCTCTCGCCGACCGCCCGGAGGGCATGGCCCTGACCACCCACATGTGCCGCGGCAACTTCCGCTCCTCGTGGGTGGCCGAGGGCGGTTACGACTTCGTGGCCGAGGCGCTGTTCAACGAGCTGGAGGTCGACGGCTTCTTCATGGAGTGGGACGACGCCCGCTCCGGTGGGTTCGAGCCGCTGCGCTTCGTGCCTGACGGCAAGGTCGTCGTGCTCGGTCTCGTCACCACCAAGCGCGGAGACCTCGAGGACAAGGACGTCCTCAAGCGGCGCATCGACGAGGCGTCGCGGTTCGTCGACGTCGACCAGCTCTGCCTGTCGCCGCAGTGCGGCTTCTCGTCCACCGTCGAGGGGAACGCGCTCTCGCGCGATCAGCAGGCCGACAAGCTGCGGCTCATCGTGGACACGGCCGCGGAGGTGTGGGGCTAGAAGTCGTCCGCGGCCGGCAGGCCGACGTAGTTCTCGGCGAGGCTGCGCGCGGCCGCCGGCGAGCGCGCGAGGTAGTCGAGCCGCGCCAGCTGCAGCCGTTTCTCGAACGCGCCGCCGCCGAGGTCGTGCAGCAGCTGGGTCATGTAGTTCGAGAAGTCCTGGGCGCGCCACACCCGCCGGAGCGCCGTGTCCGAGTAGCGGTCGAGGCCGGAAGTGGCTCCGGTGGCGTAGAAGCCGGCCAGCGCCGCGGCGAGCAGGCGGACGTCGTTGACCGCGAGGTTGAGCCCCTTGGCGCCGGTCGGCGGCACGATGTGCGCCGCGTCGCCGGCCAGGAACAGCCGTCCGTGCCGCATCGGCTCGGCCACGAAGCAGCGCATGGGCGTGATCCCCTTCTCGAGGACCGTGCCTCGGTTGACCTTCCCGATCCGGGTTTCGAGCTCGGCCCAGACCCGGTCGTCGGGCCATGCGCCGACGTCCTCGTCGGCGGGGACCTGCAGGTAGAGCCGGCTGATCCGCGGCGAGCGCATCGAGTGCAGCGCGAAGCCGTGCTCGTGCCACGCGTAGATGAGCTCGTCGGTGGAGGGCGGCGCCTCGGCGAGGATGCCGAGCCACCCGAACGGATAGACGAACTCGTGCTCGGTCAGCGCGCCATCCGGGATCGACGGCCGGCACACGCCGTGGAAGCCGTCGCAGCCGGCGATGAAGTCGCACTCGAGCTCGTGCGGCTCACCGGCGTGCTCGTACGCGATCCGCGGGCGGTCGCCCTCGAGGCCCGTGACGGCGACGCGCGCGACCTCGAAGCGCAGCTCGCCGCCGCGCTCGAGGCGGGCGGCGACCAGATCCTTCACGATCTCCTGCTGGCCGTAGATCGTGATGTGGCGGCCGGTGAGCTCTGCCATCGGCACGTGCACCGTGCGCCCTCGGTAACGCAGGTTGACGCCGCTGTGCTCGAGCCCCTCGCGGTCGAGCCGGCCCGCCACCCCGAGGTCGCGGAGGACGTCGACCGTGTTCTGCTCGAGCAGCCCGGCGCGCACCCGCTGCTCGACGTGCTCGCGCGCGCGGTCCTCGAGCACGACCGACTCGATGCCGGCGCGGTCGAGCAGGAGCGCCAGCGTGAGGCCGGCGGGGCCGGCGCCCACGATGCCGACCTGCGTCCGCGCTCCCGACATGCGGCGGCAGCGTATAAACCCGGGCGATGGCCGGGGGCTTCCGTCGCGACGACCGCGAGATCCATCCACCGCTGGACTTCCCGCCGTACCGCTCGACGGCGCTGCGGCATCCCGAGCAGCCGCTGGTCTATCTCCCGCACACGCTCACCGAGCGCACGGGACCGCGCCTGGGCCGCGGCCGCGTCGGCGAGCTCGACCACGACCTCACGCGCCAGCATGCCGGCGAGCCGCTCGGCGAGCGCATCACCGTCTCGGGGCGGCTGCGCGACAGTGACGGACGCCCCATCCCGGACGCGCTCGTCGAGATCTGGCAACCCAACGCGGCCGGGCGCTACCGGCATCGAGCGGACAACTGGCCGGCGCCGTTGGACCCGAACTTCTCCGGGGCCGGTCGCTGCCTGACCGACGGCGAGGGCCGCTACGCGTTCGTCACCATCAAGCCCGGCCCCTACCCCTGGGGAAACCACCACAACGCGTGGCGGCCGGCGCACATCCACTTCTCGCTGCTCGGCACGGCGTTCGCACAGCGCCTGGTGACGCAGATGTACTTCCCCGGCGACCCGCTGTTCGAGCAGGACCCGATCTTCAACGCGGTCCGCGATCCCGCCGCGCGCGAGCGGCTCGTCTCGCGCTTCTCGCTCGAGGGCACGCAGCCGAGCTGGGCGCTGGCCTACGAGTTCGACATCGTCCTGCGCGGCCGCGACGAGACACCGATGGAGGCTGCGGCGTGAGGCTGGCGCCCACCGCGTCGCAGACCGTGGGGCCGTACCTGGCGCTTGGGCTGCCTTGGGACGACGGCCCCCATGCCGTCGCCGCCGGCGGCGTGCGCATCGCGGGACGCGTCCTCGACGGCGCCGGCGAGCCGGTGCCCGACGCGCTCGTCGAGACGTGGCAGGCCAGCCCCGAGCCGCGCGAGGGGTTCCGCGGCTTCGCGCGCTGTCCGACCGACGATGCCGGCGAGTGGTTCGTCGTCACGCTGCCGCCCGGCGAGGTCGACGGTCAGGCGCCGCACATCGACGTCTCGGTGTTCGCGCGGGGCCTGCTGAACCGGGTCGTCACCCGGATCTACTTCGACGACCAGGGGGAGGCCAACGCGCGCGACCCCGTGCTGGCCGCCGTGCCCGCCGACCGGCGTGGCACCCTGCTGGCCGAGCGCACCGACGATGGCTACCGGTTCGACATCCGCCTCCAAGGACCCGGCGAGACCGTCTTCTTCGACGTCTGAGCTCTTCGGCGCCCTCTACGCGCGCGGCGGCGTCGCGGCCGAGGTCGGCGACCGCGCGTGGCTTCAGGCGATGCTCGACGTCGAGGCGGCGCTCGCGCGGGCCTGCGCGCGCGCAGGCCTCGTGCCGGACGCCGCCGCAGACGCCATCGCCGCCGCGTGCCGCGCGGACGGCTACGACATCGCGGCGCTCGGCCGCGAGGCCGCGGACTCCGGCACGCCGGTGATCGCGCTCGTCCGCGCCCTCCGCGAACGCGTGGGCACCGACGCGGCGGCGCACGTTCACCGCGACGCCACCAGCCAGGACGTGCTCGACACCGCGGCGATGCTCGTCGCGGCTCGGGCGCTGGGGCCATTGCTCGTCGACGCGGCGGCCACCGCCGAGGCCGTCGCGGCGCTCGCCGAACGCCACGACGACACGCTCGTCGCCGGCCGCACGCTCCTCCAGCAGGCGCTGCCCATGTCGTTCGGGCTCAAGGCGGCGGGCTGGCTGATCGGCGTGGAGGACGGCATCGCCGGGCTCGTCGCCGTCCGCGACGGGACGCTGGCCGTGCAGATGGGCGGGCCGGTCGGCGACCGCGACCCCGCGATCGCCGCGCGCGTCGCCGCCGAGCTCGGCCTCGTCGAGCCGGTGATCCCGTGGCACACCCACCGGGCGCGGCCGGTCGCCCTCGCCGCGGCGCTCGGCGTCCTGACCGGCGCGCTGGCCAAGGTGGCACGCGACGTCACGCTGCTGGCGCAGGACGAGGTGGCCGAGGTCCGCGAGGGTGGCGACCCAGCGCGCGGCGCGTCGTCCTCGATGCCGCACAAGCACAACCCCGTCGCCGCGGTCTCGACGCTCGCGTGCGCCGAGCGCGTCCCCGGCCTGGTGGCGACGATGCTGGCCGCGATGACCCAGGAGCACGAGCGGGCGGCCGGCGCGTGGCAGGCGGAGTGGGGGACGCTCACCGAGCTCCTTCGACTCACGGGCTCCGCTGCCGCATGGTCGCGCGATCTGCTCGAGCACCTGCACGTCGACGCCGAGCGCATGCGGCGCAACGCCGAAACGCTCCCGGAGCGCGGCGGTGGGCGAGCCGCGAGCACGCTCGTCGAGCGCGCGCTGTCGGCCCACCGGGCGGCCCGGCGGTGACCACCGTCGCCCTGTATCACCAGGCCGCGCGCCTGCTCCCCGATCATCTCGACCCGCCGGAGGCCGCATGAGCGATCCGACCTACGACGCCGGCATGGCGGTGCGCCGTGAGGTGCTCGGCGACGCCCACGTCGATCGCGCGATCGAGGGCGCCACCGACTTCAACGCCCCCTTCCAGGAGCTCATCACTCGCTACGCGTGGGGCGGCGTCTGGACGCGCGAGCAGCTGGACCGCCGGACGCGCAGCGCCATCACGCTCGCCGTCCTGGCCGCGCTGCGCTCCGAAGCCGAGCTCGCGCTGCACGTCCGGGCCGCACTGCGCAACGGGCTCACGGCCGAGGAGGTCCGCGAGGTGCTCCTGCACACCGCGGTCTACGCCGGCGTGCCGGCCGCCAACCAGGCGTTCGAGATCGCCGAGCGCACTCTGCGTGGTATCCCACCGTCGTGACCGCGGTCTCGCTCTTCGTCACCTGCTTCAACGACACGCTGTTCCCACGGGCGGGGCGCGCGACGGTCGAGCTGCTCGAGCGGCTGGGGTGCGAGGTCGACTTCCCGGAGCGCCAGACGTGCTGCGGGCAGATGCACTTCAACAGCGGCTATGCGGACCATGGTGAGGCGCTCACGCGCCGCTGGGAGGAGGTGTTCCAGGGCGCGGAGGTCGTCGTGTCGCCGTCGGCGTCGTGCGTGGCGCACGTGCGGGCGCACGTCGCGTCGGCCACCGGGCGGCTGTTCGAGCTGAGCGAGTTCCTCGTCGACCGGCTCGGCGTGACCGACGTCGGCGCGTCGTTCCCCCACCGCGTGACGCTGCATCCGACGTGCCACTCGTTGCGGCTGCTGCGCGTCGGCGACCGGCCGCGGCGGCTGCTGGAGGCGGTGCGCGGCATCGACCTCGTGGCGCTGGGCGAGGCGGAGGAGTGCTGCGGCTTCGGCGGGACGTTCGCGGTCAAGAACGCCGACACGTCGATGGCGATGCTGTCCGACAAGCTGCGCCACGTGCTCGCCACGCGCGCGGAGGTGTGCGCGGCGGCGGACACGTCGTGCCTGATGCACATCGGCGGGGCCCTGCGGCGCCAGCGCGCGGGTGTGCGCACGATGCACGTGGCCGAGATCCTGGTGGCACGCGAATGAGCTTTCCGGGGGCGGCCCGCGAGGCGCTGGGCAACGCCCAGCTGCGGCGCAACCTCGGCAAGGCGACGACGACGATCCGCGACAAGCGGGCGCGCACGGTGGCCGAGCTGCCCGACTGGGAGGCGCTGCGCGACGCGGGCGCGGCGATCAAGGCGCGGGCCATGGCGACGCTGCCCGAGCAGCTCGAGCGCCTCGAGGCGTCGGTGCAGCGCGCCGGCGGCGTGGTGCACTGGGCGCGCGACGGGGCGGAGGCCAACGCGATCGTCGCCGGCGTCGCCCGCGCTCACGGCGCCCGCGAGGTCATCAAGGTCAAGTCGCTGGTCACGGACGAGATCGGCCTGAACGCGGCGCTCGCGGAGCAGGGCGTGCAGGCGATCGAGACCGACCTGGCGGAGCTGATCATCCAGCTCGAGGGCGGCCGGCCGTCGCACATCCTCGTGCCGGCCATCCACCGCAACCGGGCGGAGATCCGGCGGCTGTTCGAGCGCACGATCGCCCGCGACGGCGCGCTCTCCGACGACCCGCCGGCGCTGACGGACGCGGCGCGCCGCTACCTGCGCGAGCGCTTCCTCTCCGTGCCGGTCGCCGTCTCCGGCGCGAACTTCGCGGTCGCCGAGACCGGCACCGTGGCCGTCGTCGAGTCCGAGGGCAACGGGCGCATGTGCACCACGCTCCCGGATGTGCTCGTTACCGTGATGGGCATCGAGAAGGTGCTGCCCGAGTGGCGCGACCTGGAGGTCTTCCTCCAGCTCCTGCCGCGCTCGTCCACCGCCGAGCGGATGAACCCGTACACGTCGCTGTGGACGGGCGTCCGCGACGACGACGGCCCGCGCGAGTTCCACCTCGTGCTGCTCGACGCCGGCCGGACGCAGGTGCTGGCCGACGAGGTGGGCAGGCAGGCGCTGCACTGCATCCGCTGCTCGGCGTGCCTGAACGTATGCCCGGTGTACTCGCGCGTGGGCGGGCACGCGTACGAGTCGGTGTATCCGGGGCCGATCGGGGCGATCCTCACGCCCCAGCTGCGTGGGCTGAAGGAGGCGCCGACGCTGCCGTGGGCGTCGTCGTTGTGCGGCGCGTGCTTCGACGCCTGCCCGGTCAAGATCGACATCCCGTCGGTGCTCGTGCACCTGCGCGGCCGCGTGGTCCGCGAGGCGAAGGGGCGCGTGAGCGCCGAGCGGGCGGCGATGGGGGCCATGGCGGCGGTCTTCGCGTCGCACAAGCGTTACGAGCGCGCGCAGCGGCTCGCGCGGCTGGGGCGCGGGCCGCTGGCGAGCGCGGCGCTGCCGGGCTGGACGCGGATGCGCGACCTGCCGGAGGTGCCGCGAGAGACGTTCCGCGACTGGTGGCGGAGCCGGGCGTGACCGCGCGCGACGCCGTCCTCGGCCGCATCCGCGACGCCCTCGGCGACGCCCCGCCGGCGCCGGACGTCCCGCGCGACTACCGCGGCGCGGCCGCACCCGGCGAGCACGACGTCGTGGCGCGCTTCTGCGAGCGCGTCGCCGAGTACCGCGCCACCGTGACGCGCGCCGAGGCCGGCGAGCTGCCGGACGTGTTGGCGCGCTTGTGCCGCCGGCGCCGCGCGGCGCGGATCGCCGTGCCGCCCGGGGGGCACGATCGGCTGCCGGGCGTGGAGGTCGTCGTCGACGCGCCGCCGCTCGAGCCGCGGGCGCTCGACGCGCTCGACGGCGTGCTCACGGGCTGCGCGCTCGCCATCGCCGACACCGGGACGATCGTCCTCGACGGCGGCGAGCGCTCCGGGCGGCGGGCGCTCACGCTCGTGCCCGACTGGCACGTCTGCGTGGTCGAGGAGGCCGCCATCGTCGCGGCCGTCCCCGACGCCGTCGCGGCGCTCGCCGCAGCCGCCGCGGAGGGCCGGCCGATCACGCTCGTCTCCGGCCCGTCGGCGACGTCGGACATCGAGCTCGACCGCGTCGAGGGCGTGCATGGACCGCGCACCCTGGACGTGGTAGTCGTGCGCGCATGACCCTGCCGGACGACCTGCATGCGGCCTGCGAGGCGACGAACTTCGCCCACGTCGCCACCGTGCTCCCGAGCGGCGCCCCGCACTCCGTGCCGGTGTGGATCGGCGTGGAGGGCGACCGCCTCTACTTCTTCACCCAGGAGGGCACGCGCAAGGCGCGCAACCTCCAGCGCGACCCGCGCGTGGCGATCTCGATCTCGGACCGCAAGAACCCGTACAAGATGGTCTGGGTCCGCGGGCGCGTCACGGAGACGCGCACGGGCGACGAGGCGCTGAAGCTGATCGACGCGCTCGCTCGCCGCTACACGGGCCAGGACTTCCCGATGCGCACCGGCGTGGTGTTCCTCGTCGAGCCCGAGCGCTCCGGCGGGATGACGCTGCCGTTCCCGCCGCCGGCGGACTGATGCGGGCCGCGGTCCTGCATGCGCCCGGCGACGTGCGCGTCGAGGAGCGCGCCGTGCCGGAGCCGGGGCCGCGCGAGGTGCTCGTCCAGATCGCGGCCGTCGGCGTCTGCGGCTCGGACGTGCACTACTACGAGCACGGCCGCATCGGACCCTACGTCGTCCGCGAGCCGCTGGTGCTGGGCCACGAGTCGGCCGGCCGCGTCGTCGCGCTCGGCCCGGGAGCGACGCGCCACGCCGCCGGCGACCGCGTCGCGCTCGAGCCGGGCGTGCCCTGCGGGCGCTGCCGCGAGTGCCGCGCCGGCCGCTACAACCTCTGCCGCGACGTCCGCTTCTTCGCCACGCCGCCGGTCGACGGGGCTTTCGCGGACTACGTCGCGATCCACGAGGACTTCGCGTTCGCGCTGCCGGACTCGGTCAGCGACGAGGCGGGCGCGCTCATGGAGCCGCTGTCGGTCGCCGTCTGGGCCTGCCGGAAGGCCGGTGTGGCGCCCGGAGCCCGCGTGCTCGTCACCGGCGCCGGGCCGATCGGCCTGCTCACGCTCCAGGTCGCGCTCGCGTCCGGCGCGGCCACGGTGGCGGTCACCGACGTCAACGAGCACCGCCTCGCGCTCGCCCGGCGCCTCGGCGCCACCGATCGCCTCGAGGACGCCGACGCGCTCGTCGAGTGCTCCGGCCATCCGGATGCACTGCGCCAGGGCATCGCCGCGCTGCGTCCCGCCGGCACCGCGGTCGTCGTCGGCATGGGGCCGGAAGAGGACGCGACCGTGCCGCTGTCGCTGATCCAGAACCGCGAGCTGTGGCTGACCGGGACCTTCCGCTACGCGAACACGTACCCGACCGCGATCGCGCTCGCCGCCGCCGGCCGGGTCGACCTCGAGGCCATCGTCACCGCGCGGTTCGGGCTCGATCAGGCCGAGGCCGCCCTGCGGGCCGGCCGCGAGGACCCCGCCGCCGTCAAGGCGATGGTCATCCCCGGTTCCGGTACAGCCGCACCGTGAGCGGCGCGAAGATCGCGGTCAGCACCGCGGCCTCGCCGAGCACGAGCAGGACGTCGCCGGCTGCGGCGCCGCCGTCCATGAGGTCGCGCGCCGCGGTGACGAGGTGCGAGAACGGGTTGACGTTCACGAACGCCTCGAGCCAGTCGGGCAGCGTGCTCGGGTCGACGAACGTGTTGCTCAGGAAGACCAGCGGGAAGAGCGCCATGAAGCCGGTGTTCATGACCGCGTTGGGCGACCGCAACAGCAACCCGAGGACGGTGAACACCCAGGAGAGGGCGAACGAGAAGACCATCACGAGGACGATCGCCGCGAGCACGCCCGGCACGCCCTGGTCCGGGCGAAAGCCCATGATCAGCCCGAGCACGACGACGAGCGACCCGGCGATGAGGTAGCGGACGCTGTCGCCGAGCACCGCGCCGACGAGCGGCGCGGGCCGCCAGATCGGCAGCGAGCGGTAGCGGTCGACCACGGCCTTCGTGACGTCGGTGTTCAGCGCCACGCCGGAGTAGACCGACGTGAACACGACCGACTGCGCGAGCACGCCCGCGAGCAGGTAGTCGAGGTACGCGCTCGTCGAGCCTGCCACCGCGCCGCCGAAGAGGTACGTGAACATGAGCAGGAAGAGGACGGGCGTGATCGTCACGTCGATCAGCTGCTCCGGGACGTGCTTGATCTTCAGCATCCCGCGCCAGCCGAACGCGGCCACGGCCGCCGCGGCGCCGGCCCGCGGCGGGCGGGCGACCGGCTCGGCGCTCATGCCGCGGCCTCCTGGACGGCGTCGTCCGCCGGCTCCTCCTCGCACGGGTGGCCGGTCAGGGCGAGGAAGACCTCGTCGAGCGTCGGCTGCGAGAGCGCGAAGCTGGCCAGGCCGAGGTCGGCGCGGGCGAGGTCGGCGACGGCGTCCGACGCGCGATCGGCGTCGTCGACGCGGATCGAGAGGGCTGCGGGGTCGGCCTCGAGGTGGGGCTCGGTGCCGAGCGCGCGCTCGAGCACGCGGCCTGCCTCCTCGCGGTCCTCCGGGTCGAGCAGGCGAACGTGCAGGGCGCCCTGACCGGCCGAGGCCTTCAGCTGCGCCGGCGTGCCCTCGGCGATCACGCTCCCGCGGTCGATGACGGCGATGCGGTCGGCGAGCTGGTCGGCCTCGTCGAGGTACTGCGTGCAGAGCAGGACGGTGGTGCCCTGCGCCTTCAGGCCGCGGACGATGTCCCACACCTGGTTGCGCGAGCGCGGGTCGAGGCCCGTGGTCGGCTCGTCGAGGAACATGAGCTGTGGTGTGACGACGAGGCTCGCCGCGATGTCGATGCGGCGGCGCATGCCGCCGGAGTAGTGCTTCACCAGCCGATCCGCGGCGTCGGCGAGATCGAACTCACCGAGGAGCTCGTCGGCGCGTGCGCGGGCGTCGCGCTTGCGGTAGCCGAGCAGCCGGGCGAGCAGCGTGAGGTTCTCGCGCCCGGTGAGGTCGTCGTCGACCGACGCGAG
>Ga0126307_10001806_pt1 | contig 14245 bp, 11 predicted proteins | sample Plot28_FD_89955 | JGI IMG/M metagenome (GOLD analysis project Ga0126307, IMG submission 89955) | Serpentine soil microbial communities from UC McLaughlin Reserve, CA, USA - Plot28 | ecosystem: Environmental > Terrestrial > Soil > Grasslands | place: USA: UC McLaughlin Reserve, Lake County...
CGGCCTGCTGGGCGGTGCTCTCCCAGCGCACCACCAGGGCTGCGGCCGCCGCCGTCAAGGAGCGGATCGCGCAGCGCTTCGGCACCCGCCACCTCGTGGACGAGGTCCCGCTCTGGGCCTTCCCGGTTCCGGCGCGACTGGTCGACGTGGCCGGCGACCTTCCGGTACCCGAGGTGAAGCAGCACCGGCTCCGGGCCCTGGCCGAGGCCGCGCTCGACGGGCGGCTCGACGGCCGGCGCCTCCGGAACATGCCGGCCGACGAGGCGTTGGACGCCGTCCGTGAGCTGCCCGGGATGGGTCCGTTCTCGGCCGAGCTGGTCGTGATCCGCGGCGCGGGTGCACCCGATGTCTTTCCCCGCAACGAGGGCCGCTTGCACGCCGGCATGGCCGCGCTCTACGAACTGGCCGATCCGTCCGTCGACGAGCTGGCGCGTGTGGCGCAGTCCTGGTCGCCCTACCGGAGCTGGGTGTCGCTGCTGATCCGGGCGGAGAGTGCTCCAGGGCAGCCGGCTGCCCCCGGGTCGGCGCAACTTGCCTCGGCGCAGCGCTGACGTTCCGTTCAGGCGCGCAGGCGCAGGCCGCGCGGGGTCGCGGCGAAGCCGGCCGCCTGGAGCGCGACCGACAGCGGGGTGTTCTCGTGCACCGAGGCGCCGTCGGCCTTCTGCACGGTCATGCGACCCAGCGCACCGGCCGACACCGCGCCGGACAGCGCGCCGGCCGCCTCCTTGAGCACGTGCTCGTCCTCGGTCCACGACAGCAGCGTCTTGCCGCCCCGCTCGACGTAGAGGACCAGGTCGCCGTCGACGAGGACGACGAGCGCGCCGGCCTTCCGGCCGGCCCGGTGCCCGCTGGTGCGGCGGCCCGTGCCTTCGCCGATGTCGACGGCCTCGTCGCCGTTCTCCGGGGACCGCTCCGGCCAGGGCAGGGCGGCGCCGTAGACGTTCGCCGGGTCGGTCGCGGCCAGGACGACGGCCCCGCCGGGCACGCGGTCGGGCGAGGCGAAACTGCGCAGCCGGTCGACCGAACCCGGGGTGCCGAACTGCGCGGCCCCCAGCGTCTCGACGAAGTAGCCCCGCCGTGCCCGGTTGTTCTCCTCGAACGCCCGTAGCACCGGATAGACCGCGGAGAAGCCCCCCGGCACCTGCTCGGCCATCACGGCACCGCGCGTCAGCACGCCGTGCCGCTCCAGCAGCGCCTCCGCACGGGCCGTCGTCCGCCGCGTCGCGTTGGGCTCGCGGTCGGGCAGCCGGGACCAGCGACCGGCCACCGTCGGCGGGCCGGTCCGGGTCGGCATGGCAGCCCGGCCCACGCGCGGCCTGCCGTACCGGCTGCGGGTGACCCGCGGCGCGGCCGGGGTGCGCCTGTGGGTGCCGCCGCCGTGCAGCCGGGTGCGCAGCGGCGCGAGGGTGTCATTGGTCAGGGCCCCCGCCCACACCAGGTCCCAGACGAGGTCGGCCATGGCGGCGTCGTCGGTGGCACCCACGAGGTCGGACAGACCACGGAAGAACAGCGCCTGACCGCCGGCCAAGACGTCGAGGAGCGGACCTCCCCCGTCGGGCACCTCCAGGGGTTCGGAGAGCAGCAGGGGAGCGAGGTCGGCCGGCACCAGGCTGATCCAGCCGTCACCGCCGGGCAGCCCGCCGGCCCCCGCCCACAGCACCTCGCCGGCGCTGGTCAGCTCGTCGAGCATCGCGGGGGAGTAGTCGCGCACCCGGGCGGGCAGCACCAGCGACTCCAGCGCACTGGCCGGGACGAGCGCGCCCGCCAGCTGCTCGACGACCGCCAGGACGCCGTCCGCCCCGCGCAGCCGGCCACCGACCCCCTGCCAGGACGGCGTGAACCGGGCCAGCGTGCGGATCGGGACGGGCTCCACCTCCTGGCGCAGCCGCGCGAGGCTGCGCCGGCGGATCGAGCGGAGCACCTCGGCGTCGCACCACTCCTGGCCCGTCCCTCCGGGCCGGAACTCGCCGGTGACCAGGCGTCCGGTGCCGGTGAGCCGCTGCACGGTCGCGACCACCACCGCGACCCCGAGCCCCAGGCGGCCGGCCGCCTCGGCGGGCTGGAACGGACCGTGCGTGCGCGCGTAGCGGCCGACGATGTCGCCCAGCGGATCGGCGACCGGCTCGGTGAACACCTCCGGCACACCGACCGGCAGCGCCGTGCCCAGGGCGTCGCGCAGCCGGCCGGCGTCCTCGATCGCGACGTACCGCTCCTCGCCGGCGATGCGCACCTGCAGCGCCCGGCGGGAGGCGACCAGCTCGTCGAGCCAGTCGGCCGGCACCCCCCGGGTCGCGGCCTCGGCCGCCGTGAGGTCGCCGACCACGCGCAGGAGGTCGGCCGCGCCGTCGACGTCCCGGGGGTGCCGCGGCTGCGGCAGCCGCTGCAACTCGGCCTCGACCTCGGCCATCGCCTCGGCGTCGAGGAGCTCGCGCAGCTCGGAACGGCCGAGCAGCTCGGCGAGCAGGCCGGTGTCCAGGGCCAGCGCCTGGGCACGGCGCTCGGCCAGCGGCGCGTCGTCCTCGTAGAGGAACTGGCCGACGTAGCCGAACAGCAGCGACTGGGCGAACGGGGACGCGGAGTCGGTCTGCACGTCGACCACCCGCACCCTGCGGGCGCGCACGTCGCGCATCAGCTCGACCAGACCCGGCACGTCGTAGACGTCCTGCAGGACCTCGCGGGCGGCCTCGAGGGTGATGGGGAACGAGGAGAACTCGCTGGCCACCGAGAGCAGCTGCGCGGCCCGCTGCCGCTGCTGCCACAGGGGTGTCCGCTTGCGCGGGTCGCGGCGGGGGAGCAGCAGCGCCCGGGCGGCGCACTCCCGGAACCGGCTCGCGAACAGGGCGGAGCCGCCGACCTCGGCGGTCACCTCCCGCTCGACGTCGTCGGGGTCGAGGACGGCGAGGTCGGCCTCCGGCGGCTCACCGGTGGTGTCGGGCAGCCGCAGCACGATGCCGTCGTCGGAGTGCATCGAGGCGACGTCGACGCCGTAGCGCTCGCGCAGCCGGGCCCCGAGGACCAGCGCCCAAGGGGCGTTGACCTGGGCGCCGAAGGGGGAGTGGACGACGAGCCGCCAGTCGCCCAGCTCGTCGCGGAACCGCTCGACCAGCAGCGTCCGGTCGTCGGGGAGGTGGCCGGTGGCCGCCTTCTGCTCGGTCAGGTAGGCCTGCAGGTTGGCCGCGCCCCACTCGTCGAGCCCCGCCGCCCGCGCCCGCTCCAGCCCGGCCTCGGGCGTGGCCGAGCCGACCTCCCGGAGGAACGCGCCGAGCGCCCGCCCCAGCTCGAGCGGGCGGCCCGGTGCGTCGCCCTTCCAGAAGGGCATCTTCCCCGGCTGTCCGGGCGCGGGGGTGACGAGCACGCGGTCGTGGGTGATGTCCTCGATCCGCCAGGACGAGGACCCGAGCAGGAACACGTCGCCGACGCGGGACTCGTAGACCATCTCCTCGTCGAGCTCGCCGACGCGACGTCCGCCGGTGCCCTCGGCGCCGACGAGGAAGACCCCGAACAGCCCGCGGTCGGGGATCGTGCCGCCGCTGGTGACGGCCAGCCGCTGCGCGCCGGCCCGGGCGGTGAGGGTGTCGGTGACGCGGTCCCAGGTCAGCCGCGGCCGCAGCTCGGCGAAGGCGTCGGACGGGTAGCGCCCCGCCAGCATGTCGAGGACGGCGTGCAGCGCCGAGTCGGGCAGCGAGGAGAAGGCTGCCGACCGGCGGACGACTGCGGCGACCTCGTCGACGGTGCGGGGGCGCTCGGACACCATCGCGACGACGTGCTGGGCGAGCACGTCGAGCGGGTTGCGCAGGTAGCGCACCGACTCGATCGCCCCGGCCTTCATGCGCTCGGCCACCAGCGCGCACTGCACGAGGTCGCCGCGGTACTTGGGGAACAGCACGCCGCGGCTGACCGCGCCCACCTGGTGCCCGGCACGCCCCACCCGCTGCAGCCCGGACGCCACCGTCGGGGGCGCCTCCACCTGGACGACGAGGTCGACGGCGCCCATGTCGATGCCGAGCTCGAGGCTGGACGTGGCGACCACGGCCGGCAGCCGGCCGGACTTCAGCGCCTCCTCGACGATCGCGCGCTGCTCGCGGGACACCGACCCGTGGTGGGCCGCCGCCACCGGCTGCACCCCGTCGGGCACGCCCCCGCCCGAGCCGGCCTGCGCCATCAGCGCGGCGGCGTTGGTGCCCGGCGGCACCGTCTCACCGGTCGCCCGCTCGTAGGCCAGCTCGTTGAGCCGGCTGGTCAGCCGCTCGGCAAGCCGGCGGGAGTTGGCGAACACGATGGTGCTGCGGTGGGCCTGCACGAGGTCGAGCACGCGCTCCTCGACCGCCGGCCAGATCGACGTCCGTGGCTGGTCGCCGGCGGCCGACCCCTCCAGCTCGCCGGTCGGCTGGCCCAGCTCGCTCATGTCCTCGACCGGGACGACGACCGAGAGGTCCCACTCCTTCACCGACGGCGGTGCCACCACCCGCACCGGCCGCCCGCCGGCCAGGTACGTGGCGACCTCCTCGACGGGCCGGACGGTCGCCGACAGGCCGATCCGCTGCGCCGGGCGGTCCAGCAGCTCGTCGAGCCGGTCGAGCGAGACGGCCAGGTGCGCGCCGCGCTTGGTGTCCGCGACCGCGTGCACCTCGTCGACGATCACGGTGTCGATGCCGCGCAGCGCCTCGCGAGCCGCGCTGGTGAGCAGCAGGAAGAGCGACTCGGGGGTGGTGATCAGGATGTCCGTCGGGCGCCGGGTGAACGCCCGGCGCTCCTCGGCCGGGGTGTCACCGGAGCGGATGCCCACGCGGATCTCCGGGCGCTCCAGGCCCAGCCGCGCCGCGGCCTGGCCGATCCCCGTCAGCGGCGCGCGGAGGTTGCGCTCCACGTCGACGGCCAGCGCCTTCAGGGGGGAGACGTAGAGGACCCGGCAGCGCAGCCGCTCGTCGGCCGGCGGAGGTGTGGCGGCCAGCCGGTCGAGCGACCACAGGAAGGCCGCGAGCGTCTTGCCCGACCCGGTGGGGGCGACCACCAGGGCGTGCTCGCCGCTGCTGATCGCGTCCCACGCACCCTCCTGCGCCGTCGTGGGCTGCTCGAAGGCACCGGTGAACCAGGCCCGGGTGGCCTCGGAGAACCGGTCGAGAGCGGACACGCTGACGAGTGTCCCTGCCCGGTACGACACTTCGCCGGGTGGAGATCGTCGACCCCCGCACGAAGGCGGGCTACGTCCTCGACCGGGAGGACGACTTCGCCGGCCCGGAACTGGACCGCACGACGTGGCTGCCGCACCACCTTCCGCAGTGGAGCTCGCGCGCGCAGTCGGCGGCGCGCTACCGGCTCGGCGGAGGGCTGCTGCGGCTGGTGATCGACGACGACCAGCCGCCGTGGTGTCCCGAGTTCGACGGCGGCACGCGGGTCTCCTCCCTGCAGACAGGGGTGCGCAGCGGTCCGCTCGGCAGCGCCGTCGGGCAGCACCGCTTCACGCCGGAGGCCGTCGTCCGCGAGGCGCAGGCCGAGGAGCGGCTGTACACGCCTCAGTACGGCTTCTTCGAGCTCCGGGCCGGCTTCCCGGCCGACCCGAGCAGCATGGCCGCGCTGTGGATGATCGGCGTCGAGGACGAACCGGACTTGTCGGCCGAGATCTGCGTCGCGGAGATCTTCGGCCGCGACGTCCGTCCCGACGGCGCCGCGGTCGGCATGGGGGTGCACCCTTTCGGCGATCCGCGTCTCACCGACGAGTGGGCGCAGCAGCAGGTCGCCGTCGACGTGACCGACTTCCACCGCTATGCCGTCGAGTGGACGCCCGACCACGTGGCGTTCTTCGTCGACGACGCGCTGGTCACCGTCGTGGGTCAGTCGCCGGGCTACCCCATGCAGTTCATGCTCGGCGTCTACGCCTTCCCGGACGCGGACGGAGCGCTGCCGCCGCCGGCGTCGTCCCGCGAGTTCGTCGTCGACCGGTTCACCGCCTACCGCCGCGCGGACCTCTGACCGTCCGTCCGAACGCATCATCGGCCGGTCCATGGGCGTCCCGGGCCGGCCGGGACAGACTGTGGCCATGACGGTGGAGGAGCGGGTCGGGACCGACGTCGTCCGGGTGCAGCGCCGGACGGTCGGCGTGCTCAGCGCCGGTGTCGCGCTGGGCGGGCTGGGCGTGACCGTGGGCATCACGGTCGGCGGGCTGCTCGCCCGGGACGTCGCCGGCACCGACAGCGCTTCGGGCCTCGGCCAGACGGCGGGTGTGCTGGGGGCGGCCGTGATCGCCGTCCCGCTGGCCCGGATCAGCGATCGCGCCGGCCGCCGCGCGGGTCTGGCCGCGGGATACGCCGTCGCCGTCCTCGGGGCCGTGGTGACCATCGTCGCGGCGGCGCTGTCGTCGCTGCCGTTGCTGCTGCTCGGGCTCTTCGCCTTCGGCGCCTCCACGGCGTGCGGTCTGCAGGCCCGCTACGCCGCGGCGGACCTGGCCCCCGCCGAGCGCCGGGGCCGCGACCTCGCCCTCGTCGTGTGGGCGACGACCGTCGGTTCGGTGCTCGGGCCCAATCTGGCCGGCCCGGGCGACGACCTCGGCCGGTCGCTCGGTCTGCCCGGGCTGGGTGGCGCCTTCGCGGTCTCGGCCGCCGTGTTCACCGTCGTCGCCGTGGCTCTGCTCGCGCTGCTGCGCCCCGACCCGCTGCTGCTCGCCCGCCGACTGGGCGGGGGGACGGCGGGCCCGCGCCCCCGACGGGCGACCGGGACGGCGGTGCGCGCGGTCTGGGCATCGTCCACCGGCCGGCTGGGCCTGACGTCGGTCGTGGTCTCCCACTCGGTCATGGTCGGCGTCATGGTGATGACGCCGGTGCACATGGGGCACGCCGGGGGCCCGGCCGGGACGACTCTCCGGGTCATCGGACTGGTGATCAGCGTGCACGTCGCCGGCATGTACCTCTTCTCGCCGGTGGTCGGCCTGCTGGCCGACCGCGCCGGCCGACGCGCCACGGTCGCCGTCGGTGCCGTGCTGCTGCTCACCGCGGCGTCCCTCGCGGGCACCGCCGCGCCCGGGGCGGCCGTCCAGCTCGGGGTGGGGTTGTTCCTGCTGGGGCTGGGCTGGTCGTGCGGGCTCATCGCGGGCTCCACGCTGGTCACCGAGTCGGTGCAGCCGCAGGTGCGGCCGACCGCCCAGGGCGCCACCGACCTGCTCATGGGGCTGGGCGCCGCCCTCGCCGGCGTGGTCGGCGGCCCGTTGCTCGCGGTCGGTGGCTTCGGCCTCGTCGCCGGCGTCTCGGCCGCGCTCGTGCTGCCGCTCGCGGTCGTGTGGCTGCAGGGGCGGACGGCGGTCAGCGCCCCCGGTAGTTCCTGATCAGCAGGACGACCGACACGATCAGCGCCAGGAGGAGCAGGAGTTCGAGGACGGCGTCCAGGGCGTCCGAACCCGTGCCGGGGACCATGGCCCGAGGGTAGGCGGGGACGCGCACGGCCGTGCGGACGTCCGCGCGTGCCCCGGGTTAACGTCGGGGGGTGCGCCTGCAGGAGTTCTGGTCCCGGCTGACCGGACAGTTCGGTTCGATGCGGGCCCAGAGCGTCGCCCGCGACCACGTCTTCGCCGCCCTCGGCGGGCGGACCGCGGTGGACGCGCTCGAGGCGGGCCTGCCGGTGCGGAAGGTCTGGCTGGCGATCTGCGAGGAGTACGAGGTGCCGCCGAAGGAGCGCTGAGGCGCGTCCGTCGAGGGGCGGCGTGTCGGCCTGGCAGTCGAACACCTGTTCGTCCTACAGTGGCGTCCACAGGCAGACCCGTTCTCCACAGATCCGCCGGGGCCCCGGAATTGTCGGACCCCCGTCCTAGCGTCGCTCCCGACAACTTCCCCAGAACGTGAAGGTGGCCATCATGGCAACGCTCGACCGCGACAAGGCCCTCGACATGGCCCTCGCCCAGATCGACAAGCAGTTCGGCAAGGGTTCCGTCATGCGCCTGGGCGACAGCCCCGAGGTGGCCATGAAGGTCATCCCGACCGGCTCCATCGCCCTCGACATCGCCCTCGGCATCGGCGGTCTGCCGCGTGGCCGCGTCATCGAGGTCTACGGCCCGGAGTCCTCCGGCAAGACCACGGTCGCCCTGCACGCGGTGGCCAACGCGCAGGCCGCCGGCGGCATCGCGGCGTTCATCGACGCCGAGCACGCCCTCGACCCCGAGTACGCCCGCGCCATCGGCGTCGACACCGATGCGCTGCTGGTCAGCCAGCCCGACACCGGTGAGCAGGCGCTCGAGATCGCCGACATGCTGATCCGGTCGGGCGCGCTCGACGTCATCGTCATCGACTCGGTGGCCGCGCTCGTGCCCCGCGCCGAGATCGAGGGCGAGATGGGTGACAGCCACGTCGGCCTCCAGGCCCGGCTCATGAGCCAGGCGCTGCGCAAGATCACCGGTGCGCTGAGCAACTCCGGCACGACGGCGATCTTCATCAACCAGCTGCGCGAGAAGGTCGGCGTGGTCTACGGCTCGCCCGAGGTCACCACCGGTGGTCGCGCCCTGAAGTTCTACTCGTCGGTCCGCCTCGACGTCCGTCGCATCGAGACCCTCAAGCAGGGCACCGACGCGGTCGGCAGCCGCACCCGCGTCAAGGTCGTCAAGAACAAGGTCGCCGCGCCGTTCAAGCAGGCCGAGCTCGACATCCTCTGGGGCCAGGGCTTCAGCCGCGAGGGCGGCCTGATCGACGTCGGTGTCGAGCAGGGCATGGTGAAGAAGTCCGGTGCCTGGTACACGTACGAAGGCGACCAGCTCGGCCAGGGCAAGGAGAACGCCCGCAACTTCCTGAAGGACAACCCCGACCTGGCCGACGAGATCGAGAAGAAGATCAAGGAGAAGCTGGGCATCGGCGCGACGCTCGACGCGCCCGTCGTGCCGGCTGAGCCCGTCGACTTCTGACCGACCGGTGTCCTTCCAGTCCACCCGCCGCGGCGGCTCCGGCTTCGGCCGGGGTCCCCGGCGGCGGGGCGGCCAGGCCGACGATCCCCTGAACCCGGATCTCGTGCCCGGATCGCCCGAGGACGCGCTCGGCGACCCCGAATCGGTGGCCCGCAATCTCTGTCTGAGGGCCCTGACCGGCGCCCCGAAGACCCGGCAGCAGCTGGCCGATCTGCTGGCGAAGCGGGACGTCCCCGAGCACGCCGCAGAGACGGTTCTCGACCGCCTGACCGAGGTGGGCCTGATCGACGACGCGGCGTTCGCCAGTGCGTGGGTGAGCTCGCGTCAGGCCGGCCGCGGTCTCGCCCGGCGGGCACTCAGCGCCGAGCTGCGCGCCAAGGGAGTCGAGCCCGAGGTGGCAGCGGCGGCCGTGGAGGCAGTCGACGACGACGACGAGCGCGAGGCCGCCCGTCGGCTCGTCGACCGCAAGGTCGGGGCCATGCGTCGCCTCGACCGCGCCACCGCCACGCGGCGGCTGATGGGCATGCTGGCCCGCAAGGGCTACAACGGGGGGCTGGCCGCCGTTGTTGTCCGCGAGGCGCTCGACAGCGCCGGCGCGGACGACGAGGCGGTCGCCGGCTTCGACGATCTCGACGAGGACGCCCTGCTGCCCTGATCCCGCCAGGCCGCCGGGCGACTCGGCCTACGTGGCGTCGGGGTCGCGCGGTCCCTGTCGGGGCCCGGTCTCCCCGGTCACGACGGAGTCGGTGTAGGGCGTGTGGCTACGGCCGGCGTGGGCCTCCACCTGCAGGCGCTCCAGTAGGTGCGGGTAGTGCGCCTCGAACGCCGGACGCTCCGACCGGATCTTCGGGATGGCCACGAAGTTGTGCCGGGGCGGCGGGGACGACGTCGCCCACTCCAGCGAGTTCCCGTGGCCCCACGGGTCGTCGCGCAGGGCCAGCCGGCCGTACTTCCACGACTTCACCACGTTGAACAGGAACGGGATGATCGAGGCGCCCAGCACGAACGAGAAGATCGTGGAGATCGTGTTCAGCGTCGTGAAGGTGTCGGTGGGCAGGTAGTCGACGTAGCGGCGCGGCATGCCCTCGGCACCCAGCCAGTGCTGGATGAGGAACGTGCCGTGGAAGCCGATGAACGTCATCCAGAACTGCAGCTTGCCGAGTCGCTCGTCCATCATCCGGCCGCACATCTTCGGGAACCAGAAGGCGACGCCGGCGTTCGCGGCGAACACGACGGTGCCAAAGACCACGTAGTGGAAGTGCGCCACGACGAAGTACGAGTCGGTGACGTGCCAGTCCAACGGCGGGCTGGCCAGCAGCACGCCGGTCAGGCCCCCGAGCAGGAACGTGACCATGAACCCGATCGACCACAGCATCGGCGTCTCGAAGCTCAGCTGGCCGCGCCACATGGTCCCGATCCAGTTGAAGAACTTCAGCCCGGTCGGCACGGCGATCAGGTAGGTCAGGAACGCGAAGAACGGCAGCAGCACCGCGCCGGTGGCGAACATGTGGTGCGCCCAGACGGCCAGGGACAGGAACCCGATGGCCAGCGTCGCGCCGACCATCCCCTTGTAGCCGAACAGCGGCTTGCGGCTGAACACCGGGACGATCTCGGTGATGATCCCGAAGAACGGCAGCGCGATGATGTAGACCTCGGGGTGCCCGAAGAACCAGAACAGGTGCTGCCACAGCATCGGCCCGCCCATCTCGGCCGTGTAGACGCGGGCGCCGAGGTTGCGGTCGGCCAGCAGGCCGAACAGCGCGGCGGTCAGGATCGGGAAGGCCAGCAGGACGAGGATGCTGGTGACCATCGTGTTCCACACGAAGATCGGCATCCGGAACATGGTCATGCCGGGCGCGCGCAGGCAGACGATCGTGGTGATGAAGTTGACGCCGCCAAGGATCGTGCCCAGGCCGCTGACGGCCAGGCCGGCGATCCACAGGTTCCCGCCCACGCCGGGGGTGTGCACGCCGGTCGACAGCGGCGCGTAGGCCGTCCACCCGAACTCCGCGGGCCCTCCGGGGGTGAGGAAACCCGACACCACCATGGTGCTGCCGAAGAGGAACAGCCAGAACGACAGCGCGTTCAGCCGCGGGAAGGCGACGTCCGGCGAGCCGATCTGAATCGGCATCACCAGATTGCCGAAGGCGAAGAAGAGCGGCGTCGCGAACATCAGCAGCATCAGCGTGCCGTGCATCGTGAACAGCTGGTTGTACTGCTCGGGCGAGAGGAACTGAAGGCCCGGCCGGCCCAGCTCGGCGCGCATGAGCATCGCCATGATGCCGCCGATGATGAAGAAGACGAACGAGGCCGTGAGGTACATCAGGCCGATCGTCTTGTGATCGGTGGTGCGCAGGATGTTCGACAGCCGCGAGCCCTTGACGGCGATGTGCGCCGGGCTCGGCCGGCTGACGATCGGCTGCGGTGCGATGGCGGTCATGCCGGCACCCCCGCCCTCGCGTCGTTCGATCCACCGACGTCGATGCGGGACATGTGCGGCCCCCGGTCCTCCCGCATGCGTGCGGGTCTGCGAATCCCACGCCGCCGGGCTCCTGTGGCGGCACGATCATCGTCGCGCATCCCGGGCCGGAGGGAAACCCGGAGCGGTCGCGCGAATCGGCCGATCAGACGGTGGTCGTCCAGGCGGTCACGTCGATCGCCATGCCGTCCGGCGCGTCGGGGTCGGCGACCAGCCAGGCGTCCTCCCGACGCAGGCCGGCGCCGAGCCAGCGCCGGATCTGCCGGTCGAAGCCGTGCCGGGAGGGCGAGCCGGGCGGCCCGGCGGGCCCCAGGAACGTGACGTCATCCTCGCGGTCGTCGGCGAAGCGCAGAACCACCCGGCACCGCGCTCGGCGGTGGCGGGCGGGGGGTACCGCCTCGCGCACCACGGCGGAGACCGCGCCGGCGGCCGCGGCGAAGTCGGCCGCAGCCGCCCGCAGGCGGGCGACGAACTGCTGAGCGGCGTCCGCGTGCACCGGGTCGGTGCCGTCGGCGGTCGCGACCGGCTCGGCCGCGGGGCGCGGAACGGGGGGCAGGGTGCGCCGCCCGCCGGCGTGCATGGTTTCCATGGTGGCGCGAGTGTGGGCGCCGCAACCCGGCGTGTCGCGCGCGGCGCGCCGGGCTGGGGCGGGTGGGTCAGACGGGAGGCAGGACCCCGCCCCCGCCGCCCATCTGGACGTCGGCGGGGAGCTCCACCTCGGCGGTGGCCGCCACCTTGGTGTTGCGCCGGGTACGCCGCTCCACGAAGCGGGCGAGCTGGGAGAGCAGCACGTTCACGATGATGTAGATGAGCCCCGCGGCGACGTAGAGCTGGAAGGTGTAGAGGTCGCCGAACCGGAAGTTGAAGAACTCCACCAGGCTGCGCGCCTGCCGGAGCAGCTCGAAGTAGCCGACGATGAAGCCCAGCGACGAGTCCTTCAGCAGGACGACGAGCTGCGCGATCAGCACCGGCAGCATGCGGCGAACCGCCTGGGGGAGCAGGACGAGCGTCATCACCTGCGACTTGCGCATGCCCAGGGCGAAGGCCGCCTCCCGCTGTCCGCGGTCGACCGACAGGATCCCGGCCCGGAAGATCTCGGCCAGGACCGCCATGTTGTACAGGGTGAGGCCCAACGTCAGCGCGCCGAACGGACCGATGTCGACCCCCACCGTGGGCAGGTACAGCAGGCAGAACAGGATGAGGATCAGCAGCGGCACCGCACGGAAGAACTCGATCACGGCGGTGATCGGCACGCGCACCCAGCGGTGATCCGACAGCCGCCCCACCGCGAGCAGCGCACCGAGCAGCGTGGCGGCGACCATGCCGACGGCGGCGACCTGCAGCGTGTTGACCAGGGCGGTTCCGAGCGCTCGCGGCACGCCGCTGTTGGGGTCGAACAGGACCGCCCACCGGGCGGGCTCGAGCTGGCCGTTGACGCCCAGCCGCCACAGCCCCAGGCCGATCAGCGCCAGCAGGACCAGCCCGCCGATGAAGGTGCCGATCCGGTGGCGGCGGCGGGCCCGTGGCCCCGGGATGTCGAACAGGACGGCCGAGGTGCTCATCGGAGGATCGCCGTCCGTCGCTCGATGACGCCGATCAGCCACGCCGACGGCAGGGTGATGACCAGGTACGCCGCCACGATGGCCAGGAACACCACGAGCAGTTGGTCGGCGTTCTGGTTGGTCAGCCGGACGAGGGCGGCGGCGAGTTCGGTGACCGCGAAGCCGGCGGCGATCGAGGTGTTCTTCGCCAGCGCGATCCACACGTTGCCCAGCGGCGGGACGACGGTCCGGAACGCCTGCGGCAGGACGACCGACGTCAGCGTCTGGCGGAAGTCCAGGCCGAGCGCCCGGGCGGCCTCGGCCTGGCCCGGCGGCACCGAGTTGATGCCCGACCGCAGCGCCTCGGAGACGAAGGCGGCCGTGTAGAGGGAGAGGGCGGCCACGGCGGTGATGAAGCGGGTCGGGAACTGCAGGTCGATCTCGACGATGCCGAACGCCAGGAAGAAGAAGACCACGGTGAGCGGCGTGTTGCGGAAGACCTCCACGTAGAACACCGCCGCGCCGCGCAGCGGCTTGACAGGGCTGACGCGCATCGCGGTCAGCAGCGTCCCCAGCACCAGCGCGCAGATGCCGCTGACGACGGCGAGCGCGAGCGTCGTCAGGAAGGCGTCCCGCAGCAGCGTGAAGTTGTCGGCCAGGAAGGACATCTCACCCCCTCTCGATCGAGGTCCGGCGGCAGGCGGTGGGGCCCGGGATGGACCCGGGCCCCACCGGAGCGGCGATCAGTACCGGTCCACCGACGGCGGCTCGGGGGCCTCCTGGCCGCTGACCGAACCGGCGGTGCGATCCCACGCGTCGGCCCAGGACCCGTCCTCGAAGGACTCCTCCAGGACGTCGTTGATGAACGAGCGGAAGTCGTCGTCGCCCTTCATCAGGCCGATCCCGTACGGCTCCTCGGTGAAGGGGTCGCCGACCAGTTCGAAGTCGTCCGGGCTGCCGGCGATCAGGCCGGTCAGGATGACGTTGTCGGTGGTGACGGCCTGCACGTTGCCGTTCTTGAGGTCGTCGGCGCACTTGGAGTAGACGTCGTAGGTCGTCAGCTGCGCCTCCGGGTACTTCTCCCGGATGTTTTGCGCCGGCGTGGAGCCCTCGACCGAGCACACGGTCTTGCCGGCGAGGTCGTCGGGTCCCTCGATGCCCTCGGGGTTGCCCTTGGCCACCATGATGTCCTGCCCGGCCTCGTAGTACGGCCCGGCGAAGTCCACGACCTGCTTACGGGTGTCGTTGATCGTGTACGTGGCGACCACGATGTCGACCTGGCCGTTCTGGATGAACGGCTCCCGGTTGGCCGACACGGTCTCGGTCCAGGTGATGTCGTCCGCGTCA
>Ga0126307_10001807_pt1 | contig 14233 bp, 14 predicted proteins | sample Plot28_FD_89955 | JGI IMG/M metagenome (GOLD analysis project Ga0126307, IMG submission 89955) | Serpentine soil microbial communities from UC McLaughlin Reserve, CA, USA - Plot28 | ecosystem: Environmental > Terrestrial > Soil > Grasslands | place: USA: UC McLaughlin Reserve, Lake County...
GATGCCGACGAGAAGGACCTCCAGATAGAGCTGGATTTCGAGGATCACATAATAGACGGGATGTGCATAGTCCACGATGGCGAGATCAGGTACGACAACATACGCGAGGCGCTAGAGGGCGCCACCGAAGAAAGCGAGGCGTAAAGGCAATGGAACAACTGTTAGCGCAGCTCGCCATCTTCGTCATAGCCGCGTTTTTGGGGTGGGAGCTGATCCAGCGGGTACCGCCCCTCCTTCACACGCCGCTCATGAGCGCGACGAACGCCATCCACGGCGTAGTACTGGTGGGCGCCATGCTCGCTCTAGCCGCCGGGGGCGACCTCTTCACTAGGATAATAGGCTTTATAGCCGTCGTCTTCGCAGCGATGAACGTGGTGGGCGGCTTCTGGGTAACACACCGGATGCTCGGGATGTTCAAGCCTGATTGGGCCAGGAAGAAGAAGAAGGGCTAGGGTATGGAGCAGATAGCAACGTTCATAGCCTACCTGGTCGCAGCCGGGCTGTTCATCATCGGCATCCGCCGCCTGCGCGAGGCGGAGACCGCCCGCTCCGGAAACACTTTAGCCGGCCTGGGGATGATCATAGCCCTCGTCGCGACGCTCTTCGTGGGCGAGTTCACGCCCGACCTTATTAACGCCCTGGGAATCGGAGTTGGAGTGCTCTTAGGGGCGGTCCTCGGGGCGTTCTCGGCCCAGAGGGTGCCGATGACGGCGATGCCCCAGATGGTCGCCACTTTCAACGGTCTGGGCGGCGGGGCGATCGCGCTCGTGGCAGTCTCGGAGTTCTATCAGGGCAGGGCGACGAGCTGGGTCGCCGTGATCACGGCGCTGTTGACCGTGATTATCGGGTCGATAAGCTTCTCGGGGAGCATCGTGGCGGTCAGCAAGCTCCAGGAGATCGCCCTCTCCGGTTCGGTCACGTTCCCGGGGCAGCAGGTAGTGAACGCCATCATCGTCTTGCTCATCCTGGCCCTGAGCGCGAACGTCCTAGCCGGTGGGGCGATCGCGGAGGTCGTAGGACTCTCCTCTTTCCTCACGCCTTTTGTCACCATACTTATCCTCCTCGTCGCCTCGCTTATCCTGGGCTTTTTGTTCGTGATACCCATAGGCGGGGCAGACATGCCCGTCGTCATCTCGCTCCTGAACGCCTTCACCGGGCTCGCGGCAGCAGCTTCGGGGTTCGTACTCAGCAACTACGCCCTCCTCATCGGCGGTACGATCGTCGGCGCCTCGGGAACTATCCTCACCCAGCAGATGAGCAGCTCTTTGGGGCGTCCTCTGAGCAGCATCGTCTTCCAGGGCATCGTCGCCCCGGAGCAGGACGAGGAAGAAGAGGAGAGGGAGGTCCACGAGGCCAGCGCCGAGGAAGTAGGCTCGTACCTCAAGAACGAGGCGGAGAAGATCATCATGGTGCCAGGCTACGGCCTCGCCGCCTCCCAGGCCCAGGGCGCGATGTACGAGCTTATGCAGGCGCTGGAGGACGAGGGCAAGGAGGTAAAGTTCGCCATCCACCCCGTCGCGGGGCGCATGCCCGGGCACATGAACGTCCTCTTGACGGAGGCCGACGTACCGTACGAGCAGCTCTACGACATGGAGGACATCAACCCCGAGTTCGAGGAGACAGACGGCGTGATCATCGTCGGCGCCAACGACGTCGTCAACCCGGTGGCCAGGGACGAAGAGAAGCAGACCGCCATCTCCGGCATGCCCATCCTCAACGCCGACCACGCGGAAAGGGTGATCTTCATCAAGCGCTCGTTGGGCCCCGGCTTCGCCGGCGTGGACAACGAGCTCTTCTACCAGGATAACACCTGGATGTTCTTCTCCGACGCCAACCAGGGCCTCCATGACATCGCCGAAGCCGTAAAGAACGCGTAGGGCGTAGCCGCCAGCTTTTTAGGGTGCGCGGCGCACGTTCGTCGCGCACCCAGCTTACGAAAGTAACGCAGCGGAGAACCGACGGCCCGGCGAACCGCGGCCAAGATATGAGCACGTTCTCTATTTTGGGAGACTACCAAGCGAATTACGTAAACTTTGGTCAAGTCGCACCGACGGCGCGGCATAGAGGAGGACGGCAAGTGGAGCCGACGGAGTCCCCGCTTTACCGGTAGTTTGTTGAACACGGTTGCGGGCGGCTCGCGTATAGATAGGAGGGGTACTTGATGGCGCTTCTCGGGGCGATTCTATCGCCCTCCGGGCATATCTTCACCGATCGGCCTGGCCCATCCGACCCATCGTTTCTGCTTCCATCAGACTACCGCTATGGCTCGCGACTTCCTACCGGCACTTTACGGGACTCTGTGTCGGCGAGAAATGCACTCTGGGATCTCGCAGCGGGTTCCTGTCCTGTAACCGCAACGCCTCGAGGCAGCCGTCCCGGAACTACGCGGAGGGACCGTAGTCGGCGCGGCGAGTTATTGACCGCACTCGGAAGGTCAACTACACTCGGCTGGGGAATACCCAAGGGAAAAGGAGGAAACGAGAAATGGCCCTTGAGAAGTACACGACCACCGTCGTAGGTGCTTTCAGCCTTCCGCGCTGGTACGAGGTGCTGCAGAAGCAGGTCGAGGCAAGAGCGCTAAGCATGGAAGACATGCGAGACGCCCAGTGGCGTTGCACGCAGACCGCGCTCGTGGACCAGGAGGCGGCCGGGATCGACGTCGCCAACGGCGGCGAGATGCACCGGCGCCAGAACAACCGTCACGCCCCCCGAACGCGATGCTCAACTTCTTCTGGCAGAAGATACCCGGGTTCGAAAAGGACCCGACCGCGGAGTATGGGATCGTGACCCGGCCCAGGAACATCACCCCCAAGGACCCCAACGTGTTCCATCCGGCGGCCGTATGCACCGAAAAGATCGAGTACGGGGACCTCGGGCTGGTCGAGGAGTTCCAGTTCGTCTCCAAGTACGCCAGGGATCCCGACAACGTGAAGGTCACCATGACCGGCCCGCACATGCTAGCCAAGGTCGCTCACGACGAGCACTACGGCGACGACCTTCCCGCGATGATGATGGATCTGGCGGAAGTGATCAACCAAAACTTCAAAGAGCTGGAGGAGGGAGGCTGCAAGCACATCCAGCTTGACGAGCCGCTGTTCGCGGTCGGGGGGATCAAGAGGGAAGAGGTGGAGGCGGCTATCGAGGCCAACAACCAGTGTTGGGAGGGCGTCGAGGCCTTCAGGTGGCAGCACGTCTGCCAGGGCAACTACGCCGTGGGGGAGGACTACGACGGCCAGATTGGTCACCGCTACTTCGACATCGAGCCGTACCCCGTCGAACTCATCTGTCAGCTCGAGTGCGACGCCATCATGAACGAAGGAGACATGACCCCCAAGTACGAGGGGTACCTCAAGGACCAGCAGCTCGCGGTCGGAGTCGCGGACGTGCAGGATCTGAACGTCGAGTCTCCGTATACCTTGGTCGAGCGGATCAACGAGTGGGGAGGATCGTGGTTGTCGCCCGAGCAGACGCTTATCACGAGCTCGTGTGGGATGAACCACCTCCCCCGGGAGGTCGCTTTCGGGAAGCTGGCGGCGATGGCGGGAGCTAGGGACGTTCTGCGCGGCGTCCTGGCCCCAGCCTAACCGTCTAACCCTCCGGTACAACTGTGTGATACGCGAACGTGGGGGAGCAAGTCACACTCGACCTGCCCCTCTACTTCCGCTGAAAAACCACCGTTATAGGAGCCGCCGCTGTTCCGACAATCCGGGACAGCGGCGAAGTCCTGTCGGAGTCCGCTCGTTAGTGCTTCAGGCGCTCTTGCGCTGCTGTGAGACGTATCGCATGAGGCCATCGACCAGCATCTCGTAGTTGGCCGCGAGCTCGTAACGCTCGGAATCTCCGGGGGCGGCGCCTTCCAGGACGAGCTCCTCGTCGCCTATGACCTGGAGCTCCTCGATGATCTCCTCCCTGGAAAGCTCTTCGTCCATGCGCTCCTCGACCAGGAGCAACCACTCCTCCAGGCGTTGCCCCAGCTCGTTCAGGTGCCGCTCCACGTCCTCGTAACAGCCGAAGTGTGTGGGGTACAGGCTCTCCGGCGCTATCTTGCGAATGGCTTCGAGGCTCCCCTTCCAGGCCTCGATGTTTACCTCCGGTGGGGGGGTTGGGGGCTTGATGTACGACTGGCCGGGCAGGCGTACCCCTGCTATGTCCCCAGCGAAGAGCGCGCCAGACTCGGGCTCGTAGAACGCCATGTGATGATAAGCATGCCCCGGCGTGTCATGCGCCACGAGAACGCCGCCCGCCACCGCGATCTCTTCACCGTCCTTGAGCTCCCTAAGACGATCCTCCGGCACGGGCCTCATCTCGCCGAAGAACTGGTCCATGACCTCCTCGCCGTAGATGCGCGTAGCGCTCTTAAGGAGCGTCGAAGGGTCCGCCAAGTGCGGGTAACCAACCTCGTGTATATAGAAAACGGCGTTCGGCAACAACTCTACCAGGTTCCCCGACGCTCCGGCGTGGTCCAGGTGAACGTGGGTCAGCAAGACCTTCTCAACATCTTCGGGGGCGACGCCGCGGTCTTTCAGACCTTGCATGAGGTTCTCGATGCAGGTCGTGGGACCGGTCTCAACGATCGCGGTCGGGCCATTACCCCCTAGGAGGAAGGAAGCTATAATCTCCTCCGTATCCATAAAACGCAGGTCTATGATCTCTGTCTTCATGCTCTCTTCCCCGTCAAGTCGCTTCGTGGGGCCGTCCGCCGCCTCGAACCGGAGATTATACAGGTCCTCTCTGCTAGACTCTTCGCGCTACTAAACGCCGACCTCGAGAGGATGCCTCTTGGACCTGAACCTCATGCGCGAGCTGTCGGTCTCGACGGACTCCAAGATCGTCTTGCTCGTCTTAGACGGGCTCGGCGGGCTCCCGAACGAAAGCGGCAAGACCGAACTCGAGGCCGCGAACACCCCAAACCTCGATGCTCTTGCCGCCCGTTCCGACCTAGGCCTGAGCAGGCCTATAGCCGCCGGAGTTAGCCCCGGGAGTGGTCCCGGCCATCTAGCCCTCTTCGGCTACGACCCATTGAAGTACGAGGTTGGACGCGGCGTCCTGAGCGCTCTGGGCGTCGGGCTCGCGCTCAAGGAGAACGACCTGGCGGCCAGAATCAACTTTGCCACCAAGGACGAGTCGGGCAGGATCTCCGACCGACGCGCCGGCCGCATCGCCACCGACGAGGCCAGAAAACTCGTAGACCTCCTCAACGAAAACATTAAGCTCGACGCCGTCGATGTTTTCCTCACCCACGAAAAAGAGCACCGGGCCGTCGCCGTCTTCCGGTCCGAAGGACTATCTGATGCCCTCTCCGACTCCGACCCTCAAAGAACAGGGCTCGAACCCCTCCCCGTCAAGCCCGCGAACGGCGCAAGGGGCGAAGCAAAAAAGAGCGCCGAGCTAGCTAACACCTTTATAAGGCAAGCGGACGAGATCCTCGCGGGCCAACATCCGGCGAACACCGTGCTCTTGCGCGGTTTCGGGATGCACCCGGCGCTCCCGAATTTCGACGAGATCTACAAGCTCCGCGCGGCGGCCATCGCCGGCTACCCCATGTATAAGGGCCTCGCCCGGCTCGCCGGCATGGAGGTTCTCGTAGAGGGCGAAGACATCGCTGGCCAGTTCGAAGCCCTCAAGGAGAACTGGGCCCCCCACGACTTCTTCTTCGTCCATATCAAGGCCACTGACGCCGCCGGGGAAGATGGCGACCCTGGCCGGAAGGCCACCATGATCGAGGAGGTAGACGCCCTAATCCCCGACCTTTTAGACCTCTGTCCTGCCGTCCTCGCCATCGCTGGTGATCACTCAACGCCTACAAAGATGAGAAGCCACTCCTGGCACGCGGTCCCGTTACTCCTCCATTCAGAGTACACCCTACCGACCGCCGAGAGCTTCGGGGAGCGCGCCTGCGCTGGCGGTTCCTTAGGCGTCTTTCCGTCAGAGGAGATCATGGGCCTTCTCATGGGTCACGCCCTCAAGCTCAACCGCTACGGCGCCTGAACTGTTCGGGCCAACAGGGAGAGCGCCTCGCGGCACTCGAAGAGGAAATAACCTCCTGCCGGCGCTGCCCGCGCCTCGTCGAGTGGCGCGAACAAGTCGCCCGTGAGAAAAAGGCCGCCTACTCTAGCGAGGAATACTGGGGCCGCCCTATTTCGGGTTTCGGAGATCCGGACGCCCGGGTGGTCGTCTTCGGGCTGGCCCCCGCGGCTCACGGTGCCAACCGCACCGGCCGCTTCTTTACCGGCGACCGTTCCGGCGACTTCCTCTTCGGCGCCCTCTACCGCACTGGTTTCTCAAGCAGCCCGGTCTCTCGCAGGGCCGGCGACGGCTTGCGTTTGTACGGGCTATGGATTTCGGCCGCCGTCCGCTGCGCACCACCGAAGAACAAACCCACCCCAGCCGAACGCGATGCCTGCCTCCCCTACGCCGCCCGCGAGTTCGAACTGCTCCCTTGCGCGAAGGTCGTCGTCTGCCTCGGCGCCTTCGCCTGGGACGCAGCCCTGAGAATATTCGAGGTTAAACCGAAGCCCACCTTTGCTCACGGCGCCGAGCGTACAACTCCTTCTGGTCTCAACCTGCTTGGCTGCTACCATCCCTCCCAGCAAAATACCTTCACCGGCGTCCTCACCGAGCCCATGCTCGACGCGGTGCTCCTGCGGGCAAGGGAGCTTGCGCAAAGCGAAGCTTCTTAGCCGAAAATCGAAGCAATTAGAACGATTTACTCTCGAAAGCCTTAACAACTCCTCAAACCGCAGTCAAAGGCTACGCAGTAGAAGCCTGTCAGAAATCGCCGAGAGTAAAGGATGTATAGAAAAGGCGGGCCTGGATACCGAAGAGCGAGCCTGACAAAGTAGGGGAAACCGCTCGCGATATAGGAGTCCGGCATGACCCTGAGCTAGTGAACCTCGTCGTCGCGGCGCTCCCTTTCGGCTGGAGGACGTCCAGCTCTAAGTAGGCAAACTGTGTCCCCTCTCTGCTAGGATGAGCGGGTCAAACGGATGAGGAGAGTAGCTGGCGCGGTGGTGCGGGTCATGGTCATCTTCGGCGGACGCAGTGGGGAGCATGGCATCTCTCTGGTCTCTGCCCGTGCAATCATGGACGCTTTACGTGCTCGCTACGAGGTACTCCCCGTCGGCATAACTCGAGAGGGGGCCTGGATCTCCTCGGGCGACCCTATAGGCGAACTCGAATCCCGCGCCCGCAAGCTTGCAGGTAGCCCCACGAGCCCCGGCACAGACTCTAACAAGGTCCTCGCGAGTCCGGTCCTAGCCACGGACAAGCTGTATAGTGATTTAGGTAACGTGGATGTCGTCTTCCCCGTTCTGCACGGTCCCTACGGAGAAGACGGTACTATCCAGGGCATGCTCGAGCTCACGGGCGTCCCCTACGTAGGCTCGGGAGTCCTCGCCAGCGCCGTCGGTATGGATAAGTTGATGATGAAGAAGATCTTCGCCTTCCACGATCTCCCGCAAGTGAGCTGGCTTGGCCTTACCCGCAAAGAGTGGGAAGAAGATCGACAACACTGGGTCCGAGAGGTGGAGGACTCTCTTAGCTACCCCTGCTTCGTCAAGCCTTCGAACCTCGGCTCTAGCCTCGGCATCAACAAGGCAACGAACGCCGAGGAGCTGACGAGCGCCCTCGACATCGCAGCCAAGCTCGACCGGCGCCTCATCATTGAGCAGGGTGTGGACGCCCGCGAGATTGAGGTCTCCGTGCTCGGCAACGAAGAAACGGAGGTCTCGGTTCCGGGCGAAGTGGTCCTCGCCGAACACGAGTTCTACGATTATGAGGCCAAGTACACCGCAGAGGGCTGCAAGGTTGTAGCCCCCGCCCAAATCCCTAGCGAAGCCGCAACGGCGCTTCGGCGTATAGCTTGCGTCGCCTACAAGGCTATAGACGCCGCCGGCATGGCCCGGGTGGACTTCTTTCTCGAACGTGGCACCAACGAGTTGCTCCTCAACGAGATCAACACCATCCCCGGCTTCACCCCCACGAGCGTCTATGCCCGGTTGTGGGCCGCAAGCGGCTTGCCTTATGAGCAACTCCTCGAGCGTCTTATACAGCTCGCCCTCGAACGACACAATAGAGGTGCCTAGAAAGTTGGCCCTGCGTTACCTTCTAGCCCTGGTCCTCCAGGGCGAAACCACAGGCGAGACCACCGGCATCATAGAAGGGGCCGCAGATACTGCCCGGCAAGCCTCCGAGGAGTCGGGGCTCGCCCTGAGCGGTGTTAAGGAGTTTTTTACGAGCATAATAGACTACCTGACCGGCCCGACTTTTATCGCCAACGTGGCGGCGACGGTGGTTGTCGTCGCTCTGGCGGTCATCTTCTACCGCGTCGCTGTCCGCCTGATACCACGCATCCTCATGTGGTGCAGGCCCGAAGACGAGGCCCATGACACCGCAGCTCTCGCCTGCATAAAGCGCCAGGACACCGCCGTCGCGCTCGTCCGCAACACTTTACGCTACATAACCTTCGCCCTCGTCACGCTCTTCGTCGTGAGCATCTTCCTTCAAAACGTCCTACTAACCGTCGCAGGCGCGTCCATCCTGGCGGCCATCTTGGGCTTCGGCGCACAGAACTTCTTGCGCGACATCATCGCCGGGTTTTTCATACTCTTTGAAGGACAGTACAACGTCGGGGACTTTGTAATGGTCGAGCCTACCAAGGCCTCGGGGCTGGTCGAGGAGTTTGGCTTAAGGACCACCAAGATCCGGACCCTCTCTGGCGAGCTTATCTATATCCCCAACGGCTCTTTGCCCGGCGTGACTAACTACATCTCCGGCCAGCAACGCTTCACTATCGAGGTGCAGCTCAAGGACGAGGAGGCCGAAAAGCGCGTACTTGAAGAGATGCAGGAGGGCCACGAGCTCTACCTAGACCCGCCGCGCCTGGTAGGACGCGACGAGACTACCGAAGGAGGCCCCCGCCTTCGTCTCCTGGCGGACGTCCTCCCCTCAACCGCCTGGCTCGTCGAGGAGAACTTGGTCGAGCGCATAAAGGCCGCAGCCGGAGAAGACAGTCTGGCCGCCGACCCGCTGATCTACAAGGTGGACAGCCGTAACGTCCAGCGCCTAAGGGAGTTCATTCCGGAGGAATAGGAAGCGCAAGCTTAACCAGCAGCAAGCCTGTCTGGTACCGACGCTGCCAGTATCTACGACGCCACCAAAGCTATAACCGAGGCTAAACTGATGGCAACTCGCCGGCGTAAACCAGGCGCTAGCTCTCGGGTGGCTTTGGCTTCCAATCTCCTCGCAAGTGCCCGTTCTTCTCGGCCTTCTCGCGGACCTGGCGTTCGCGCTCAAGCCTGTCGGCGGTCTCTGCAAGGAGTTTCTTTACCTTCTCCAGGCGGCCCTTCTCGGAAGGAAGTTCCAGGATCTGCTGTCGCGTCTCGAGGTCGAACTCGATGCGCCCAGCGATGGTAAACGAGAGGTTGCGGTAGGGCGGCTCTATCTCTATGTCGATCGATCCCTCCGTCGCCACTTCGACCACCCGCTCCAGAAGAGCCACGCACTCCTCAGCTAAAGTGGTTACATCTTCCTCCAGCCCTTCTTCGATGTACTCTACGTCCCCCACGTAGTACGGCTTACCAGCCATGATATTGTTTAGCTTAAAGCGCCGCGAACCCTCGACCAGGATTACGAGCCGCCCATCTTCGAAGCGCTGCACGAGTTCGACGATCTTCGCCGTACACCCTACCTGCCGTGTCCCAGAATCGTCGGCCAAGACCATCCCGAACTCCGTCCCCAACTCCAGGCACTCATTCACCATCTGCTTGTAGCGCTCTTCGAAAATGTGCAGCGGCAAAGGCGTCCCCGGCATCAGCACTACGTTTAGCGGGAATAGCGGTATATCCGCCAAGGTCGATCTCCCTCTCTTCTCTCCCCCTATTTTATAGGAAGCCCTCTTCGCCGGTGCGTGGTACGAGGTGGACGAGGCACACCGCTGGGGAGAGTTCCTACTTTATGCAGGAGTAAAGTGCTAAAGCAGGCGAAGTGCTCTCCCTTCAAAATGGCCCTCTTAGGACGCCGTTACTCGTCCTTACTGATCCAGTACGTAAACAAGAATGCTCCACAGTAGATGATGAGGATTAGGAAAAATCCTGCGATAAAGCGTGGTATCGAGACTCCCGCGCCGGCCTCCTGTAGAAGTAGCAGGGCGAGCACTATTGTCTGACCTCTATACTCTCGCCCGCCGGACAACTTTCGGGCGTCACCTCCTGCTCTAGTGTGATGCAGTTGTAGATCAGGTACCCCGGCTCGTTGTCTACCCTACGCGCCGTCTCCCGGGTGTAGCCCATGGTCATCATCGTGAGCACGACGGTCACGGCGCAGGCCATTAGCGCGAACTGGCTCCACCGGCTCGCGCGCCCCCAGTAAAACCCGGTGGCGGTGGCCCTCAGGTACAGCGCCACGATAAAGAAGCCTACTATCATCAGCCCGATCAGGCCGATGTACTTCCAGGGGTACATCTGTCCGAGCGGTATCTTCGTACCCTCTCCGCTACCGAACACCAACCCTAGCTGGGGTACAAAAGATGCATCCGCCGGGATGATGTTGAGCACGGTGAACAGGGCCATAAAGCCTAGAGCGCCGACCGACATCTTATGCAGCACGGGTATAGGCTTAACGGCGAACCTTAGCTTGTGTATAAAGTAAGCCGTGGAGGCGATGCTCAGGACCGCGATCCACACGACGAGCATGTTAAAAACCCAGGCCTTGTCGCCCAGCATAATGGTCTCGAACGCCTCAGGTGAACTCTCCCTTATGCTTTTGAGGTACCCATAACCGATAACCGGCTGGAGGATAAGGAACCCAAACCCCCAGGTGAGCCCCCAGTGACCCATCCAGTCGTAGTACTCCCTATCTTCTTCCCGGGTGCTCTTCAAGTATCTCCAGGCACCCCAGCCCGCGATCAAAAAGCCCGCGTACGAGAAGTTGCCGACAAAGCGATGCATGTTCAACGGTACCATCGTCTGGTTCAAAAAGGTCCGGGCCACGTCGCCTACCGGAGCCTCTGCCGGGGTGAGCATGTAGCTTGCCACCGCGTCGATCATGGTCATCGCCATGAGCCCGAAAAAGCCTGCGATCATGCCGAAGACCACGTGCAGGCTCTTGCGGTAGGCAAGCTTGTCCCAGACGTTGTACCAGGCGTAGACGATAACGATCTGGCCCAAGAACATGAACGCTTCGACGAGGAACACCCAGAAAAAGATGTTCTGCAAGTACGCGAAGAAGATCGGGAACAGCGTCACCAACGCCAGCACGAACGTGATCGCTAGAGCCGCCCCCGAGGCGAAGAGCAAGACCAAAAACCGAGCCAGGTTGCGGGCGAAGCGCTCGTACCTCGGCTGCTTGGTGATCATCCCCAGGTACTCGCTCGTGGCGGCGATGAGGACCCCCCCGATGATGAAGGTGGCGAAGAGTATGTGCGTCTGGACCAGAGTGGCTATGACAACGTTCTTGCCGATTATGGGGACGTCGAGATTACCTACCGGCATTCGCTAACCCTTCTAGGCCTCGCCGCCAGGAAAGTTAATGATCCGGCTCAAACCCAGGAGCATGTTCACTAAAATCGTGGCGATGACCAGAAGTCCGATGATCGTCGCGAACGGCCGCTTCAAAGGGCTGTGGTGGGGGCTTCGATCGAGCCACGGCACCGCGAAGAGCAGCATAACAAAGACCGTCGGTACCACAACGGCGCCAAAAGCGACCAGGACGTACCCCGGGAAGAACATGAGCATCTGCTCGTAGAAGAAGAAGAACCACTCCGGCCTGGCACGTAGTCGACGGTCGCCGTATCAGCCGGGTCGGTCAAGGGCGCTGGCGAGACGTACGAGAGCACCACGCAGGCCAGAAGTATGAGCGTCGAGACGGCCAGATCGAAGAGCACCTGCTTCGGGAAGAAGGCTATGGTCTCGTCCGGGCGCTCGTAGACGTTCTCCTCGGTGATTACCTCTTCTTCGACCGGCCTGGCCTTGCCGGTGGCTGGTGTGTACATCTATCTACACCTCTCTTCCATAAGCCCGTACGCGCAGCATACTAGCAGGGTATAAGCCACAAGTATGAACGCTCTTACTCCCGGTCGGCCCGATCTCGCCGGCCAACGTAGCGCTCGCCCTCATCCTCCTCGTACCTCTCGAACTCCTCCAGGCGCTGCCGCTCGTGCAGCTTCGCCAGCCGGTTGGTGTACTCGAACTCGCTCCCAAAGACCCCATGCCGCCTGAGTAGGTAAAGGTGTATGCCGATGAACGGCGCCAAAGCCGCCGGCAACAACCACACGTGTATCGCGAAGAAGCGCGAGAGCGTCGCCGGCCCGATCACGTCCCCGCCGAGCAGAAAGTGAGTCACCTGGGCGCCTACAAACGGGGAGTAGGAGCCGATCTTTATGCCCACCACAGAAGCCCAGAACCCGTCTTGATCCCACCGCAAAAGATAGCCGGTGAACGCCAGCACGATCACGAGCAAGAGGAGTATCACGCCGACTACCCAATTAAGCTCGCGGGGCGCCTTGTATCCGCCTGAGAAGAACACCTGGGCCATGTGAAGACCTATAACCACCAGAAGGAAGTTCGCCGACCAGTAGTGGATGCCCCGGATCATGGTGCCAAAATAAGCCTCGTTCATTATATAGTAGATCGAGCCCCACGCGTGGTCGGTCGTGGGCACGTAGTAGAAGAGCAAGAGGATGCCGGTCAGAAACTGCAACGTTATGGTGAAGAGCGCCGCACTCCCCAAAGTGTAGATCCAGGCCCCTCTTTTGGGGACCGGCTCGTACAGAAAGTGCTCTAGCATCGTCACTATGCCGGAGCGGTGCTCCATCCAGTCCGAGATAAACTTTCCGGTCTCTAAAGCCCTGGATCCGATCCTGCCTATCATCGCCTCTCCGACCTTTCTCCTAAATCACAAAGGGCGCCTGCTCGTTCAAGCCGCCCCCGACGTCGAACTCGTGCTTGACGTAGATGTTGCCGTCCTCCCGGACCTCGCTGGTGTAACTGTACATGCCGCGTGGCGGCGGTCCCGACACCAAGGACCCGTTGATGTTGTAAATCCCCCCGTGGCACGGGCAGCGGAACTCCCCTACTCCCTCAGCCTCAAACCAGCGTACCGGGCATCCGAGGTGAGCGCAGGAGTTGCTCAGGACGTTCAGGGTCTCCTGGACCTCCTGGATCTGCTCCTGATTGAGTGGCTCGTTAACACCCCCGCTCAAGAAGGCGGGGCGCAGGCTCTCCCCATAGCTGCCGTCCGGGAGGATCTCGGTCTTCCACGAGACCCAGATGGCGTTCTTCACCGCAAACTCATTTTGAGACCTCTGGGTTTGCGGGCCGGCTTTCTGCACGTCGCCCGCGTAGGCCTGGTCTATCGGAAACTCCACCTCGAAGACCTGTGGCTCCTTCGCCGGGACCTCTTCTATAGACCCCGCCCTGAACCAATCGTTGGAGACGTTGGTCTCTCCCAGCACGTCGGTCCTTATAACGGGTCCCAAAACGAACGCCGCCGGAGGGATGGTGAGGATCGCCCCGACTACCGCGCCGAGCACCCCCAAGCCCAGAAAGTCCTTGCGAGTTATGGGATCTTTTTGTAGCTCTGCCAACCTCTTTAAGTCCCTTCTAGAGATTCCTTAAGGCTACCTGCCGAACCCCTTCGGTGGTTGCTCGGGCTCTACCGTGTAATCGGGCTGATTGTATACCGTGTACGGCACCCTCGAATTGGACTTCATAAAGCCCATGTTGAGCGCCACCACCGCCGCCAGGACCCCCAAAGCCAGCAGCACTACACGATAGCTCCTGCCAGGGCTCCCGTACCTGAAACGCATCCGGCCCCGCAGGTACGTGGCCAAAGCCCCCACCGTCGCCAGGACCATGATCAGAATCATGATATAGCGCATATAAAGGAACGGAACCTGGGCGAGCGGCGAGATCGAGTACAGCCCCGCCACCGTCGCCACCAGCCCGAAGAACTGTATAGGGCGCCTTCCGGCGCGGTCCGGATGTCTCCCCGCCCCCATATACATCGCCACGTTCGAGAGAACGAAGAGTCCTACGACCAGAATCAGGTTTACGTACAGGAGATGCGAGGTAGCGCCCTGGGTAAGCCGCTCGTAAGAGCCCGTGAGGTTCGAGTCGGTCGGGTTCGCCGGCTGGGCGAGCTTCATCGCGTAGGCGATGGCGAAGCCCACGATGGGCTGCGCAAGCAGGAAGCCTACCCCCCAGGTCAGCCCAACCGAGGTGGACCAGTCGTAGAA
>Ga0126307_10001808_pt1 | contig 14233 bp, 18 predicted proteins | sample Plot28_FD_89955 | JGI IMG/M metagenome (GOLD analysis project Ga0126307, IMG submission 89955) | Serpentine soil microbial communities from UC McLaughlin Reserve, CA, USA - Plot28 | ecosystem: Environmental > Terrestrial > Soil > Grasslands | place: USA: UC McLaughlin Reserve, Lake County...
AGGAAGCCCTGGTAGATGCATTGGGCGAAGCACTTTCGGCGGTAAGCGCTCAAGACGCTCGAGGCTACTTCGATCATGCCGGCTATCGCCTACGAGCCCAACCTCTGTGAAACGTGCTGTGAGAGCGATTCGCTTCGCAAACGGCGGCTTCAGGCATCAAACCAAGTCCGGTAGATCAGTCCGTAGCCACCAGCGCCGGAATATCTGGTGTCAGGTTTCCTCGGCCTCCAGAAAAGGGTTCTGGACAATCAGGCCCTCGATTTGCTGCCCGTGCTGCAGGTCTTCAGTAAAGAGACGCTCGGCTCCGCCTCTGAGCGCCGCCTCCAGGATCAAGGCGTCCCAAAAAGAGAACGACATGCTCCTGCTACGCTCGATAGCGGCGAGTATCATCGCCTCGTCCACGCGCACCAGCGGCAACCGGGCGAAGTCCTTAGCCTGTGCTGCGGCGACTTCCGATGTTAGGGGTTCGGCCAGCTTGCGGGTGACGTTGACGTAGAACTCCTGCAAGACCTGCGTGCTCAGGACGGCACGGCCAGCCTCCACTTCTTCGGAGAACACCTCCTGCGCCCTTGCCTTCTTCTCCGGTACCGAGTTATCGAAGAGATGGAGCAATACGTTGGTGTGGAGGAAGGACCGGCTCATCCCGTGGGATACGGTCCGAGCCTCTCCTCGTAGGCGTCCTCCCGCTTCCACTTGCGTCCGTTGGGTCCGGAGCCAGACCTCGACTCGCGCGACGCTTCGATGATCCTGCGCGCCGCCTCCAGCTGCTCCTGCCTCCTGCCGGCATACTCCTCCAGGTATTCTCGCAGGACCGCGTTCACCGAGGTGTCCTCTTCGAGAGCGCGGATCCTCGCCTTCTTCAAAGTGTCGTCGTCGACCGCGATTGTCAGGTTCGCCACTACGTCTCCTCTCTACACGGGATCAGTGTAGCATGGGTTGCAGAGACATCTGTGATGAACTATCGAGAACCCCAGCCACAAGTGTTCGTCTCGCTCGCAGGCTGGCTCGCAAACCTGTGTCAACCGGAAACCTTCGAGGCAGCCTTGCGGATCGCTGCCAGCAGGTGCTCTTCTCTACCAGCCTGATTTATCGCCTGACAGCGGTTTGCGATGACATTGACCCGAACAAGATATGCATAGGCCAACGATCGCATGGCTGTTCGAAGTAGGTGCTGTTAGCCTGTATGGGATGTAGGGGTGGCTACACTGCAACGTGCTGTAGCGTCATCAACTTCAAAGAAGGAACAATAGTGGCAGATATAGACGACTCGTACTACATGGTCGGCATCGACTGGATAGTCATGAAAGGGCCGGACGTGGGCCGCGAGTCTCGCGAATGGATAGCCACCTACGGAAAGGAAGGGCGCGAGCGGGCGCTGCGGCTCGCACATCTACTTATTACAACGCCAGAGGTGGTGGGGCCGGGCGAGCGCGAGGCCCTCGACGTCTGGGTCTATGATCACGAGGGCGACGTTGTCTACAGTTGGTGGGAGGAGCGTAAGCCCTGGTGTACGAGAAGCATACTGCTTGGAGACTCTGGTGGGATGCAAGGTGCCTGATTGAGAGGATTATCGACGTGTGTTATTGCTTACCGGGTCAATAACTGTGAAAACCGCTATGAGGGCTGGGATGCGCGTGTACAGGAAGCACAGCTCAGGATGTTTTCGTACAGGAATCCTGTCGCATTCTGGGCCTTGTTTCCGCAGAGCACGACCACCTTAGGATCACGGACACTAGCGACTACGCCACGATCGGTGCCCGCCGATATGCTTGCGACCTACGCAATTGGAGACGATAGAATGACAGGCATGAGCCGGTTTACCTCATACGGGGTCTGCGCCCTCTGCGGCAAGCGCACCACCAAATCGGGAATGTCGCGCCACCTGAAAAGCTGTCTGGCCGAGCACGAGCCTTCCCGGGGAAAGGCAGCACGGCTCTATCGTCTTAGGATCGAGGACTTATACTCTCCCATCTTCTGGATGGATGTGGAGATGAAGGCCAACTCCACCCTCCAAGAGTTGGACGACTTCTTGAGGCAAAGGTGGCTGGAATGCTGCGGCCACCTCAGTGATTTCTACATCGATGGGACCACTTACACGGTCACCTCCTCCTATGGGATGGGGCCGCTCAGTGTGTTGGCAGGCCCAGACGAACACACCATGAAATTCGAGCTCGGCGAGATCCCTAGCAAAGGCAGCCGTTTCCACTACACCTACGATTTCGGCACTTCCACCGAGCTGAAGTTGCGTGTGGCAGATGATCGCCTGGGGCGAATCGGCAGCGAGCCTGTGCATCTTCTAAGCCAGAACGAGGCACCGACGTGGGAGTGTGAGGTTTGCGGCGAGAACGCTAGTTGGATCTGCACCCAGTGCATGTACGAACGGGAGAACCCCTTCTATTGCGAGCACCACGCCGAGGACCATGACTGCGACCAGCCCGAGATGCTGCTCCCCGTCGTGAACTCTCCACGCATGGGCATGTGCGCCTATACCGGGCCTGACTAACCTCTGATTTACTATTCACACTGGGATCGTCTCCGACACGACTCGCCGTGTAGAATTCGTGTCGAGTGACCAGCCCGCCAACGGAGGAGGTTCCGGGCCGTGAGAAAGGAAGAGGTGGTTTCCAGGAACCCCGAGGTGATGAACGGGGCGCTGGTATTCAAGGGCACTCGGGTGCCTGTGGAGATCCTGATTCAGCACCTCGCGGCTGGCGACTCGCTGGAGAATTTTCTGAAGGGTTTTCCTAGCGTCTCCCGCGAGCAGGCCTTCGCCTACCTGGAGATGACACCGAAAGCGGTGGATGCGCTTATTGCCTGACGAGCACCTCGATCTCAAACGTTTCTTCGGCGAGTAGCTTGAGGTCGTCACCGTTAGTGAGCGGTCGGGGCAGTGAGGAGTCAGCGCGTCCGCGCCTTAGCGCACAGCACACCCAGAAGGGTTTGTGGCACAATGTGGTCACAATTTCGGGCTTCGAGAAGGAAAGACGGTGGAGTATGAAGGATGTAGGCGTGCGGGAATTTAGGGATCATGCGTCCCGCTACCTTTCGGGGGATGAGCCGTTGGCTGTACGCAGGCACGGTCGGGTTCTCGGTTTCTACGTCCCGGTTAGGCAGAAGAGCGACACGGAGGAGCTTCGGGTTGCGCTGCGAGAAGCGCAAGAGGGTCTTGTAGAGCTTCGCGGCGCGACCGGCCTCTCTGAAGAGGAACTGGTCGAGGAGCTCGTCCCCGACACTTCGCGGGAGCACGTAGGCGGCTAGCGGCTTGCGGTTGGTCGTGGACGCCAGCACGCTCGTTGGAGAGTTGCTCAGAGAGCGGGGGTAGGTCTTGCTCGCCAGCCCCCACCTCCTCGGAAAGTCTGATGGTAAAAGGTTTGGATTTGGGCATACTTGTCCTCCACCTCGTGCTGCACTCCTCAGTGTAATACAGAGAATACAAGCTCGCAGTGACGTATTTTCATGGAGATCGTGCTCACGAGCTCTGCCCTTAGGGAGCCTCTGCGGCTGTGCTTCGAGCTCGGTGAGCCGCTCCTAAACAAGGCTGAAATGCTGAAGTGCTAATCGCTTGGCGACCACTGCTAGCTCGTCGGCCCGGTCGTTCCCGCTCTTGTGCGCCCCGATGCTCCTGGAGTGCCCCTTGACCTTTCTCCACCGCACTTCCCCGTGGCGCTGCGTCGCCCGGAGGAGTCTCTCCCACAGATCCCTGTTCGCCACCGGCGCTTTGCGGTAATTGAGCCACCCGTTCTCTCGCCATTTCTCGTACCAGCCTCTTCTCATGCAGTTGACCAGATAGGAAGCGTCGGAGTAGACGGTTACTGTGTAGCCCTCGTCCATGGTCTCCAGAGCGACGCACGCGGCGGTTATCTCCATCCTCAGGTTGGTGGTGTACTGCTCGCCGCCGCTGATCTCCTCTGTCGCTCCCTCCGGATACAAGATAACGGCCCCGTAGCCTCCGGGACCGCGGGAGCCGGTGGACGCCCCATCGGTGTAGACGTGGGCCTCCTGCTCGGTAGAGGGTGCCGGCCTTCCGCTCGACTCTGTTTTACTCATCCTTGTATACCTTCGCCCACCCGCATTCCGAGCATGCGGACGATCAAGTGCAGACGCTCGACTTCGCGCTTCGCGTGCTGCAGATCGAGCTCCGCCCTCGCCCGGTCGTTCTCTAGGCGGCGATGCTCCTCGGTATCGAGCAGGCCGTCAAGGTAGAGCCTGGCCGTCCTCTCGTTCCTGGCCTCAAGGATTGCCTCTGCGTTATCCAGCCGGACCTTCCTGATGTGCTCGGTGAGCTCACGCTCGGCCCTTGCCAGGTCCACCGCGGCGGCGTTCAGCCGCCGGTACGTCAAGTTGATCTCCTCGATGAGCACATCGCTGGTCACAAGCATCTCATCCAGTATCACTACCTTCTGTCCGAGCCTCGGCCCGCACCCCGGTCGCGGGCAATATTACGAGTCCAATAAGAGTACGAAAGCTTTACGGTCCCGCACACCCAATGTTCGCCCAGAATAGTCTCAGCCCAAGTCGTCTTCCATCGCCTGGATACTCGGATGTTTTCGAGATACTTTTTAGGCAGACGCCGACCGCGGGCGAACGCTGCTACTCTCCTCCAATCGGAACACAGGGCAGCGCGACGCTAGGGCGGCGAAGGCCTCGGGCAGTGCCTCCTTTCCCTTTGGCAACCCGTAAACCTTTCGGAAGAACGGGAGGCCACGAGGAGCCTTCTTCGGGTACTCCCTCAGGATGCGGCCGCGCTCCTCCACCGGCAGATCCTTGAGCCTCACCCGCTCCTCCCTGCGCCCGTGGGCCAATAGGCCCCAACCGGCGGCCCTGGCGTTCTTGACCCAATCATCCTGCCCTGAAATGCCGACGACGTAGCGACGGCCGTCTACCACAAAAGGGGTGACGGGCGTCGTGCGCATCTCGCCGCTCGTACGGCCCGGCACCGAGAGCACCCGCACCGGGCCCAACGCAAACCCCCTGCGCTGCAGGGCCACCATCAAGCGGTTCAGTGGCTTAAGCCACCGCGGCAACTTATCCCCGTCGGACACGTCGTCTCCTTTCGAGCACGCTATCCTCTGTCGCGCGCCTCGCCGTGGTGACGAACGAATCGGACGAGGCGGGAGGCTCCCTCGAGTAGATCCTCCCTCGAGGAGGCGAGGGAGAGGCGCACGTAGCCTTCGCCGAGCTCGCCGAATGCGCTGCCCGGCGCGACGGCCACGTGTTCGTCTTCGATCAGGGAACGGGCGAAGTCCATCGACGGCACACCCGCCTCTGAGACGTCGGTCCACACGTAGAAGGCCCCCGAGGGTCGACTGGAAGGCAGCTTGCCGCGATCGAGGATCTCGAGCACCTCGTCGCGACGCTCCCTGTAGGCGTCGCGCATCTCCCCTACGACCTGTTGGGGGCCTCTCAGGGCGGCCAGGGCAGCCATCTGCGCCGGTGTGTTGACGCACGAGACGATCGGCTCCTGCATCCCTGTGAGGATGGTCGCCAGGTCGGGCGGGGCCACAAGGTAGCCCACGCGCCAGCCGGTCATCGCGTAGACCTTCGAGAAGGAGTAGACCGAGACCAGCCGGTCCTCCGGTTCGGCCACCGACCCGACGCTGACGAATGTGTCGTCGAAAGCGAGCTCGTCGTAGACCTCGTCGGCGATGAACCATAGACCGTGTCTGCGGGCGAAGTCCAGCAACCTCTTGGCGAGTTCGCGCGGCAACACCGTACCGAGCGGGTTCGACGGGCTGTTGACGAGGATCGCGCGGGTCCGCGGTGTCACGAGGCGCTCGAGGTCTTCGGGGCGAGGCAGGAAATCTCCCTCTGCGAGAAGCGGGTACGGGAGCACTCGTGCCCCGAGCAGGTGCGCGATCATGCGAAAGTTCGGCCAGGCGGGGTCGGGCAACAACACCTCGTCCCCCGGTTCGAGCAGGGCTCGCAGCACCAGGTAGAGGGCCTGGATCCCTCCCTGCGTTACCACCACCTGATCGGGCCGCGCCTCATACCCGTTGCGCCGGGCGACCTTCTCGGCCAGAGCTTCGCGCAGCTCGGGAAGCCCCGCATTGGGGGCGTAGCGTGTATGGCCCGCCCGTGCGGCCTCGTAGGCGGCTTCGACGATGTGCGAAGGCGTGGGGAAGTCCGGTTCCCCCACCTCGAGGTGGATGGCTTCCGGATCCTCCCACGCCAGATCCATGACCTCGCGTATGCGCGAGACGGGCATGGAGCTGGCGATCGTCGAGGGAAGCACAGGCTGGTTACCGATTCTAGTCTCCTGGGGGCGCAACGGCCTTCCTCCTTCGTCTGTTGATACGGTATCAGCCCTACCTTACTGCAACCGGGCAGGTACGGTAGCGTGCGCAGTGGACCGACCGCCGCCAAAGTTCGATAAAACACCTGCAAATCGACGTAATACTCGGAAGCAGCAAGTCAGATTGGAATACGCAATTCCAACAGAGTACGCTGACAAACTGGCGTTCGGCACCAGCAATCAAGGATATCGACGAACCAGCTTCCGGTATCGGGTGTAGTTTTCCCCGAATGAGCGCTCCAGCGTGTGCTCTTCTCGCAGTACTTCCCGGTGGATAAGTCCTACCACAACTGGGAGTGATGCTACCAACCACGCGTTGCGCGTGATAAGAGCAACTCCGAGATAGAGTAAGGTCCAGCCGACATACATCGGGTTGCGGACGATGGCGTAAGGCCCACTGGAAATGAGTGTGGAGGGTCGCTCCAAGTCGACCTCGGAGGCGGCTCGCACCGCCGATGCTGAGATCGCGACTCCGGCCCCGACAAGGATCCATCCAGCGCCACGATACGGTCGCTTACTCCCAGAGAGTCTCCAAGGGCGAATAAGGTGCAGCACCCCGCTGACGAGGATTCCGGCCATGTGAGGCTCGGGAAGCGGGACGTTGTTCCATCTGCCCTCGATGATTTATGTACCTCCGTCAGTCGTCTGGTCGGTCGCAGACGTAGTCGTGGGAAGGATCGTAATCCCGCCCGTCTATCTCATCAAGCCTGGGACCATAGAGGTGCACCGAGATGGCCGGTTCTCCTGTGGGGTTACATACGCTATGAATGCCCCCCTCATACGGAAGCACGGTCGAGATTCCATCTTCCCTGCTCCACTCGAACCGCCAGAGCTTCTTCAAGCGGGCATGATCGGGCAGTGAGCCATCGTCAGTGCGCTCGTAGCGTTCTTCGATGACGGAGCCTACGACACAACAGAAGGCTCCCCAGGAGGAATGGTCGTGGATCCTGGTAGCAGACCCCGGAGGCCAGACGAAGATCTGAAGAGAGTAGGAGCGCGCTGGGTCGTCGTGGCGATAGGCTACATACCAGTCTTCGGCCCATTTCGCCTCCTCAATGCGGGGCAGGATGCGTGAGGCAAGAAAGTCGGGATCTCTCGCCAGGCGGGACAGGAGGGGAATGACCTCCCTTAGGGCTAGCTCCGCAGGAAGATCCTGAAGGGCACCCGTGTACATCGTGAACGCCATCCCGGCTCTGTTGGCGGCTTTCAGTTCGAGTTGCTGATCTTCCGGTACACGTTCCACTTGGTACCTCACGGCATCATGCTCCAACCGGCGTGCGTACTCTCGGCCGGCTATTCAGTTCGCGTGAGGCAATGTGCTTGGCGATGTGTTCGGCGTCCCTTCCGACCCCGCCGACCAGCGACGAGGTCACCGCATACAAGAAGAACAGTCCAACGAAATACAGGCCCGGTTCGGATCTCACGATGCCGCGGTCGTGCACTGGGCTTCCGTCCTCGGCGAAGACCGGAAGATCGATCCAGGTGAAGTCCGGCACGAACCCGGTGCACCAGATCACGTTCGCGACCTCGAGGTCCCGTCCATCGTCGAGCACCGGCAGGCCGTCCTGCGCCCCCGTCGTCCTCGGCACTCTCTCGATCCCGGCGGCCGTGAAGTTCTCCGGCCGGACCCGGGCGAGCGGGAGACCTCGGGAATGGAGCTCCCGCCGAACCTTCCGCCCGATCGGCGTCTTCACGGTCAGCACCTTCGAGAACATGAACCAGATCACCGGTGTGAGTAACCGATCCCACCTGCTTCCGGGGCGGGTGGGTTCTTGGCCGGGGTGCCTCCCCGACAGCCAGGTCCGGTGGTCCCTGGAAACCTCCAGGGCGATCTCGGCCCCCGAGTTGGCGGCGCCGACGACGAGGACACCGCCCTCCTGCAGCTGGGATGGATTCCGGTACTCGCTGGAATGCAGCTGCACGATGCCCGGATCGAGCTCGGTGGCGAAGGCGGGGACCCAGGGGCTCTGGTACGCCCCCGATGCCACCACGACGTGGTCGGCCTCGAACCGGTGGTCCCCGGCCGCCACGACGTACCGGTCTGCCTCCCTAGAGAGCCCGTCCACGCGGACGCCGGTCCGAACAGGGAGATCGAACCTAGCTGCGTAGGCCTCCAGATAGTCAGCCATCTCGTCCTTGGTGGGAAACGACCAGGCAGACGCGGGGAAGGGCCAGCCCGGCAACCCATCGTAGCGCGCGGGGGTGAACAGGCGGAGCGAGTCCCACCGCTTGCGCCAGGAGTCACCGATCCGTTCGTTGGCGTCCAGGATCACGAAGGGCAGATCCCGCTTAGCCAGCTCGTAGCCGACCGAGAGGCCTGCCTGCCCGCCGCCGATGACGACGACTTCGCCAGTAGGCGGTCGACTGCGTTCCTCCATGTCACTCTGTCTGTTCATCGATGCCTCCTCGTCGCCAGTGCGGGTCTGCACAACCGACAGTCTGTCCCCGACGAGGAGGTGGTGCATCGGGGGAATCACCCAACTTCCGCTACATGGCGGCGTGGGTAGTTCTACCCATAAGGGCGTTCAGAGGAGTTCGTGCTTGTAAGCGTAAGCTGTGGCCGCAGCGCGCGAGGTCACGCCCACCTTTGTAAAGATGTTGCTCACGTGCCGGTCCACGGTCCTCTCGCTGAGGACCAGCTTAGTGGCGATAGCTTTGTTAGTCTCGCCGGCGGCGACCAGACGCAGCACCTCAAGTTCACGGGGCGTCAGCCTTTGAGCATCGGCGGACGTGGCACGTCGGATTAGCGATTCGAGGCGGGCGAGGTCGGGTACCGCTCCAAGCCGTGCGAAGGCGTCATGGGCCGCTTCCAGCTCCAACGCGGCACTATCGTCGTCGCCGAGGGCACGGCAGGCCAGCCCGAGGAGCACACGCACGCGCGCGACCTCGTACGGTACCTCGAGCTCCTGCCATACCTGCCACGCTCGACGCAGCGCGAGCAGGGCAGCCCGCGCGTCGCCCTGGGCCAGGTCAACCGCTCCGTGGGCGTGGGCAACCATCGCACCCAGCATGGGGCTCTCGTAGTGCGCCGAGATCTCCTGGAGTTCGTCGCAGGCGCTGCGCGCCTCCTCGACATCGCCCACGGCGAGCATGATCTCGACGTAGGCGGGTAAGAGTCTTGTGCGCTTAAGGGGATCGGTGGTCTCACCTACTGCCCGCTGGATCGCGGCGGCCGCCGCGTCGTCTTTCCCCTGGGCCAATCGCAAGAGGGCCATGCCTGGCTGTGGCTCACACCCATACCGACTCGCGTCCCGGTACGCCTCCTCGGCCGCGGAGAACTTCCCCTGCAAGCGGTGGAGTTCCCCCTGGCGGTAGAAAGCCTGGGCGGCGGCCGACTGGTTGTTCCCCTGTTCGCAACGCTGGCGAGCCCGGCGCGCCTCTTCCAGCGCTTCCCGCCACGTACCGTGCAGTTCCATGATCTCGGCGCGATGTACCAGGCACCGGCCGCTGAAGGCAACCATGTCGGGCTGATCCTCGCACCACTGCGTCAGGGCGGCGGTCCATTCCTGGGCGCGGCGCAGCGCATATACCTCCTGACAGCCCGCGATCACGCTGCAATAGACTATGCCGGTGACGATGGGCGACAGTTCCCCCGCGATCACCGCGACCATGGCCTCGTCCAGCAACCCGAGGCCCTCCTCGACCCTTCCCTGTTGGATCAAGGCGCACCCTTGCTCGTGTACGGTGAGGGCGAGCAGATCTGCATCGCCGAAGCGCTCGCCGATCTCGACGGCGTCGGCCGCGGTGGCGTACGCGGCCTCCCAGTCACCCACGGCCTCATGCCGCAACATGACTGGCACCAGCAGGTAGCCCCGCTCGACGCAATCTTCCGCTTCACGTTCGACCAGCCGCTGGGCGCGGCCGAGCCATCCGCTCGCACGGCCCATCTCTCCACGGAGCGCAAGGGTGATGCCCACCCAGAAAGCGCAACGTACCGCACGTAGCGCTTCGCCGGCGTCGAGGTGCAAGTGATAGGCACGCTCGAGGCCGCCCAGGCAGTCATCGTCGCGACCAAGCATGTAGGCTGAGGTCGCGAGCAACTCGAGGTCCTCGGCCCCGAGCGGAGCCGCCCGATCGGCGTCTGACAGCGCAATGTAGGCGTCCGTCCACGCTCGTCTTGCGTAGGACTCACGGCCCCGTTCGAGTTCGCCCGGGACACCCACCGCGGCTACTCCAACCTGTCCGATAGTGCAGAGATCATCGTTCGTACCGCCATGGCGTCCGCCTCTGCGATCGGCGCGCCAGGATCGTGCTCCTTGCGGCGTAGCTTCTCCATGGGGTGTTCGAAGGATCTCATATCCTCGGGGGTAATTATAGCCAGTGTATCAACCTGAACGAAGATCTGGAGTACGCTGTCGAAAAGATGAACGGCGAGCTAAAAAGGACGAGGGCCAGCGCTTGATCCGGGCGCGGGCTTGTGTTTAATGATCTCTAGAGAGGAACGTCGGAGGTCGGGAAAGGTTTGTGTAGGCCGTGAGGGAACCGGGATCGGAGGATCGGGCCGTCTCACCCGGGAGACGCTTGGAGCTACTGGCAGGGATGCCGGCTTTCTCGCACCTGCCCGCTCCGGTGCTAGAGGATCTGGCTACGTGCTTGACGGAGGAGCGCTTCGGGGCCGCCGATACCGTAGTGGTCGAGGGTAATACCGACGACCGACTCTATTTGATCGTGGAAGGCAGGGCCGAGGCATCGACGACCGGGCCCTCAGGCACTGTGCCTTCGGCGACGTTGGGACCGGGGGAGCTTTTCGGTCAGATATCCCTGATCGAGCCCGGTAGCAGATGGCAGGCTACGGTTACCGCCATCGAGCCCCTCTTCTTGCTTAGCCTGCACGCGGCGGACTTCCACAGGGCACTCGAGGCAAATCCCGAAGCGCGCTCTGCCTTCGAGAAGTTGGCAGACGACTTGCTGGTAGCGAGGTTTCTCAAGCAGGCGAGTCCCTTTTCCACACTGGACGGCGAGCGGCTGCGGCGCCTCGCGGCCCGGCTCGAGCGCATTGACGTCTCGACCGGAGAAACCATCATCCGCAGGGGCGAAGCCGGCGAGGAGTGCTACGTACTACGGAGCGGTCGTGTGGAGGTGCTTGGGGGAGGCCCCCAGGGCGACGAACGCAATCTGGCCACGCTCGGTCCCGGCTCCCTCTTCGGGGAGGCGGCCCTGCTCACCGGCGAACCACGTAATGCCACGGTGAGAGCCATCGAACCGTGCACGCTGCTCGTGCTGCGTCGGACCGATCTCTTGGAGGTCCTCGGGGAGGATCCGCAAACGCGCGAGAGGATGCTCGAGCTTGTGCGGATGCGTGATCGCCCGCGTTGGGTGCGCGGGATAGAGGTTCATCACCGCAGCACTCTTACCGGAGAGACCATCACCACCCTCAAGGACCCCAGGCGAGATATTTACCATCGCCTTTCGCCCGCAGGCTGGTTCGTCTGGCAGCGCCTCGACGGCGAGCACACCTTGCAGGATCTCACCTCCGAGTACCAGGCCAAGCACGAGGCGCCCGCGTCGGATGCCGTAGTAGAAGCGGTGGTTCGACTGGTGGCGACAGGTTTCGTGGAGGGGGTGAAGCCGAGCCCCGAAGTGATAGCAGAGGACACGGACGAGCCCACACCGTGGCAGCGGCTGCGGGCAGGGATACGGCGCATCCTGGAGTAACATGAAATATCCGGTCTACGGTTGCCTGCTTGGGCAGGCACCCCACAGGCCGACGCCCCGAGCTTCGGCGCCCTCACGCAAGTGCTCGAACTCACGTCGGTAGGTGTGGGAGAAGGTCGTGGTGCGTGCGAAACCCAGTTCGATCAGGTCTTCGTTGAAGAGATGCTCGTAGGAGCCGTCTCTGTCCGTATTCAGATAGATGTAGGCGAGGGTCCTACCGTAGGCATCCTCCGAGTCTCCTATGCGCGGCATCTCGAGTCTCACGATCCTGTCGGTCAAAACCTTCTTCGTGTAGGCACTCGCCTCCCTGCTGAAGCAGCCTACGGGTTGGTCCTGGGCCACCTTCTCCGGGGTATCAACCCCGATGAGCCTCACGGGCTGGACCTGGCCGTAGACCTCCACGGAGACGGTGTCGCCATCGGTGACCTTCGTGACCCTGCCGTAGACCTGATCCGCGCCACCCATGCGGTAGATCAAACCGTCGAATCCTACCCTCGAGACCGGGTAGAAAAGGAGCGCCAGAACCAGCACCACACCGACAAACACGCGCTCTGAGGCCGAACCTCTGATGACGCGGTAATCGTGGCGGCCGGGGAAGACCGCTATCGCCCGGGAGGGCCAGAAAAGTTGGACTCCTCCGATCGTCATCATGTCGGCGACGAGGTGCGAGCCATGTCCGACGAAGATGGCCACCGCGAGTGCAGGGTTGCCCGTGATCCACCACAGCACCAAGCCAAGAACCGGCGTTATGAGCAGCAAGGCCAAAAAGGAGTGCAAGAAGCCACGGTGGTCGAAGTAGCGTTTGAGGTCCTCGCATACACTGCCAAATCGATAACCGAGCGTGCTCCCAGGGTAGCCGGCATCTGGGAGAACGGAAGCTACAGCTACACTCAGCACCGCCGAGGTGCCGTAGTGAACGTCGAAGACGGCCGAGGTAGCAAACCAACAGCACTCCGCGAAGACAAGGTGGGTTGCTACGTTCAATTGCATCTTGGGCATTGCAGTCACACCCCGGCCGTTTCGGGAGACTCTCTGTCATGTTTGTGGGGCTTGCGGGCTGTGGGCCTGTTACGTATGCGCTCTAAGTCTTCCTCGGTGTAGTAGCGGTGGCCATTGCTGTCGCGCAGGGCCGGAGGGAAGAAACCTCGCGCCTCGCCTTTCCTTAACCATTCGATCGAGATACCGAGCTCGCGGGCGGCTTCAGAGATCCTGTATGTGTTGCGCCTGTTCACTTCCATATCTCTACAATAAAGGGTGCCAAGCCATCTCGGTACCGGAATTAGTTCAGGAAATCAATTCCGGTACTAGGACTACAGTGTCAGTTTACCGATGGTCCTACCGTACTGCCGCGCTGCCGCAACCTACGCCAGAGATGGGCGTTGTACGACCGGCTTCCATACTCGAGGAGAACTGCGCTGGTTCGTGGAGGCGGAGATCAATGCAGGAGAAGACTCTGGCCTCGATGCTCGGGCACCATGTTTCGAGTAAGTTCTGGAGGAAGCCGTCTCGCTAGTTAACCTCCAGCAATGCATCTTCTACGAGGTCTGTGCAATTAGTTATGTGATTGCTGCACCTCGGGCTCTAAATTGAGGAACTCATGAGTTGGTCCACTTGAGTTGGAACTCGATCTCCTCCTCATCCCCCTCCCGCTCGTGTTCGACGTTGAACTCGGCACGGGCGGGCACATAGACCCTCTCCCCGGCGACCTGGATCTCGAACCGCTCGCCCGCTTCCAGCGCATCCGCCAGCCTTCTAACCTTCGCCACAAACCCCGAGGTGGAGTAGATCTTCTCGACGTCCCTGTCGCGCTTTTCGCCCATCGCTCCTCCCCGCTTTCGCCGAACACTCGACCTTTCGATAGCTTACAGGGTCCAAGATCCACAGCCAAGTTACCCAGAGGTTACATCCGTCCCCTCGCGGTAGCCCACTCGGGCTATGCAAACGTCTGAGTAACCCTAGCCCGGAGAACCTCGTAGAGCACTGAAACGCGGAAGTCCGCCTTCGGAGAACCTGGCGAGTTCGTGTCCAACGTCGTCGGCTTCGCCATGGTAAGGACCGACGAAGGCGTCGCCACACCCTCCGTTCTTTACCTTGCAATCCGGGCTCCGGCTGCTAGGATTGCTGAGCCTTCACGGGCCCGTAGCTCAGTCGGGAGAGCGCCGCCCTCGCATGGCGGAGGTCAGGGGTTCAAGTCCCCTCGGGTCCACTCTTTTTTCCGCGGATTTGCAGGTAAAACCAAGATAGTGAGAAGAAGCCCCGGACGCTATCTGGGGCTTCTTACTGCAA
>Ga0126307_10001810_pt1 | contig 14230 bp, 15 predicted proteins | sample Plot28_FD_89955 | JGI IMG/M metagenome (GOLD analysis project Ga0126307, IMG submission 89955) | Serpentine soil microbial communities from UC McLaughlin Reserve, CA, USA - Plot28 | ecosystem: Environmental > Terrestrial > Soil > Grasslands | place: USA: UC McLaughlin Reserve, Lake County...
GCCGACGGCGCTCTACCTGGCCGCGGCCGGCGTGGGCACCCTGGGGATCGTCGACAACGACGAGGTCGACCTGTCCAACCTCCAGCGCCAGATCATCCACACCCAGGACCGCGTGGGCACCTCCAAGGTGGACTCCGCCGAGCAGTCGATCAAGGACATCAACCCCGACGTGAACGTGGTCAAGTACCCCGTCCGCATCGGCCCGGAAAACATCATGGAGATCATCGAGGGCTACGACGTCATCGTCGACGGCCTCGACAACTTCCCCACGCGCTACCTGCTCAACGATGCCAGCGTGAGGCTGCAGATCCCGGTGGTGTCGGCCTCGATCCTGGGCTTCGACGGACAGATCTCGGTCTTCGCGCCCTACGAGGGCCCCTGCTACCGCTGCCTCTATCCGACTCCGCCTCCGGCGGAGCTGGCCCCCTCCTGCGGCGCCAACGGCGTGCTGGGCGCGCTGCCGGGCGTGATGGGCGTGCTTCAGGCGATCGAGGTCGTCAAGCTCGTCACCGGCGCGGGCGATCCACTCATCGGCCACCTGCTCCTCTACGAGGCGCTCGGCACCAGCTTCACCGACCTCAAGGTCCAGCGGGACCCGGACTGCCCGATCTGCTCGCGCGACCCCGGCGAGATCTCCGACGAGGAGATGGGCGTCTTCCCCGATTACGAGGCCTTCTGCGTCGCCGCCGGCTGAGCCGGCTGCGAACCGTCACTCTCCTGCGTCCTCGGTCGCTCGCGTGCCGAGCACGCTTCGCTCCCTGCGTCCTTGGATGCTCGGTTCTCGCCGGCTCCGCCGTCGCCGTTTCCCCCCTTGGGAAACGCTCAGCCGTCTGACGAGTTTTCGCGGCGATGCGCGCATGCGCGGCGCCGGCGAGGCGGCCTGCGTTCGTCGTGGGGGCGCTAGGCTGCCCGCCGTGCCGACGATCAAGATCCCCCCGGTCCTCCGCTCCTCCACGGCGGGCGAGAAAGAGGTCCACGCCGAGGGCGAGAACGTCGGTGAGCTCCTACGCGCCCTGGCCAGCCAACACCCCGCCACCGAGGGTCAGCTGTTCAGCGACGAGGGTGAGCTCAACCGCTACGTCAACGTCTACCTCAACGACGAGGACGTGCGGGTGCTCGGCGGGCTGGAGACGGGTGTCCAGGTTGACGACACCCTGGTCATCCTCCCGGCGATGGCCGGCGGCTAGAACAGGCGTCGAGCTGGTTCGCCCGCGGGGGAGCGGGTACTACACTTTCTGAAGCGATGGGTGCGCCGGACCTCGACACGCGTCCCTGCGGGGGCAAGTACGGCGACATCGTGAGGGCCATCGGCAACACGCCTCTGGTCGAGCTCAAGCGCATCTCGCCCAAGCCGGGCGTCCGGATCTGGGCCAAGCTCGAGAGCCACAATCCAACCGGCTCGGTCAAGGACCGAGTCGCCCGGGCGATGATCGAGGACGCTGAGGCGCAGGGGGCGATCCGCCCCGGCCAGACCATCCTCGAGCCGACCTCGGGGAACACCGGAATCTCACTGGGGATGATCTGCTCGCGCAAGGGCTACCCGCTCAAGGTGGTCATGCCCGACAACGTCACCGCCGAGCGCACGCAGCTGCTGCAGATGTACGGCGCGGAGGTCGTCTACTCACCGGGCGAGCAGGGGAGCAACGGGGCGGTCGCCAAGGCCCTGGAGATGGCCGAGGGCGACTCCACCTACTACATGCCCTACCAGTACGGGAACCAGGCCAACCCCGACGCGCACTACCACGGCACCGCGGTCGAGATCCTTGAGGAGCTCGACGAGGTGAGCGCCTTCGTGGCCGGGCTGGGCACCGGCGGCACGCTCATGGGCAACGCCCGCCGCCTCAAGGAGGAGGACCCCGACACGCTCATCGTCGCCGCGGAGCCGCTCCAGGGCGAGCTGGTGCAGGGCTTGCGCTCTCTGGAGGACGGCTTCATCCCGCCCATCATCGACCTAGCGATGCTCGACCGGAAGATCTTCGTCTCCAACCGCGACTCGGTGGTCTGGACCAAGAAGCTCCTCGCCGAGGAGGGGTTGTTCGTCGGCGTCTCCAGCGGCGCGATCGCCTCGATCGCCGTCCGCGTGGCCGAGAGCCTCGACGAGGGGAATGTCGTCTTCGTCGTCTGCGACGACGGCTGGAAGTACCTCAGCTCCGGCGTCTACACCAAGCCCATCGAGGAGCTGGAGGAGACGATCGAGACGGCTAGCTTCTGGTAGCGGTCTCCGGCTCCTCGTCGGCCACTTCCTCCTCTTCCTCCTCCTCGTCTTCCAACCGCGCGCCGGACATGGCCGCGCGCATCTCGCGCAAGCCCTTGCCGACCGAGCGGGCAGCCTCCGGCAGCTTCTGCGGGCCGATGACCAGGAGGGCGATGACGGCGAGCACCGCGACCTCCAGGGGACCGACGGAGAAGAAAGCCAACACGCTTACGAGGCTACCGGCCCGTCACGAACGCCACGGGAACCGGGTCCTCGCCCAGCAGCCCACGCAGGAAGGCGAGGTGCTGGGCCTCGTTGGCCATGGTCCCGGCCGCGCCGGCGAGCAGCGTCGGCGCCTTGAGCGTGACCTGGCCTGAATGGTAAGAGCGGATGCACCGGAGTTCGTGGTCGATGGCAGTGCGGATCATCTCGCGAGGCGCGCCCGCCGGCTGCTCGCCGGCCGAACCGGGCGCGGGAACGGCCGCGTTCATGGTGACCAGCGCCTGCTTCAGCGCCTCGACGTGCCGGCGCTCGTGGGCAAGGAACAGGTCGGCGGCCGCCGCGGCACGGCCGCGCAGCTCGGCCGAGCTCGCGAGCGCTTCGTAGATGGCCACCGACCGGCGCTCGAGGCGCAGCAGGCCCTCCACGACGTCCTGATCCCTCACGCCCGCACCCGGCCGGTGACGAAGGGCTCGGGCACCGAGGCCCTTGGGTCCCCGTCGCTCCGCGCGCCCAGGAGGACCGTCGCGTGCTGAGCCTCGTCGCAGAAGATCGACGAGGTGATCTGGCGCAGGCGAGCCTCGCGGAGCTTGGGGATGCCCTCGGCGTAAGCCGAGATCGCCACGTTCTCCAGGTCGCTCGCGAAGCGCAGGAACGCGGCCTGGTCGGGCAGCCGCGGAAAGGCGGCGCGGTACTCCGCGGGTGGCTTGGGGCGGTTGGGCTCCCCGCCCATGTCGCGCACCAGGCCGGCCAGGGCGGAGGCGTGCTCGCGCTCCTGGGCCAGGAAGCGCTCGGCGTGGCGGCGCACCTCACCGCGCAGGAGCGGCAGCCCGGTGGCGTAGGCGGCCACCGCCGTGTTCTCCAAGGTCAGGGCGCCGTTGACGATCGCGCGGTCGCGCTCCGGGGTGGCGCGCGGGTCGCGCACGCCGACGCCCGCCCGGTCCTCGCCTCCGCAGGCGGCGAAGCCGACGCTGCCGGCCGTGCTCAGGGCCAGGCCCGCGAAGCGCAGGAAGTCGCGCCGGTTCCAGGACGGCTGGTTCATCTAGCCTCAGAATGCCTATGCGGATCGCTCGGCGGCACTGGGACGAGATGGTCGCGCACGCGCGCGAGGATGCCCCGAACGAGTGTTGCGGCTTGCTGCGCACGGACGGGAGCGAGGTCCAGGAGCTCGTGCGCGTGGAGAACGAGCGCCATTCGCCCTATGGCTTCCAGCTCGGCTTCAAGGCGCTGATGACGGCGAACGAGTGGGACGACGAGGGGCACGGCGTGGCCGTCTACCACTCCCACCCCCGGAGCGCCCCCGAGCCCTCACAGACCGACATCAACCTGGCGCAGTACCCGCACTGGCTGTGGCTGATCGTCTCGCTGGCGGGCGAGCCCGCGATCCGCGCCTGGCGGATCGACGACGGCAAGGTCGCAGAGGAGGAGCTCGACGTCGTCTGAAGAGCCCCTCGTGTGCCCCTCGTGCGCGACGCCGCACGAGCCCCACGAGCGCTTCTGCGAGCGCTGTGCGATGCCCCTCGTCCTGCCAGGCGGAGAGACGGTCGAGGAACCCCGCGACGAGCGCCACGCCCGGCTTCGCAAGATCCGCCCCGAGTTCGCCGACGGCCCGCTGGTGACGGTGGCCGGCGCCCGCCACCTGGCCGAGGCCGAGCTCATCCAGGGCCTGTTGCTGGAGGAGGGAGTGCCCAGCGTGCTCAAGCGCACCGCGGGCTTCGACGTCCCGGACTTCCTGGCCGCCGGACCGCGCGACGTGCTCGTGCCCCAGACCGGCGCGAGCTTCGCGCGCGAGCTGCTCTTGGGCACCGAGCTCGCTCCCACGCAGGGTGACCCGCCGGCGCGGCGGCCGGTGCTGCTCGCGCTCGTGGTGGGTGGGGGAGCGGCGCTGTGCGCGCTGCTGGCCTGGCTGCTAATCGAGTCCGCCGGGTAGGCTGCGGGCCGATGGACTTCCGTCCCTCGGACCGCGTCGCGTCGCTGCTCGAGCGCCTGCGCACCTTCTCCGAGGAGCACGTGGTGCCCGTCGAGAATGAGCTGCTCGCCGCGCTCGACCAAGAGGTCCGGCCGGGCGTGCCCTACCCGGCCGCCCTGGTCGAGATCCGCGAGCGCGCCAAGGCCGAGGGGCTGTGGAACCTGTTCCTGCCCGACGAGGAGTACGGGCCCGGCCTGACCAACTGGGAGTACGGGATGCTGTGCGACGAGATGGGCCGCTCGCAGGTCACGCCCATGGCCTTCAACTGCTCGGCGCCCGACACCGGCAACGCGGAGATCCTGGCCGAGCACGGCACGCCCCAGCAGCGCTCCCGCTGGCTCGACCCTCTGCTCGAGGGCACCATTCGCTCCTGCTTCTCAATGACCGAGCCCGAGACCTCGGGCTCGGATCCGACGGGGCTGGCCGCGCGCGCCGAGCTGCGCGACGGCGAGTGGGTCATCAACGGCCACAAGTGGTTCACATCGGGCTACAACGGGGCGGAGGTGGCGATCGCGATGGTGGTCACCGACCCCGACGCCGCGCCGCACAAGCGGGCGAGCATGATCTGCGTGCCGATCGACACGCCGGGCTTCCACGGCATCCGTCCGGTGTCGGTCATGGGACACGACGGCGGGCCCGGTCACTGGGAGGTCCGCTACGAGGACGTCCGGGTCCCCGAGGACAACCTGCTCGGACCGCGCGGCGCCGGCTTCCCGATCGCCCAGGACCGGCTCGGGCCCGGTCGCATCCATCACTGCATGCGCGCGATCGGCTCGGCGGAGCGGGCCTTCGAGCTCATGTGCGAGCGCGCGCAACGGCGGGAATCCTTCGGCGGCAAGCTCGCCGACAAGCAGTTCGTCCAGGACTTCGTGGCCAAGTCGCGCATGGAGATCGACTCCGCCCGGCTGATGGTGCTGCACGCCGCCTGGAAGATGGACACCGAGGGAAAGCGCGAGGCGCGCCAGGAGATCTCGATGGTGAAGGTGATCGCCGCGCAGATGCACCAGGAAGTGGTCGACCGCGCGATGCAGGTTCACGGCGCGCTGGGCATGTCCGACGACGTGCCGCTGGCGCTGGCCTGGCGCCAGGGCCGCTGGCTTCGCATCGCCGACGGGCCCGACGAGGTGCACAAGGCGAGCATCGCCCGCCGCGAGCTGAACCGCTTCAAGCCCGAGAAGACCTCGGCGCAGGGCAACGGCGCGAATGCGAAGGTGCCCGGCTGATGGCCACCGCCACCGGGCCCGACACCGACCTCACCCCCGAGCAGCGCGACTTCGTCGACGCGCTGCGTGACTTCGCCGACCGCGAGCGGTTCGAGCTCGACGGGCAGGACGACCACCACTCCGACGAGGCCGCGGCCAAGATGGGCGAGCTCGGCTGGTACGGGCTGACCATCGGCGAGGAGTACGGCGGCTCGGGCGGCTCCTTCCTCGACGCGACGCTGTTCCTGGAGGAGACCGCGCGCGGACAGATCCCCGTCGCCGCCTACGGCGTCACCCTGATCGTGGTCGGCGCGCTGAACCGCTTCGGAGCCGAGGAGCAGAAGCGCGAGCACTTCGCACACGTCGCACAGGGCGGCACGCTGGCCATCGCAATGTCCGAGCCCGACTCGGGCTCCGACGTGGCGTCGCTCACGACGCGCGCGCGGCTAGAGGAGGGCGAGTGGGTGATCGACGGCGCGAAGATGTGGTGCTCCTACGCCCACCGCGCCAGCCACGTGCTGATCGTCTGCCGCACGGGCGAGGGCTCCGAGCGCCACGAGGGCCTGTCCATGATCCTGGTGCCGCGCGACGCCGAGGGCTTCACGATGACCCCCATCCCGACCATGGGCGGCGAGGAGACGAACGAGCTCCACCTCGACGGCGTGCGCGTCCCCGAGGAGGCGCTGCTGGGCAACGAGGGCAACGGCTGGCTCCAGCTCATGGCGGGGTTGAACGTGGAGCGCATCATCCTCGCCGCGAGCGCGCTGGGCATCGCGCAGCGCGCGTTCGACGACGCGCTCGAGTACGTCAAGGAGCGCAAGCAGTTCGGCCGTCCGGTGGGGTCCTTCCAGGCCCTCCAGCACCGCTTCGCCGACCGGGCCACCGAGCTGGCGCAGGTCCGCCTGCTGGTCCGCTGGGTCGCGCGCATGACCGATGAGGACCCCGATCGCATGCTGCCTCAGGAGGCCTCGATGGCCAAGCTGGCCGCCACCGAGCTGGCCAAGCGCTGCGCGCTCGACGGCGTGCAGGCTGCGGGCGGCTACGGCTACGCCTCGGAGTACCCGATGGAGGGCCACCTTCGCAGCGCGATCGTGACCACCATCTACGGCGGCACCTCGGAGATCCAGAAGAACATCATCGCCAAGACCCTGGGTCTCTAGAGGTCGCCGGGGCCGCGCTGCGCGGCAACCGCACTCGGGCTGCGCCGTGTCACGCCCGGCCGATGCCCAGCGCCGGCCCCTCGGGGCGAAGGCCGCCGCGACGCTCGGCCGCGCGCTCGGCCAGCAGCGCGCGCCGCGTTTCCAACTCCAGCTCGGTCAGGCGCAGCTCTTCGGCGAGCTCGCGCAGTGTGTCGGCGAAGAAGGGATCCAGCCGGCGGCCCGCCTCGGCCGTCAGCCACTCGAGCGCCCCGGGCTCCGGCTTACGACCCGTCCCCAGCCGCTCGCAGAACGCGTGCGCGGCACTGAGGATGCGGGCGGGGGCGGGGATCTCCTGCCCGGCGAGCCCGTCGGGATAGCCACCGCCGTCGTAGCGCTCGTGGAGTGAGCGGACTAACCGGGCCACCGGCACGAGCGCCGGCGCGGCGGTGAGGATGCGCTCGGCGATCAGGGTCTGCTGCGCGACGAGCGGGTCGTCCTTGCTGCTCGCCGCCAGGCCGGCGGGAAGCGCCGCCCGGCCGACGTCGTGCAGCTCGGCGGCCCGGACCAGGTGGTCGAGGTCGGGCTGGCCCAGCCCCTGGCGCCTGGCGACGAGGTAGGCGAGGTCGGCCAGCTCGCGGTGGCGCGCCGAGGCGGCCGGAGAGCTCTCGTCCAGCAGCGCCTGCAGGGCGGCCCGGGTCTGCTCGGAGGGCGAACTGCGCCGGCGGTCCTTGTGCGCGTACATGCGCCGGTCGGCCAGTTGGAGCGCGAGCTCGGAGGAGCGCGCCTCATCGGGCATGCTCACGGCGCCGTTGGAGGCGGTGATCGAGAACGCCTCGCCGTGCTCGACCAGGGCGGCGGAGCCGGCCTCGACCACCGCCTCGGCCTTGAGGCGGTCGGCGGCTATGAGAACGCAGAACTCGTCGCCGCCGACGCGATAGGCCTGGTGCGGCGCGACCGCATAGCCCAGCCGCGCGGACAGCCGGGCCAGCAGGACGTCGCCTGCCGGGTGCCCGAAGGCGTCGTTGTAGGCCTTGAAGCCGTCGAGGTCGAAGAGCACGAGCGTGTGTGGGGGCCACTCACCCTCGATGCCCTCCAACTCCTGGAAGTCGCGCGCGAGCTGGCGGCGGTTGCCCAGGCCGGTGAGAGCGTCGGTGACCGCCTCGTGCTGCGCGCGGTCGAGCAGCCGGGCGTTGTCGCGGAAAGCCAGCAGCGTGCGGGCCACCAGCACGACCAGCGTCGCCGCGGCCAGGGCGACCGCGACCGGGTTCGTATCGACCCCGGCGAGCACGAGCACGCCCACCGCCACGAGCGCGAAGGCGGCCGGCCAGAACAGGCGCCGGCGGTCGGCCTGTGCGCCCGCCGCGTGCTCGAGGGAGAAGAAGGCGGCCACCCCGAGGGTCAGCGCGCTGGCCACGAACAGCGAGTCGACGGGGCTGCCGCTCTGGAAGGTGCCGTTCGCGCTCTCGACCACGAGCGCGCAGTTGCCCGCGGTGTTGAGCACGATGCCCCCAGCGATGAGGGTCCAGCCGAGGCCAGGCCGCCAGCCCGTGAGGCCGGTGACCACTACCACGAAGGCGAGGATCGCCAGGTCGGCGAGCAGGAAGAGAGCGGGAGGAGCGGCCTGGGAAGCGGAGGTCGTCTCCTCGCCGAAGAGCGGGATCGCGGCCAGGGCCGCGATCGCGAGGCCGCCGATCAGGCCGTCGAGCAGCAGCCGTGGCTCGACCTCGCGCACGCGGCGCCGGGCCAGCAGCGCGATGGTGGTCGCGGCGACCGTGAAGCTCAGCACCAACAGCGCGCGCGTGGCCGGCGGGTACGCCGCCATCGGGTCGCTCTCCGAGACCCGGTAGACCACCTCGGCGGCCAGCCACGTCGCGACCCCCACGCTGGCGAGCGTCCATGGGACGCGCTCGCCGGGGCTGCGGGCCGCCCGCCACGCGCAACTGGCACTGGTGGCGGCGAAGAGCGCCCCGTAGAGCCAGTCCTCGATCGGCGCGCCGCCGGTGCGACCGGCGAGGGCGAAGCCCAGGTGCACGGCAACGCCCGCCGCCGCAAGGACGGCGAACGCCATCGCGGGCGCCCTCATCAGCGCTCCTGAGGCGCGGCGATCACCAAAAGGGCCACGTCGTCGCGCAGCTCGACGGGCGGCAAGAGGGCGCGCCGCACGGCGGTCACGATCGTCTCGGCCGGCTCGCCCGCGCAGGGATGCAGCGCCTCGATGAGGCGCCCCTCTCCGAACAGCCCGCCCTCCACGCGGGCCTCGGTCACGCCGTCGGTGAACAGCACGAGCGCGTCGCCGGGCTCGAGCTCCAGCCCGACCTCCTGCGTGAGCCGGCTCGTGGAGACGCCGAGGATCGAGCCGAGGCTCTTCGGCGAGGCGATCGTGCCGTCGGCCCGCACCACCAGCGGCGGCGGGTGCCCGGCGTTCGCGACCCGAAGGCGGGCACGTCCGTGGGCGACGGACGCGCTCACCAGGACGGCGCTGCACAGGCGGTCCTCCTCCTCGGCGTCGAGGATCTCGTCCGCGAGGGCCAGAGCCCGCGGGAGCCGCCCCTGGCCGCTGGCGGCCGCCCGCAGCGTGTGGCGCATGAGCGCGCTCGAGGCCGCGGCGTCGATGCCCTTGCCCGAGACGTCGCCCAGGACCGCGACCCACGACCCGTGACCGCCGGGGAAGAGGTCGTAGAAGTCGCCACCGGCCTGCGCCCCGTCGCCCACCGGCTGGTAGTGGACCGCCACGTCGAGCCGGGGTACGTCGGGGAGCCGCCCCGGGCGCAGATTGCGCTGCAGACGCGCGGCGGTGCGCTGCTGTTCGCGGAACAGGCGGGCGTTGTCGAGGGCCAGCGCGAAGCGACCGGCCAGGCTCTCAAACAGCTCGAGGTCGGCCGGGGAGTACGCCCGGCCGGACTCTGCGCTCGCCAGTGTCATCGACCCCAGCAGCCGGCCGCGTGCGCGCAGCGGCACGATCGCCGCCGACTCGAGCTCCAGCATCGCCAGGGCGGCCAGCCGCCGCTCGTCGCCCCGCGCCTCGGCCGCGATCCACGCCGACAGCTCCTGGACCAGGCCGGCGGATTCGAGTCCCCCCAGCCCCGGCGCCGTGGCCGCGCTGGGAAAGCGGTGGGGATCCCCGGCGGCCCAGCGCTCGCGGTCGGGATCGGCATGGGCCAGCGCGCGGCGCGCCAGCCGGCCCGATCCTCGACGCAGCTCGATCGCGCACCAGTCGGCCAGGCGCGGGACAGTGAGCCGCGCCATGTTGCGCAGGGTGCCCTCCACGTCGAGCGAGCGCGACAGCTCGTCGGCTGCCTGGGCCACGAAGCGCTCACGGTCGCGCTCCCAGCGAGTTCGCGAGACGTCCTCGAAGACCAGCAGCTCCAGCGGCTCCCCGCTGCGGTCCCTCACCGGCCGGCGCTCGGCCCTCACCCAGCGCTCTTCGCCCGCGGCGAGGCCGACCAGCTCCTCCTTGCGACCCTCGCCAGAGACGAGCCGCAGCCAGGCGTCGCGCTCCACCCTCAGCGCAGGCAGGTCTTCGAGCGGCACGTCGAGCAGCTCAGAGCGCGACGTCAGCCCGAGCATCTCGACCGCCGCGGGGTTGCAGTACAGCGTCCGACCGGCGGAGTCGCGCACGACGAGCCCCTGAGGAAGCGCCTCGAGGACGGCATCGGACCCCAGCGAAGCCCTATCGAGTCCATCCTGCATTCTCTGCTCTACTAGGCCAATGGCACCTCCAGAGAACAGTGCACCGTGAGCGCTGTCAAGCACGCAGTTCGTCGAGGTAATCCCGCCAGTCGCGGCTGAGCTCGCCGAAGGGGCGGCCGAAGGCGTGCACTAGCGCGGTCTCGGGGCGCTCGGCGGGTATCGCGCGGGTCAGGGCGACGGCCGCCCTGGGCCCGGCCTCCTCGTCCAGCATGGAGAAGACCGTGCCGCCCAGGATCAGCGCGTCGCGCGGCGCGGGGGGGAATGCGGGCCGCTCGCCCTCGCGCAGCCGCCGGGCGATCGCGGGCCGAAGGTGGGGCACCTGCCCGGACAGCCAGGCGGCGGCGCCCTCGGCCAGCCAGGCCAGCCGCAGGTAGCGCCTGAAGCTGCGTGGGCGGAAGGGGGGTGGCAGGCCCGGATTGTGCGCTCCGATCACCAGGTGGGCGTACTCGTGGCGGGGCGAGAGCAATAGCGCCTCGGTCGAGCCATCGCCGCCCGAGGCCCGCGCCCGCAGTGCTCCGGGCGCGAGGACGTGAATCTCTCCCTCGGAGAACCAGCCCGCGTAGTAGCGCCGGGCCGCCGGTGCCGACAGCCGCCGGGCGAGGGGAAGCCAGGGATGGGCGAGCGCCAGCGCGACCGGCCGTGGGTGCATGACCACCGTCACCTCGCCCGGGGTGGAAGCGAACGCGCGCCCGAGCCTCGCCCGGAAGACCTCCAGGTCGTCCAGCATGCGCGCGGCGTCGTCGGACTGGGAGGAGTCGTGGCGGGCGGAGAACGACGGCGAGAAGCTCTCGACCCAGGGCACCGACGGCACGCTACCCAGCGGAGCAGCGCGGGCCGAGCGTACCGGCGTTTGGCTAGGCGAGCGCCGGCAAGGCGTCCGAGGCGATGGCCTCGATCTCGCCTGTGGCTCGGTCGAACTCCTCGTCGGAGAGCACGGGAGTCCCCTCGAACGGGAGCTCGCGGTGGAGCTCGATCCAGGAGCGGCAGCCCTGGTACTCGGGCAGGACCCGCACCGTCACCGGGCGCGGGATGCGGTAGGTGCGCAGCACGATCACGTGCATCGGGTGCCGGCGCTTCCAGGCCAGCCGCTTCTCGGCGTAGTCCGTGGTCCAGATGTAGTAGGGCGAAAGCGCGTCGATGCAGCGCGGATCGCTAATCAGGTAGCTCGCCGCCACCTCGGCCCACGCGCGGAGGCGCACCCGGTCGGGCTGGGAGATGCCCCCGTCCTGGGTGAGCGCCTCCACCGGCGGCTCGGCGTCAGGCCACACGCCCTCCTCCAGCGCCCGCCCCAGCTCGGGCATGTGCGACTCGCGCACCAGGTCGTTACGTTGGTGATCGAAGGTCGGGTAGAGGAAGAAGCGGTCGTGCTCGATCTCGAAGTGCTTGTTCTCCTCGCGGATCCCCCCCTTGCGCAGGGTCAGGAGCTGCTCGCCTTCGGCCAGGGCACGCACGGTGACGGCCCACTCTTTGAGTGCGGTTGGCATCAGAGGAGAAGAACCTCGTTCGCGCCCGGACAAGGCCTGCCGGCGCGGAGCGGCCATTCTTACTCAGGGGCAACTTCGTTTCAAGGCGATTTTCGACGCTTGTGTCAGACCTCACCCGCCACTACGCAAAGGCCTGCGACCTACCCGACTTCGGGGACCCGCGCCTGCTCGACACCCTGCGCGGCATCCTGCCCGAGCGCGATCCGGCGACGCACGCCGAGCGCAAGGTCTGGGAGTTCGCCCAGCTGGCGATGTTCCTGGCCGACCTCGGGCTGCTCGACGACCGCTCACGGGTGCTCGGGCTTGGCGCGGGCGACGAGCGGATCCTCTTCTGGCTCGCGAACCACGTCGGGCAGGTGGTGGCCACCGACATCTACGGGGAGGGTGACTTCGCCGGGCGCGAGGCCGGCCACACGATGCTCAGCGACCCGGCGGCCCACGCCCCGTTTCCCTATCGAGAGGACCGGCTCCAGGTCCGCTGGATGGACGCGCGGCGCCTCGAGTTCCCCGACGCCGGCTTCGACGCCGTCTATTCGCTCTCGTCGCTGGAGCACTTCGGGGGGCCCGGCCAGGTGGACCGGGCCGCGCGCGAGATCGCGCGTGTGCTGCGCCCCGGCGGAGTGGCCCTGCTGTGCGGGGACGTGCTCGTCCGCCGCCACCCGCTCAACGCCGCCCCCGCGGACCTGGCCGCCCGGGTGGTGTCGCTGGGCCGCAAGCGCCGCGACGCGCGCCCGCGCCACCGCTCGGTGCTGGCCGAGAGCTTCACGCCGCGCGAGCTGCTGCGGCACGTGGTGCGGGCCTCGGGTTTGGAGCTCATGCAGCCGCTCGATCTCGGCGTGTCGGCGTCCTCGTGGGAGAACGTCTGCCGGCTACTCCCCGACGGCCGCCAGGAGCCGGCGAGCGGCTCGTTCTTTCCCCACGTTCTGGTGCGCATCGACCGCTCGGTGCTCACCTCGGTGTGCATCCCGCTGCGCCGGCCGCGGTAGCTGGTCTCAGCCGCCCGGGAACGGGTAGACACTAACCATGGATAAGAGAATGCTCGGGGGCCTCGAGGTGTCGGCCATCGGCCTCGGCTGCATGGGAATGTCCGAGTTCTATGGCGACGGTGACGACCACGAGTCGATCGCCACGATCCGCAGGGCGCTCGATGCCGGCCTGACCTTCCACGATACCGCCGCCATGTATGGCGCGGGGGCAAACGAGCGGTTGGTCGGCCGCGCGATCGAGGGACGCCGCGACGAGGTGGTGCTGGCCACCAAGTTTGGCATCGTCCGTGATCCCGAGGACCCCCACGCGAGGGGCATCGACGGCCGGCCCGAGCACGTCAAGCAGTCCTGCGACGAGTCGCTGGGCCGGCTCGGCGTCGACCACATCGATCTCCTACTCCAGCACCGCGTGGACCCTGAGGTCCCGATCGAGGAGACCGTGGGGGCCATGGGCGAGCTGGTCCAGGCAGGCAAGGTGCGACATCTGGGCCTCTCCGAAGCGGCGCCCGACACGATCCGCCGCGCCCACGGAACCCACGCGATCACCGCGCTGCAGACCGAGTACTCGCTGTGGACCCGCGACGTCGAGGAGGAGATCCTTCCGACGGTGCGCGAGCTGGGGATCGGCTTTGTCGCCTACAGCCCGCTGGGCCGCGGTTTTCTGTCCGGGCGCTTCCACAGCCCCGACGACTTCGAGGAGGGCGACTTCCGCCGCAACAACCCGCGCTTCCAGGGGGAGAACTTCGAGCGAAACCTCGAGCTGGTGAGGCGGGTACGCGAGATCGCGGAGGAGAAGGACGCCACCGCCGGCCAGCTGGCGATCGCCTGGGTGATGGCCCAGGGCGAGGACGTCGTCCCCATTCCCGGCACCAAGCGCGTGCGCTACCTGGAGGAGAACCTGGGCGCCGCGGACATCGGGCTATCCGACGAGGACCTGCGCCGGCTCGACGAGGCCGCGCCTGTAGGGGCCGCCGAGGGCAACCGCTACCCGGAGGCCCAGATGGCGACGGTCAGCCGCTAGCTGCCGCCGACCGCGCGGATCACCGCCGCGAAGTCCTCTTCGCCGAGTCCCTCCGCGTCCGCCAGGGCGTAGCGGGTCTCGGCGGTGCCGGCGACCTCGAGGTCGAGCCCCAGCTCCTGGGCCTCGGACAGGCAGTGGCGCACGTCCTTGAGCATGTGCTCGAGCTTGAACAGGGGCTCGAAGTCGCCCTCGCGCATCGGGTCCGCCTTGAGCTCGAGCATCGCCGAGTTGCCCGAGCCCGCGCCGACCACCTGTTCCATCGCGTCGAGGTCCACCCCGGCGGCCCGGGCAAGCGTTATCCCCTCGGCCAGCGCTGCGGCGTTGAC
>Ga0126307_10001811_pt1 | contig 14228 bp, 3 predicted proteins | sample Plot28_FD_89955 | JGI IMG/M metagenome (GOLD analysis project Ga0126307, IMG submission 89955) | Serpentine soil microbial communities from UC McLaughlin Reserve, CA, USA - Plot28 | ecosystem: Environmental > Terrestrial > Soil > Grasslands | place: USA: UC McLaughlin Reserve, Lake County...
ACGCCCTACGAGCTCGAGATCAAGCTCGACAACGGCGACAACACGTTCACGATCCTCGACACGCACGCCGGCACGACCAAGCTGACCACCGGCTCCGGCGACGACCGGGTCGCCGTCCGCACGATCGCGGGCGCCACGACCGTGGACACCGGTGCGGGTGCCGACCGGGTCAGCGTCGGCAGCCTCGCGGGCGTCTGGAGCTACGGCCCGAACGACCCGCACTGGCTGAACGTCAACGGGACTGTCGACGGCATCGGCGCGGTCCTGACGCTGGTCGGCGGCGGCGCGAGCGACGTGCTCGACGTCGACGACACCGCCGACACGAACGCCAACAGCGGCACGCTGACCGCCACCCGGCTCACCGGCCTGGACATGGGCGGCCGGATCGACTACTCCGAGTTCGAGACGTTCGCCGCGGCGCTCGGCACGGGCGACGACCACTTCACGATTGTCTCCACCCACACCGGCCTGACGGAGGCCGAGGGCCGCGGCGGAAACGACGGCATCGACGTCCGGACGATCGACGGCACGACGCGGATCGCGGGCGACGGCTTCATCCAGACGATCGCGTTCGACGACGACGGCCTGCGGACCCGCGACACGGGCGCCGGCGACGACGTGATCAACGTCGGCACGCAGGCCGGCATCGGCGGCCGCAACTTCGAGGGCACCCTCGACGAGATCGACGGCGCACTGACGATCGAGGGTCTCGGCCAGTCCGGCATCGACCGGCTGAACGTCGACGACTCGGGCGACGCGGCGGACAACAGCGGGCGGCTCACGCCGACCACGATCACCGGCCTGGGCCTGCACAGCGGCGGCATCACCTACACGGGCATCGAGGCCCTGCACATCACGCTCGGCTACGGCGACGACTCGTTCCACGTCGAGGACACCCACACGGGCACGACGCGGCTGAGCGCGGGCCCGGGCGCCGACCGCATCACGGTCCAGCGGCTCGTCGGCGCCACCGAGATCGAAGGCGACGACCCGGTGGTCCCGGCCGCCGAGACCTTCGACGTCGTGGCCAAGGAGTTCGTCCGGGTCCTGCGGATCCTCGACTCCGTCGGCGCGGTGACGGTCACCGTCAACGGCGTCCTCCAGCAGTTCGGCACCGACTACACGTTCACCCGCGGCGACAAGCTCATCGAGTTCGCGAGCCCGGTCACCGGCACCGTCGTCGTCACCTACAGCGGCGACCCGGCCGCCTGGGCCCGCCAGGCCGCACTGCCGGGCGGCCTGTCGTTCGAGGATGTCGTCACCGTCAACGTCGACGCGAACGGCGCGGAGACGAAGCTGAACGGCGTCGGCGCGCTGCTGTCGATCGACGGCCAGCGCGGCAGCGACCACGCGATCGCCTACCTGGCCGGCACGCCGTTCTCCGCCGGCCATCCGATCTCGATCATCGACGTCCACGACTCCGGCCTGCCGGCCGACGGCGCCGACAAGCTCGACGTCTACGGCACCGACAACGAGCTGCTCGGCGACCGCTTCCTGCTGCGGCGCAACTTCCTGGCGCTGCTGCCGATCGCCCCGGGCGGTACAGCCGAGCGGGTCAACTACGACGGCTCGATCAACCGCGGCCTGCAGATCTTCGGCCGCGAGGGCGACGACTACTTCGCGCTCGACGACAACAGCGTCATCACGACGATCGACGGCGGCCGCGGCAACGACTCCTTCCAGGTCGGCCAGATGTTCCAGTCGACCCGCGAGTTCGACAAGGTCCCGTTCAAGGACGACGTCTTCGAAACGATCGAGACCACCCGCGGCTTCCTCTCGAACGGCATCTCCTTCGACACCACGATCGAGGGCGGTCAGGGCGCCGACACGTTCGTCGTCTTCCACAACCTGGCCAACCTGGTGCTGGACGGCGGCTCCGGCGACGACCGCTTCACGGTGCGCGCGTTCGCGCTCAAGGGCTCACAGGCGATCGACCCGAACCAGAAGCTGACCGGCATCTTCGGCGGCCTGGGCGCCGACTTCGTCGAGTACACGGAGAACGCGCCGGTGACGATCGACGGCGGCGCCGGGATCGACACGGTCGTCGTGATCGGCACCGAGTTCAGCGACCTGTTCGTGATCACGCCCAACGGCGTCTTCGGGGCCGGCCTGTTCGTCAACTTCACCGGCATCGAGATCCTCAAGGTCGACGGGCTCGAGGGCAACGACCGCTTCGTGGTGCTGGGCACGAGCCCCACGATCTCGACGACGCTCTTCGGCGGGCTGGGCAGCGACACCTTCGACGTCGGCGGCGACCCGGCCGGCGGCTCGGTCACGGTCCCGTCCCGCGACCTGCTCGGCCACAGCGGCCTGATCCTGAACTCCGTCGAGACGCTCGACCCGGCGTACCAGAGCGCGGTCGTAGAGGGCATCTCGGTCAACGTCGGCGACAACGACGCCAGCGCCGTGGTGATCACGCCGATCGACCGCCGGGCGGTCGAGGGCGGGCTCGACGAGGCGTCCTACACCGTGGTCCTGACCCGGGCGCCCGTCGGCGGCAGCGTGTTCATCACCGTTGCCGCGCGCGAGGCCTCGTTCGAGGACGCCGCGCTCGGCGCCCAGGGCGTGCTGCTCTGGGATCAGGCCAGCGGCACGTGGGTCCCGGCCATCGTCCTCACGTTCGACGCGACCAACTGGTGGATCCCGCAGACCGTGCGGGTGCGGGCGCCGGAGGACGGCGCGCTCGAGGGCCACGAGAAGCAGGTCACGAAGACGTTCAGCGCGACCGCGGGGCAGACCAGCTTCCTGCTGGACCGCCAGCCGCTGCGGATCGAGCACGTCCGGGTGGGCGGCCAGCGGATCCTGTCCTCGCAGGTCACGCTGAACGGCGCGACCGTGGTACTGCCCGCCGTGCAGGCCGGCGCGCTGGTCGAGATCGCCTACGTCCTGCAGGACGGCGGCATCGCGTACCACGAGATCAAGCACTCGATCGGCGAGGGCAGCGCGGCCAACTACACCGGCGTGCCGATCCCGCTGGCGATCGTCGAGGTCGTCGACAACGACGCCGCGGGCGTGCTGATCACGCCGACCGGCGACGGCGAGATCGTCTTCGAGTCGGGCCAGACCGACAGCTACACCGTTGCCCTGACCCGCGCGCCGATCGGGACGGAGATCGTCACCGTGATCGTCAGCGGCGACGGCCAGGTGCGGTTCAACGGCCAGACCGAGCTCCGGCTCTACTTCGACTCGACCAACTGGAACCTCGCGCAGACGGTCCTGCTGACGGCTGTCCAGGACTCCACGGTCGAGGGTCGCCGCACGTCGGTCGTCCGCCACCGGGTGGAGTCGACGCTGCCGGCCGCCGGCGCCGACGCCTTCGCCGGCGTCACGGTGCCCGACCTGGACGTGCCGGTGGTCGACGACGACAGCGCCGGCGTCCTCATCCAGCCCACGAACGGCGGCACGAGCGTGATCGAGGCCTCCGACCCGGCCGTCCTGGCCCAGGCGCCGTTCACCGACTCCTACACGGTCGTCCTGACCAAGGCGCCGACGTCCCTCGTCACGCTCCGCATCTACTCGGGCGACACGGCCACGGGCGGCCAGCTGCGCGAGGAGTTCGTGGCGGCGACCACCGGATCGCTCACCTACACGCTCCTCAAGGCGCCGACGCTCGTCGCGCTGGTCACCGTCGACGGCCGCCAGCTGTCCCGCGACCAGTTCGACTGGAACGGGACGACGCTGACGCTCGACGCGGGCGCGATCACGCGCGCCGGCGCGAAGGTGTCGGTGCTCTACCGCTTCGCGGCGAGCGGCAAGCAGGTGCTCGTCTCCTCGTCGCCGGGCTCGGGCTTCGCCGAGATCGTCGAGCTCATCTTCGACGCGACCAACTGGAACATCGCCCAGACCGTCTACGTGCGCGCGCTCGACGACGCCATCATCGACGGCGACGCCGTCCAGGTGTTCGCGCCGGCGCCGCGCCTGCTCGACGGCATCCGCGGCCCGCTGCGGATAGAGGGCGGCGTCGACCCGGATGGCGACACGACGATCCCCGAGCCGCTGATGTTCATCGGCGAGACCGACCCGCCCGAGTTCGTCCAGGAGTCGAACCCGAATCTGCTCGTCCAGGAGCAGGAGCAGGTCGACATCCTCAGCGCCCTCAACACCGACAGCGTCGCGGACGAGCTCGGCCGGCTCACCGACTCGCGCATCACCGGACTGGGCATGGGCCCGGATCGCACGATCGACGGGCGGATCTTCGGCGGCGGCATCACCTACGCGAATCTCGAGCTGGTCCGCATCGACCTCGGCCGCGGCAGTGACCGCCTGCTGATCGACTCGACGCACGGCGGATACACGCTCGTGAACGCCGGGCCGGGCGCGGACCAGATCCACGTGCGCACGGTGGGCGGTGCCACCGTGATCAACGGCGAGGCCGGCGACGACACCGTGAGCGTGGGGCTGAACTTCACGCAGAGCTGGTTCGGCGCTCCGATCGACCACGTGAACGCAGCTCCGGCCGGCGTGCTCGACCGCATCCGCGCGCTGCTGCGGATCGACGGCGGCGCGGGCTTCGACACCGTCAACGTCGACGACTCGGGCGACTCGAGCGCCGACGTCGGCATCCTCACGGGCGCGAGCCTGACCGGTCTGGACCTGCTGGCCGCGCCGACGCAGACCGTCACGCTGCTGCACGTGGCGGGTGGCACGTTCACGCTGCGGATCGGCTCGCGCCCCGCCACGGCTCCGATCGCCTGGAACGCCGGCGCGGCCGAGATCAAGGCGGTGCTGCTGGCCGCCGGCCTGCCCGCGGGCGTCAGCGACGTGGTCGTCAACCGCGCGGGCGACGTCATCACGATCGCCTTCCTCGGCGTCGAGTCGATGGCCCCGGCCGCGCTCACCATCGTCGGCGACGCGACGGGCCTCCTCGGCGACGGCAGCGCCGCGACGCCCAGCATCGCTGTGGCGCCGTGGCTGCAGAACATCACGCAGAACGTGGCCGTCCGCGGAACGAGCGGCCAGGCCTACACCGTCGTGGTCGGCAGCGGTATCGCCGGCTTCACCTTCACCGTCGGCGCGACCGCGGACGAGTTCCGCGACGCGCTGATCGCGGCGATCAACTCGGCGACCACCGATCCGGTGATCTCCGCCGACGGCATCAGGGTCGGCGTCAAGGACGTCCTGGTCGACCTGGTCGGCGGCACCTACCGCGTCCACTACCAGGGCCTGCTGCGCGGCCTGCTCGGCGGCCGCTTCGGCCTGAGCGTCGCGCCGACCTCAGCGGTCACTCCCGCCGAGCCGGGCGCGGCCGACGTCGACCTGAACGCCGTGGGCGGCACCTTCACGCTGGCCGTGAACGGCGTGCGGACCTACGCGCTCGCCTGGAACGCCGGCACGTCGGCGATCGCCGCCGCGCTCATCGCGCTCGGCCTGACCGGCATCGCGGTCACCCAGCTCGGCGGCACGCTGGGCCCGGCGTCGCGCCGCCTGCACATCACCGGCCTGCCCGCCGTCCAGCTCGCCGTCGACGAGCGCATGCTCGACAACCCGCTGGTCGTCGCCGGCCGCGCCTCCGGGATCGACTACACCGCGATCGACCTGCTCAACATCGACCTCGGCTCCGGCAGCGACGTCTTCAACGTCCGCGGCACCACCGCGATCACCAACCTGTTCGGCCACGCCGGCGACGAGCGGGTCTACGTCTCCTCGATCGCGAACGAGGACCTGGTCACCTCGCGCACGACCGACTATCTCGAGGGCGACCTGGACGACGTCCTGGGCAACCTCAACCTGCACGCCGGCACGGGCCGCCACCTGCTGTTCATCAGCGACGAGGCGGCAGTGGCGGGCGACGGCGACGTCAAGATCACGGACGCGCCCGTCACCCCGACGCGCCTGCCGGGGGCCGAGATCGAGATCAGCGGCCTGGCGCCCGCCGCGATCACCTACCAGGCGGCGAGCACAGGCACGTTCGCCGACGGCATCACGGTCTGGAGCGGCTACGGCGCGGACAAGATCGCGATCGACGGCACCCACCTGCGCGACGGCGTCCGGACGATCAGCACGCTCAACACCGGCCTGGGCGACGACGTCGTGAACGTCGACCTCGACACCGGCGAGGACGAGTTCTTCGTCCTGAACACCCAGGGGGCCTACAACCACCACCTGACGCTGTCCGACGACGACACCGTCGACGCGACGCCGTCGACGCTCCCGCTGATCGTGTTCGGCGGCCAGGGAGCGGACAAGATCCGCGGCGGCAGCGGCGGCGACCTGATCTTCGGCGACCGCGGCCGCGTCCTCTACCTGGCCTCGGGTCAGGCCGCGATCCCGGGCTACGGCAGCGACGCGGCGTCGCTCGCGGCCCTCGAGCTGCTGGCCGTGACCGTCCTTGGCCACGGCGGCCCCGGCGACAAGACCGACGGCGTCGCGCGCCCGGCCAACCTCGCGATCAGCGTCGACCGCACGATCGGCGGCGGCGACAGGATCTACGGACAGGGCGGCCAGGACGTCCTGATCGGCGGCGCGGCGGGCGACGCGGTCGACGGCGGCAGCGACGACGACCTGATCCTGGGCGACAACGCGCGGCTCGAGCGCGTCGTCGCGGGCGACTACCGCGACCCGCGCTTCCGCTCGGTGGCGAGCACGCTGTACAGCACGGCCAGCGGCATGACGACGACTGCGTCCGACGTCCTGGTCGGGAGCAGCTGGTTCGCCAACCCCGCCGGCTCGCCCTCGTGGGCCGACTTCCGAGTCAAGCTGCTCGACCACGACTTCGCCACGCAGGCGCTGGGCGGCAACGACTTCGGCGCGGACTACCTCGCGGGCGGCCCCGACGACGACCTGATCTTCGGCCAGCTCGGCAACGACACGATCCAGGGCGACGGCTCGATCGACCTGACGGTGGCCGCGGCGCGCAACGCGGCCGGCGACCTGGTGCTCGCCCCGTCCGCCGACGCGGCCTCCGACGGCGACGACTACATCGAGGGCGGCGGCGGCGCCGACGTGATCTTCGGAAACCTCGGGCAGGACGACATCCTGGGCGGCAGCTCCGATCACTACGGCCTGACCGACCGCCTGCAGCGGCCCGACGGCGCCGACCTGATCTTCGGCGGCTCCGGCACCGCGGTCGGCCTGAACGACGCGGGCAACGCCGCGACCGGCGGCCACGCACGCGACGCCGACACGATCCTGGGCGACAACGGCGCGATCTACCGCATCGTCACGACGGGCGGCGCGCTGCGGACCTTCAACTACGACGCGAACTTCTACGGCGGCTCGCTGCGCATCGTGGTGCGCGCGGCCCGGCTGCTGGACTACACGCCCGGCGGCCCCGACTACAACGCGGCCTCCGCCGCCCTCGACATCGGCGGCGCCGACGAGATCCACGGCGAGTCCGGCGACGACGCGATCTACGGCACGAAGGGCGGCGACGTCCTGTTCGGCGACGGCCAGGACGACGTGATCGTCGGCGGCTGGGGCCACGACTGGATCTCGGGCGGCACCGGCGACGACGGCATCCTGGGCGACGACGGACGGCTGGCGGTCAGCCGCAACGGCACGGCCGAGCCGCTGTTCGGCATCGCCGCGGTCCCCGCCGGCGGCCTGGACGTCGAGATCAGCAGCCCGGGCCGGGCGCAGGTGGCAGTCATCAACGTCAGCGGCCGGCTCAGCTACACGGCCGACCTGACGCCCTTCAACGTCGACCCGAACAGCGCCGACCAGAACGAGCTGTTCGACCCGCAGCAGGCTGACGACGTGATCTACGGCGGTCTGGGCGACGACTCGCTGCACGGCGGCGCAGGCGACGACGCGATGTCCGGCGCCGAGGCGCTGGCCGTGGCCTACACGCAGGTCTGGTCGGGCGGGACGCTCATCGGCGTCGTCCGCAGCGACTTCAACCGCCCGCTCAACCTCGGCAACACGCTCCGCTTCGGCGACCACACCCGCGCCGGCGAGTTCGCGCTCTACGACGAGTACGACGGACTGCGCAAGATCCTGCTGCTGTCGAGCGGACAGGCGTCGAAGACCGGCTCCGGGCTCGAGTGGTTCCTGAACTTCGCGACCGCTTCGGATGGCAACGACGTGCTGTTCGGCGACCTGGGCAACGACTGGCTCGTCGGCGGCACCGGCCGCGACACGCTGTGGGGCGGCTGGGGCAACGACCTGCTGAACGCGGACGACGTGCTCGAGACGAACGGCGGGCTGAACGACGTGCCCGACACGAGCCCGGCCTACGAGGACCGCGCCTTCGGCGGCGCCGGCATCGACGTGCTGATCGCCAACACCGGCGGCGACCGCCTGATCGACTGGGTCGGCGAGTTCAACACCTACCTCGTTCCGTTCGCACCGTTCGGGCTGGGCACGGTCAGCCGCCAGCTCGCACCGGGCCTACCCGAGTTCCTGTACGCGCTGTCGCGCAGCCAGGGCGCCGACCCGACGCGTGCCGCCGACACCGGCGCGGACCCGGCCCGCAACGGCGAGCCCGAAGGCGAGATCGGCCTCATCCTCCAGAAGGACGCGGCCTGGGGCGAGCAGACCGGCGGCCCGATCGACCCGGAGGCCGGCAACATCGGCGGTGGCAAGCGCGACGTGCTGCGCTCGGCGGACTTCAACACCAGCCAGGCGACCGGCTTCCTGGCCGACAGCGGCACCTGGAGCGTCACCAGCGGCGCGCTCTACGTGTCCGCGGCGGGCCCGACCGGCGACGCGGCGGCGGTCTTCTACCACGACCAGTACCTGCCGGTGTACTTCGAGATCGCGGCCCAGATCAAGGCCCAGAAGCCGACTGCCGGCTGGAACGCGAACGCCTACGTCATCTTCGACTACTTCTCGCCGACCGACTTCAAGTTCGCCGGCATCAACGTCTCGACCAACAAGTTCGAGATGGGGCACCGGACCGCGGCCGGCTGGGTCGTCGACGCGGCGAAGCCGGTCCAGGTCAAGCCCGACGTCTACTACCAGCTGCTCGTCGTGGTGAACGGCACGGCGGTCACGGTGCTGGTCGACGGCAAGCAGGCCTTCCAGCACGTGTTCGCGCCGCGCGTCATCGACGGGCACTCCTACGGGCTCAACAAGGGGCTCGTCGGCGCCGGGTCGAACAACGCGCGCGGCACGTGGGACAACTTCGCGGTGCAGGTCCTGCCCCCGCAGATCACGCTCAACACGACCGAGGACTTCCAGGACGGCGTGGCCAACGCGATGACGGGCGCGCAGGCCGGCTCCTGGATCGTGGACGCCGGGCGCTACACGGGGGCGCCCGTCGGCACCGCGACGGCCTGGGACACCGTCGACCTGGGCCTTCGCCGCGGGCTCGAGGTGGGTTCGTGGCTCGAGCTGACGGTGATGCTGCGGACCTCAGCCGCCGCCGGGATCGTGTTCGACCGCTACGCCGACGACGACTTCAAGTTCGTCCTGCTCGACGTCGCGGGCGGGCGGGTCTCGATCGGGCACGTCACCAAGCGCGGCGGCTGGACCGTCGACACGTCGGTGGCCCGCACGCTCGTCGCCGGCCAGGACCTCCGCCTCCAGGTCAGCCTCAAGGGGACTTCCGTGGCGGTCCTGATCGACGGGCAGATGGTCACGAGCTGGTTCTTCAACGCGCCGGTGGTCGACGGCAGCTTCGGCCTGCTGACCCGCGGCGGCGGCGCGTCCTTCGACAACTTCCAGATCCGCACGAACGATCCGGCGTTCGCCGTGTCCGCCCAGGCCGCCACGGTCGCCGCCGCGCCCGGGAGCGTCGCGCCCGCCGACACGGCCGCGCTGGTGGACGAGGCGACGCTGGCCCGGCTCGCGCAGGTCGCGCAGCAGCTCTGGGCGGCCCAGTGGACGGGCGACCCGGCCGCGCTTGCCCGGCTCGACGGCGTGACGTACGTGATCGCCGACCTGGCCCCGGGCCAGCTGGGCTACACAGCTGGGTCGACGATCTACGTGGACCGCGATGCCGCGGGCTACGGCTGGTGGGTCGACTCGGCGCTTTCCGGCGGCAGCGGGCTGAACGGCGCGGTCGACGCGCTCACCGTGGTCATGCACGAGCAGGGTCACGTCCTCGGGCTGACCCACGACGACGTCGGCCGCTACGCGGTGATGGCTGAGACGGTGCTGCCAGCCCCGCAGACCGGGGGAGCCCCCGCCGATCCCGCCCCCAGTCCCCCGAATCAGCAGGGCGCACCTGCCGCGGTTCCCGCCCCGGCCTGGGCCCCCGCGCCCGCCTCGCCTCCCGCACCGGCTCCCGCCAAGCCCCGCAAGAGCGGCAAGCAGCCCGGGAAGCGCGCGGCCAGCTCCAACTCCAAGAAGCGCAAGGCAAAAGCGAAGGCGCGCAAGAAGGCCAAGAAGGGCAAGCACGGGGCAAACGGGCGCAAGCGGTAAATGCCCTGCATTCCTGGGGTTGCGCCCCCGGCCGGCCCGGCCCTCTGGCGAACGACCGATTTATAAAAGCTGAGCGCAACCCAAAAAGTGTTGCTAGCTTGGCTGGGTGACCCGCCTGGCCCGCGGCTTCGTTGCCGCGCTTCTCTTCGTCCTTGCGCTGCCCGCGATCGCGGCTGCCGCGCCGCTGACCGACAACGACAACCAGTGGCTGCCCAGCAGCGACGGCGCCACCTGGACATACCAGTGGTCGGATGACACCTACGCCCCGGCGCTGACGCGCGAGCAGTACAAGCTCGACAGCCGCACGGGCACCGCCTTCAAGCTCACCTGGACGACCCAGGATCAGGGCAATCAGGAGGGCCACGTCGCCGCCGCCGGCGAGATCGACTTCAACCGGACCGACTCCGGCCTCGTCAACACCTCCTGGGCCAGCACGCCGCCGCCCTCGGAGTTCCCGGTGCTCTGCGCGCAGGCCAGCCGCTGCGGCAACAGCCTGGCCGGCACCTGGTTCATGGTCATCTGGGGCACCCGCTCGCCCGTGCTCCAGGAGCCCCTGCTGCGCGGCACCGAGTGGTCCACGACCGGCGGCGCCGACAGCGATGTCTCCAGCCAGAACCGGCTGCTCGAGACGGAGATCGTCAAGGTGCCGGCGTTCCCGGACGGCGTCGCGGCGGTCAAGGTCGAGTCTGACGTGACGCAGGCAGGCGCACTCGGCGACCCCTACGGCAGCGGCGTGCGCACGGTCTGGTGGGTCCACGGCGTCGGCCCGGTGCGCGTGCTGTTCCGCCATACCCGCGGCGAGACCACGCAGTCCGAGCTGATCTCGACGAACCTCGCGCCCCGTCCGGCGCCCGATCCGACGAACTATCTGCCCGTCAAGAGCGGCCAGACGGCGGTCTTCCGCTGGACCAACGACGAGCACCTCAAGCGTCCGTCGGTGCAGCGCTTCACGGCGGCGGCGGTCGATCGAGGCTCGGCCCGCATCGACGTCGCCAGCCGCTCCGGCCCGATCAAGGTCGCTGGTTCCTACCTGTACGCGAACCGGCTGAGCGGCTTCACCGGCCTGGCCTCGTCCACCCAGGTGGCGACCAAGGTCAAGTTCCCCGCGCTCGGCCCCCGCACTCAGCCCAGGAGCCGCCGCCGGCACTTCAACACGCCGTATGACCTCATGAACTACGGCTTCAACCCGGTGTTGCCCGCCTACCCCAAGCCCGGCGACTACTGGAAGAGCGAGGCCGGCAGTCGCGACTTCTCCGTCTACGGGGTGGAGGGCTGGTCGAAGATCCGCGGCGTCCAGACGATCCGGACGCCCGCCGGCAGGTTCAAGGCGCTCCTGGTCGAGAGCCGGCTGACCCAGAAAGGCTTCCCGTTCGGGAGCGGCAAGCGCCTGATGTGGTTCGCGCCGAGCAAGGGCCTCGTGCGGCTGGACTTCCGTCACCGCGACGGCAGCGTCTCGCGGGTCGAGCGTCTGCGCTGATCCCGATGCGGCCGCTGTACCTCGTCGTTCTGCTGTCGATCGCGACGGCGCTTACCGCGTGTGGTGACGACGACCGCCAGAGCGTCGACTCGTACGTCAAGGAGGTCAACTCGATCCAGCGCCGGTCCGCGCCCGCGTTCAAGCGCGCGCAGGAGGCCTACGTCGCGTTCTCGCGTAACTCGACGCCACCGGCCGGCGTCCAGCAGCGGCTCGACGAGGCGGAGCGCTCGCTGCGGGCCACGCGCGGGGAGCTCGACCGGCTCGAGCCGCCGGAGGAGGCGGCTGAGCTCCAGCGCCGTCTGCTGCACGTCTACGACATGACCGCAGGCCTCGCGCACGAGACCGCGCAGCTCGGCCGCTACCTGCCGGCCGCGGACGACGCGCTCGAGCCGCTGCCCGCGACCGGCCGCCGGCTCCAGAGCGGGCTGCGCGAGTCGGCCGGCCCCGAGGGGCAGCGGCGCACGCTCAGCCGCTACGCGGACTCGACTGAGAGCGTCCTCGCGCACCTGCGCCCGCTGGACCCGCCGCCGCTGCTCGAGGGCCAGCACGACGCGCTCGTCGGCCAGCTCGAGTCGGCGCGCTCCCTCGCTCTGCGGCTGAAGGACGCGATCGACGCGGGCGACGCCAAGCGCGCCGCACGGCTGCTTCTGCGCTTCCGCCACCTGAACGAGGGCGCGGGCGGCGGCCAGGAGCGGCGCGCGGCCCGCGCGCTCGCCGCCTACCGCGACCGCTACCGCGCGATCGGCACCGCGCAGACAGCCGTTCACCGCGAGCTCGGGCGCCTGGAGCGCTCGCTCGACTGATGGTGGCGCGGATCATGCGGGCTCCGGCACTGACCGCGCTCACGGCTGCGCTGCTCGTGCACGGCGCGCCGGCCGAGGGCGGGACCCGGATCGGGGCCTCGACCGCCGCCGACCAGGGCTGCGGCGCCGACGTAACGGTCGTGCAGGACATCTCGAGCGCCGGCGCGCCGACCTACACCGTTCCCCAGGGTGGCGGCGTCATCACGGGGTGGGGGTTCAACGCGCGCGCGAATCCCGGCGTCCGCAAGCTCAAGATCATGCGGCCGACGGGAACGTCGGGGGCGTACTTCGTGGCCGCCGAGAGCGCCGCGCAGACCGGGGTGCCGAACCAGCGCAACGACTTCAAGACGCGCATCCGCGTGTCCGGCGGCGAGCTGCTCGGGTTCTACACGTCGACCGGCGACGGCTGCCGCGGCACGGGGCCCTCGGGCAACCTGATCCGAAGCGGCGACGGCGATCCGGCGGTGGGGACCTTCTTCCAGGCCACGAGCCTGTTCCTGAACCCGTCGCTCCTCGACGTGACCGCCGACATCGAGGCCGATGCCGACGGTGACGGCTACGGCGACGAGACGCAGGACCTCTGCCCGACGGACCGCGCGGTATTCGCGACAAGCTGCGACGCCGACCTGCGGGTGGCGTTGACCGCTGAGCCGTCGCGGGTGAGGCTCGGCGAGCGGATCACCTACACGCTGCGCGCGGCCAACGACGGGCCACTGCCGGCGCGGGCCGTGGTGCTGCGACAGCGCCTGCCCGCGGGCGCTGCGCTCGTCAGGACCACCAAGGGCTGCAGGGGGTTCGCCACGATCACGTGCGGCGTGGGCAACCTCGCGGTCGGTGCGACGACCCGAGCCTACGAGGTCGTCATTCGCGCGCCGGACACCGGCGATCTGACGTCCTCCTTGACCGCGAGCAGCGCCACTGCGGACTCGGCGACCGAGAACAATTCGGCATCGGCCACGGTGTCCGTGCTGCCACCGCGCTTCGGCGGCGCGCGGGTGAGCCGAAGCAGCGTCAGCGTGGTGAAGGCCAGTGTGCCCGTCGTTGTGTCGTGCCCGATCTCCGCGCGCTCGTGTAAGGGCACGCTCGCCCTGGCGACTGCTTCGCGTGTGCGGCTCGGGGACAGCGCATTCAGCGTGAAGGGCGGCAAGCGCCGCAGGGTTCGCGTACGACTCGGCCCGACCGCGCGGCGCTACCTGGCCCGCCGCCGTTCGGTGCGCGTGGTCGCGACGGCCCGTGCCGACGACGCGTTCGGCCAGTCCGCGACACGTACGACGAAGCTCGCCATCGTCAGGGCGGCCAGGCGATGACCCGCGGCTTCATCGGCGCGGCGCTCGGAGCACTCCTCGTGCTGGTACTGCTTCCGGGCGGAGCGCTCGCCCAGAACCCGCTGACCGATCCCGTCGAGCAATGGCTGCCGAGCTCCGACGACGCGACCTGGACCTATCGCTGGTCCAACGACCGCTACGCGCCCACACCCACGCTCGAGCAGTACGAGCTGTCCGAGCGCAAGGGCTCCGAGTTCGCCCTGCGCTGGACCACGGAGGACCTGGGCAACGGCGAGGGCACCGTCCAGAGCGCCGGGGTGATCGGCTTCGATCGCACCGAGGCCGGCCTGGTCAACACCGGCTGGAACAGCACACCGC
>Ga0126307_10001812_pt1 | contig 14225 bp, 13 predicted proteins | sample Plot28_FD_89955 | JGI IMG/M metagenome (GOLD analysis project Ga0126307, IMG submission 89955) | Serpentine soil microbial communities from UC McLaughlin Reserve, CA, USA - Plot28 | ecosystem: Environmental > Terrestrial > Soil > Grasslands | place: USA: UC McLaughlin Reserve, Lake County...
ACCTGCTCGCCAACGTCGACCGCTCGATCGCCGAGGCCCACCGCGTGCTGCGCGACGGCGGCCGGCTGATCGTCGTCGAGTCGTGCGTGCCCGAGTGGTTCTACCGGGCCGAGCGCGTGCTCTTCGCGCCGCTGGCCGCGCTCTCGGGCACGCGGGTCATGCGCCATCCCCCCACCCTGCAGCTCACCGCCGCGCAGCTCACCGCCCAACTGGCGAGCCGGTTCGGCGACGTGCGGTCAACGCCGATCGCGGTGGGGCGCTGGATCCTGCAGTTCGGCCGCCGCTGGCCCACGCGGCTGACCCCGGCCCGCCCGCTGCTGGTGACCGCGCGCAAGGCCTGACCGACTACCCTGCCGCCGGTGCTGGAGGACATCAAGACCAAGATCTTCGCCGACGGCGCCGACCTCGACGGGATCCTCGCCCTCGCCGAGGATCCCCGCATCAAGGGGTTCACCACCAACCCCACGCTGATGTGGAAGGCCGGACTCACCGACTACGAGGAGTTCGGGCGCCGCCTGCTCGAGCGCATCACCACGCACCCGATCTCCTTCGAGGTGTTCGCCGACGACGCGGGCGCGATGCGCAGGCAGGCCGAGCAGCTCGCGCAGTGGGGCCCCAACGTGTACGTGAAGATCCCGGTGACCAACACCGAGGGCGAGTCGATGGCCCCGCTGGTCCGCGAGCTCAGCCTGGAGGGCGTGCAGGTCAACGTGACCGCCTTGTTCACCCCCCGCCAGGTGCTGGAGATCACCGAGGCGGTGGCCGAGGGCGCGCCGAGCTGCATCTCGGTGTTCGCCGGGCGCATCGCCGACGCGGGCGTCGACCCGGTGCCGATCATGCAGGAGTCGGTGCGGATCATGCAGGCCGCGCCGCGCGCCGAGCTGATCTGGGCCAGCCCGCGCGAGGTCCTCAACCTCGTCCAGGCCGACCACATCGGCTGCCACATCATCACCATGACCCACGACCTGCTCAAGAAGCTCGGGTCGCTGGGCAAGGACCTCGACCAGTTCTCGCTGGAGACCGTGCGCATGTTCCGCCGCGACGCCGTCGAGGCGGGCTTCTCGCTTTGAGGCGGGCCCTCGTCACCGGGGGCGCCGGCTTCATCGGCTCCAACCTCGCCGACCGCCTGGAGGCCGACGGCGTCGAGGTCGTGGTCTACGACGACTTCTCGACGGGCCGGCGCGAGTTCACCGGCGCGGGCGCACTCGTCGAGGGCGACGTGCTGGACCGCCAGCGCCTGCGCGCGGCGATGGCCGGGTGCGACACGGTGTTCCACCTGCAGGCCAACGCCGACGTGCGCCACGGCCTCGACCATCCTCAGCGCGACCTCGAGCAGAACACGCGAGCCACCTCGGAGGTCCTGGAGGCCATGCGGGCCACCGGGGCCAGGCGGATCGCGTTCTCCTCGACGGGCTCGGTCTATGGTGAGCCCGAGGTCTTCCCGACCCCCGAGGACGCGCCCTTCCCCGTGCAGACCTCGCTCTACGCCGCGTCCAAGCTGGCCGGCGAGGCGATGATCCAGGCCTACTGCCACGGCTACGGCTTCGCAGGCGTCGTCTTTCGCTTCGTCTCCATCCTCGGCGAGCGCTACACGCACGGCCACGTGCTGGACTTCTACCGCAAGCTCAAGGCCGATCCCGACCGCATAACCGTGCTGGGCGACGGGCGCCAGGAGAAGTCCTACCTCTACGTGGGCGACTGCGTGGAGGCGATCCTGCTCGGCATGAGCCGGCACACCGAGCCGCACGACACGGCGGTCTACAACCTGGGGACCGACGAGACGATCGTCGTCGACGAGTCCCTCGCCTTGATCTGCGAGGCGATGGGCGTCGCCCCCGAGATCGACCACACGGGCGGCTCGCGCGGCTGGGCCGGCGACTCTCCGCTGATCCACCTCGACACCCGCCGCGTGCGAGGGCTCGGGTGGGCGCCCACACTGAACATCAGGGACTCGATCCGCCGCACCCTGCGCTGGTTCGAGGACAACCCCGTGACCGTCCGGGAGGCCCGATGAGCATCCTGTTCACGCGCGCCCCGCTGCGCATCTCGCTCGGCGGCGGCGGCACCGACCTGCCGTCCTACTTCGGCGAGCACGAGGGCTTCCTCGTCGCCGGCGCGATCGACAAGTTCGTCTACATGCTCACCCACACGGTGTTCCAGCGCCGCTACCGGATGAAGTACTCGGAGTTCGAGGAGGTCGACGACCCCGGCGAGATCCGCCACCCGATCCTGCGCGAATCCATCCTCCACCACTGGCGCGGCGACCCGCTGGAGATCGCCTCGCTGGCCGACGTGCCCGCGGGCACCGGCCTGGGCTCCTCGGGCTCCTACACGGTGTGCCTGCTCAAGGCGCTGGCCATGGGTGCCCGCAAGTCCACGACGCCCCACCAGCTGGCCGAGGACGCCTGCACGATCGAGATCGACGTGCTCTCCGAGCCGGTCGGCAAGCAGGATCAGTACGTCGCCGCGCACGGCGGCATCTGCGCCTACACCTTCAAGACCGACGGCACGGTCGAGGTCGAGCCGCTCACGCTCAGCCGCGACACCCTGCGGCGGCTGCGCAACAACTTCCTGCTCTTCTACACCGGCGAGGCGCGCGCGGCGTCGGACATCCTGGCCGACCAGGTCCAGCGCACCGAGGCCGACGACGACGCGATGCTGGCCAACCTGCACCGCACCAAGGAGATCGGGCTGGAGAGCCGCGAGCTGCTCGAGCGCGGGGACCTCGAGCGCTACGCCGAGCTCATGCACGATCACTGGGTCAACAAGCGCGAGCGCTCCCCGGGCATGGTCACCGACCGCATCGACGACCTGTACACGCTGGCGCGGCGCTCGGGCTGCGTGGGCGGCAAGCTCGTCGGGGCCGGCGGCGGGGGCTTCCTGCTCGTGTACGCCACGCGGCCCGACGACACGCGTCTGGCCATGGGCCGCGCGGGCGCGCCGGAGCTCGTGTTCGACTTCGAGTTCGAGGGGTGCGTGGGCCAGGAGTACACGTGAGCCTGCGCGTGGGGATCGTCGGCTGCGGCTTCATCGGCCGCAAGCGGGCGGCCGAGCTGGGCGACGACGAGCTGGTTGGGTGCTACGACGTGGCGTCCGAGGCGGCCGCGGCTCTCGCGGCGCAGTTCGGCGGCCGGGCGTGCGCGTCGCTGGGCGAGCTGCTGGAGCTGGGGTGCGACGTGATCGTCGTCGCCGTCGTCCACGACCAGCTCGCGCCCGTCGGCGTGCACGCGCTGCGGGCCGGCAGCCACGTGCTCGTCGAGAAGCCGGCCGGCCTCGGCGTGGCCGACGTCGACGGGCTGATCGCCGCCGCCGAGGACGCGGGCCGGCTGGTCAAGGTCGGCTTCAACCACCGCTTCTATCCGGCGATCGCCCGGACCGCGGAGATCGTGCACTCCGGGCGCTTCGGGCCGCTGATGTTCGTCCGCGGCCGCTACGGCCACGGTGGCCGGGTCGGCTACGAGTCGGAGTGGCGCATGGACCCGGCGCGCTCGGGCGGCGGCGAGCTCGTGGACCAGGGCATGCACCTGATCGACCTCCTGCACTGGCTGGCCGGCCCGCTGCCGCTGCACTCCGCGCTGCTGCGGACGTCGTTCTGGGAGGCCCAGGTGGAGGACAACGCCGCGCTGCTCTTCGGCGCCGCCCAGGACCGGGCCGCCCCGTGGGCGTCCCTGCACGCCACCTGGACGGAGTGGAAGAACCTGTTCTCGCTGGAGGTCTACTGCCGGACGGGCAAGATCGCCGTCGACGGCCTGGCCAAGTCCTACGGCCCGCAGAAGCTGCGCGTCTACGCGATGAAGCCCGAGATGGGGCCGCCCGAGCTCGAGGAGGTCGACTTCCCGCCCCAGGACGTCTCCTGGCGCGACGAATGGGCCAACCTGCGCGCCGCCGTGGCCGGCGGCGAGCGGGCCCTGGGCGACCTGGAGTCGGCCCGCTACGCGTGGACGGTGGTCGAGCGCGCCTACGAGCTCAGCGGCTGGAACGCCCCGTGAGGGTGCTGGTCACCGGCGGGTCGATGGGCATCGGCCGCGCGGTCGCCGAGCGCCTGGCGGCCGGCGGCGCCGGCGTGGTCGTGGCCGCGCGGGGCGAGGCGCCGGTCGAGGAGACGCTGGCCGCGCTGCCCGGCACGGGCCATCACGGGCTCGCGCTCGACGTGGCCCTCGAGGCCTCGTGGGAGAGCGCGGACCTCGGGCCGCTGGACGGGCTGGTGCACGCGGCCGGCGTGCTCGACCCCGTCGGGCCGATCGGCGAGTACGCGCCCCGGGCGTTCCGCGACACCGTCGCGGTCAACCTCTTCGGGACCCAGATGGCCGTGCACTTCTGCCTCCCCCATCTGCGCCCGGGCAGCGGGATCGTCACCTTCTCCGGCGGCGGCGGGACCTCGCCCCTGCCGCGCTTCGACGCCTACGCCGCCTCCAAGGCCGCGGTGGTGCGGCTGACCGAGAACCTCGCCCCGGTGCTGGCCGAGCGGGGCCTGCGCATCAACGCGATCGCCCCGGGGTTCGTGGCCACGCGCATGCAGGAGAGCGTGCTGCGCGCCGGCCCGCAGGCCGCGGGCGACGACTACTTCGCCTCCACCCGCCGCCAGGTCGCCGAGGGCGGCGTGCCCCCCGAGCAGGCGGCCGAGCTGGCCGCCTTCCTGCTCTCGCCGGAGTCCGAGGGGATCTCCGGCAAGCTGATCAGCGCGCGGTGGGATCCCTGGCAGGAGGAGCCCTTCCGCCAGCGCCTGCGCACCGACCCCGACTTCGCCGTCCTGCGACGGGCGCTGTGACCCACACCGAGGCCGTCAACTGGTCCGACGAGCTCGAGGCGCTGCACGAGGAGTCCTCGCGAGACCACTTCATCGACGTGTGGACCCGCCGGGCGGTGCTGCTCGGCCTGGGCGGCCGCGTGCCCTACCCGGGGACGATCGCCGACCTCGGCTGCTCGACCGGCTACCTGCTGGAGGACCTGCGCGCCGCCTACCCCGCGGCGCGGCTGATCGGCGTCGACCTCGTCGCCGCCGGCCTGCGCAAGGCGGCCGACCTGGTGCCCGACGCTGAGCTGATCCAGGCCTCGGTGACCGACCTGCCCATGGCGGGCGCCTCCCTGGACGCGGCGGTCTCGGCCAACCTGCTCGAGCACGTGCCCGACGACCGCGCGGCCCTGCGCGAGCTGCGGCGGGTGCTGCGCCCGGGCGCGCTGGCGGTGCTGGTCGTGCCCGCCGGGCCGGGCCTGTACGACTACTACGACCGCTTCCTCTCCCACGAGCGCCGCTACGCCCGCGGCGAGCTGGCCGCCAAGGGGCGCGAGGCGGGGCTGGAGGTCCTGCGCGACACCCACCTCGGCGCCCTGCTGTACCCGCCGTTCTGGGCCACGAAGAAGCTCAACCGGCTGCGCCACGACGATCTCGACGAGCAGGGCATCCGCACGCGGGTCACCGGCGACATCGACCGCACCCAGGGCTCACGGCTCGGATCCGCGGCCTGCGCGCTGGAACGCAACCTATTCCTTCGGGGCGCGTCCCTACCCTTCGGGATCCGAGGCCTCACCGTCCTGCGCCGACCCACATGAGCACGAGCAGCGAGACCCCCACCGCCACCGCCCCCCTGCCGGCGTCCCTGGCCCGACCGCCCCGGGGCGGGCGGCTGTCCATCGTCATCCCCGCCTTCAACGAGGAGGCGACCGCCGGGCCGGCGTACGAGCGCCTGCGCAAGGTCCTGGACGCCCTGCAGCTGGAGGGCTGGGAGATCATCTTCTCGGTCGACCCGTCGAGCGACCGCACCGAGGACGTGATCCTCGGCCTGCGCGACCGCGACCCGCGCGTGAAGATGCTGCGCTTCTCGCGGCGCTTCGGCCAGCCCGCGGCGACCCTGGCCGGCATGGCCGCGGCCACGGGCGACGCCGTCGTGGTCATCGACTGCGACCTGCAGGACCCGCCCGAGCTGATCACCGAGATGGTCCGCCACTGGCGCGAGGGCTTCGACGTGGTCTACGCCCAGCGCCGCACGCGGGAGGGCGAGACGCTGCCCAAGCGGATCGTCGCCGCCGTCGGCTACCGGGTCATCCGGCGGATCGGCGACGTGGAGATCCCCTCGAACACCGGTGACTTCCGCCTGATGAGCCGCCGCGTGGTCGACCACGTGGTCGCGCTGGGCGAGGCGCACGGATTCCTGCGAGGGCTGGTCGCCCTGGTCGGCTTCCGCCAGACCAGCGTGCTGTACGACCGCGACGCGCGCGCGGCCGGCCAGAGCAAGTACAACCGCTTCTTCGGCTCGCTGGTCATCGGGATGAACGGGATCATCTCGTTCTCGCGCTACCCGCTGCACCTGATCTCGCTGGGCGGGATCCTGCTCTCGGGCCTGGCGTTCCTCCTCGCCCTGACCTACCTGGTCCTCAAGCTGGCCGGGGTCGAGTTCCCGATCGGCAACCCCACCGTGGTCATCCTCGTCTCGCTGTTCAGCGGCATCCAGCTGCTGTCGCTCGGCGTCATGGGCGAGTACGTCGGGCGCATCTACGACGAGGTCAAGCGCCGGCCGAAGACCATCGTCGAGTCCTCGTACGGCTTCGGCGACGACGACGCCTAGCCCGTGGCGCTCGCGCCGGTGTGCATCCTGGCCGGCGGCGTGGGCTCGCGCCTGGGCGCCGCGGTCAAGGACACCCCCAAGCCCGTCCTCACGGTCGCCGGGCGCCCCTTCGCCCTGTGGCAGCTCGAGCTGCTGCGGTCCTACGGCGCCGAGCGCGTGGTCATGTGCGTGGGGTACCTCGGCGAGCGGATCGAGGCGGCGGTGGGGTCGCCCTTCGGGCTCGACGTGCGCTACGTCTACGACCCGCCCGAGCTGGCCGGGACGGCCGGCGCGGTCCGCGGCGCCCTGGACCTGCTCGGCGAGCGCTTCCTCGTGCTCTACGGCGACACCTACCTGCGCATCGACTACGCCGCGGTGGACGCCGCCCACGCCGCCTCGGGCCTTCCGGGCCTGATGACCGTGCTGCGCAACGAAGGCCGCTGGGACACCTCCAACGCGATCCTGCGCGGCGGCCGGATCGTGGCCCACGACAAGCGCGCGCCGACGCCGGAGATGCACTGGATCGACTACGGGCTGGGCGCGCTGACCGCGGCGGCGCTCGAGGAGCCCGGCGACGACCTCTCCGACGTCTACCGCGCGCTGGCCGCCCGCGGCGAGCTGGCCGGCTACGAGGCGACCGAGCGCTTCTACGAGATCGGCACGCCGGGCTCGCTCGCCGAGGCGTCGGCCTTCCTGGCCGCGCTCTCGACCACCACGGCCGGCGGCGCCCCGCGCGAGAGCAGCGAGGACACGCCGGCGTAGGCGATCTCCACCCCCGTGTGCACGAGCCGCAGGGCGACGGCCGTGGCCAGGGCGACGGTGAACGGGACGACGGCCGACAGGACGGCGGCGGTGGCGCCCTCGCGCGCGCCCAGGCCGCCCGGGATGAAGAAGGCCAGCACCGACGACGCGTAGGCGACCGCGTAGACCGAGAGGATCACGCCGAAGTTGAGCCCGTCGATCGGGTGCAGGGCGCGCGCGAAGGTGTAGACGCCCACGCCGGCGATCACGAACGAGGAGGCGTAGGCGCAGCCGTAGCGGAAGACCTGGGACACCGACAGCGGCTCGGGCAGCGGCTCGGTGCCGAAGCGGGCGGCGATCTTCGTGAAGGCGAGGTCGAACAGCCTGGGATGCAGCCCCAACGCGATCAACACGGGGATGGCGATCACCGCCCAGCGCAGCGGCTCGTCCTGCAACGCGGGCAGCCCGATGATGAAGGAGACCGACAGGGCCAGCGCGGCGCCGAAGGCCAGCAGGAACTCGTAGACGATGCTCGCCAGGGTGATCCGCCGGGGCACGCCGTCGCGCTCGGACATCGCCACGCGGGTGGCCACCATGAGCAGCTGCGTCGGGACGTAGCGGGCCAGCAGGGAGACGTTCCAGATCTCCCACCCCCGCCGCCACGGCAGCCGGTAGCCCAGCGCGCCGAGCATCCGCCGCCACGTCTCGGCGTGGATGGCCTGGAAGGTGCACAGGCACAGCAGCGAGGCCACGAGCCACGGCGGGTCGAAGCTCCAGTCGATCTTCGGCAGGGCGTCGATCTGGGTGACGATCGCCGCCGCGAGGAAGACGACGATCAGCGCGATGGCCAGGACCTTCAGGCCGTTGCGCAGCAGCTTGCGCTCGTCGGCGCGCTCGGCGGCCTGGCCGTCGCGCGCCTCAGCGGGCATCGCGCTCGCGCATCCGGTCGAGGTCGCGGCGCATCGCGCGCAGCGTGTCGGCCACCGCCTCGTCGAAGGCGCGGGCGTGCACGGTGTACGGGCGCATGGCCCGCAGGGCGCCGCGGCGCAGCACCCGGCGCACCCCGCGCCCGCCGTTGGCCTCGGCGCCGCGCAGCGCGGCGTCGAGCGCCTCGATCGGCGGGCCGTCGGGGTCGTCGGAGGCCCGGGGCGCGCCCGCGGCGCGCCGGGCGGCCAGCCGGGTCAGCCGGTCGCGCACGATCGCCCCGGCCGCGGCCGGCGAGAGCTCACGCTCGACGTCCTCGCGCGCCCGGGCGCCCTTCTCCGCGGCCTCCCCCGGGCGCTCGACGACGCGCCGCATCAGGGCGGCCGCGTGGTCGAGATCGGGCTCGGCCCACGTGCCCGAGGCCGGGTACAGCTCGCCCTCGGGCCCGACCAGCGTGGGCGCCCACTCGACGAGGTAGGAGTTCGCCGGAGTCATGAAGTCCGTCACCCCACCGTAGGCCGTTGCGATGACCGGCTTGCCGAGCGACATGCACTCCGCCGGCGTCAGCCCGTAGCCCTCGGAGCGGTGCAGGGAGACGTAGCAGTCGCAGGAGACCAGCAGCGCGTCGCGCTGCTCGACGGGCAGCGAGACGTCGACGATGCGCACGTCGTCGCGCCCGTCGGCCGCCCAGCGCAGGGCGTCGAAGGCGCGCGGGCGGTGGTGGGCGTGCAGGGTCTTGATGACCAGGTGCGGGCCGCCGTCGGGGAACGCGCGCTTGAACGCCTCGATCACCCCGACCGGGTTCTTGCGCTGCACGGTGGAGAAGAAGTCGAACAGGAAGAGGAAGCGAAAGCCCGACGGCAGGTCGAGGCCGACCCACGCGCCGTGCGGGTCGGGCCGCAGGATGGGTATCGGGACGGGGACGACGGGGACGGGCGAGGCGCGGCCGATGTTCTCGGCCACGAAGCGCGAGTAGACCCAGATCTCGTCCATGAGCTCGAAGTGCGGCGCCCAGCGCCCGGGGATGTCGTCGGTCTCCCAGGCCCACACCCCGATGGTCGGCCGCGCCGCGAAGAATCCCTCGCCGACGACCTCGGCGAACTGGCCGAGCTCGTCGGGGTTGACGCAGACGAGGTTGAACCCGGCGTCGCTAGCGCTGCCGCGGTCGGAGAAGCGGACCTTGCCGTAGTCGGCCGCGGGGGCGTCGGGGGCGTCCTCGGGCAGGCGCACCTCCACGGTGGTCGTCGAGGTGGCGATCCCCCCGGCGTGCAGGGCCTCGAGGTACAGGCGAGCGGCGGCGCCGATGCCCAGGGTGCCGGTGAAGTAGCCGGCCACGTTGACGCTGAGCTCGCCGCCGCCGTCGTCCCCCGCGGCGGACCCGCCCAGCACCTCGGTCTCGATGCCCGCCGGCGGCGGGGGCAGGAACGCCGGGTCGACGCCCATCTCGCGCTGCCCGAACACCCAGGCCCAGCCGGCGAACCCCTCGCCGTCGGGCCCGTCGAGGTCGGGGTAGGCCACGGGAAGGTCGGCCCGCTCGCGGTACACGCGGTACAGGTAGCGGTTGACCCCCGCGTGGGCGCCGTGAGCCGCGGGGCCGCACAGCCAGGCCGTGAAGCGCTCGGCCCCGTCGGGGGAGAACAGGTCGCCGAAGTCCGCGCCGCCGACCAGCTCGGCCTCCAGGGCGAGCTGGGCCATCCGCTCGTCGAAGACCACGCCGGTGGGCAGCGTGCGGCCGACGTCGCGGACGCCCGTGCGCTGGGCCCAGCCCGCCGCGAGCAGCCGGCGCGCGTAGTCGGCGGTCAGCTCGCCCAGCAGCGGCTCGTCGGGCACCCGGACGCGATCGGCGCCCTCGGCCAGCCAGTAGGGGCGATCGGGCCGGAAGCCCGCGAAGGAGAACGAGCGCGGACGGGCCGCGGCGGTGAGCGGCCGCTCGTGGAGGTTGAACGCCGACACGTGGATCGACGGGTCGTCCAGAGGCTCGACGCCGGCCACCCGGCTGGCCAGCAGGTCCAGGCACACCGTCAGCTCGGGCGGCGCCGGCTCGCCGGGATCGCGGGCGATCCGGGGCGGGAGCGTGGCGCGCGCCTCGCGCAGCGCTCCCAGCCACCAGTCCAGGGCCTCACGGGCCTGCGGGCGGTCGGCCGCGGCCACGCAGCCGGGATCGACGCGGCCGAGCTCGAGCAGGTCGTCGCAGCCCGGGCGCAGCCCGTCGTCGGGCGGCTCGCCCTCCAGCCGCGGCACGGTCACCATGGCGGCGTGGCCCAGCTGGTCCAGCAGCGGCGTCAGCGGCGCGCGCACGTCGACCTCCGGGGCGAGGTACAGCGCGGCCGGCGCACCGGCGTCCAGGGCGCGGCGCAGCAGGGCGGGCACGAGCAGCAGGCGCAGCAGGGGCCACTCGTCGGCCAGCAGCCCGCGGGCCTCGGGAAGGTCGACGTCGTCCAGTCCGATCGCCTCGAACGGGTCGTCGGGGCGCGTGGGACAGGCCGCGAGCACCTCGAGGGTCGCCTCGGGGTGATGGCGGGTGAGCCCGCCGGCGAGGACGCGCGCCGCCGGCAGCGACCCGCTCGTCACGACGGTGCAGACCCTCATCCGCCGGCCGTCGCGACGATCGCGTAGGCGTCCTGGATGTAGCGATCACGCTCGAGATCGCCCGTGCCCAGCGGGTGGAAGGCGTACCCGCTGGGGAAGCCGGCGATCCGGGCGAGCACGAGCACGACTTCGGGGAAGAGCGGGTGCTGGTGGGTCGGGTCCAGCCAGAACGCCTTCAGCGCCCGCGGGCAGTGCGGGTTGACCGTCTCGGCGACGAACCGGCCGCCCGGGCGCAGCTTGGCCGCCGACAGCTCCAGGAAGCGCAGGAGCTCCCCGTAGGGCAGGTGCTCGATGAGCTGGGCCGAGAAGACCGCGCCCAGGCTGTCGTCGGCGAGGCCCTCGAGGTGCGCCACGACGTCGTCCTCGGCCACCTCGTGGCCCTTCTCGCGCCCGCGCGCGACCATCCCGGGATCGAGGTCGACCCCGGTGGCGGCCACGCCGGCGTCGCTCAGCAGGTCGAGCAGCTCTCCCCGCCCGCTGCCGGCGTCGAGCACCGGGGCGGCGTCGGCCAGCAGCTCCAGGTAGGGGCGCTGGGCGTCGGCGACGCGCTCCTCGTCGCCGCGGAAGACCGCCTCGAACGAGCGATAGGGCGAGGCACCCACCTGCGCCCGCGCGTCCTCCTCGTAGCCGAGCACGGTGGTCCCGGCGTCGCCGGCCATCACCCGGGGGGCGTCGCCGGCCATGAAGGGCAGGGCCCGGGCGGCGTTGACCAGCTCGAGCAGGTCGGGGGCGACGCCGGCGAGGTCGTGGAGCTCGCGCAGCGCCAGCACGGGGGCGACGGCGTTCTCGTGGCGCGCCTGCTTCTCGCGCAGGGCCTCGAGGGCCTGGACGACCTCCCGGCGCATGCGGTCGTGCGCCTGCAGGCGCCGCTCGAGCCCGTCGGCGTCGACGCGCGGGAGGGCCGCCAGCTCGTCGACGCGCGCCTGCAGCGCGTCGATGCGCGCGCTCAGCGTCTCGGTGGTCGTACGCTGTTGATCGAGGACGGGCGCGAGCAGTCGGGCGCGGACCCGGCCGGCCAGGCGGTGGCGCATCCGATGCAGGGTATCTGCGGGCCCTTGCTCGCTACCGTTGCGGGCCGTGGCGCGATCCCTCGACCTGGCCCCCGCCGTGCTCGTCGACGGCGTCTCGAAGTCCTTCGAGATCCCCCATGAGCAGATCACCACGCTGAAGGAGCGGGCGATGCACCCGTTCAAGCGCACGGGGGCCGACCGGCTGCACGCGCTGCACGACGTGTCCTTCTCGGTCCCCCGGGGGGAGTTCTTCGGCATCGTCGGGCGCAACGGATCGGGCAAGAGCACGTTGCTGAAGTGCATGGCCGGGATCTACGGCACCGACGCCGGGCGGATCCACGTCGACGGGCGGCTGTCGCCGTTCATCGAGCTCGGCGTGGGCTTCAACATGGACCTCGCCGCCCGCGAAAACGTCTACCTCAACGCGGTCATGCTCGGCCTCAGTCCCGAGCGGGCCAAGGAGATCTTCGAGCCGGTCATGGAGTTCAGCGAGCTGCACCAGTTCGCCGACCTCAAGCTGAAGAACTACTCCTCAGGGATGCTCGTGCGCCTGGCCTTCTCGGTGATGATCCAGGTCCACGCCGACATCCTGCTCATCGACGAGGTCCTCGCGGTGGGCGACGCCAACTTCCAGCAGAAGTGCTTCGACGTGTTCGGCCAGATGCGCGACGAGGGCCGCACGATCCTGCTGGTCACCCACGACACCTCGGCGGTCATCCGGTTCTGCCACCGCGCCCTGCTATTGGAGCAGGGCCAGGTCGTCACCGTGGGCGAGCCCGCGACGGTGGCCAACCGCTACCTCGAGATGAACTTCGCGCCCGAGCACGACACCCCGGCCGAGCTGCAGCCCGACGCGACCGCCGCGCCCAAGCGCGGCGACGGCAGCGCCGAGATCGAGGAGGCGTGGATCGAGGACCGGCACGGCCAGCGGCGGCGCTCCTTCGCCCACCAGGAGGACCTCGTGCTGCGCGCGCGCGTGCGCTTCCACCGCGCGCTGGACAACCCGAGCTTCAACGTCATCTTCGTCACCGAGGGTCAGCAGAACCTGTGGGCCGCCTCGTCGATCATCGACGAGCCGCGCACCGGGCGCTTCGAGGCCGGGGAGACGGCCGAGCTCGTGCTCTCCTTCGAGAACGCCTTCTCGCCCGGGCGCTACCACGTGTCGCTCGTCATGGCCCACGAGGGCCTGGGGACCGACATCATCGACCGCCGCGACGCCCTGTTCTCGTTCCTGGTGGCCAGCCCGCGGGCGGCCGGCGGCCTGGTCGACCTCCCGCACGAGCTGAGCATCGAGCGCCTCGGCGCGCGCGTCGGAGAGCCGGCGACGTGACCACGGTGACCACCCCCGCGACCACCGAGTCGCCCGCCGGCGGTTACGACGTCGCCGGCCCCTCGGCGCTGGCCGGGGACTTCCGGCGCTTCGTGGTGCTCACGCGCGTCCTCGCCGTCCAGGAGTTCAAGCTGCGCTTCTTCGGCTCGGTGCTGGGCTACCTGTGGCAGCTCATGCGCCCGCTGATGCTGTTCGGCGTGCTCTACCTGGTCTTCGCCGTGGCGCTGGACCTCGACGCCCAGGCCCCCTTCTTCGCCGTCGCGCTGCTGATGAACGTCGTGCTGTACACGTTCTTCGCCGACGCGACCACGGCTTCGGTCCGGTCGGTCGTCGAGCACGAGAACCTCGTGCGCAAGATCCAGTTCCCCCGCCTGGTCATCCCCGCCTCGATCACCCTGACGGCGTGCTTCAACTTCGGCCTCAACCTGATCGTGGTGTTCATCTTCGCCTTCGCCTCGGGCGTGCCGGTGCGCCCCGGCTGGCTGATCCTGCCCGTACTCGTGTTCCTGCTCGTCGCCCTGACCGTGGGAAGTTGCATGCTGCTGTCGGCCCTGTTCGTGCGCTTCCGCGACATCCAGCCGATCTGGGACGTCGTGCTGCAGATCCTCTTCTACGGATCACCGATCCTCTACGCGATCGAGGCCGTCCAGGACAAGGCGCCCGAGCTGGCCAGCGGGATGATGGCCTCGCCGCTGGGGGCGATCATGGTGTCGGCCCGCCACTACGTGATCGACCCGACGTCGCCGACCGCCGCGGAGGTCATCGGCTCCGATCTGCGCCTGCTCGTGCCGCTGGGCATCGTCGTCCTGGCCTTCGGGCTAGGCCTGTGGTTCTTCAACCACGAGGCCCCGCGGATCGCCGAGCGGCTGTAGGGTCGCCGGGTGTGCGGGGCGCTTGATGACACGCTGTTGACACTGCGTCATCGCGCCCGATACGGTCAGCCGCGTGCCCCTTCGCCGCTCCTGGGCCGCAGCGGTCGCCTCCATCGCCCTGGCGCCGGCCCTCGCCGCGCCGGTGGCCGACGCCGCTCCTGCGCCCGCCCCGAACGTGGTCGTCGTGATGACCGACGACCAGCGCGCCGACGACAAT
>Ga0126307_10001813_pt1 | contig 14224 bp, 18 predicted proteins | sample Plot28_FD_89955 | JGI IMG/M metagenome (GOLD analysis project Ga0126307, IMG submission 89955) | Serpentine soil microbial communities from UC McLaughlin Reserve, CA, USA - Plot28 | ecosystem: Environmental > Terrestrial > Soil > Grasslands | place: USA: UC McLaughlin Reserve, Lake County...
CCAGGGCGAGGCGGCCGGCGGGGTGACCACGGACGTCGGCCAGATCGGGACCGGCGGGCCCGAGGGACGGCGGCGGGGCCGGCGGCGGATCGGGCCACGGCTCCTCGCCCCGGAGGGCGGCGAGGAGCTGGCGCAGGTCGGCCACCGGGCGCACGACGTGGCGGCCGACGAGGGCCGCCTCGGCCGCGCACTCGCCCGCCACGACCACGGCCTCGGTGGCGAGGGCGTCGACCAGGGGGACCATGCCGGGCACCCGCCGGACCGAGCCGTCGAGACCGAGCTCGCCGATGAAGCCCATGCCGGCGACCGCCTCCGGCGGCAGCTCGCCTCCGGCCACGAGGACCCCGACGGCCATGGCGAGGTCGAGGCCGGAGCCGTTCTTCTTGAGGCCGGACGGGGCGAGGTTGGCGACGACCTTGCGCTTGGGCCACTGCACCTCGGTGGTGGCGAAGGCGGCCTTGGTGCGCTCCCGGGCCTCCCGGCAGGCCGCGTCGGGAAGGCCCACCATGGTGAAGCCGGGCAGGCCGGCGCCGACGTGGACCTCCACCGAGATGGGGCGGCCCTCGACGCCGAGGAGGGTGGCGGACGGGATGCTGGCGAGCACGGGGCTCCTCCCGGTTGCGGGTCGGGGGGAGGGCCGTGCGCCGGCCGCTCGAGCGTCGGGAGGAGCGTACGCCGGGGGTGTGACAGGAACGCCGGGCGGCCCCGAGCGGACTGGCCGGGGGTGGTTTCGGGCCGGGCGTGCGCGCCGGTTGTGTGACGTCGACCGGAACAGTTCCGGCCAACGTCACACGACCCCGGTGGCAGCCGGGGCGAGGCGGGGTGTGGACACTTCGGCCGGGCCGGCCGGGCGGGCCGGGCGGGCCCTACGTGGCGGCGAGGCCGAGGGCGGCGATGGCGACGGTGAGGGTGAAGGCGCCCACGAAGTCCACGGTGGAGCTGACGACCGGGATGCCGTAGGTGTCCGGGTCGACGCCGGCCCCGACCGAGGCGATGGTGCCGTAGTAGGCGATGACCACCACGAGGGCCATGGCCAGGAGGCCGCCGGTCAGCGAGGCGGCGAGCATCTCGAGCACGCCCGGGCTGGCCTCGCCGAGGACCCGGGCCACCACGTGGGCCCCCACCGCGTTGAACACGTACACCGGCACGGCCAGCAGCAGCACGAGGAAGATGTCGAGCCGGGCCTCTCGGGACGGCGTGGCCCGCGAGGGCACGATGCCGAGCACGAGCTTGCTGGAGAGCCGCCCCGACAGGATCCCGCCCAGCGCCCCGGCGCTGCTCAGGTGGGCGGGCACGAGCACCAGCAGCGCCGGGTAGCGGTCGAAGGACGAGAACCGACCCTCCAGCACGATGCCGGCCATGGCGCTCACCGTCCCGGCCACGACCAGCACCGGCAGGGACTCCTGCACGATCCGGCGCAGCTCCTCGAGCCGTGACCGCAGCGACAGCACCAGGGCGAGGACGGCCGCCGCCACCACCGCGACGCCCAGCGACGAGGTGATGAGCCCCAGGCCAGTGGCGAAGGTGGCGACCCACAGCGCCGGCAGCGTCACGACGTCGCCCAGCGTCGACACCAGCGGCGCGTTCACGTTGTCGAGGTCCCACCCGTAACGGACCGCGCCGGCGCTCAGCCCGAGGGTGGCCCCGAGCACCACGACGGACGCCAGCACGCCGCCGATCACCGAGATCACGGCCAGGGTGAGGATCGACGTGGTCCCGCTGAGCCCGAGCGCCACCGCCACCGCCTTCGCCAGCACGGCGAGGGCCACGGACATGACGAGGGTGAGCGAGCTGGCGGCCAGCACGTTCTGCCCGAGCACCGACTCCGGCCGGGTCGACATGCGGAACGTGCCCGCGTGGATCGTCGTGCTGATCCGGTTGCCGAAGGTCCCGAAGATGTTCCCCCGCAGCCCGATGGCGGCGGGCACGAGCACCAGGAGGCCGGGCAGCTTGGCGAAGGTGGCGGTGATCGAGCCGAGCATGGCCCCGGCCAGGAGGCTGGTGGTGCTGTTCAGCGAGAGGGCGACGAGGCTCTGCCGGGCGGCAGCGGTGTCCGGACCGAGCAGCGCCCGCAGGCGCGCGACGAGGCGGGGGCGGCGGCGCAGCATGGTCCTGGGGGCATCGCGCGCACGGCGGGTCCGGAGGTCTCGGGGGCGCCGGGTCGGCGCACGGGCACGGCGATGCTACGCCGCCCCTACAGCCAGCCCCGCTTCTTGAAGGCTCGGTACAGGCCGAGGCAGATGAGCACGATGACGACCAGCGTCAGCGGGTAGCCGAACCGCGAGTCGAGCTCGGGCATGTGCCGGAAGTTCATGCCGTAGATGCCGGCGATGGCCGTGGGGACGGCGATGATGGCGGCGCCGGCCGACATCTTGCGCATGTCCTCGTTCTGGCGGACGCCGACGTTCGACAGGTTCACGTTGAGCGCGTCGGTCAGCAGCCCGTCGATCCCGGCGATGTGCTCGGCCTCCCGCAGGCAGTGGTCGTGCACGTCGCGGAAGTAGGCGCGGGCGTCCTCCCCCACCAGCGGCACCCGCCCCGCCGCCAGCGTCTCCAGCGGCTCGGCCAGCGGCACCACGGCGCGGCGGAACTCGAGCACCTCGCGCTTGAGCTTGTAGATGTTCCTGGCGTGGTTCCTCCGGTCGTCGGAGAACACCTCGGCCTCCACGTCGCTGACGTCCCGGTCGAGCTCGCGCGCCACCTCCCCGTACTGGTCGACGACCCGGTCGGCGATGGCGTGGAGCACCGCCTTGGGGCCGAGGGCCAGCCGCTCGGGGTCGGACTCGAGATCCTGGCGCACGGTGGACAGGGCGCCCCCCGTCCCGTGCCGGACGGACACCACGAAGTTGGCCCCGACGAAGACCATGACCTCACCGATCTCCACGACCTCCACCGGGTCGACGTACCGGGCCGTCTTGAGGACCATGAAGAGGCTGTCGCCGTAGACCTCGAGCTTCGGACGCTGGTGGGCCACCACGGCGTCCTCCACTGCCAGCGGGTGGAGCTTGAACTCCCGGGCCAGCTCGTCGAACTCGTGGGGATCCGGCTCGTGGACGCCGATCCACACGAACCCGCCGTCGCTGGCGCCGGCCACCTCCATCGCCTCGCCCAGGCCGACCACGCCCTCCCGCCGCAGGCCGCTGTCGTAGACGGCGCAGTCGACGATCATGTCCTCAGTGTCCCACCAGGCAGGATGAGCCGGTGCGCATCACGCTGGCCTCCGACCACGCCGGCTTCGGCCTGAAGGCCTTCCTGGTCCGCCACCTCGGCGACCAGGGCCACGAGGTGACGGACCTGGGCACGGACTCCGAGGAGCCGGTCGACTACCCCCCGTTCTGCGCCGCCGCCGCCCGGGCCGTGGTGGCCGGCGACGCCGACGTCGGCATCGTGCTCGGCGGGAGCGGCCAGGGCGAGGCCATCGCCGCCAACAAGGTCCACGGCACCCGTGCGGCCCTGTGCCACGACGAGCTCACGGCCCGCCTCGCCCGCCAGCACAACGACGCCAACGTCCTGTCGCTCGGCGGCCGGCTCGTCACCGAGACGGTGGCGACCGGGATCGTCGAGGCCTTCCTCACGACCCCGTTCGAGGGTGGTCGTCATGTGCCCCGGCTGGCGCAGCTCCGCTCGATCGAGGAGGAGGAGTCGGCTCGCTGACCTCGCCCCGGTAGATCCGCCGGACGACGTCCTCGATGTCCGGCTCCTCGAGCGTGAGGTCGCGCACCTCCGCCGCAGTCAGGACCCGGGCCACGAGCTCGGGGGCCGACACCTCCGCGGGGGAGAACTCGAGCCACCGGCGGGGGCCCTCGCTCCGGACGAGCCGGGCCCCGGCCACGTCCAGGGGGCGGTCCTCGAGGAGGTCGACCACCAGCACCCGGTGGCCGCCGAAGAGGCGGGGCAGGTCCTCGATGGCGCCGTCGTGGATGAGGCGCCCGTGGTCGATGACCAACAGGCGACGGCACAGGACGACGAGGTCGTCGACGTCGTGGGTGGTCAGCACCACCGTGGTGCCCTCGGCGCGGTTCAGCTCGGCCAGGAAGCCCCGCACCGCCGCCTTGGCCTCCACGTCGAGCCCGATGGTCGGCTCGTCGAGGAAGAGCACCCGGGGTGCCGGCAGGACGGCCGCGGCCAGCTCGGCCCGCATGCGCTGGCCGAGCGACAGTGAACGCACCGGCTGTTGCAGCTGCGGCCCCAGGGCGAGCAGCTCCACCAACTGGCCCAGCCGGCGCTCGTGGTCGACCGCCGGCACGCCGTAGAGGTGGCGGACGAGGTCGAACGAACGGGCCAGCGGCAGGTCCCACCACAGCGAGCTGCGCTGGCCGAACACGACGCCGATGCGGGCAGCCAGCGCCCGCCGCTGCTTCGAGGGCACCAGACCGTCCACGGTGAGCGACCCCGACGTCGGGACGAGGATGCCGGTCAGCATCTTCACCGTGGTCGACTTGCCGGCCCCGTTGGGACCGGCGTAGCCGACGAACTCCCCCGCGGCGATCGACAGGTCGATGCCCGCCACCGCCACCGACCGGCGCCGGCGGGTGCGGAACTCCTTGGTGAGGCCGGCGGCTTCGATCACGAGCCCGTGCTGGCGTAGTGGCGGAGACCCCGGCGCCAGGCCAGGCCGGCGGCGAGGCCGAAGGCGGCGGTGGCCACCGGCGTGATGGCCAGCAGGGACGCAGGCACGCCGGGCGCGCCGTCCCGGTCGAGGACGTGCAGGGCGGGGACGTAGACGGCGAGGCCGAAGGGCACCACCCAGACGAACACGAAGCGGAGCGCCGACGAGTAGACGTCGAGCGGGTTGGCGCTGAGCGCCGCGCCCCCGTAGGTGAAGGCGTTGACGAACTCGGACCCCTCCACCGTGTACAGGGTGGACGCCGCGCCGAGGAGGAGGACGGCGAACACGATCGCCGTGCAGCAGACGAGGGCCAGCGCGGTGACGGCCACCCGGTCGGGCGTCCACCCGACCCCCGCCTGCCAGGCGCCCCACACGACGACGCCGACGCCGACCACCCCCCGGCCCACCTCGCGCACCTGGACGTCGTTCGTCACGACGGACAGCAGCACGGGGAACGGCCGGGCCAGCAGCGGGTCGAGCCGGCCCTCGCGCACGAGCAGCGAGAACGCCGGCGGCTCCAGCGTGTCCCCGAAGAACATGGCGAAGCCGACGCCCGCCTCCCCCAGGCCGATCAGGAAGGCGACGTCGCCCGCCTCCCACCCGGCCAGGTCCCCGAAGTGGTCGAGGGCGATCACGATGCCGACCGCCTCGAGCACGACGAGCGCGCCCGCCCCCACGGTGCGGGCGGCGAGCAGGCCGGGGCGGGCGGCCTTGGCCTGCAGCGCGGCGCCGGCCAGGCGCGCGGTCGTGGCGGCGTCACCCACCGGTGGTCACCCAGCGGCGCTCGCCGGCGGCCAGTGCCGCCCGGCAGATCAGCAGCAGGGCCGCCGCCCATCCCACCTGCAGCAGCAGGGCGCCGCCCACACCCCGCCCCGTCACGACCCGCACGGGCGCGGTCAGCATGGCGCTCAGCGGACCCCACTCCGCCAGCGCCCGGAGGCCGCCCGGGAAGTACTCGACGGGGATGAGGAAGCCCGAGAGGAACCACACGAGGGGGAAGGCCAGCGAGTAGACGCCGCGGAAGTCCGGCGTCCAGAAGGCGGCGATCCCGATGAGGAACCGCACGCAGAAGCCCACCACGGCGGCCAGGGCCACGCTGACCACCACGAGGGCCCAGCCCCCGACCGTGGTGGGCACCGTCAGGTGCAGGACCAGCGCGGCGCCGAGCAGGGGCACGGTGGCCCGCACCAGCGCGAGGTTGGCCATGCGCCCGAGGTCGAAGGTGAGCAGCCGGCCGAGCACGTCGCCGGGCCGGGTCAGCTCGGCCTCGAAGGCCCCGGAGCGCACGGCGTCCGGCAGCTCCCAGATCCACACCGCCCACACGATCCCGAACAGCGACTGCACCACCCACACGTAGGTGAGCGCCTCCGACCGCCCGAGACCGCCGACGTCGGCCCGGCCGTCGTAGAGCGCGTCGAACAGCGCGGTGCGGATGACGCCGAAGAACACGTTGGTGGCGAGCCCGCTGACGAGAGCGAGGCGGTAGGTGGCCTGGCGCTGGAACCCGGCGGCGAACAGGGCCCGGTGGAGGCCCAGCACCTACTTGCCGGTGAAGCGGGGCTCCCGCTTCTGCAGGAAGGCGGCCATGGCCTCGGCCGTGTCCGCGGTGCCGAAGTTGACCGTCTGGCACCGGCCCTCGTCCTCGAGGGCCTGGTCCATGGAGATGGCGAAGGCGTTGTTCAGCATCGTCTTCGTCATGGAGAGGGCCAGCGGCGGCCCGGCGGCCAGACGGCGGGCCCAGTCGTTCACGACCGCGTCGAGCTCCCCGGCGGGCACCACCTTGTTGACGAGCCCGATCTCCTGCGCCTCCTTGGCCGAGACGATGTCGGCGAAGAGGGCGAGCTCCTTGGCCTTGTGCAGCCCGACCAGCCGGGGCAGCAGCCACGAGCCGCCGAAGTCGATCGAGAGCCCCCGCTTGGCGAAGATCTCCGAGAAGCGGGCGTCGTCCGAGGCGACGGTGAGGTCGCAGCCGAGGGCCAGGTTCAGGCCGGCGCCGGCGGCGACGCCGTTGATCTTGGCGATGGTGGGCTTGGCCAGGCGGTGGAGGCGCAGGGCCACGTCGCCGATGCCCCGCATGACGTCGAGCTGGTGGCGCTCCGACGCGCCGGCGGACAGGTCGGCGCCTGAGCAGAAGGCCCCGCCGGCGCCGGTGATGACGAGGACGCGGTCCTCCGACGAGTCGGCCACCTCGGTGAAGGCGGCCAGCAGCTCCCGCCACATCACGTCGTTGACGGCGTTCTTCTTCGCCGGCCGGTCGAGGGTGACGGTGACCACGCCGCCGTCCCGGGCCACCTGCAGGGTCTCCACGAGGGCGGACGATACTGCCGGTGTGGCGGGCGAACCCGAGGACGTGGAGGTCCGGCACGTCCACCCGTTCCAGGCCACCAAGCGCTACGTGTGCCCGGGCTGCGGCCACGACGTGGAGCCCGGCACCGGCCACGAGGTGGTCGTCCCCCGCGATGCACCGGACCTCCGGCGCCACTTGCACTCCCCGTGCTGGGCCATGCGCCACCGGCGCCGCCCGGGTCGCTGACCTAGCGTCGGGCCATGGCCAGCCCGGAGCACCAGGCGCTCGTCGAGATCCTCCGCAGCCAGCCCGTGCTGGACGGCGCCACCATCTCCGACAAGCGGGCGGGCATGGAGGACATGGCCGCCGGCGCGCCGATCCCGGAGGGCGCGGTCGTGGAGCAGGTCGACGCCGGCGGCGTCCCCGCCGAGTGGGTGTCCCACGACGGCGCCGGGGACGGCGTGGTGCTGTACCTGCACGGCGGCGGCTACTGCATCGGCTCGCTCGACACCCACCGCGGGATGGCGGCCCGGCTGGCCGCCGCCTGCCGGGCGCGCGTGCTGAACGTCGACTACCGCCTCGCCCCCGAGCACCCCCACCCCGCAGCAGTGGACGACGCCGTGGCCGCCTACCGGTGGCTGCTGGCGACCGGCGTGGGGCCCGAGCAGGTCGTGGTGGGCGGCGACTCCGCCGGCGGCGGCCTGGTGGTGGCCACGCTCCTGGCGCTGCGGGACGGGGGCGACCCCCTCCCGGCGGCCGGAGTCTGCCTCTCCCCCTGGGTCGACCTCGAGTGCGCGAGCGAGACCTACGAGACCAAGGCCGACCTCGACCCGATGTGCAGCAAGGAGGGGCTCGACGAGATGGCAGCCGCCTACGCCGGCGAGCACGGGCTGCGGCACCCGCTGGTGTCGCCCCTCCACGCCGACCTGGCCGGCCTGCCGCCGCTGCTCGTCCACGTGGGCACGGCCGAGGTGCTGCTCGACGACTCGGTGCGCCTGGCGGAGCGGGCCCGGGAGGCCGGCGTCGACGTGCGGCTGGAGGCCTGGGACGACCTCGTCCACGTCTTCCAGGCCTTCGCCCCCATGGTCCCGGAGGCAGTGGAGGCCATCGAGGGCATCGGCGCCTTCGTCCAGGAGCGCTTGGGCAGCCAGATCACGGCATAGCCGTCATCGGGCTGCCCAAACGGACTCAGAACGCGTCCTCGACCACCTCGAGGCGGCCGTCGAGGACGGCGGCCACGTCGAAACGCACGCAAACCGCCCGCACGCCGGACTCGGCCAGGTAGGCGGCCGCCAGCCGGCGGATGCGGGCCTGCTTCGTCGGGGTCACCGCCTCCAACGGCGTGCCGAAGGCCACCGAGGAGCGGGCCTTGACCTCGCACACGGCCAGCACGCCGTCCCGCAGCGCCACCACGTCGAGCTCGCCGGTGCTGCCGGAGCGCCAGTTGCGGGCCACGATCCGCCAGCCACGCTCGGCGTACCACTCGGCGGCCAGGTCCTCCCCCGCCGCGCCGAGCGGTCGGGTCACAGCTCGGTGCTGGCCGGGTCGCTGTGTCGAGTCACAGCTCCTTCTTCGGGAGCTCCTCCACGTTGACGTCCTTGAACGTGACGATCTTCACGTTGGAGACGAACCGGCTCTGGCGGTACATGTCCCAGACCCAGGCGTCCCGGAGCTCGAGCTCGACCCAGCTGCGGCCGCCGTCGTCGTGGACCGTCTGCGCGACCTCGTTGGCCAGGTAGAAGCGCCGCTCCGTCTCGACCACGTAGGAGAACATCGGCGCGACGTCCTTGTACTCCTTGTAGAGCTGGAGCTCGATCTCCGCCTCGTACCGCTCGAGGTCCTCAGAGCTCATCGGTCGATGGTACGCCCGGGCCCGGAGGCCGACGCGTCAGCGGGCGGCCCGCTTCTCCTTGACCTTGGCGGCGCGACCGACGCGGTCCCGCAGGTAGTAGAGCTTGGCCCGGCGCACGTCGCCCCGGGTCAGCACCTCGATGCGCTGGAGGATGGGCGAGTGGACCGGGAAGGTCCGCTCGACGCCCACGCCGAAGCTCACCTTGCGGACCGTGAAGGTCTCGCGCACGCCGGAGCCCTGGCGCTTGATGACGACGCCCTGGAACACCTGCACCCGCTCGCGGCCGGCCTCCACCACCCGGACGTGCACCTTGAGGGTGTCGCCGGGGGCGAACTCGGGGACGTCGTCGCGCAGGCTGGCGCGGTCGACGAGATCGGTGCGGTTCATGGCGCGCTCGGCTCCTGGGGGTTGCCGGGGGACGAGCGAGGATAGACCTCGTCCTCCACCATCGCCAACAGGCGGCGGTCGTCGTCGCTGAGCCCGCCCCGGGCCTCGACCAGATCCGGGCGGTCGGCGAGGGTCCGGGCCAGGGCCATGGCCCGCCGCCAGCGGGCGATCCGAGCGTGGTCCCCGGAGCGCAGGACCTCCGGCACCGACCAGCCCCGGAACTCGGCCGGGCGGGTCCACTGGGGGTGCTCCAGCAGGCCGGCGGCGAAGCTCTCGTCCTCGGGGCTCTCGGCGTTTCCCACCACCCCCGGCACCAGGCGGGTCACCGCCTCCAGCACCACCAGGGCGGCCACCTCCCCGCCGGACAGCACGTAGTCGCCGATGGACAGCTCGCCGTCGACCAGGTGACGGCGCACCCGCTCGTCCACCCCCTCGTAGCGGCCGCACAGCAGGGAGAACCCGGGCATGGCGGCCAGCTCCTCGACCACACCGTGGGTGAGGCGCCGGCCCCCGGGGCCGAGCAGGTACAGCGGCCGGGGTGGGTCGGCGGCCTCCACGGCGGCGAAGAGGGGCTCGGGCATGAGGACCATGCCGGGGCCACCGCCGAAGGGGGTGTCGTCGACGGAGCGGTGCGGATCGGTGGTGACGGCTCGCACGTCGTGGACCCGCAGGTCCACCAGGCCCCGCTCCTGGGCCCGGCCGAGCAGGCTCTCGGCGGCGAAGCCGGTGACCAGCCCCGGCATGATGCTGAAGACGTCGACCCGCACGGCCCGCCTCAGTCCAACAGGCCGGCGGGCGGGTCGACCACGAGTCGGCCGGGCTCGGACCGCACGAGGAACGTCAGCGGCACCAGTCCCCCGCCGTCGAGCACGAGCAGGTCGCTGGCGGGGTTGGCCTCCACCGCGGCCACCACGCCCAGGTGGGCCCCGTCGGCGGCGGCCACCACCTCGGCCCCGACCAGCTCGTGGACCCACAGCGCCCCGAGGTCCTCGATCGGCTCGGCCGTCAGCACGGCGCCGTGCAGGTCCTCGGCCGCCGACCGGTCCGCCACCCCGCCGAAGTGCACGAGGTGGCGTCCCTGGTGGGGCCGGGACGAGCGCACCTCGAGGCGCCGCTCCCCCGCCCACAGCACCGACCCGGGCGCCACCCGCTCCACGCGGTCGGTGGTCAGGGTGACGGCCACCTCGCCGCGGAGCCCGTGGGCCTTGCCCACGCGACCCACCTCCAGGCGGCTCGTCGACGAAGTGACCTTCGCTCCGTCAGTCGACACAGCCGAACCGTCCGGCTTCGCCGGCGGATTCGGCTCGAGCCGCCGGATCATCGGCGGCTCTAGTCAACGAAGTCGACGTCGACCTCGGCGCCGTCGCGGACGGCGGCGGCCCGCACGACGGTGCGGATGGCGTTGGCGATGCGGCCGCGGCGGCCGATCACCCGCCCCATGTCGTCGGGCGCCACCCGCACGCGCAGGGCGACCACCCGGCCCTCGTCCACCTCCACCGAGACGGACTCCGGGTCGTCCACCAGCGATTCGACGAGGTACTCGAGCACGGCGCGCGCAGTGGCGGCCGGCACGAGGTTGCCCGTGTCCAGGTCCTCGGCCTCGGTCATCAGGGCACCATCCTTCGGATGGTGCCGCCATGACCATGGTGCTGTGCTTGTTTGATTCGCTCGCACGAGTGCTCGCTCATGACCGGCCCGACTCCTCCCAGGCACCCGACTGCTTGAGCAGGCGCTGGACGGTCTCGGTCGGCTGGGCGCCCTTGCGCAGCCAGTCGACGGCCTTGACGTTGTCGATGGCCACGCCCGGGGGGTCCTGGCGGGGGAAGTAGGTGCCGAAGGACTCGATGAAGCGCCCGTCCCGGGGGGACCGGCTGTCGGCCGCCACCACCCGGTAGGTCGGTTGCTTCTTCTTGCCCATGCGCATGAGGCGGAGCTTGACGGCCACGTACAGGTTCTCCTGATCAGTTGAGCGAGGGCAGGGACGGGAGCGAGGGCAGCTGCTTGGCTGCCGCCCGCCGGGCCTTCCTGCCGGTCTTGCCCTTCGACGATCCGCCGAAGCGCTTCATCATCTTGGCCACGTCCTTGAACTGCTTCAGCAGGAGGTTGACCTCCGACGTGGTGGTGCCGCTGCCGTTGGCGATGCGGAGGCGGCGGGAGCCGTTGATCAGCTCCGGCCGGCGGCGCTCCTCCGGGGTCATGGACCGGATGATGGCCTCGACCCGGCCGAGCTCCTTCTCGCCGATGTCGGCGTCCTTGAGCTCCTTCGGGACGCCCGGGAGCATCCCGATGATCCCGGACAGCGGCCCCATCTTCCGGACCTGGGCCATCTGCTCGAGGAAGTCGTCGAGGGTGAAGGTGCCCTCGGCCAGGGCCTGCTCGGCCTTGGCCGCGACGTCCTTGTCGTACTCCTGCTCGACCCGCTCGATGAGGGTGAGCACGTCGCCCATCCCCAGGATGCGGTCGGCCATCCGGTCGGGGTGGAACTGCTCGAAGTCGGCCAGGCGCTCGCCCGTGGAGGCGAAGGCGATGGGCCGCCCGGTGACCTCCTTGACCGACAGGGCGGCGCCGCCCCGGGCGTCGCCGTCGACCTTGCTCAGGATGACGGCGTCGAGGGCCAGCGCCTCGTCGAAGGACTCGGCCACGGCGACGGCGTCCTGGCCGGTCATGGCGTCGACGACGAGGAAGGTGTAGTTCGGCTGCACGGCGCCGGAGATGGCCCGGACCTGCTCCATCATCTCCTCGTCGATGGCCAGGCGGCCGGCGGTGTCGACGATGCACACGTCGCGACCGCGGTCCCGGCACGCCTCGATCCCCGCCTTGGACACGGCCACCGGGTCGGACGGCTCGCTGAACACCGGCACGCCGGCCTGCTCGCCGAGCTTGCGCAGCTGTTCGACGGCGGCGGGGCGCTGCAGGTCGGCACCTACGAGCATGGGGTTGCGGCCCTGCTGCTTGAACCAGCGGGCCAGCTTGGCCGCGGTGGTCGTCTTGCCCGAGCCCTGCAGGCCGGCCAGGAGCACCACGGTGGGCGGCCTGGGGGCGAAGGTGACCTTGAGGGCCTCGCCGCCGAGGGTCTCGACGAGCTCCTCGTGCACGGCCTTGATGACCTGCTGCGCCGGCGTGAGGCTCTTCGAGGTCTCGATGCCGACGGTCCGCTCCTTGATGCGGGCCACCATCTTGCGGACGACGACGAAGTTGACGTCGGCCTCGAGCAGGGCGACGCGGATCTCCCGCAGGGCCTCGTCGACCTCGGCCGGGCCGAGGCGGCCGCGCCCGCGGAGGCGCGTGAAGATGGTCTCGAAGCGGTCGGAGAGCGCGTCGAACATGCGGCCGGCCAGGGTACCGGGCCGGCCGGGGACCCCGGGCCGACTAGGCCGTGGGCTCCTCCGGGGTGGTCACCACGGTGGCCTCGCCGTCACCGCCGGCGTGGCCGTTGCCGGTGATCGGCAGGGACGCCGTCTCCGGCAGGGGCGAGGGGGCCACGGGGGCCAAGCCCTCCTCGGGGACCGGCGGCGACAGCAGCCCCCGCTCCTCGAGGCGGCTGCGCAGCAGCTCCCGGGTCTCCCGGCCCGTCCGAGGGGCGACGAGCAGGCCGATGCCCACCCCGGCCCCGAGGACCACCATGCGCCGGTACCCGAGCACGCGGCCCGTCCTGTACCCGGCCTTGAACGACCCGGCGGTGGTCTTGGCCGCCGCCTTGGTCGTCACCTTCGTCGTGCCCGTCACCGCCTTGACGGGCCACACCACCAAGCGGGTCAACAGCCAGATCATGAGAAGAGCGCCTCCACGAACTCGTCGGGATCGAAGGGAACCAGGTCGTCCACGGTCTCGCCCAGGCCCACCAGCTTGACCGGGATTCCCAGCTCCGTCTGGATGGCCAGCACGATGCCACCCTTTGCCGAGCCGTCAAGTTTGGTCAACACCACCCCCGTCACGTCCACCGCCTCGGTGAATTGAGCCGCTTGGACCAGGCCGTTCTGCCCGGTGGTGGCGTCGAGGACGAGCAGCACCTCGGTGACCTTCCCCGGAGGGCGCTCGGCCACCCGGCGGACCTTGCGCAGCTCCTCCATCAGGTTGACCTTGGTGTGCAGGCGACCGGCGGTGTCGGCCAGCACCAGGTCGGCATCCCGGGCGGCGGCCCGCTGCACGGCATCGAAGATCACGGCGCTGGGATCGCCGCCCTCGGCGCCCCGCACGAGGTCGGCGTCCACCCGTTCGGCCCAGGTGCCCAGCTGCTCGGCGGCGGCGGCCCGGAAGGTGTCGCCCGCGGCGAGGACCACCCGGCGCCCGTCGGCCTGCTGGACCTTGGCCACCTTGGCGATGGTCGTGGTCTTGCCCACGCCGTTGACCCCGACGAAGAGCCAGACGTTGGGGGCCCCGGGCTCGTAGGTGAGCTCGTGGTCGCCCTCGGCCAGGCGCGCCTTGAGGTCGCCCTTGAGCTGCTCGAGGAGGGCGTCGGGCTCGGTGATGCCCTTGTGCTCGATCTCGGCCCGCAGGTCCTCGAGCAACGTCGTCGTGAGCCCGACCCCGACGTCGGCCCGGATGAGCGCCTCCTCGAGCTCCTCCCAGACCTCCTCGTCGATCTTCGAGCGGGAGAGGACGGAGCTCCAGTAGCCGGCGAGGAGGCCGCGGGCCTTGCCCAGGCGGTCGCGGAAGCGGGGGCGGACGAGGTCGAGCTGCTCGGCGGTGACGGCCTCGGCGAGCGCCTCCTCGATCTCGGCGACCGTCTCGCTGTCGGGCTCGACGACCAGGTCGGGGTCGGCGGCCGTCTCGTCGAGGGGCGCCTCGCCCGGGCGGGGGGCGGTGGCGACGCCGGAGCTGGGCCCGTCGTCGTCCCCCGCTGGCTCGGGGCGGCGGGGCGGACGGCGTCGCGGCGGCCGGGGCTGCGTGGGGGGCGGGTCGAGCAGCTCGCCGCGGCCGGGCCGGCGGCGGGCCACCACGAACCCCAACCCCACGCTGGCCAGGACCGCCACCGCCACGAGGAGGATCACGAGCTCCACTCAGGGCGGAGCGTACCGAGCCCGCCCTACCGCTATGCCGGGAGCTCGTCCCTCAGGTCGACCACGAGGCGCTCGCGCACCACCGCCGA
>Ga0126307_10001815_pt1 | contig 14215 bp, 12 predicted proteins | sample Plot28_FD_89955 | JGI IMG/M metagenome (GOLD analysis project Ga0126307, IMG submission 89955) | Serpentine soil microbial communities from UC McLaughlin Reserve, CA, USA - Plot28 | ecosystem: Environmental > Terrestrial > Soil > Grasslands | place: USA: UC McLaughlin Reserve, Lake County...
CCGCGACGGCATCCGGCAGCCGGACGAGCCCGTGCTCACGGAGCAGCAGGTCTACCTGTTCGACGGCGCCGGCAACTACGTCGCCGTCGCGTACTCCGACTCGGCCGGGCGCTACGCCTTCGGCGGCCTCGTCGACGGTGAGTACCGCGTGAGCTACGCCTCGCCTTCGTGGTGGGCGCTTCGCGACGACTGGGTGCCGACGACGACGGGCTCGATCTACCCGCGCGTCTCGGTCGCGCTCTCCGGCACCGCGACTGCCGACTTCGGCTGGCGTGCGATCGTGCGCTCGACCGAGCTGGCGGCGCCGATCTCGACGTACACGGCGCCGAACGGGATGCGCGTGGAGAGCTTCGACGACGTCGTGCCGGCGAAGGAGATCTATGACGCGGTCATGCGCGGAACTGTCGGCGCCGAGGCGCAGTACGTGAAGATCCGGTTCGACTACGGCACGAACGCCAGCACGGTCGCCAGCTGGCAAGAGTCGGCGGGGAAGTACAGCAACTACCGCGCGGTCTGCTACGACAATTACGTCTCGTGGGTCGCGAATGGCGATCTCGGAGTGGGCCACGAGTACGGGCACGCCTGGAGCCTCTACCACGACGTGATCGTCCAGCAGGAAGACGAACTCACGTCCTATCTGAAGGCACGTGGCCTCGAGGGTGACCCGCGCGTGAACAGCTCGTACGCCTGGAACGCGCGCGAGCTGGTCGCGGAGGACTACCGGCAGCTTCTGGGCTCGCCGACGGCGCGACAGGCGCCCCAGACGAACCGCGAGCTCCCTCCCGCGTCGGAGGTGCCCGGGCTACTCGAGTTCCTGAGCGACGTCTTCACGGTACCGCCCGCTCCGCCTACGCCCCCTCCGCTGCCGGCGCTCACCGTCGCGGCGCCGTCGGTGACGCCGACACCGGTGACCAAGAGCGGCACCGTCTCGACGTCCATCTCCACCGACGCGAAGCTCACCGTCGAGATCCGGAACGCGTCGGGAGCGCTCGTCCGAACGTTGCTGTCGGGAGCGGACGAGCCGGCAGGGAGCGTGAGCGTCAGGTGGGACCGCAAGGATGCGAGCGGCCGAAGGGTGCGGGCCGGCACGTACACGGCGTCGGTCACCGCGTCCGGTGACGGCGGCACCGCCTCGGCGAGCACGAACTTCACCGTCTCCTGAATGAGAGAGGGCCGGCGTGGCCGGCCCTCTCGTTCACCCTATTGTTCGCTCTAACTACGGAGCGATTGCGACGCTCGGCGCGACGGTGTCGCCATGCTCCGAGTCGTCGAACGAGGCCCCGCCGAGGTTGCAGAGAGCGTTCTCCTGCGCAACGGTGAGGCTGCCCTTGGCCAGGGACTGCTTCGTCGTGCTACCCACGGTCACGCCGCTCTGGTCGAGCGTGTCCGTGCCCTGGTGGCAGACCAGGACGATCACGCGGTGCTTCCGCGGGTTCTCGAAGCTCAGCGGGAGGTCATCGCCGCCCGTCGAGAGGTTGATGAGCTTCGGCAGGTCGGCGTCCGCCGAGTAGTCGGAGCCGAGGTTCGACTCGACCACCCAAAGGTCGGTGTCAAGCGGGACCTGCCCGATCGTGCACTCCCCCGGGTCGTTCGTGCCCGAGCCCGTGGTGCAGCTGCCGTGCGCGACTGTGTCCTTCGTTGCGTCGAAGAGTCCGTCACCGTCGTCGGCGTACAGCGTGAAGGTGACGTCGTCGAGCAGATTGCCGCCGTCGTCCTCCTTGTGGATCGAGACGCTGCCCGGTGATCGCGGATCGACGATCGTGATTCCCACGATGGGGCTTTCCTCGGTCACCGAGACGGGGGTCGGATCCGCCGCGTTCAGTCCGGACGGAACCGTGCTCTCGTCCTCGACGAGCCAGTAGTCGCCGAACGCGAGATCCTCGAACGAGCACTCGCCGTCGGCGTCAGTCGTGCACGTCTCACCCGTGTCGACGTCGACCGTGTCGTCGAAGTCTCCGTCGCTCGGATCGGTGTCCTCCCACAGCGCAAAGGTCACGTTCGCGAGCGCGTTCGCCGGGTCCGCGTCGTCCTCCTTGGTGACGTCGATCCGGCCGCAGTTGCTCACGCCGATGTTGCCGTCGACGACGTCCTTCGGCTGCGAGCCGAAGCTGCTCCCGGACGACCGCGACTCGAACCTCACGAGCGCGAAGCCCTCACACTCGTCGGGGTCGATGATCGGATCAGGCCCCGCGCTGAGGTTGATCCCGAACTCCGCGAACTTGAGCTTCGCGACGCTCCCGCCGGTGATGCTGTCGGCGGCGAGGATGTTGCTCTGGTTCGCGTAGGCCTCTTCGTTGACGGGATCGAGCGCAACATGAACGCCCCAGCATCCGGGCTTCGCCACCGTGACCACGCCGCCGTTTTCGCAGGGGGTGTTCAGGGTCTCGGTCCAGGTCAGGAGATTGAACTGCGCGGCCGTGCCGCCGCTCAGGTAGTCGATCGCGATCAGTCTGTCGCCCGCGCTGCGGCACCCGTCGTCGCTCTTGTTGAGCTCGAGGTTCTCGTTGGCGTTCCCGTTCGCCTGGAGCCTGACGGTCATGCCGTAGAAGTACGTGTCGCCAGACGTCGGATTGACCTCCGTCCCGTAGGCGACGCCGGAGAAGTCGTCCTTGCCCGGCGGCCTGTGGCCGGTGATCAGGGGGCAGGGAGTATCCATGTTCTGCCCCGGGTCGAACGAGTCGTCGGCCCCGCTATTGACTGGGTCGCCGAGGAACCCCGAGAAGCTCGTCAGCGAGGTCGACGCATCCTTCCAGTCGTGCGGGTCGCTCGCCTCGACCTTCATGTTCCCGTCGCCGGCATTGAACGTGCTGCCGGTCAACGTTCCCGAAGCCGACGCGATCAGAAGCGCGAACGTCGCTCCCGCGACCGCGAAGACCAACGCTCGGCGCACGGTGCGCCAGCGCCTTCCTGTGCTCATCTCTACCTCCCGGATTGCCGCAACGTGAACGGCGACTGCCGTCCACTACCTGTGGAGAACGCTATGACGCCGCAAGCAGGGAGGGAAGACGGCGAATGCCTCAACCGCGCGCCGGAGTTGCGGTAGTTGACTACTCCATCGGACCTACAGCCCACCCTTGAGCCCATACTCTCGTTGCGATACAACTCGTCCTGGTGGAGAGGAACCCCCCCTCTGCGGCAGGGGGGAGCGGCACTGCGGTCTTCGTAATCGACGACGACTTGACGTTCGGCTCCCTGGTTCGTGAGCTCCTCGAGGACGCGGGCTTCGCCGTGCAATCGTTCACGGCGGGCGCGGAAGCGCTCGCGGCTGCTCGAGTCGAGGCGCCTGCAGTCGTGATTCTCGACGTCAACCTGCCCGGCGCCAGCGGATACGAGATCTGCCGCCACCTCAAGGACGACCTCGGGGACACGGTCGGTGTGATCTTCGTCTCGGGCGACCGACGTGAGTCGTTCGATCGCGTTGCAGGGCTTCTCCTCGGCGCCGACGACTATGTCGTCAAGCCGGTCGACCCCGACGAGCTACTCGCCCGTGTTCGCGCGCTTTTTCGACGCGTCGTTCGGCCGGAGGTCGACCAACCAGCCGTGAGCAACGGTGATGGGGAGCTGACACCGCGGGAGCACGAGGTCCTCACGCTCCTCGCGAGCGGGAAGCGCCAAGGCGACATCGCCAAGGAGCTCGTGATCAGCCCGAAGACCGTCGCCACGCACATCCAACGGATCCTGGGCAAGCTCGACGTGCACAGCAGGGCCGAGGCGGTAGCGATGGCCCATCGCCGGAACCTGGTCTCCGTGGCGTACGACGGCGCGCCGTCGGTGCCCGCTGAGATCTCGGCCTGACAAGAACAGGCTCCAACGCGACGCGCGGTCGCACCTGCCGCCCGCAGTCGGAGAACGTGGCGATCGAATCGAACAGTGCTACGCTGAGTGAGCCAGGGCCGCCCCCTCCGCGTGCCGTGCTGTAGTGCTCTTCGGGTGGGCTCCTCAGAGGACTTCCCCGGCTACGCCATATATCCACAACGGGAAGTCGGGGTGCGCCGAAAATGGGAGTTCCTGTGGGACCGACGGATCCGCTCGGCGCGGCGCTGGAGCAGTCGCTGTTCCGTGAGGTCAACGAGCGGCTGAGATACATCAACGAAGGATTCGGTGACTTCGTGTGCGAGTGCGCGAACGGCGACTGCAGCGAGCACGTGGTCATGACGCAAGTCGAGTACGAGGACGTCCGCCGGGATTCGACGCACTTCCTCGTTACGCCGGGGCCAGGTCATGTCTTTCCCGACGTCGAACGAGTCAGCGAGGAAAACGACCGTTACGTCGTCGTCGAGAAGTTCGGAGAGGCGGGGGACGCGGCCGTGCGGCTCGACCGGCGTCGCAGCGGCAGCGTCGAATAACGCGATCGAGCGAGCGTCTCCGGATGACGGCCATCGACCGCCCGGTGTTCATCGTCGACGGCGACGCTGTCTCCGGCGCGCTCCTCCTCGACCTCCTCGACGACGCCGGCTACCAGGCACATTGGTTCAAGTCGGGTGAGGACGCGCTCGCGGCCTCGCGGACCGATCCTCCGGGGCTGGTCGTGCTCGAGATCAACTTGCCCGGCGTGAGTGGATATGCGGTCTGCCGGCAGCTGCGGGACGAGGTCGGACCTGCCGTCGGCGTGATCTTCGTCTCGGGCGAGCGGCGGGAGCCGTTCGATCGTGTCGCCGGTCTCCTGATCGGCGCCGACGATTACGTCGTCAAGCCGTTTGATCCCGACGAGCTGCTCGCCCGCATCCGCGCGGTGCTGAGACGAGCGCGTCCTGTCGGGACTGCGGAAGACGTGTCGAGCGCCGCAGACTTGCAGCTCACGCCACGCGAGCAGGAGGTGCTCAGACTCCTCGCGGCCGGCACGCGGCAACTCGACATCGCGGGCGAGCTCTTCATCAGCCCGAAGACGGTCGCGACGCACATCCAGCGCATCCTCGGCAAGCTCGGCGTGCACAGCCGTGCCGAGGCCGTCGCGCTCGCGCATCAGCGGAACCTCGTCGACATCGCCGATGCGGAGGACGTGCAAGCGCACCTCGCCGGCGCCACCTAGGCGGAGTCCACCAGCAGGGAATGTGGGGCGCGGGTCGCCGCGCCCCCAGAGAGGGGCTAGTCGCGGTCCCTGCCGCGCCCGCGTCGGGCACGTGACGTTTCAAGCTGGAGCGGCCCGGCGCGTTCAAGCGACGCGTCCGGCTCCGCGGCGCGACCCGGCGGGCCGACTCGGGTTCGTCCACTCCAGAGGATCAAGGCCACCCCGCCCTGCTCGCCCGGTGTTCCAACCTCTAAAGACGCAACGAGCGCGCAGCGGTATGCACGCGGGAGCCCCAACCGGAATCGCTTGCGTCGGTGGTCGGCGAGACAACCGGGACGACGAGCTGGAAGCTTGCTCCATGAGGATCCGCGTCCGCGTAGAGCAGCAGACCACCGTGGGCCCGAGCGTAGGCCTGTGCGATCGAGAGCCCGAGGCCGGCGCCAGGGGCGCCGGAGCGGTCCGCGCGCGTGAAGCGGTCGAAGAGCCGCGGCGCGAACTCCGCCGGTACACCTCGGCCGCGATCCTCGACGGTGAGCCGGAAGTGCCGATCTTGCACCGCGGCGGAGACAGTGATCGGCTGCTCGCCATACGTGAGCGCGTTCGCGATCAGGTTGGAGACGATGCGGTCGAATGCATCAGGGTCGGCCGCGGCACTCAGATCGGGCTCGATCAGGATCGCGATGTCCTCCGCCCGCGCTGCCGCCACACCCCGCACGATCGCTTCCGTTCATTCGCGTACGGCTAGAGGTCGGGGAGCCATGTGCAGCGAGCCCGCCTCGACTCCCGAGAGGTCGAGAAGCTGCTCGACGAGACGGTGCAGGCGCTGTCCTTGCTCGTGGAGGACGTCGAGCAGGGAGGCGCGCTGCTACTCGGTGAGAGAGTGCTCGCGGAAGTGGAGCGTCTCCGCCACGCCGGACCTGCTCGCGCGCGTCGTCACGGGCCTCGGCCACGACGTCATCGCACACGAGATCTACGTCAAGGAGGTCGGCGCGGTGACGGCGCGCGAACGACCGGACGTCGCTCTCGTCGGCCTCGGAGTCAGCTCCGACCATGCGCTGGACTTGATCTCCGAGATCGTTCGCGAGGCGTTCTGTCCCGTCATCGCGCTGCTCTCGGCGAGGGATCCGAGCTACGCTCACGAGGCCGCAAAACGCGGGATCTTCGCCTACGTCGTCGACGGGACGCCGGAGGAGCTCGAGAGCGCGATCGACATCACCCTGCAGCGGTTCACCGAGTACCACAGCCTGCAAGGGGCGTTCGGCCGCCGTGCTCTGATCGAGCAGCCGAAAGGGATCTTGATGGCACGTCACGCACTGAACGCAGACGCGGCGTTCGAGATGCTGCGCGAACACTCACAGCACAACGGCCGCAAGCTCGTCGACGTCGCCGAGGCAGTCGTGGAAAGCCACCTCCTCCTGACGCCGCCGCATCAGCCGCAGCCAGTCCCGGCGCCCCCTCAGGAAGGGGAGGCCGAACTCCCGAGTGCGACGCGACGCGATGGTGGTTGAGCCGGTCGCGGGGGCACGCGCGTCCGCCGCCTGACATCCGCGCCCGACACCCGAACGTAGCGCCGCGTGATGAGGGTTCAGGGGACGCGGTGGGCCGCGTCCCCTTTCGCCCGTTTGCCTAGCCGCGGTCGCGGCCGCCGCGTCCGCCCCGTCCGCCGCCGCGCCCGCCACGGCCGCGCTCGCGGTCGCGGTCCGGCCGCGGGGGACGCTCGTCGACCCCGCCGCGGGCCTCGGTCGCGGCCTTCGCGCGCTCGACCAGCTCCTCCGGCTGGACGAGCCCGCCGTTCTCGTGCTTGGCCACCAGCTTGAGTCCGATCCGGCCGCGGTCCTTGTCGACCTCCTGGACGAGAACGTCGAGCACGTCGCCGCGCTCGATCACGTCCTCGATGCGGCCAACGCGGCCTGGGCCGACGTTGGAGACGTGCAGCAGCCCGTCGGTGCCCTTCTTGAGCTCGACGAAGGCGCCGAACTCGGTCAGCTTCACGACGCGTCCGGTGTAGGTGTCCCCCACCTCCGGCTCCTTGGTCAGCGCCTGGATCGCGGAGATCGCAGCGTCGGCCTGGTCGCCCTCGGTCGCGTAGACGAGGATCGTGCCATCCTCGCCGATGTCGATTTGGACCTCGTGGTCGGCCTCGAGCGAACGCACGGTCTCGCCGCCCTTGCCGATCACCATCCCGATCTTCTCGGAGTCGATCTTGACCGACGAGATCCGCGGCGCATGGCCGGGGAGCTCCGTGCGCGGCTCGGGCAGCGTCTCGAGCATCTTGTCGAGGATGAACTCGCGCGCCCGCTTCGCCTGCTCGAGCGCGGCCCGCATGATCTCCTGCGTGACGCCCGTGATCTTGATGTCCATCTGCAGCGCGGTCACACCCTCACGGGTGCCGGCGACCTTGAAGTCCATGTCGCCCAGGTGGTCTTCCGCGCCCTGGATGTCGGTGAGGATGACGTGGTCGTCGCCCTCCTTGATCAGGCCCATTGCAATGCCGCCGACAGGGGCCTTGATCGGCACGCCGGCATCCATCATCGCCAGCGTCGAGGCGCAGACGGAGCCCATCGAGGAGGAGCCGTTCGACTCGAGCGTCTCCGAGACGATGCGGATGGTGTAGGGGAACTCCTCCTCGCTCGGAGCGATCGGCTCCAGCGCCCGCTGCGCCAGCGCACCGTGGCCGATGTCACGCCGCTTCGGCCCGCGCATGAATCCCGTCTCGCCGACCGAGTAGGGCGGGAAGTTGTAGTGGTGCATGAAGCGGCGCTCGTTCTCGAGCGAGAGGTCGTCGATCCGCTGCCCCTCCTTCTGCGTCCCCAGGGTGCAGAGCGAGAGGATCTGCGTCTGCCCGCGCGTGAAGAGGGCCGAACCGTGGACGCGCGGCGAGGCGGTGACCTCGCAGGTGATCGGCCGGATCTCCTCGGCGCTGCGGCCATCCGCGCGGCGCTTCTCGACGGCGATCTTGCGCCGGACGAGCTCCTTGTAGACGGCCTCGGCCGCCTTCTTCACGTACTGCCGCGTCATCGAGTCCTTGACGACGGGCGCAGCCGGATCGGCCGGCGTCGGGCCGACCGGGAAGGGGACCTCGACGCCGTCGTTGACGCGCGTGAAGAGCAGGTCCCGCTTGGCCGAGCGCAGCTCCTTCGAGTCCTGCTCGGCCTCCGTCAGGGAGCGGAGCGCGTCCTCGTACTGCTCGCGGACCGGGCCCTCGACCGCGGTCAGGCGCTTCTCGTCGAGGAGCTGCGTGAGCGCAGAGCGCACCTGCAGCTGGCGGAGGATGTCCTCCTCGGTCGACTCCATCGTGAGCTCGGGGCAGAGCTCGTCGAGGAGCTCCTCGACGACGGCTCCGGCCTCGCGGAGGCCGACGGTCTGGATCCGCTCCCAGATTGCGGCGCCGTGGGACTCGTCGAGCTCGCGCTTCAGGTCGAGGTCGAGCCACTTCGTCTTGCCGGCCTGGCGCCGCAGTTCGTCCTGGGCGTCGCAGAGCTTCACGATCTCCTGCTGCGCGAGCTCGAAGGCCTCGAGGATCGTCTCCTCGGACACTTCGGACGCGCCCGCCTCGACCATCGTCAACGCCTCGCGGGTGCCCACGACGATGAGGTCCATGTCGGCCTCCTCGACGTCCGGCATCGACGGGTTGACGACGAAGTCGCCGTCGATGCGCGCGATCCGCACGGCACCCACAGGGCCCATGAACGGAAGCGGCGAGATCATCAGCGCCGCCGAAGCCCCGTTGATGGCCAGAATGTCGTACGGCGTCACGAGGTCGGCGGACAGCGTCGTGCAGATCACCTGCACCTCGTTCCGGAAGCCCTTCGGCCAGAGCGGCCGGATCGGGCGGTCGATCATGCGCGCGGTCAGGATCGCCTTCTCCGTCGGGCGGCCCTCGCGCTTGAAGAAGCCGCCGGGGATCTTCCCAGCGGCGTACATCCGTTCCTCCACGTCCACGGTGAGCGGAAAGAAATCGGCTCCTTCCCGTGCCTCCATCCGTCCCTGCGCGGTCGCGAGGACGACGGTGTCGCCGGAGCGGACGACGACGGCGCCGTCGGCCTGCTTGGCGAGCTTCCCGGTCTCGAAGCCGATCTCCTGATCGCCGACCTGGGCCGTGACCGAGGCGTGACGCTCGGTGGTGATGCTCATGTGTTCTCCTCCACTTCTCTCGGCCGGCGAGTGGAGGTTTGAGTCAGCCGCGCCGCTCCGCGTGGCTCGCTCAAACTTCCACCCCCCAGCGCTCGTTCGATTCGGTCTACCGCCGGAGGCCGAGCTCCTTGATCAAAGCCCGATAGCGCTCGACGTCCCGCCGCTGCAGGTAGCCGAGGAGCCGCCGCCGGCGCCCGACCATCTTCAGCAGGCCCCGGCGCGAGTGGTGATCGTGCCGGTGCGTTCGCAGGTGCTCGGTGAGGTCGTTGATCCGCTTCGTGAGGAGCGCGACCTGGACCTCGGGCGACCCCGTGTCGGCGTCGGCGCGGCCGTGCTTGCCGACGATCTCCAGCTTCTCTTCCTTGGTGAGGCTCATTGCACCTCCGTGGTAGCGATTCCGCAGACCCAGCACGCCGCGCAAGGAAGAACGCGTGCGGCCGAGCCTGCGGTCGCCGGCAAGGGTAGCAGCGAGGCGTCGTTCGGCTCCGCTTAGAGTCCTTTCCTCATGGCGGTGAGGCTTCCGGCCGGTGTCGCGGCCGGCCATCCTGCGACGGTCGCGGCGGGGATCGAGATCCTCGAGGACGGCGGCACCGCCGCGGACGCAGCCGTCGCCGCGGCGCTCGCCTCGTGCGTCGCCGAGACGATCATGACCGGCCTGCTCGGCGGCGGACACGCGATCTACTGGGACGCCGAGCGCCGGCAGGCGCGCAATCTCGACTGCTTTGTGGCGGTTCCCGGGCTCGGTGCCGAGCGGCGCGACACGCAGCTCGTCGAGCTCGACGTCCCATTCGGGGCGGAGCTCGTCCACTACTCGGTTGGACCGGCCTCGGCAGCCGTTCCGGGTCTCCCTGCTGGGCTGGGCGTTCTTTGGCAGGAGCACGGTCGACTGCCGTGGCCGCGGCTCGTCGAGCCGGCGTCGGCGATCGCCCGCGAGGGTGTGCTGATGCTGCCGGCGCAGGTGGCATGCCTCGAGATGCTCGAGCCCGTGATGACGATGAACGAGGGCGCGCGGATCTACGCGCCCGAGGGGCGCCTGCTGGCCGAAGGTGAGGCGCTCGATCAGCCGGGGCTCGTCGAGGCGCTCGACATCGTGTCGCGCGAGGGCGCCGGCTCCGTCTACCGCGGCACGCTCGCCGACCGCCTGCTCGAGCTCGTGGACGACCGCGGCGGGCTCTTGACGCGCGAGGACCTCGAGACGTACGAGGCGCGCTGGACGGCTCCCGTCGAGCTGGGCTACGCCGGAACGCGGTTCCAGACGCGATCCGACCTCTCGGGCGTGCCCGAAACGCTCGAGCGCTTGCCCGCGCTCCGGGGGCTCGACGAGGCGGCGCGTATTCGTGCCTTCGTGGAGGTGATCGCCGGGGCCGGCGTCGAGAGCGATACGACGAACCTCGTCACCGTCGACCGCGAGGGCAGCGCGTGTGTGCTCACGACCAGCCTCGGCCTGGGGTCGGGCGATTTCGTCCCAGGTCTCGACCTCCACCTGAACTCGATGCTCGGCGAGCGCGACCTCGTACGCGGCGACCTCGTTCCGGGAGAACGGATGGCAAGCATGATGGCGCCGAGCGTTGCCGTCGTCGACGGCGAGGCCGTGCTCGCGCTCGGCTCCGCCGGCGGGACACGGCTGCGAACGGCGCTCGTCGGTGTCGCTGCGGGGGTCCTCGACGAGGGCCTCTCCCCACTCGAGGCGGTGGAGCGGCCCCGCTTCCATCCCGTCGACCGGACGCTGCACGCGGAGCCGGGCGTCGACGAGGCGGCGCTGCGCGCGCTGGAGGGCGACGGCTGGACGGTGCGGCGCTGGCCCGAGCGCCACCACTACTTCGGCGGCGTGAGCGCGATCGGCGAGCGCGGAGCGGCCGGCGACCCACGCCGAAGCGGCGCGGCACGCTGCCTCCAGTAGCCGCCTTCGCGGACCTCGCATGCCGCGGAAACCCTCAACCACCCTCGAGGGGGTCTGACCCTGTCACGGAAAGCGCACGACAACGCGACGGCCTCTCCCGCATGAAATCGGGCTTGGGCGGATGCGAAACCCTCAACTACCCTCAAGGGGGTCTGACCCCGTCACGGGAGTGTCACGAAAGCGCGCCGTTAGTGCGCGGGCCCCGGGTCCGATCCGAGCTGCGTCACGGCCGCGTCGCCGCGGTAGATCCGCGCGACGACGTCCTCGATGTCCGGCTCCTCGATCGCGAGGTCGACGATGGCCGCGCGCTCGGCCACTGCCGCGATGAGCTCGGCGGCGCTGAGCTCCTCTCGCCGGAACCTCAGCCATTGGCGTGGCCCGTCGACACGCTCGGCGCGCGCGCCGTCGAGCTCGAGCGGCGGCGCCGGCTCGGCGAGGTCGACCACGAGCGTTCGCTCCGCGCCGTGCAGGGCGACGAGCTCCTCGATACCGCCGTCGTAGATCACGCGCCCGTGGTCGATGATAAGCATCCGCTCGCAGAGGCGCTCGATGTCGGCGAGGTCGTGCGTCGTGAGGAGAACCGTCACGCCGCGCTCGCGGTTCATCTCGGCCAGAAAGTCGCGGACCCGTGCCTTCGCGACCACGTCGAGGCCGATCGTCGGCTCGTCGAGGAACAGGATCTCCGGGTCGTGCAGCATCGCCGCCGTGAGCTCGCCACGCATGCGCTGGCCGAGCGAAAGCTGCCGGACGGGCGTGGCCAGGAACGGCGCCATCTCCAGCCGCTCGACGAAGGCGTCGAGGTTGCGGCGGTGGCGGTCGGCCGGCACGCGGTAGACGTGACGGAGCAGCTCGAACGAGTCCTGGAGCGGCAGGTCCCACCACAGCTGGACGCGCTGGCCGAAGACAACGCCGATCCGGCGCGCGAGGTCGATCCGATGCCGCGCCGGCTCGACGCCGGCCACCCGTACCCGACCGCCGCTCGGGACGAGGATCCCGGTCAGCATCTTCACGGTGGTCGACTTCCCCGCGCCGTTGGGGCCGACATAGCCCACCATCGCGCCTCGCTCGATCGAAAAGCTGACGCCGTCGACTGCGCGTACGACCTCGCGCTCGCGACGAACGCGCCCGCGCTTCCGCCAGACGACGAACGTCTTCTCGACGTCGGCCAGCTCGATTGCGATCGTCAAGTACCCGTGCTCCGGTAACGGCGCACGGCCGCCCGCCACAAGGCCCAGCCGCCTGCGACGCTCGCGGCGGCGGCGAGCGGCGACGCGAACTGGAACGCCTCCGGCAACCCCAGCTCGTCCTCCTTGCCGAGCACGAAGAGCGCCGGGAAGTAGCCGACGAAGGCGAGCGGCACGATGAAGATCACGAAGCGGCGCAGCCAGGCGCCGAAGATGTTGACGGGGTACTGCGCCATGTAGTTGCCGCCGTAGGTGAACGCGTTCGCGAGCTCCGTCGAGTCGACGACCCAGAACGCGACGGAGGCAAACGCGACCCAGATGCCACAGAAGATGACGACGCCGGTGACGAGCATGAGGGCCAGCATCCCCGCGCGGCCCGCCGTCCAGTCGATCTCGACCGTCACGAGCGCGTAGCCGAGGACGGCGAGCCCCTGGATGACCTTGCCGAGCCGCCGCAGCGCGAAGTCGGAAGACACGACCTGGAAGAGCGACCCGAGCGGCCGGGCGAGCAGAACGTCGAGCTCGCCCTGCCGGATCATGCGCGGAAGGAGATCGAGATGGCCGATGACGAGGTCGGCCAGCCCGAAGGTGACCGACGAGATCGCGTACAGGAAGGCGACCTCTCCGACGCTCCAGTCCCCGAGCGCGTCGATGCGTCCGAAGATCACGAGGATCGCAGCGAAGTCGACGAAGCTGATGAGCGTCGTCCCCAGCGTGTTCAGCGCGAACGACAGCCGGTACTGGAGCTGCGACCTGATCCGGGCCCCGACGAGCCGCCGGTAGACGCCGAAGAGCGCAATCGTGTCAGCCACCCTGCACCACGAGCTTGCGGGTCCCCGCCGAGAAGACGGCGCGGCCGGCAAGCAGGAGGACCGCGCCCCAGAAGGCTTGGAGCGCGAGGAGGCCGGCGAGCTCGACACCGCGCGCGTGGCCGAGGAAGACCTCGATCGGCGCCTGCACCATCGACGCGAACGGCAAGGCCCAGGCGAGGTGCATCAGCCAGTCGGGAAAGAGGGCGATCGGGATCAGCTGGCCCGAGAAGAACGTCGATATGACCATGGCGATGATCGCGACGCCGCGGTAGTCGAGCAGCCAGAACGCGCCCAGGTTGAAGAGAAAGCGGAACGCGAAGCTGACGACCACGGCGAGCGCCACACTCACCGGGAACGCCAGCCACAGCAGCGGGTCGCCGGGCAGGCGGACGTCGAAGGCGAGCGCCCCGATGAGAAACGGCGGGATGCCGCGAAAGGCTGCGTGGTACGCGGCGCGGCCGAGATCCTGCGCGAGCCAGTAGAGCTGGAAGTCGAGCGGCCGCTGCAGGTCTGTCGCCACGTCGCCCGACTGAACGCGCAGCGCTACCTCGTACCAGCCCCAGATGTAGACCGTCATCAACAGACCCTGCGCGAGCCACGTGTACGTGACCGCGTCGCTCGCATCGTAGGACCCGATCTGCCCTTGCTCCGCGAAGACCGCCAGCAGGATGTACGCGATCAAGAAGCCGAAGACCACGTTGGTGAAGATCCCTGCGACGGTCGCGGCCGGATACGCCGCGAAGCGGCGGTAGCCGCGACGGGCGATCTCCCAGTAGAGCCGCACGCGTCCGAATGTACTGCGGAGTCAGGCGGGGCGCTGCGCCGCGCGTGTCTCCTCGACGTCGCGCGCGATCTGGTCGACGAGCGCCTGCTCGCTCTCGAACGCGCGCTCGTCCCGGAGGCGCTGCCAGAGCTCGACGACGAGCCGCCGGCCGTAGAGGTCCCCCTCGAAGTCGAGGAGGAACGTCTCGACGCGATGCTCGTCGCCGCCGTAGTGCGGGTTGAAGCCGATCGAGATCGCCGCGCGCGTTCCGTCGGCGGCGCCCGCGTAGATGCCGGTCGCGGGCACTACGAGCGCCGGCGGGATGGCGAGATTCGCGGTGGGAAAGCCGAGGCCCGCACCGCGCGCGTCGCCGCTGACAACGGTGCCCTCGAGCTCGAACGGGCGTCCGAGAAG
>Ga0126307_10001816_pt1 | contig 14214 bp, 11 predicted proteins | sample Plot28_FD_89955 | JGI IMG/M metagenome (GOLD analysis project Ga0126307, IMG submission 89955) | Serpentine soil microbial communities from UC McLaughlin Reserve, CA, USA - Plot28 | ecosystem: Environmental > Terrestrial > Soil > Grasslands | place: USA: UC McLaughlin Reserve, Lake County...
CCACGAGCTCGGCCTGCCGCAGCCGTGGCGGGATGCGGCCGGCGATGTAGTCCTCGTACTCGGACCGGAAGAACTGCAGCGACGAGGTGATCGGGCTGGTCGCCCCGTCGCCGAGCGCGCAGAACGACCGGCCGTTGATGTTGTCGCAGGTGTCCAGCAACGTATCGAGGTCCTCGGGGGTGCCCCGGCCGGACAGGATCCGGGCCAGCACCTGGACCATCCAGTACGTCCCCTCGCGGCACGGCGTGCACTTGCCGCAGGACTCGTGGGCGTAGAAGGTCGTCCACTTGTAGACGGCGTAGACGACGCTGTCGGAGTCGTCGAAGATCTGCAGCGCGCTGGTGCCGTTCATCGAGCCGGCCTTCATCACCGAGTCGAAGTCCAACGGCAGATCCAGGTGCTCGGCCGTGAGCAGGGGCGTGGACGCCCCGCCCGGCGTCCAGAACTTCAGCGTGTGGCCCTCCCGGATGCCGCCGGCCATCTCGAGCAGCTCGCGGAGGGTGGTGCCCATCGGCGCCTCGTACTGCCCGGGACGCACGACCCGGCCGGACAGCGAGAAGATCGACGTGCCGGGCGACTTCTCCGGGCCCATCGACTTCCACCACTGCGCGCCGCCGAGGACGATCGTCGGCACGCTGGCGAGGGTGCCGACGTTGTTGACCACCGTCGGCGAGGCGTAGAGCCCGTGGGTGGCCGGGAACGGTGGCCGCAGCCGGGGCTGCCCGCGGTAGCCCTCGAGCGAGTCCAGCAGCGCGGTCTCCTCGCCGCAGATGTACGCGCCCGCTCCACTGTGGACGACGAGGTCGAGGTCGAATCCGGAGCCGAGGATGTCCTTGCCGAGGTAGCCCGCCGCGTACGCCTCGCGGACGGCGTGCTGCAGCCGCCGCAGGCAGTGCACCAGCTCGCCCCGCAGGTAGATGAAGGCGGTGTTGCAGCGGACCGCATGGCTGGCGATGGCGATGCCCTCGATCAGCGAGTGCGGGTCGGCCATCATCAGCGGCGCGTCCCGGCAGGTGCCCGGTTCGCCCTCGTCGGCGTTGACGACGACGTAGTGCGGCTTGCCGTCGTTCTGGGGAATGAAGCCCCACTTCATGCCGGTGGGGAAGCCGGCGCCGCCGCGGCCGCGCAGACCGGAGTCCTTGACCAGCTGGATGATCTCGTCCGGGTGCATGCCGAGGGCCTTGCGCAGGCCCTGGTAGCCCTCGAGCTTCTCGTACGTCTCCAGCGTCCAGGACCGCGGGGACAGCCAGCGCTTCGTCAGCACAGGGGTCAGCGGCATGGCTTCAGCCCTCCCTTCGGGTCTTGCGCGCGCGGTTGGTCGGCCGGCGCTCCGGCTCGGCCTCGCCCGTCGCCGCGTCGGCCGCCGTCGATGGAGGCGAATCGGAGGTGGGCGCGACGGAGTCGGAGCCGACGGTGCCGGGGCCCCCCTGCGCCGGGCTGGTGGACGTGGGCTCGTCCGCCTTCCCGGCGTCGGACTCGTGCGTGACGCCGGAGCCGGGGCTGGAGGCGGGGTCGGACGCCGAGGTTTCGACGCCGTCGCCACCCTCGCCACCGCCGCTCGACGCCTCCCCCGGCGGACCGCCGTAGCGGGCGGTCCCGGCCTCGGCGGACTTCTCCGCCTCGGTCTGCGGCGTCGCCACCGGGCCGCCCTCCCGCTCGCCGGACGCGGAGCCGGCCGCCGCCGGCGCCGGCGCGGTGCCGGCGGGCGCGGTGCCGGCGGGCGCGGTGCCGGCGGGCGCGGTGCCGGCGGGCGCGGTGCCGGCGGGCGCGGTGCCGGCCTGGGTCGGCGCGGGGCGGTCGCCGTCGGTGGGGCGGTCGAGAGGCACGGGCTCCCCGTACGGCGGCGCGGTCTCCCCCCGCTGCACGGCGAGCCGGTTGCCGACCAGCGTCGGCTCCAGGGCCGGGCCGGCGTCGAGCGCGCCCTCGCGCTCGTCGATGAACCCGGCCAGCTGCCGCGAGATCTCCCGGAACGTGCAGAGCGGCGCACCGCGGGTCGGCATCGGCCGCCCGCCCGCCTGGAGCTCGGCCACCAGCGACGACGCGGACTCCGGCGTTTGCTGGTCGAAGAACTCGTAGTTGACCGTCACGACCGGCGCGTAGTCGCACGCCGCGAGGCACTCGGCGTGCTCCAGGGTGATCTGACCGTCCGGAGTCGTCTCGTCGTGACCGACGCCGAGCGACTCCGAGAGCGTCTGGTAGATCTCCGCGCCGCCCAGCACGTCGCAGAGCGTGTTGGTGCAGACCGACACCAGGTACTCGCCCGTCGGGCGCCGCTTGTACATGGTGTAGAAGGTGGCGACTGCGCCGACCTCCGCCTTGCTCAGCCCGAGCGCCTCGGCGCAGAAGGCGATGCCCTCCGGGCTGACGTAGCCCTCCTCCGACTGCACCAGGTGCAGCATGGGTCCCAACGCGGAGCGGCCGCGCGGATACCGCGCCACGATCTCCTTCGCGGCGAGCCGGGTCTGTTCCGACAATGTCATTTGTTCGCTCCGCAAGCGTTCGCCCCACAATGCCCACGGCTCGCTCCGCAAGCGTTCGCCTCACAATGCCCACGGCTCGCTCCGCAAGCGTTCGACTCGCGGCACATCAGCGGTCCACCCCACCCATGACCGGGTCGACCGAGGCGACCGCTGCGATCACGTCGGCGATCAGCCCGCCCTCGGTGAGCGCCGGCACCGCCTGCAGATTGATGAACGACGGCTCGCGCAGGTGGACCCGGAACGGCCGGGTCCCGCCGTCGCTCACCACGTGCGCGCCGAGCTCGCCGCGGGGCGACTCGACCACCGTGTACACCTGGCCGGGTGGCACCCGGAAGCCCTCGGTGACGAGCTTGAAGTGGTGGATCAGCGCCTCCATCGACTGGCCCATGATCTTCTTCACGTGGTCGAGCGAGTTGCCGAGCCCGTCCGGCCCGAGCGCGAGCTGCGCCGGCCAGGCGATCTTGCGGTCGGCGACCATGATCGGTCCGGGCTCGAGCCGCTCGAGCACCTGCTCGACGATCTTCAGCGACTCGCGGATCTCGGCCAGCCGCACCTCGTACCGCGCCCAGCAGTCGCCACGGTCGGAGGTCGGGACATCGAAGTCGTACGTTTCGTAGCCGCAGTACGGCTGGGTCTTACGCAGGTCCCATGGCAGCCCGGAAGCACGCAGCAGCGGGCCGGTGACACCGAGCGACAGGGCGCCCGGCACGTCGATGAAACCGACGTCCTTGAGGCGGGCCTGCCAGATCGGCTGCCCGGTCAGCAGCTTCTCCAGGTCGTGGGCCTCGCGGCGCATCTTGTCCAGCCAGGACCGGATCTCCTCGACCGCGCCCGGCGGGAGGTCCTGCGCGACGCCACCGGGGCGGACGTACGCGTGGTTCATCCGCAGGCCGGTGATCAGCTCCAGCACGTCCAGGCACCACTCGCGCGCCCGGAAGCCGTTGGTCATCGCGGTGAGCGCGCCGATCTCCATGCCGCCGGTGGCGAACCAGACCCAGTGCGAGGAGACCCGGTTGATCTCCATGAGCATGACCCGCAGCAGCGTCGCCCGCTCCGGCGCCTCGATGCCGAGCAGCTTCTCGACGGCCATGCTGTACGCGGTCTCGTTGAAGATCGGGGACAGGTAGTCGGCCCGGGTGAGGAAGGTGACCGCCTGGGTCCACGTCCGGTACTCGGTGTTCTTTTCGATGCCGGTGTGCAGGTAGCCGATCACGAGCCGGGTCTGGGTGACGGTCTCGCCCTCGAGCTCGAGCACGAGCCGCAGCACGCCGTGCGTCGACGGGTGCTGCGGACCCATGTTGAGGACCATGCGCTCGTCGTCGATGGGGTCCCCGGACCCGGCGAGCACCTCCTGGAAGTCGCCCCCGGTGACCGTGTAGACGCGGCCCTCGGTGGTCTCGCGCGCGCTCGCGTACGGATCCGGTGCGTTGCCTCCGCGGGCCTCGTCGGTGCCCACACCCGCCGTTCTCGCGCCGCGGGCGTCGCTCGAGGAAGTCATGTGTAGGACCGCCTCTCGTCCGGCGGGGGGATCATGGCGCCCTTGTACTCGACCGGGACGCCACCGAGCGGGTAGTCCTTGCGCTGGGGAAAGCCGTCCCAGTCGTCCGGCATGAGGATCCGAGTCAGCGCCGGATGGCCGTCGTAGACGATCCCGAACATGTCGTACGTCTCCCGCTCCTGCCAGTCGGCGGTCGGGTAGACGCTCGTCACGGACGGCACGTGTGGGTCCTCGGTGGACACCGAGACCTCCAGCCGCAGCCGGCGCCGGTAGGTCATCGAGGTCAGGTGGTAGACCGAGTGCAGCCGGTCGGGCGTGCCGAGGTAGTCCACTCCGGACACCGAGGAGCACAGCTCGAAGCGCAGCCCCGGGTCGTCCCGCAGCGTCCGGCACAGGTCCACCAGGTGCTCGCGGCGGACGTGGAAGGTCAGCTCACCGCGGTCGACCACCACCTTGGTGATCGCCTCGCCGGAGCCCGGGTACGCCGCCACCAGCGCGTCGGTCACCTCGTCGAAGGGCTCCCCGTAAGGCCGCTCGGCAGGCGCCGGGGACCAGGGCCGGCGGACCAGGCCGCCGAAGCCCGAGGTGTCGCCCGATCCGTTCGCGCCGAAGGAGCCGCGCTTGACCACGCCCGGGCCGGCCTCGGTGGGGGCCGGCCGGCGCTGGTCCGGCAGCGCGCCGCCGGAGTCGGGTCCGCTGCTCGGATCGGTCATGGCCGGCTCCGCCTCGGAGTCATGGCGCTCACTTCCCGAACCTGACCGACGAGGCGACGAGCTCGTGCTTCTGGCCGGCGAGCGCCTTCGCCCGCCGCGGGCCGAGCGGCTCATGCGCGATCTTGTCGTGCAGCTTGAGGATCGCGTCGATGAGCATCTCCGGCCGCGGCGGGCAGCCGGGCAGGTACATGTCCACGGGGACGACGTGGTCGACGCCCTGCACGATCGCGTAGTTGTTGAACATGCCGCCCGACGACGCACAGACCCCCATCGAGAGCACCCACTTCGGCTCGGGCATCTGGTCGTAGATCTGCCGCAGCACCGGCGCCATCTTCTGGCTGACCCGCCCGGCGACGATCATCAGGTCGGCCTGCCGCGGCGAGGCTCGGAAGACCTCCATGCCGAAGCGGGCCAGGTCGTACCGGGGGCCACCGGAGGTCATCATCTCGATCGCGCAGCAGGCGAGCCCGAAGGTCGCCGGCCACAGCGAGGACTTGCGGCTCCAGTTGACGAGCTTCTCGACGCTGGTCAGCAGGATGCCGCTGGGTAGCTTCTCTTCCAGACCCATGCCGACCTCCCTAGTCCCAGTCCAGCCCGCCACGCCGCCAGACGTAGGCGTACGCGATGAAGACGGTGCCGATGAACAGGATGATCTCCACCAGGCCGAGCACGCCGAGGTTCTTGCTCGCGACGGCCCACGGGTAGAGGAAGATGATCTCGATGTCGAAGACGATGAAGAGCATCGCGGTCAGGTAGAACTTGACCGGGAAGCGGCTGCCGCCGATCGGCTGCGGTGTCGGCTCGATGCCGCACTCGTACGCGTCGAGCTTGGCCCGGTTGTAGCGCCGGGGCCCGACATACGGGGCGACGGTGACCGAGAAGACCGCGAACGCCGCCGCGAGCACGAACAGCGCGACGATCGGCACGTAGGGCGAGAGCATCCGCGTCCTCCCTCCTTCTCGGGCGGTTGCAGGGTATGGGGTGTGGACGACAGGTCAGACGGCGGGGGCGAGCCTGGTCAGAGCGGTGATGACGCGGTCCATGGCGTCACCGCCGCGGTGGTCGGTGAGGTTGGCGAGCAGCTTGAGGACGAAGCGCATGAGCACCGGGTGGGGCAGCCCGTGCTTCGTCGCGATCCCCATCACGTGGGGGTTGCCAATCAGTTTCACGAAGATCCCGCCGAGGCGGTAGTAGCCGCCGTAGCCGGCCCTGAGCGCGGCGGGGTACGCGGCCAGCGCGCGCTCGCGGGCTGCGCCCCCGGCCCCAGCCGGGCGGGCCAGCGCCTGGGCGACGTGCTCGGCGGCAATCCGGCCGGTCTCCATCGCGTACGCGATGCCCTCGCCGTTGAAGGGGTTGACCGCTCCGGCCGAGTCACCGGCGAGCAGGAGACCCCGGGAGTAGTGCGGGGTGCGGTTGAAGCCCATCGGCAGGCCGCCACCGCGGACGGGACCGGTCGCGTTCTCCTCGACGTACCCCCACTCCTCGGGAAGGCCGCCGAGCCAGGTCGCGAGCAGCTTGCGGTAGTCCGTGCTCTGGTACGCCGCGGAGGAGTTGAGGATGCCGAGGCCCACGTTCGAGGTGCCGTCGCCCACGCCGAAGATCCAGCCGTAGCCGGGCAGCAGCCGGCGGGTGCCGTCCGGCGCGACGTCCCACAGCTCCAGCCACGACTCGAGGTGGTCGTCGCGGGTGCGGGGGCTGGTGTAGTACCGGCGGACGGCGACGCCCATCGGGCGGTCGTCCCGCTTGGCGATGCCGAGGGCGAGGGCGAGCCGGCCCGAGACGCCGTCGGCTGCGAGCACGACCGGGGCCCGCGCGGTGATCGGACCGTCGGGCGTCCGGGCCGTGACGCCGACGACACGGTCGGTGCGGTCGTCCACGAGCGGGCCGGTGACGGTGGTCTGCTCGCGCAGCCGAGCGCCCGCCTTCTGCGCGTGCCGAACCAGCACCTCGTCGAAGTCGAGCCGAGGCCGGACCAGCCCGTAATCGGGCCAGGACGCCAGCTCGGGCCAGCGCAGCTCGAGCCGGTGGCCGCCGCCGATCACCCGCAGGCCCTTGTTCCGGATCCAGCCGTCCGCCTCGGAAGTGGGGACGCCCATCGCCAGCAGGCTGTGCACGGCGCGCGGGGTGAGCCCGTCGCCGCAGACCTTCTCCCGCGGGAAGCGGGTCTTCTCCAGCATCAGGACGTCGAAGCCGACCTGGGCGAGGTAGTACGCCGCGGTGGAGCCGGCGGGGCCGGCGCCGACGACGACGACATCGGCGTCGGGTTCGTCGACCATGGCCGCCCCAGGGGATTGTGAATGCGTTCACGAGCTGACGGTCATCAGTGTAGGTCCGTCCGCATCGGCGTACACCCGGGGGACGGCCCCCGGACCCCGACGAGCGCTCCCAGCGCTGGTCCCGTTGATTCGCGGGCTCGTCCACCGAGCCCCGGCCGTAGGCGGGACCCCGGGCGGCTTGGCACGCGAGCCGGATCCCGGACACGGCTGGGGCGCGATCGGGGCGCCGATCGGTCAACCTGCGGTCGGCGGGCGCGGGTAGGCGGGCTGGCGGGTGGCGCGATGCAGGGCGACGATCCCGCCGGTCAGGTCCCTCCATTCGACCCGAGCCCACCCGGCCGCAGCGGTTCGCGCCGCCAGCGCCGGCGGGGCCGGCCAGGGCCGGATGGGCTGGGCGAGGTAGACGTACGCCGCGGGGTTGCGCGACAACCGGCGGGCGATCGCCGGCAGGGCCCGCATCAGGTACTCGACGTACGCGGTCCGCAGCGGCCCCCACGTCGGGCGGCTGAACTCGCAGACCACCAGCCGGCCCCCCGGCCGGGTGACCCGAGCCAGCTCCCGCAGCGCGGCATCTGGGTCGGCCACGTTGCGAAGCCCGAAGGAGATCGTCACCGCGTCGAAGGCGCCGTCGCGGAAGGGCAGTGCGAGCGCGTCGCCGGCCACCCGAGGGACCGGCCGGCCCCGGCCCGCATGGAGCATGCCGAGGGAGAAGTCGCACGCAACGGCGTCTACGCCGGCGACCGCGAGCTCCGCCGTCGACACCGCGGTGCCGGCGGCGACGTCGAGCACCCGCTCGCCCGCCGACAGCCGCAGCGCCTGCCGGGTCGCCCGCCGCCAGGCCCGGTCCAGGCCGGCGGACAGCACGGTGTTGGCGAGGTCGTAGCGCCGGGCGACCGCGTCGAACATCGCCGCGACCTCACGTGGCCGCTTGTCCAGCGACGCCCGGGTCATGCCACCATCCTGGCCGCGTCCCGGGGGCCGGTGTCGATCGGTGCGGGCGGGTACTTTGCACGCAGGCCGCGCGGGCGTGGGAACCGCGGGCCGGGAAGGCGGAGCCGATGCATGCGCACCCGTCCGGCACGTCGGCCGGGCGCCCGGTGGGCCGCTCGCTGGCGATCACCGCGGCCTCCGCCGTGCTGCCAGGGCTGGCGCACTGGGTCGCCGGCCGGCACCGGTCGGCGATGGTGATCGGCTCGCTCGCGCTGATCCTGGTGGGCTCGCTGGTCGGGCTCGCGATGACCACCTCCCGGACGGAGCTGCTGCGGCTCGCGGTCCGTCCGGGCTGGCTCGCCGGCCTGATCGGTGGCTCGCTGGTGGTCGCGCTGGCCTGGGTCGTGCTGGTCACGGGCTCCTACCGGGTGCTCGGCCCGGTGCGCACCAGCGGCGCAACCCACGCCGGAGTGGTGCTCGGGCTGACCCTGCTCAGCCTGCTCGTCGCCGCGCCGCCGGTCGCGGTCGCCCGGTACGCGTACCTGCAGCGCGACCTGATCACGAACCTGTTCCCGGACGACGGCACCGGTGGCCTGGCGGTCGGCAGTGACGGCTCGGCGAGCGGGAACCCGTTCGCCGGCAAGGACCGGGTCACCGTCCTGCTCCTGGCCAGCGACGCCGGACCCGATCGAACCGGGGCGCGCACCGACAGCATGGTCGCGGCGAGCATCGACACCCACACCGGGGACGTCGTGCTGCTCAGCCTGCCGCGCAACCTGCAAGAGGTGCCGCTGCCGCCGGGACCGCTGCGCGAGGAGTGGCCGAACGGCTTCCCGGACCTGCTCAACGGCGTCTACGAGCTGGTCACCGAGCGACCGAACCTGCTCGCCGGCGCCCACGACCGCGGCGCCGAAGCGATCAAGCAGGTCGTCGCGTACATCCTCGGCATCCCCATCGACTACTACGCGATGGTCGACCTCGCCGGCTTCGAGAAGTTCGTGAACGCGCTCGGCGGAGTGACGGTGACGGTCACCGAGCGGTTGCCGATCGGTGGGTTGACCGCGAGCGGCGCCCGGGTCCCACCGATCGACTACCTCGAGCCCGGCACCCGTCGGCTCAACGGCTACCAGGCCCTCTGGTACGCGCGGTCGCGGCGCGACTCGACCGACTACGACCGGATGCTCCGGCAGCGCTGCCTGATCGGCGCGACGGTCCGGCAGGCCGACCCGATCACCGTGCTGCGCCGGTTCCAGGAGCTGACGTCGGCGACCAAGAAGCTCGCCTCCACCGACATCCCGCGGTCGGTGCTGCCGGACCTGGTCACCCTCGGCGAGCGGATGCACCAGGGGAGCAAGATCCGCAGCATCGCGTTCGTGCCCCCCTTGATCGTCACCGGCAACCCGAACTACGCGAAGATCCGGCTGCTCACCCGGCGGGCGCTCAAGCCGGCCCCCGCGACCGCCTCGTCGACGCCGACGCCGACCGCGAGCGCCTCCCCGCGGCCGACCCGGTCGCCGGCCCCCCGGCCGACGACGACCACGCCGAGGGCCACGTCCGCCCCGGTGGACGTCGACAGCAGCTGCGGCATCGGCTGACGAGCGCCGACCGGCACCCGCGCGGCGGACCGGCCCTGGCGACCGCACAGAAGCTCGGCGAGCGGGCGGCGGCTCGCCGCCGGGCCGGGGGGAGCGGCGGGAGGGGCCGCGTTCGACTCGAGGCCCTGGCAGCCCCGGACGCTGTCGCTCCGCCCAGTCGGCTCCGACGGCATCGTCGCCGCCCTCCGCCCGGCGGCGTCTCGCTAGCCGGGGACGAGACCGCAGCTGGCGTTCACGGTGGTCGCGGTGATCGCGCCCGCGTGGTCGGAGGCGAGGAACGCCGCCGTCTCGGCGATCTGGGCCAACCGCGGCGCCCGCTTCAACAGCGTCATCTGCGCCAGCATCTCGACCATCCCGTCGACGTCGGTGTCCGGGTTGACCTCCAGGACCTTTCGCGGGTCGAGCGTCTCGACGACTCCAGCGGTGTGAATGCCGACCACCCGCACGCCCTGCGGCCCGACCTCGGCGGCGAGGCAACGCAGGAAGCTCTCCACGGCCGCGTCGGCGGGTCCGGTGCTGCCCATCATCGGTGCCGCCACACGGGCGGTGCCGCTGGTCACGGCGAGGATGACGCCCGAGCCTTGGCTGGCCATCTGCCGGGCGGCCGCCCGTGCGGTCAGGAAGGTCGACAGCAGCGCGGTGGCGGCGGCGCCCGTGATCTGCTCGGCGGTCATGTCGACCAGCGGGATCCCCTGCACGTCTCCACGCGAGATGAGGTTGAACGACACGTCGATGGTGCCGGCGTCCGCGACGACCGCGGCGGCGTGCTCGTCGACCGCCCGCTCGTCGGTCGCGTCGATCTCGGCCGCCTCGGCCGCGCCGCCCGCGGCGCGGATGTCGTCGGCGAGGGCCTGCAGCGGGGTGAGATGGCGGCCGGTGAGGAATACGCGCGCGCCCTCCCGGGCGAAGGTGCGGGCGACACCGCCTCCGAGCCCGCCACCGGCTCCATAGATCACGGCGTTCTTCTTCTCGAGCAGCATTCCTGCGGTTCCTCCCTGTGATGTCGGTGCCGCACCGCGCGACACCGACTGTTGAGACGGACGACGGGCCGGAAAGGAATCGGTCGGCTACGGTCGATCGCGGGTCAGGGGAAGCGCGAAAGCCGCGAACAGGTGCGGCATGAAGGCGGTGATCGCGACGATCCGGCCGTCCTCGACGTGCAGCACGTCGAGAACCTGGGCCCGGTAGACGTCGTCCCCCGGGGCGCGGACGTAGTGGGCCACCGCGGGCTGCCGATTGGCGCGGGTCGGGACGTCGCTCCACTCCCCGATGTAGTACGGCGAGGTCGGGTCGTGGAGCTCGGCGAGCCGGGCCAGGAGCTGCTCGCGACCGGCGAACCAGATCGGGTGTGGCGGCATGGTGACACGCACGTCGTCGCGGAACATGTCGACGAGCGCGCCGACGTCCCGGTGCTCCAGGAAGCCCAGGTACCGCCGCAGCAACTCCCGCTCGGCCGCGGTCGCGTCGGCACCTGGCGCCCACTCCGAGCGCCGGGCCGGCAGGTGCTCGCGAACCGTGGCTCTCGCCCGCTGCAGGGCGCTCTTCACGGCGGCGACGGTCAGGTCGAGCGCACCGGCCGTCTCGGGCGCCGGCCAGCCGAGCACGTCACGCAGAACGAGCACCGCCCGCTGTCGCGGCGGCAGATGCTGGATCGCGACCATGAACGCCAGCTCGATCGTCTCCTTCTCGACGACGACCGCATCGGGCTCGCTCTTTCCGGGCGCAGCCAGCTCGACCGCGTCCAGCAGCCGGTCCGGGAACGGCTGCAGCCATGGCAGCCGCTGCGGCCGGGGCGCGTCCGCCGCGCCGACCATCGGCGGGTCGGTGTACGGGCGCGGGGCCCGTGGGTGCCGCTCGAGGTAGTCGAGGCAGGCATTGGTGGCGATTCGGTAGAGCCAGGCGCGGAAGGTGGACCGTCCCTCGAAGGTCTCCCGCCGCCGCCAGGCGCGCAGGAATGTCTCCTGCACCAGGTCCTCGGACTCGTCGTACGAGCCGAGCATCCGGTAACAGTGCACCTGCAGCTCGCGGCGGTGCCGCTCGGCCAGCTCGCCGAACGCGCCCCGGTCGCCTGCCCGGACGGCCTCGACCGGCGCGCCTTCCTCGACGCGCCCCGCCGCCATGCCGAATCGCTCGCTCGGCAAGCCGTCACTCGCGTCACCCTGTCCCACCACCGCCCCTCCCCGCCGGCGACCTTATCCACCAGGAGCCCGGCCCTGACCCCGGGCGTGCTTGTCAGCTACCGCCGGGAGCGGGGCGCCCGGCGGCGAGGGCGCCGGTGCGGGCGGTGGTTCGCAGCAGCGCCCGCGCGCCGTCGACGACCGGGTTGGCGGCTGGGCGGGCGGTCAGCGCCATGAGGGCGACGAGGTCGAGCGCTCGGGCGACGTCGACCCAGTCGTCCGGCACGTCCGGCGCGCGGAGGGCGTAGCTTCCCGCTACCGCGCCGGTGAAGTCGGGATCGGTCTCGAAGCGCAGCAGCGCGCCGACATCGGCGAGCGGGGATCCCGCGTACGCGCACTCCCAGTCGATCACGCCCGTCACGCCCCCGGTGGCCGGATCGACCAGGAGGTTCCCGGGAGTGAAGTCCGCGTGCACGAGCGCCGTGCGGCCGGACCGGCGGGTCAGCGCCTTCGCCCGCCCGGCGACCCGGCGCAGCGCCTCCCGGTCGGCCGCCGGCAGGCCCGCGAACCACGGCCCGCCGGAGTGCGCGGCGAGCCACGCCTCCGGGTCGTCCGCCACACCTGATCGCTCGAGCGACGCCATGCCTGGCGCGGGCGCCGGGAACGGCGCCGGGTCGAGGGTGGCGTCGACGAACGTCCCGGCCCTCGGCATCCGCTCGGTCGCGAGCAGCACCAGTACGCCGGCCACTGCCTCGCCGAGCCGCCGGCGCAGCGCCGCATCTGCCGCCGGCAGGACGAGGTCGAGCCGGTCGCCCGGCAGCGCCTCGAGCAGCAGGAACGGCGGCCGGTCCGGGCCGCCGGCGACCGGGGCGGCCTCGAGCACGCGTGGCACCGGCAGCAGCCCGCGCACCCGCTCGAGCAGGGCCTGGTCGACGGCGGCCCGCTCCGGGCGTCGCGCGTACAACCGGAGCACCGCCTGCTCGCCGCCGCTGGTGACCAGGAAGGTCTCGCCGGAGTACCCGCCCGACAGCGGGACCACCTCGGCCCCCCGGCCGGCCAGCGCGGCGATCCCGCCGTCGCGGAGGTCGGTCACCCCAGCGAGGGTAGTGACGCGACCTCAGAGCCGGACGTCGGCGCCGCCGGAGGCGATGCCGTCGTGCAGCTCGAGCCGGACCGCGTCGGCGCCGTCGGGCAGGTCGAAGACCATCGTCCCGGCCGCCGACTCGCCCGGCCGCACCTCGCTCCACAGCGTCTGCCCGGGAAAGTAGAAGCGCGCGGCGAGGTCGGCCCCGTGCGTGCGATCGGCGGAGTCGCGCACCTTCTGGAACGGCTCGAGAAGCGTGCGGGCCGAGTCGCCGATGTTCCGGACCCGGACGTCGGCGAGGCAGAAGGTGCCCTTCGGCTCGCGGGCGAGCGGGCCGCTACCCAACCGGTCCACGCCGCACCGCCAGCGCCCGACGACGAACTCCAGCTGGCCGTCCCGCACCGGCCGGCCGAGGTCGGTCCGCGGGCTCTCGCTGCCGCTTGACCCGGACGGCGGACCCGGCTGGTCCTCGCGCGGGAGCAGCGCGACGAGCAGCAGCAGGCCGAGCGGGATCAGCACTCGCTTGCGTCGCCACCAGCGGCGCCGCTTCCGCGGAGCAGCCGGCGGCGGGCCCGCCGGGGGAGCCACCGGCGGCGGTGCGGGCAGCACTCGGGTGGTGCCAATGCGGAACCAGCCACGCCGCCCGCCGTTTGCGTCCCGCCGCCGGGTTGGGAACGCGACCGTCGGTGGCGGTCCGGCCGCGACGGTCGGCGTGTGCGCGGCCGGAAGCAGCGGGGTCGGGGACCTTGGCCGCCCGGGCCCGGCGGGGGCGCGCCCGCGCCCGGCCGGTCCCTGCCCCGGCCCGCGCCCCATCGTCGGCGGGCCGGCCCAGGTCCGCTCGACGAAGCGCGTGGCCGCCACCGTGGGATCGCCGCCGGGAACGGGCACCGGGCCCGCTCCGGCGGCCAGCCGTTCGACGCCGAGCAGCTCGTCGACGAGCGCCCTCGACGTGGGCCGCCGCGCGGGGTCCTTGGCGAGCGCTGCCTCGACGAGCCGACGAAGCGGCCCGGACAGCCCGTCGAGGTCCGGCCGGCCGTGCACGATCCGCTCGGCGAGCGCGGCAGGCGGCGGTGCGAGACCGTCGCCGGCGTGCCCGTACGCCTCCCAGGGGTTCCGGCCCGTCGCTGCGTAGGCGACGAGGCTGCCCCAGCTGAAGACGTCCGAGGCCGGCCCGGTCGGCCCGAGGCTGGACCGGAACTGCTCGGGCGCCATCCAGCCCGGCGTCCCGATCACCATGCCGGCCTGGGTGTGCGGGCGGGGGCCGTCGAGGGCTCGGGCGATGCCGAAGTCGATCACCCGCGGGCCGGACAGGGACAGCAGGACGTTCGCCGGTTTGAGGTCCCGGTGCACCACGCCCGCTGCATGCACGGCCGCGAGCGCCGCCGCCACCCCGAGCGCGACGCCGTGCAGCGTGGACTCATCGAGCGGGCCGCCGTCGAGCACCGCCTTCCCCAGCGGGACGCCGTCGACGAACTCGGTGACCAGGTACGGCGGGTCGGCGGCGGGATCCGCGTCCAGCAC
>Ga0126307_10001817_pt1 | contig 14213 bp, 12 predicted proteins | sample Plot28_FD_89955 | JGI IMG/M metagenome (GOLD analysis project Ga0126307, IMG submission 89955) | Serpentine soil microbial communities from UC McLaughlin Reserve, CA, USA - Plot28 | ecosystem: Environmental > Terrestrial > Soil > Grasslands | place: USA: UC McLaughlin Reserve, Lake County...
CCGGCGGATCAAGCCGATGATCGCCGTGAACTCGAGCGTCTGGAGCGCCGCGAGCAATGAGCCCCGATTCGTGACCCTGGCATCGCCGGCCACGGCCGCCAGCTTTGGCGACTGCTCGAGTCGAGCGACCAGCACGCGAACCGCCTGTGGATGCACCTGCGCGTCGGCGTCCTGGACCATCAGGTACTTCCCGCGAGCCTCCAAGGCGCCGGAGTTCAGCCGTCTCGCCTTCCCACGATTCCGCTCGTCCCGGAGCACGCGCAACCGAGGGTCGCCGTCGCCTGACTCCGCGGCGCGCGCCGCCGTTTGGTCCGTCGATCCGTCGTCCAGGACGAGCACCTCGAAGTCGTGATATTCGAGGCGAAGGGCCGCGCGCACCGCATCGCCGATGTCGAGCTCCTCGTTGAACGCGGGGATGAGAATCGAAACCGGCGGCCCCTCTCCCGGCGCCAGCTCCGGCTGTGTGCCGCGCTCGCGAAGCGCCGAGAACAGAACCCCTCCCGCGATCCAGACCGCCGCGCTCACGATCGGGTAGAGCGCCACGAAGACCAGGAGGCTGTCCGCCACCGGTCTCACTGTCGGCCGTTTTGCGCCTTCGTGGAAGCCATCCGATCGCGGCGGCTCGTCAGCCAGGTTGCCCACCCCAGGTACGCGAGCGCGAGCAGGAACGCGCCGCCGGTGATCACCAACGCGTTCCGGATCATGTCGCTCGTCGCGGCCAGCCAGACGGCGATCGCCAGCGATATGGGCCAGATCAGGAGCGCGAGCCCGATCGAGGCCACCCGGCGCCGATGACTGGCTCGCTCAGCCGGAGAGAAGCGGAAAGATTCCGCGTCGTCCGGGCCTGCGCGCCGCGCGGCGCTACTCCTCGTACGGCTCGAAGTCGGCTTTGCGTGCCCCGCAGACCGGGCAGAACCAGTCGTCGGGGATCGACTCGAACGGAGTGCCGGGCGGGATGCCGCCGTCCGGATCGCCCTCCTCGGGGTCGTACACGAACCCGCAGGAGGTGCAGATCCAGAGCTGCGCGGTCTGGGTCTCGGTGGACATCGGCCGCGAGGTTACCTCAGGCGCCGGTGGCGAGGTGCTGATGCGGGACGACCGGGATAGGGTCCGAGCGTGATCGCCGAGCGAACCTGGATGGTGAGCGCGTGAGGAACCAGCCCCGGCGCCCATCGGGAGTGGGCGCGGCTGGTTCCGAGCCCCGACCGGCCGCCTCGCTGATCCTGCTTCGGCGCGGCGGCAAGCACCGGGACCGCGGCGTGGAGATCCTCCTGGTGCGGCGGAGCCCGCGGGCGAGCTTCATGCCGGGAGTTTGGGTGTTTCCCGGCGGCGCCGTGGACGCCGTGGACGCCGGCGACGAGGAGGCGGCACACACGGCCTGCGCCGTCCGCGAGCTGCGCGAGGAGGCGGGCATCGAGCTCCCGGCCGGGGCCGAGCTCCTGCCCTGGTCGCGGTGGATTACGCCCGAGCCCGTCCCCGTGCGCTTCGACACCCGCTTCTATGTGGCGCTCGCGCCGGCGCACTCACCGCCCCGCCCGGACGGGATGGAGACCACCGAGGCGGCCTGGACCGCTCCCGCCGACGCCCTCGAGCGGAATCGCTCCGGCGAGATCGAGCTCGTCTTCCCAACGATCAAGCACCTGGAGTCGCTGCTTCCGTACTCGAGCTCCGAGGAGGTCCTGGCGGCGGCGCGCGAGCGCGTCATCGAGCCGGTGATGCCGCGCGTCGTGGGCGAGGCGGGCGAACGGCGAATCGTGCTGCCGGGCGACCCGGGGTACTGAATCACTCGCGGCGGCTTCGCCGCCTGACGGCACCTGCATCTGCGGCGACAAAGTCGCCGCCCTTCACATAGGGCATTCGGGCTATGTTTCGCGCGTGACCGCGAGCCTGCCACAGGAGGTCCGCGAGGCGTTCGGAAGCTTCGTCACTTGCGAGTACACGACGATCGACTCGCGCCAGCAGCCGATCGGTTGGCCCGTCACCCCGTACTACGCCGACGGCGGCCCGTGCATCGACGTGACGACCGGTCTCGGCTATCCGAAGAAGGCCCTCGACGCCAAGCGAAACCACCGCGTCGCCCTGCTGTTCTCCGATCCGACCGGGTCTGGAACGGAGAGCGGCATCAAGGTGCTCGTCCAGGGCACCGCCGAGGTCGACGACCGCGATCTACCTGGAAACCGCGAGCGCTACTGGCGCGAGTCGGGCGAGAAGCTGCCCGCCACCCGCGACATGCACCCGCCGAAGCTGATCCGGAGCCTGTTCGACTGGTACTACACGCGGATCTACGTGCACGTGCGCCCGGAGCGGGTGTTCGTCTGGCCCAGCGGTGACGTCACGAGCCCGCCGGACGTTCTGGACGCTCACATGGACGAGGTGCGGTGCGGGCACAGCGAGGAGCCGCTCGAGCCCCTCGAGCCCCAGATCGGAGGCGGCATCGCGTGGGACTCCCGGATCGAGGAGCTCGACCGCCGGTACGAGACGGCCGTTCTGAGCTGGGTGGCACCGGATGGCTTCCCCCTGGCGGTTCGGCTTCCGATGAGCCTGGACCGAAGCGCGCGGCGCATCGCGCTGGGTGCCGTGCCGGCCGGGCTGCCCCTGGCGCCCGGTCGAGCCTGCGTCACCGCGCATCGTCACAGCCCCACCTTCACGTGGCAGGAGAACTTCCAGATGCGCGGCGATCTCGTGGAGACCGACGGCGGCTGGGCGATGGTGCCACGAAAGCTGGTCGGCGGCTTCGAGCTGCCGGACGAGAGTGAGGCCGCGCGCTACCGGCGCAACCTTTCCAAGTCGATCCGCTTCTATCGGACCGCCCGGCGCTATCGCAAATCTCAGGGATAAATTGCGGCGGCTTCGCCGCCTGACGGCACCTGCATCTGCGGCGACAAAGTCGCCGCCTTTAAGCAACTGGCGGCGGCGTCAGGTTTTGGGGAAGGGCTCGAGCCCCGCGTGCCACGGCCCGGCCGGGTAGGTGTGGACGTTCGATTCCTCGACCTCCTTGCGCACTCGCGCGAACAGCCGGCCGCCGTTGTCCAGCGCCGCCTCGAGCTCATCGCGGCTCCGCTCCCGCAGGCGCCACAGAAACCAGAGCTGCTGCTCCGACACGCCGAAGTCGATCTCGTTGTCGATCGTCGTCACCCACTCCAGAAAGCCGGGGCTGAACGTCTCCCGCAGCGCCACCGGGTCGTATGAGCTGGGGACCGTCGCCAGGAAGCGCTTGTTGAAGTTGATGCTCTCGAATTCGACCTTTCGCCGCGACGCACGCTGCATGATGAGCTCCTCGGGGGTGCGCTCGATCGACTCCACGTTGAACGGCGGCATCACCTTGGCCAGGTCGGGAACGTGCGATTTCGCCAGCACCGCTTCGGGGAGCACCGCCTTGGAGAACAAACCACCCTCCTCGTGCTCGTCGGCGTCGCACGATGCGCCCCAGAACCCCTCGCTGAGCTGTCCGGTGATCCGGTTCGTCCCGCCCGGGCACAGCGCGGCGGGGCCACCTACGGGGTTCAGACCGCCAACCGGCTCGTACCGGAGGCCCCGGTCCTTCGCGAGGGCCTGCACGGCGTCCGCCCACGCCTGCTGCTCGTCCTTGGCGCTCACAGCGCCTTCCGGTACAGCTCGGCGAAGTCCTCCTCAGTCGGCTCGCGGGCGTTCACGAGCGTGCAGCCGTCCCCCATCGCGCCCTCGACCAGGCGGGGGATTCCATCCTCGGGGACGCCGACCTCGGACAGCCGCCGCGGAAGCCCGAGCCGCCCGGTGAGCGCCCGCAGCTCATCGGCGAGCGCCTTACCGACCTTGGTGCCGGCGCCGCCCGAACCCACGTCCATCACCTCGCTGATCACCCGGTAGCGGTCCGCGATCTCCTCGCCGCCGGCGGCGTTGTACTCGATGACCCACGGAAGGTTGATTGCGTTCGCGACGCCGTGCGGAACCCCGTACTGGCCGCCGCATGGGTGGGACATCGAATGGGTGGCCCCGATGGCGCCGGACCCGCTGGGCTGGATCGCGAGGCAGGCCGCTACCAACATGTTCCCGCGAGCCTCGTCGTCCCCGGTGTCGGCGACCGCGCGCTCGAGGTTGTCGCGGATCATCCGGATGGCCTGGAGCGCAAAGGCGTCGGCATGCGGGTTCCACTCGGTGGACACGTAGCCCTCGATCGCATGGGTCAGGGCGTCCATCCCAGTGGACGCGGCAATCGGGGCGGGAAGGGTGGCGGTGGCGGCCGGATCCAGGATCGCCAGTCGCGGGAACAACGCGATGTCGGCGATCTCCACCTTCAGGCCCTCGGAGCGATCCTTTACGACCGCCGCGAAGCTCGCCTCCGAGCCGGTTCCGGCCGTGGTGGGGATCGCCCCGAGCGGAGCAAGCGGCAACGGCTTGCCGAGGCCGTCGCGGTCACGCGGAAGGGTCAGGATGCCCTCCCAGTCGCGCACCGTACCGCCATGCGTGAACAGCACGTTCGCCGCCTTGGCAGTGTCCATCACCGATCCCCCGCCGACCGCCAGGAAGCTGTCGGCGCCCGCGTCCCGAGCGGCCTCCGCGCACCGCGCAACCACCTCGGTGTCCGAGTCCTGGGGCACGGCGTCGAACGTCCCAGCGACCTCGAGGCCGCCGCCGGTGACGCCCGCCGCCACCGTGTCGACCAGTCCCGTTTCGCGGATGACTTCGTCGGTCACGATCAGGGGACGTTCCGCACCCTCCTTCGCGAGCTCGAAGCCCGTGCTCTCGATCAGATCGACGCCGGCGATGACCCGCGTCGGGGATGCGAACTGGTAGAAGGGCTTGAAGCCCGAGAACTGCGCGCCGTTGGTGCCCACTCGTTGGCCCTACTGCCCGACGTTGACCAGATCGTTGCGGCCCTGGGCCTCGAGCTGCGCCTTGTAGCGCGGGAACACCGGCTTCGTCAGCGGAACGAGCTTGAGGATCTTGGCCACGGGGCCCTTCGCCTTGATCTGTCCCCTCGCCAGCGCGACGGTCACGTTCACCTGGCCCAGCCAGAACCGATGCGCCGTATCCGCCGCCATTGACATCGTCACGTCGGGTTCCATCTCGGACTCGCCGAAGTCCACGTCGCCGGGCTGGCCCTCCTGGAGCCGGAGGGTGATCTCAGAATCCGGATCGCGGAACTCGTACCGGACGACGGTGTTCGCCTTGCGGAACTTGGGCGCCAGCTCCTCGTCGTCGGCGAGGTCCTGGAAGAGCTTGCCGATCGTGGCGTAGACCTCGTCGGCATCCTTGAAGTACGGCATTCTACTCCTCTCTTCGTGGTGGAGCGGAATCCTAAAGCCGCGAGGGTGGGCGGCTCACACGGGGAAACTGCGCAGTGGGACTGCGAGGAAGAATGCGAGCACGGATTGCGAGTTGTTTCCCCGGGGGAGCCGCCGACCCTCGCCTCTACGGGTCGGCGTGGAGGTTGGGCGCCTGGCCGCCGCCGGACTCGTTCGGGAAGTTGGGCGCGACGAAGCAGTTGGCGATGCTCTGTTCCGGCGGCTGGTTGTTGAGCTCGCCGCCGGTGGGCTTGCAGTCGAAGTTCGGGAAGATCCCGTGCACGATCGCCGAGTGGCCGGTGAGTGCGTTCGGCTGTGGGTAACCGTTGCCACGGTTGGTGGGCGGCCGCTCGGGGAAGACGGAGAGGTTCTCGGGGATACCCACGTAGGAGAGCTGGCGCAGCGCGTGGAGCGGAGCCGGCTGGTTCGGCTTCGTCGTGCTGAGGGCCAACGCGTCACCGAGCGCAACCGGCGGCCCGGTAAGGAAGCCAGTGATCTCGGACCGGTAGAAGCCGAGGTAGCGGATCACCGGATTGAGGTTGGCCAGGAACGGGTCCAGGGCGCTCAGGACCGGGCGCACTCCGGTCAGGAATCTGCGGGTGGCGGGCAGCCCCTCCTTCGCCGCGCTGATGAACGGCTTCAGCTTGATGAACAGCGACTTCAGATGGGGGGAGAGCTGCCTCACGGAGCGCAGGGTGGGCGAGATGTCATTGGCGACCGGCAGGAGCTTGTGGATCAACGGCCGGGTATTCGCCTGGAAGGCGTCGAGCCGTTGCAACGTGAGCCGCGACTCGTGCTCGAACACGGGCAGGACACGGAACGTCTCGGCCAGGGCCTGATCCTCATCGGCCAGAGCCCCGAAGGTCTGATTGGAGTTCGTGATCGCTCCGGCGAGCTCCTGGTTCCTCTCGCTCAGGGCGTCGAACACCGTGCCCGTGTCGCGCACCAGACCTTGAAGTGCGTTCCTTTGCGATCGCAGGACCTTCAGAACGTTCGTCGCGTCGCTGAGGAACGGGCCGAGGTTGCCGAAGGAGTCGTTCAGGTCGACGCTTCGCCCATTGATCGCCACGGCGGCGCTCTTCTGCCAGTTCTGGAACGCAGAGCGGGTTCGCTTGTCGAGGGCGTTGAAGATCTCGTCGATCTGGGTCGCGTCCTTCGTCTGGCCGACGCCGAGCGTGCCGCCCTCCGGGATCGAGTGGACGTCCTCATCCTGCGAGCCACCGCCACCGGAGGAGCCGAGCGAGATCGGCGCTGCTCCGTCCGGTCCCGGCTTGGTGCCCGAGGTGAGCTCGACGTAGGTCTCTCCCAGGAGCGTCTTCTGGCGCAGGATCGCGCGCGCATCGGAGTTGATCGGGGCGAACTGGGGATCGATCTGGATCGTCGCCTCGGTCGTGTCCTGGCCCTCCACCCGCTTGTCCTCCGGGGCCAGCTCGATCGTCTTCACCTTGCCGACGGACACACCGCCGATGCGCACGTCCGACTCGGTGGCCAGCTGCGTGGCCTCTGGGAAATACACGGTGATCTCGTAATTCTTCGGCTTCAGGGGTATCGGCCCGCCGAACGCGATCCACAGAAACAGAATCAGGCCGAAGCACGAAAGCGCGAAGCCGATCGCGACCAGGATCCGGCCGATGGATGGTGCCTGCTTCTGCATTATTCGGTTACCTCGGTCATGGGCATGCGGTCCCGAAGACGGCGCCGAACGGCGTGACCAGCGGCGCCAACGGCGAGGAGTCGAGGATGTTCTTGACAGTGCCGCAGCTCGCGGTGAAGTAGATGCGGCGGTAGACGCCGTTCGCGTCCTGGTTCTGGAACACGGTGTTGCCGATGTGCCCGAGCCAGGCCGCCCAGTACAGGTACCCCTCGTCCCTGGGCTTGCCATTCGGTTGCGGGCTGCAATTACCACCCGGGCAGCCCTCCGCGCCGCGTGGGTTGTATGCCGCCATGTTGCCCAGCCGGTTGATCTCCTTGCCGAGCGTCGTGAGCTTGGGCGCGGCCCGGGAGTAGCGCTTTGCGGCGGTTCGCAGCGGAGGCAGGTCCGGCCGGGCGCTGCGCACGAACGGCCGGAGCTCGTTCTTGATCACGGGCGTAACCGACCGTGCCAGGTCGCGTACCGAGACATTCATTTCGTCCAGGTGGCGAGCGAACGGCCGTAGCGCGTTGAAGGCCGGCCCGAGCTCGTTCGCCAGGCTGTGCACCTTGCCGAACGTGTTGGTGGCGGTGGCTAGGGTCGACGGAAGCAGCGCCGTTGCGCGCTGAACATCCGGGTCCTGGGCGCCGATCGCGCTAAGTGCGTCGTTGTTGGCCCTGACGAATGAGACGACATCGCCCTTGTGGCGTCCGATCTCCTTCGTGAGCACGCCCAGGTTGTGGACGAGATCGGCGAGCTCCTCGCGGCGCTGGGCGACCATCGAGTTCAAGCGGTCGAGGTCGCGGTTCAGCGGCCCGAGGCTGCCGAGCACCTTGCCGAGGTTCTTGCCCTGGCCCTTGAGGCCCTGTCCGCCGCCGATCAATAGCAGGCGCAGGTAGGCCTGGTTATCCGCGTCGAGCGCCGAGAGGATCTCGTCGAGGTTGACGTCGGGGGCCGTGTTCTTGGCCGGGACCATGCCTCCGTCCGGAATCGCGCCGGCCGTCTTCGTCCCGGGGTCGAGCTGGAAGAACATGTCCTTGAGGCCGGTGCGAGGCCGCAGGAGGATGGTGGCGTCCTTGTAGATCGGAAGGTAGGAGCGGTCGATGCCGAAGGTCACCACCGCCAATCCGTTCTCGAGCTGGACGCTCTCGACCTGGCCGACCTCGACTCCGGCGACGTTGATCGTCTGGCCCTGTCCCGGGACGACCGCCTGGGCGGAGGAGAACTCGGCCTTCAGCTCAAACGGCTTCGATTCCAGGATCGGGATTCGCAATCGCTGCTGCTCGACGATGATGTAGGTCGCCACCAGGCCGACCACGATCAGCACGCTGATGGCGATGAAGTCGCGGAGATGCTTTCGGATCGCGGTGGTCACTTCGATCCCCCCCGGGCGCTCCCGCCGCTGTTGCCGGAGCGCTCTCCCGTGCCGCGCTTGCCGCCGCTATCCCAGGCCTTCAGCTGGCCTCGAACTTCCGGATCGCTGTTGCCGCGGTAATGCAGCCAGTCGAGCGTGGCTTTCGACATGATCCCGGTGGCCTTCTCGTGCTGGCCCTTCGCCGCGAGGTGCTGAGCGTCCGTGAACGCATCGGCGAAGTCCTGCATCACCTGTTTGCCCTGCTGCTTCTGCGAGCCAGCGTTGGCGCCGAGCGGACCCGGAAGCGTCGGGGACACCTGCTCCGGCGCCGGGCCGGCCGAGGTCGCGAGGTTGGGAGGCTCCTGCCGCTCGCACGGCGCGTCGGGACGGAATGGAGTCTTGGCGGAGTCCTCGTTACCGAAGGCCAGGTTGGGCTGCGACCCCAGGATCTGACTCTCGGCGAAGCCCACGAACGGGACCGTCTGGCTTTGAGCCCGGACGTTCTCGATCACGTTCCCCACGGTTCCATTGATCGGGCCCGGAAACACGGGGGTGTTTACGCCGCCGCCCGCCTCGACGCGGATGTACTCTCCGTTGGCGTCGCCCGAGCGGCTCTCACCACCGATTCCGACCAGTCCGTATCCCGTCTCCTCCGCCACCGTCGCGGGGTGCTGCCCTGCTCCGTCAGTGACGGTGGCCGGCGGGAAGTTGGGGTCGGGGACGCTCGAGTTCGACCAGGGGATGATCGTCTGGTTGAAGCAGCTTGCGAGCGCGCGCGACTGGTTCAGGAACGGGATCGACCGGTGAGAGAGCTTCGTGAGGCTCGGGATCGTCTGGCGCAGATCCTGGCTCAGGCCGCGGAGCTCGCGCTGCGACACGAGGGCTCGGATCTGGTTGAGCAGCGGAGTCGCCGCATCGAGCGTCTCGGGAGTCGAGCGGACCCCGGGCAACGCCTCGCGGGCGAAGGCCCGAAGCGGGGGGAACGACCGGTCGAGCGCCGCAAGCGCGGGCCTGCCGACCTCGAGCAGCCGCGGCAGGCGGGCGATCGCCTCGGAGAGGGCCTGGTGTTGAGCCGCAAACGATCCCGTGACGACCCGGAGGTTGGTGACCAGGTTCTGGAGCCCGGTCTCGTCGGCATCGAGGGCTTGAACCGTGGAGTCGAGGTCTCGCACGAGGTTCGAGAGGTCGTGTGGCTGGGTGCCGAGCAACGCCTGGTTCACGAGTGACGTGTACTTGAACGCGCCCGGCGAGGTCCGGTAGAGCTCCCTGAATCCCTCCGCTCCGCCGTACTTGGTGAGCGCGTTGCCGAGCTCCTTCAGGAAGATCTGAAGGTTCTTCCGGACTCCGGACTGCAGCGTCGTCAACACCTGGTCGAGTTGGACCGATGCCGACGTCTGGGTCATGGGGAACGTGTGGTCCGAGGAGACCTCCGATGATCCCGGGCTGCCGGGGCTGACGTCCACGAACAGGTTGCCCTCGAGGAACAGTCGTTGGCGCAGCTTGAACGTCGCATCCTGCTTGATCGGACGACCCTCGTCGGAGATCTCCATCGTCACGACCGCCGCCTGCAGTCCGCTGCCGCCACCCTGCCCGGGGTAGTTCGGCTTGCCTGCCTGTGCGGTGAGCGTGTCGCCGCCGTCGATGCCGCCGCACTCGGGGTTGTCGTTGGTGCATGACTCGATGCTCGTGACCTCGCCCACGTTCACGCCCGCGATGCGCACCGGGGCGTTGGGGCGGATGTTCTCTGCGGTCGTGAACACCGCCCTCACCTCGTAGCCGTGGGACCAGGGCAGCTTCTTCGTGTAGGCCAGGTAAGACCCCACCACGATCAGCGCTACCAGGATCAGGCCGATCACGTGGTTGGGTAGGCGCTTGTGCTCTCCCGGTCTCATGGCTGGTGGGAGGGGATGTTGGTCGTCTTGAGGACTCGCTCGCCGTTCTTGTTGAAGAAGACGTTGGTGATGCCACGCGAGCCGGGCAGGTTGTCGAGGACGTTCGCCGGGTTGTTTCGCGGCTGACCGGGCGCGGGGAAGAACCCGAGCGGGTAACCGGTCTGGCCGGGCTGGCAGTCCGGCGACTCGGCGTAGGAGGGCGAGAACCCCGAGAGGCCCTGCTTGCCGGCGTAGTTCCTGACCACGCCGTTGGGCTGGCCCGTGGGGGCATACGAGTTGCCGTGCAAGATCGGGATCTGATGTGGAGCGAAGATGTTCGGCGGGAGCCCTTGGAAGGGATCGCCGGTCGGGCCCGTCTTGCCGTTCGCCTGGGTCCCGGAATAGCCGCTGAGCGATCCCTGCACGAGCATCCCCTCGGTCGGTCCGACCGTGCCGCCGACGAGCGCGATCCGCTGCTGGAAACCGATCTGGTCGCGCTCGGTGAGGTGCTCGGGAAGCAGCGTGAACCAGTAGTTCCAGTAGTTGCACACGGTCTGCGCCGGCGCCACCCACTGCGCGAGAGGCGTCGCAGTGTCGAAGGTCTCCCGGAGGCGGCGGATGCTGGTCTTGGTCGCCGGCTGCTGGACGAGCTTCTTCAGCGACACCATCACCCCGCGCAGCTTGTGATTCACCGGCGGAGTGCGGTTCAGCACCGGCGTGCCGAGGTCGATCGCGTCGTTCAGGGTCGGGATCGCGACCCTCAGCTGGCGGACGCCGGGGTTGAGGCGCCGGGACAGCTCGGCGAACTCCGTGAGGAAGGGGCGCTCTCGGCGAAGCAGGTCCGGGCCCTGGGTGACAAGCGGGGCGCCCTCCGAGATCGCCGCCCGCAGCGCATCGGGATCGGACGAGATCGCCGCGAAAGCCACCGATGCGTTGCCGAAGAGCTCAGCCTGCTGGATGGCGACGGGAGCGACTATCTCCGCGGTGCGTCCCAGTGCCTGGAAGAAGCGCCGAAGCTGCGTGTCGGGTTCGGCCAGCACCTCCGCCACCGGCTTTAGGTTGACGAAGAGCGGGCGCAGCTTGGAGATCGCCTCGTTCAGTGAGGCGCCGCGGCCGGCGAATGCGCCGCCGTATCCGACCAGGTTCTTGCGGACATTGGTTCGCGTCTTCGTGTCGAAGGTGTCGTTGATCGCGTCGAATTCGGTCTGCTGCTGGAAGCAGCCGTTCTTGCTGGAGGACGGGATGGAGGCGGCGAACGTGCTCTCGTCGGTCGGCAGCTTGCAGTCGCCGGAGTCGTCGAGCCCGTCGAAGAGGTAGCCCTCGGGCGCTTCCTTGCCGGTGCCGCGCGTGATCTCCAGGTACTTCAGCCCGAACGAGGAGCGGTACCGGACCCTGAAGACCGAATCCTCGGGGATCGGCGACGCGGACTTGTCGAGCTTCAGGTTGACCTCGGCCGCCACGCAGCACGTCTCCTTGGAGCCGCCCTTTGCCTGGGTGGCGGTGCCCACCGGAGCGCCCTGCTGGCTTTCGGTGTTGGCGACCTCGCTGGGCTTGACGCGGGTGATGTCGATCGACTCGACCACCCCAACCCGGGTCCCCCCGATCCTGACCTCGTTGTTCTTCACGAGCCGCGCGGCGTTGGGGACCACGACCGAGACCCGGTACGTCGGGACGAACGGCAGGCCGTTGTTCGCGTTGTAGGCCAGGAACACGGCCACGATCACGATCAGGGTCGTGACCGCTCCCACCATGGTGGGGGAAGCGGCGATGGACTGTAGGGGGCCCCCTCCTCGTCTCATGGCGCAAAGAGGTAGTCGAGGAGATGGCCCGCCTCGCTGCGGACCCTGCCGCCGATCCCTCCGCCCGGCTTGCGCGTGTGGCGGCTCAGGTCTCCGCCGTCGCGCGGCCCTTGATGCCGGCCCAGGCCGAGGATGTCCCGCAAACGCTTGTCCACGCGGCCCGTCGTGCCGGTGTCGGGCACGCTCGACGGCGGGTCGGTCCCGGGACTCGGTGTGGTGGTCGTCGGCTCGGGCGTGGTGGTCGTTTGGCCGCCACCGCTGCTCTGCGGCGCTGCAGCGGGGGTTCCACCGGCCTTGCCCGCGGCGGCTGCGCCCTTCTTGGCCGCGCTCGAGCCGGCTGGATTGCACAGGGCCAGGTCCGTGGACCCGTCGGGGCATACCGAGGGGTCATAGGGCGGGGAGCCGATGTCCTGGTTGATCCCGGGCTGATTGGCCCCGAGCCACGAGACGCACTGGTTCGCGTTCTTGATGTTGGTGGTGGTCCCCGTTCCCGCCTTGTCCGGCACGCCGATCTCGTGGTTGCCGGGTGGCGGGACATCGTCCGCAGAGTTGTCGCCCGAGTTGTAGCTCTGAGTACAAGGCGAGACCCCGACGTCGAAGAGGCTGAAGTGCAGCAGGTGGCCGTACTGGTCGTACTGGTTCAGTGCACCCGCCTGGTAGTAGGCGTAGTTGAGCAGCCCTTCGAGACCGGTGTAGCCGGTGGGCGCCTTGCGGCCGGTCGACCAGCAGGCAGCCGACTTGTTGTTGCAGGACCGCGCGGCGCGCTGGTCAATCTCGACGGTTCGCTTGGGGGTGTCGAGGTCGAGCAGGAACTTGTCGAGCGTGTTCGATGCCGGGTAGGCGTTGCGGCCCGACTTGGCCAGCGCCTGGATTTCGTCCTTGCCCTGCAGCAGTGCCTTCCTTCCGGGCACGGCGGCCTTCCCGAGGCTCGTGAGCGACCGGTTCGTGGCCTTGTTGAATCCCGGCAGCTTCAACGCCAGCGCGTTCAGCCCCGGGGCCGCGAGCCTGAGATTGGTCAGCAGCGGCTGCTGTTGGTCGGCGAGGGTGCCCAGCTTGGCCAGCGTCGGCTTCAGCTGGGCCAGGAAATCGTCGAGCCGATTGAAGTCGGTCGACAGGTCCGCTCGCCGCGATGCCGAGATCGCCGCGGTGTCGCGCGCGTGCTGGATGAAGCTGATGACGTCGGAGCGGCGGTTGGCGAGCTGGGTGATGATCGTGTCGGAGTTGGCGTTCAGGTCGCGAATCGTGCGGTTCTCCGACGCGACTATGTGGAGGGCGGCCTTGAGCTTTCGCAGCGCGGGCGACCCCAGACGGATCGCCTCGTTCAGGTCCTCGGGATTGCCCGCGAGCGCCGTTCCGAACTCGTTGATCAGGAGCGCGAGGCGATCCTTGTAGGACTCGCGCAGCGTGTTCTGGACCAGGTCGGGCTGAACGGTTTCCGTGACGTGGCTCGGCGGGATGGTGCCGCCGTCCTCAAGCGCCGGGCCCTTCGGGTTGCAGGTGATGAAGTACTCCGCGATCAGCGACTGCGGCTGGGAGGCGCAGCGGGTGTCCTTGCCCAACACGCCCAGCGGGCCGGACGTCTCGACCGTCAGGTCGGCGCGCTTCTCCGGGGTGATTCCCAGGTCCGTCACCGTGCCGGTGTCGACCCCCGCGATCCGCACGTTCGACCCGTTGACGATGCCGAACGCGTTGTACATCTGGATGTGGTACGTGTGCGAATCCGACGCGCCCGCCATGGACGTGACCCAGGCGGCGAGCGTGGCGAGCAGGGCTGTCAGGAGGATGATTCTTCTCATGGCCCCAGCGGCACCTGCGACGGATCGCAGGCGAGGGTGCCGTTGTCGGTGAACGGGGTCGAGCCGTCGCCCGGGTCGCGCTCGTTGGCGCCCGGGCAGCGGGCGTTCTTTCCGGTGCCGCCGATCCCGGCCGTCTCGACGATCGGCGACAGGGGATCGGCGAAGTCGAGGCTGGCGCTGAAGGCGTTGAAGGTCGTCGAGATCCGTCCGATGCCCCCGTTTGCATCCTGGATCCCGGAGGTGCCGAAGTCGTTGAACCAGGCGACGAGCTCGGGGGTGTAGGAGCGGAAGAAGGCGAGGTTGGGGAGCCCGTTTCGAAGCGAGCAGACCGTCTCGCCGAAGGCGCCCTGGGTGAGGTCGCCGTCGGCGGCCCGCCCGTAGTCGGTGTTCGGGTCGGAGCCGCACTCCGGCGAGCCGGAGCCGATCGCCGCCTTCGCCAGCGGCACCGCGTCGCGGGTCAGCTCGACGAGGTCGTTTTGGCGACCGGGGCGGCGGATCG
>Ga0126307_10001819_pt1 | contig 14207 bp, 15 predicted proteins | sample Plot28_FD_89955 | JGI IMG/M metagenome (GOLD analysis project Ga0126307, IMG submission 89955) | Serpentine soil microbial communities from UC McLaughlin Reserve, CA, USA - Plot28 | ecosystem: Environmental > Terrestrial > Soil > Grasslands | place: USA: UC McLaughlin Reserve, Lake County...
TCCTCTGCTCGCCGTACAAGTACTTCGGGCCGCACATGGGCCTCGCCTTCGGCAAGCGCGACTTCCTCGAGCGGCTGCGGCCGTACAAGGTGCGGCCTTCCGAGAACGACCCCGTCGGGAACCGCTTCCAGCACGGCACGGCGCAGCACGAGCTGCTCGCCGGCTTCGTCGCCGCAGTCGAGTACGTCGAGTCGCTCGGCTGGGAGGCCATCGTCGGCCATGAGACGCAGCTGGGACAGCGCTTCCTCGACGGCCTGCCGGACGCAGTCGAGCTCTACGGCGTGCGAACGATGGAGGGGCGCGTGCCGACGTTCGCCTTCAACCTGCCCGGGCGCACGTCGGAGGAGATCGCGATCGAGTTGGCAGCCCGCCAGCTCGCCGTCTGGCACGGCGACTACTACGCGATCGAGGTCATGAAGCTGCTCGGGCTCGAGGGGACGGGAGCCGTGCGGGCCGGGTTCGTCCACTACAACACGCCGGATGAGGTCGACCGCCTGCTCACCGCGCTCGCGGAGCTCGCTTGACGGTCGTGGAGCTCCTGCAGGAGCTACTCCGCTTCGACACGACCAACCCGCCCGGCAACGAGACCGCGTGCATCGAGTTCGTCCGCTCACGGCTCGAGGACGCCGGGTGTGAGACGGAGCTGCACGCGAAAGACCCGGCGCGCCCGAACCTCGTCAGCCGCCTGCGCGGCGGCGACGCACCGCCACTCCTGCTCCAGGGCCACGTCGACGTCGTGACGACGGCAGGGCAGGACTGGCGCCACCCGCCCTTCGCGGGGGCGATCGAGGACGGCTACATCTGGGGCCGCGGAGCGCTTGACATGAAGGCAGGCGTTGCAATGCTCGTCGATGCATTCCTGCGCGCCAAGCGCGAGGGAGTCCAACTGCCGGGCGACGTCCTGCTCGTCGTCCTCGCGGACGAGGAGGCCGGGGGCGACCTCGGGGCGCGCTTCCTCGTCGAGGAGCGGACGGAGCTCTTCGCCGGAATGCGCTACGCCCTGGGCGAGTTCGGCGGCTTCACGCTCCACCTCGGCGGCAAGCGTTTCTATCCGATTCAGGTCGCCGAGAAGCAGATCTGCTGGTTGAAAGCGACCATCCGTGGTCCGGGAGGCCACGGCGCCTTCGTCCAGCGTGGGGGCGCAGTCGCTCGGCTCGGCAAGCTCCTTTGCGACCTCGACCGGAAGCGGCTACCGGTTCACGTGACGCCGGTGGTGCGCGAGTTCGTCGAGCGGATCGCCGCGGAGCTGCCGCGGAAGGATGCGATCGTGCTCAGGTCGCTCCTGAAGCCTCGCCTGACCGACGCAGCGCTCCGCCTGCTCGGCGACAACGCCGCGACCACCGAGCCCATGCTGCGCAACACCGTCAATGCGACAATCGTGCGTGGCGGCGAGAAGATCAACGTCGTTCCGAGCAAGATCGTGGTCGAGCTCGACGGCCGTGCCCTGCCCGGCTTCACGCCCGACCAGCTGATCGCCGAGGTGCAGACCATCGCCGGGGACGACATCGAACTCGAACTTGTCCGGCACGACCCCGGCCCGGCCGCGCCTGACCTCGGCCTCTTCAACACTTTGGCAGGCGTGATCCGTGAGCTCGATCCCGGTGGAATCCCGGTGCCGCTGCTTCAGATCGGAGTGACCGACGCACGCTTCTTCGGCCGCGTCGGGATCCAGAATTACGGGTTCCTGCCGCTCCGGCTGCCCGAGGACTTCATCTTCACGCGGTCTATCCATGCCGCCGACGAGCGCGTGCCCGTGGCTGCGGTCGAGTTTGGTGCCGAGGCGGTCTTCCGCGCGATCCAGAGGTTCCGATGAGGCTGCTCGTCCTCGGCGGCACGAAGTTCCTCGGCCGTACGCTCTCCGAGGACGCACTCGCCCGCGGGCACGAGCTGACGCTCTTCAACCGCCGCCGCACCGGCCCGGAGCTCTTCCCCGAGGCAAAGCACCTCCGCGGCGACCGGAAGAGCGACCTGTCCGCACTCGAGAGCCGCACGTGGGACGCAGTGGTCGACACCTCCGGCTACGTGCCGGCCGAGGTGCGCGCGTCGGCAGAGCTGCTGCGCGAGTCCGGTCGCTACGTCTTCGTCTCGAGCGTCTCCGTCTACGCCGACTTCTCGACCGGGCCGCGGGAGGAGAGCGCGACGGCCGAGCTCGGCGACATGCCGGTCGACGAGCTCCTGCCCGACTACTCGAACTACGGCCCGCTGAAGGCGCTCTCCGAGGTGGAGGTCGAGCGGGTGTTCGCCGAACGGGCGCTGATCGTGCGGCCCGGGCTGATCGTCGGCCCCTACGACCCGACCGGACGATTCACCTACTGGGCGCACCGGCTCGAACGCGGCGGCGAGATCCTCGCGCCCGGACCGCCCGAGCGGACCGTGCAGTTCGTGGACGTGCGCGACCTGGCTGCGTGGATCCTCGATGCGATCGAGGCCGGCCGCTCAGGCACGTTCAACGTCACGAACGAGGGCGTCCCCTGGGGCGAGCTGCTCGGCGTCACGGAGGTCACGTGGGTCCCGGACGAGTTCCTGCAGGAGCACGATGTCGGTCCGTGGATGGAGCTGCCGCTCTGGCTCCCGGATCCGGCGTGGGCGGGCATGCACGCGACCGACGTGAGCCGCGCGGTCGCAGCCGGCCTGCGCTTCCGGCCGCTGGCGGAAACGCTGGCGGGTGCGGCCACCGCCCCGCTCGAGGACGGCGTCGGCCTCACGCTCGACCGTGAGGCGGAGCTGCTGGAGGCATGGCACAGCCGCTGACCGTCGCCTACCCCGGACGCGAGGGCGCGCACAGCGCAGCCGCGTGCGGGCTGCTGTTCCCCGAGACGGAGGCGCAGGCGGTGCCGTCGTTCTCAGACGTGGTCGCGGCGGTCGGCTCCGGGCGCGTGGAGGCGGGCGTGCTCCCGATCGAAAGCTCGATCGCGGGGCCGGTCGCCGAGACCCACGACCTGCTCGTCGGGTCCGCCACGTCGATCAATGCCCAGGTGATCCTCCCCATTCGCCATTTCCTCGTCGGCGTCGCCGACGTGCCGCTCGAGGAGATCAGGATCGTCCGCTCACACCCGGTCGCGCTCGACCAGTGCCGGCGTCTCCTCGCCTCGCTGCCCAAGGCGGAGGCGATCGCAGCGGGCACGACAGCCGACGCGGCCGCCCAGGTCGCGCGTGACGCCGAGCCGACCGAGGCCGCAATCGCGAGCGAGCTCGCGGCCGCGCTGCACGGCCTCGTCGTCCTCGCCGCCGACGTCGGCGACCACCCGGAGGCGTACACGCGCTTCGTTGCGATCTCGAACCGGACGCAGCTCGGCGAAGGCGGTGAATGGCGCATCGCCTTCTCGTTCCAGACCGACCACCGCCCCGGGGCGCTCCACCGGGCGATCGAGCCGTTCGCACGCCACGCGCTCGACCTTGTCCAACTGACCTCGCGGCCGATCCCGCAGACACCGTGGCGGTACCGCTTCGACGCGGTGCTCGCCGGCCATCCACTCGATCCCGTCGTGTGCGAGACGCTGGCCGAAGCGCGGCGCCAGGCGCAGCGTTTCACTGTCTTCGGCTCCTACTCCGCGTGAGGGAGCTCTCGCAGAAGCTCGGTGCGAAGCCCGGCGCTCACGTCCTCGTCTACTTCACGAGCAGTCGCGAGGAGCTGGAGCGGCGTTTCGAGCACCTCAAGGCGACGCTGGATCCTGCGGACGGGCTCTGGATCGCGTGGCCGAAGAAGGCGTCGAAGCTCGAGACCGACCTCGACTTCGACGCGGTTCAGCGGACGGGGCTCGAGCACGGGCTCGTGGACAACAAGAGCTGCTCGATCGACGAGAGCTGGCAGGCGCTGCGGTTCGTCTACCGCCTCGCCCACCGCCCTCAGCTGTAGGCATCCCGCGCCGCCTTCCAGCGCGGCTCATCCCAGCGGATGGTGTCCGGGTCGACGCCGCGTGCCGCCGCGAGGTCGAGCGTGAGCAGCTGGAAGGGAACGATGTCGACGACGGGGTGGCTCGTCGGGAGCAGCGTCACGTCGCAGCCGATCGCTTCGAGCGCTGTGACGGCCTGGGCTGCCCGGGGCGCCGCGCGACCCTCGCCCTCGAGCACGAAGCAGCGCACGGTCTCGTCGATCGCCGCCAGGTGGCCGTGCAGGAGCTCCTCGAGCAGGTGCGCCTCGGCGGCGAGATGGACACCCTCGCGCAGCTTCAAGGCCGCCTCCTGCGCGGTCGGCCAGTCGCGGCCGGCGCCCGTGACCAGGAACCGCTCGTGCTCGCTGACCGGCAGCCGGTCGCCGGCGAGGCGCTCGGCGACAGCATCGGAGAGCCAGCCGACGTCCTGGCCGCGCATTGAAGCGAGCGTCGCCACGGCGCAGGTGTACGACGCCGTGTGGCAGGAGCTCTCCTCGACCTCGGGCGTGCAGACGATCACCTCGTCTGCAAGGTTCGCGAGCTCGCTCTCGGACGTGCCCGTGACAAGCACCTTCGGCCCGGGGAATGCGCGCGCGGCCTCGACCGTCATGGGCGTGCCGCCCTCGTGGCTGACGAGCACGAGCATGTCCGCGGCGGGCGGCGACAGGAGGCACTCGAGCGCGTCGATCCCGTCGCCGGTCGTCTGGGCGGCGTGGAAGGAGGTGCCGCACCCGACGGCGAGCACTCGCCCGGTCGGGAGGAGCGGCTCCGTCGGCACCTGGGCCAGCCAGGCGGGCTGCGCCGCGACACCACGTGCCATCTTCTCGCCAGCCACGGGTGCCTCTATACCATGGCCGGGGATGGGGGTCTTCGAGCGAGAGACGCTGTCGAACGGCCTACGCGTCCTCACCGCGCCAATGCCGCAAGCGCAGTCCGTCTCCTGCTTCGTCATGCTCGCCGCCGGCTCCCGCTACGAGACGCCCGAGACGAATGGGATCGCGCACTTCGCCGAGCACATGTTCTTCAAGGGCACCGAACGCCGCCCCACCGCCCGCGACATCGCTGGCGAGATCGACTCGATCGGCGGCGAGTTCAACGCCTTCACCGGCAAGGAATACACGGGCTACTACGTGCGCTGCGCGGCCGAGACGCGTGATACGGCCCTCGACGTCCTCGTCGACATGCTTCGCCACTCCCGCTTCGACGCGGACGAAATCGAACGCGAGAAGGGCGTGATCGTCGAGGAGATGAACATGTACTTCGACACGCCGCGCGACTTCATCGGCGGCGTGTACGAGTCGCTCCTCTACGGCGACCAGCCGCTCGGCTGGGACATCATCGGCCGCAAGGAGACTGTCCGCGGTGCGACGCAGCAAACCTTCCTCGACTACACGAGCACGTGGTACCGCCCGCAGCGGATGGTCGTGGGCGTCGGCGGACGGCTCGGCGACGGGCTGCACGACAGGCTCGAGGAATTGCTCGGCAACCTGGAGCCGGCCGAGACGCCGACACCGGCGCCCTGGCAACCGGTTTCGAACGGCCGCGTGAGAGTGCACACGAAGCAGTCGGACCAGGCGCACCTCGTGCTCGGCGTCCGCAGCCGGCCGCTCGTCGACCCCGACCGCTACGTGCTGCAGCTGCTCGCGACCGTACTCGGCGGCGGCATGTCGTCGCGGCTCTTCACCGAGGTGCGAGAGCGGCGCGGGCTCGCCTACTACGTCTTCGGCACGAACCACGCCTACACCGACGCCGGCTCGCTCTATGCGCAGTCGGGCGTCGACATCAACCGGATCGACGACGCGGTCTCGACGATCGTAGAGCAGTTCCAACTGCTCGCGTCCGAGCCGGTGCCTGCGGACGAGCTCGAGAAGGCGCGCAACTTCGCCAAGGGGCGTTTCGTGCTCCAGCTCGAGAGCCCCCACGGGACGATCATGTTCGGGCTGCGGCGCGAGGTGCTCGAGGATCGGGTGGAGGAGCCGCAGGCCGTCCTCGACGCGCTCGACGCCGTCACCGCCGAGGACCTGCAGCGGGTCGCACAGAAGATCGTGGACGACGGGCCGTACCTCGCGGTGATCGGGCCGTTCGACGATCCCGAGCGGTTCGAGCAGCTGCTCGGCTAGCCGCGGGCGAGCGCCTTTCGCGCGTCCGCGACCGCCTCGCGCGCGTGCTGGATCGCAGCCGCGTTGTCAGGCTCGCGCTCGCGGACGACGAGCGCCTGCTCGAACAGCTCCAGCGCCCGCTCGTACTCCTCCGCGTCGAAGTGCTCCCAGCCGAGGTTGTTCAGGAGCGGGCCCTCCCAGTACGCCGCCGCCTCGGAGCTCCGCGCGAGCTCGAGCCCGCGGTTCGTCCAGGCCGCGAATGCCTCCCGGTCGGGAGCCGCCAGCGCCGCCATGTGCGCGGCGTCGCCAGCGAGCCAGTCCTCGCCCGCGGTCACTGCGGTCGCGAACGCGCGCTCGAAGAACGGCAGCGCGGCGTCCTCGTCGCCCGCGGAGCGCCGTAGCCGGCCGCGCTCGAGATCGACACGGATCCGCACCCGCGGCGACTGCTCGGTCACCTCGTCGAGCAGCCGCTCGCCGGACGCATAGTCCTCGCGGAGGCCCTGGACGCGCGCGAGCTGCGTCATCACCTCCGCGCGGAGGTCGCGAAAGCGCGCCTCGGTCGCGTCGAGATCGTCGAAGTCCCAGTAGGGGCGTAGGGGATCACTCATCGGCCGGTCGTCGAGAAGTGCTGGTAGTCGCCGAACGACGCTCCCCACCTCCAGCCGGCGGCGGCGAAGGCCCGCACGAGCGCACCGCCGGCGACCGCCATGCCCGGGCGGTAGCGGGAGCGGTCGAGATAGGCGCGCCCGGCGGCCGGCGAGACGGTCGAGCCGCGCACGTACGGGTTCTCGAGCGGGTTGACGTCGATCGCCTCACCGTACGCATGCATCGACCAGCGGGAGGTGCCGCCGACGAAGCGGCAGTTGAAACCGGAGGTGTTGTCGGCCGCCATCGAGGCGTCGTCGCTGCCGCGGTAGGCGGACATGGGCTGCAGCCGCCGGATCGGGAAGCGCGCCTCCCACAGCGCCCGGAAAACGCGCACCACCGCCGGCGCCGTCCGCCTCGAGACGACGATCCGCCCCGTGCGGGGCTTGCCGTCGAACCCCCAGTGGGAGACGGCGACCGTCCGCAACGCCGCCGGCCCGACCGGACAGCCGTTGCGATAGGAGAAACGGAGGTCGTCCCAGCGCACCGGCGTGATCTCGGCCCCGAACATGGCGGCAGGCGCGGCCTGCGCAGTCCCGAGTGTGAGCGCCGCGGCGGCCACGGTGGCGAGCACGATCGGCATCGAGGCAATCTACTCTGGAAGCGTGCTCGCCCTGGCCGTCCTCGCGTCGACGCTCGCCGCAAGCTGCCCTGCAAGCCTCGCGAACGGACTCGACACACCGGCGAGCGCCCGACAGCTGATCACCGTCGAGGCGAAGGTCGCGCGCACCACCTATGCCGAGCTTCGGACCTGGCGCAAGCGAGGCCCCTGCTGGGTCGCCGTCGCCGGCCCGTACACGGTGCGCCTGGGCAGGAGCGGCCTCTCTTCGAACCGGCGCGAGGGCGACGGCACGACTCCGACCGGCACCTACCGGATCGGCCGCACGATGTACGGCAACGAGCCCGATCCGGGCGTCCGCTTCGCCTACCGGCGCCTGCGCTGCGGCGACTGGTGGGACGAGGATCCACGGTCGCCCACGTACAACTCGTTCCAGCACGTGCCTTGCGGGACCGCCCCACCGTTCGCCGGCGGCAGCGAGGGGATGTGGCAGCAGCCGCTGCCGTACCCCTTCCTGGCCGTGATCGAGTACAACATGCGCCCGGTCGTCCCCGGCAGGGGCTCGGGGATCTTCCTGCACGCCCAGACGAGAGGCCCGACGATCGGCTGCATCAGCCTGCGCAAGCCGGAGCTTCGCGCAGTCCTGCGGTGGCTTCATCCCGCCGGCGCGCCCGTGATCGCGATCGGTACTCGAAAGCAGCTGCGCGGCTAGACGAACTGCGCTCCGGCGAGCTACCGTCAGGCATGGCCGACCGGGAGTTCGCCCAGCTCCAGTCGCGGCTGCGCGCATTGTGGCCGGCGGTGACGCTGCGCTCGATCGGCGACGTCGAGCGAACGGTCGTCGTCGTCCACTCGATCAGCATGGACGTCCCAGACCAGCTGATCCCGGTCTTCCCGGCATACGAGGAGCGCTTCCTCTGTCTGGTCCTCAGCCTGCTGCGCTCGCGCAAGTCGCGCGTCGTCTACGTCACCTCGCAGCCGATCCTGCCGCGGCTGATCGACTACTACTTCGGGCTCGTGCCGGAGCTGGACACGCCGGATGCGCGCAGCCGCTTCTCCGTCGTCTCCCTCGTGGACGGCCGCAACGAACCGCTGACGAAGAAGGTGCTCGCGCGGCCGGGCGCGATCGAGCGGATCCGCCGGCTCGTGGCGCAGCCGGAGCTTGCCTTCCTCCTCCCCTTCGCCACCTCGCGCGACGAGGTGGAGCTCGCGGTCCGGCTCGGCATCCCGCTCTATGGGGCGGACCCCAAGCTGGCGTGGTTGGGGACCAAGATCGGTGGCAGGCGCGTCTTCGCCGAGGAGGGCGTGCGCCACGCGCGCGGCTTCGAGGTCGGCGGCGAGCGCGACGTCCTCCAGGCGCTGCGCCAGCTGGACGGCGGCAGGGCGATCGTGAAGCTCGACCGCGGCGTGAGCGGCCTGGGCAACGCGCTCGTGGACGTCCGCCGAGCGTGCGACGACGGCGCCCTCGCGGCCGCCATGGAGCTCGAGGACACGGAGGCGTCGGTGGAGAACTACCTCGCCGCGCTCGCCGACCAGGGCGGCATCGTCGAAGGGCTGATCGAGGGCGACGATCTCCGCAGCCCGAGTGCGCAGCTCCGCATCAGCCCGTCGGGCCAGGTCGACATCCTCTCGACGCACGACCAGGTGCTCGGCGGCCCGAACGGGCAGACCTACTTCGGCTGCCGCTTCCCCGCCGACCCCGAGTACGCGCCGCAGATCGCCGCCGAGGCGCTGACGGTCGGCCGGCGACTCGCCCGCGAAGGCGTGATCGGCCGCTGCGCCGTCGATTTCGTCGCCGTGCGCACGGAGGCCGGCTGGGAGAACTCGGCGATCGAGATCAACCTGCGCTGCGGCGGCACCACGCATCCGTTCATGGCCATCTCGACACTCACCGACGGGGTGTACGACCCCCTCGCGGCCGAGTTCCGCACGCGGCTCGGCGACGTCAAACACTACGTCGCTACCGACCACCTCGACTCGCCGGCGTACCAGGCGTTGACCCCGGACGACCTCCTCGACGTGGTGTCGGAGCGGGCGCTCGGCTGGGACGCGGAGCGCGAGACCGGGGTCGCGCTGCACATGGTCTCGGCGCTCGCCGTCGCCGGCCGGATCGGGCTGACCGCGGTCGGCGACACCCCCACAGACGCCAGCGCGCTCTACCGCGAGCTGAAGCAGACGCTCGACGGGCTCGCGGCCAAAGCGGCCGGCGTCAGGCCAGACCTGCCGCAGCCAGCACGCGGCGTCCCAGCCGCCTCGCCTCGACGGCAGTGACGCCCGGCCGGTAGAGCTCGACGACGACGATCGTGGCCCGGCCGCCGCGGTAGACAATCGCCGCGGTCGTGCGCGTGTCGGAGAGCCAGCCGTTCTTCTCCGCCACCGTCGCTCCGCGCAGCGACGGCCTGAGCAGGCCGGCGTTGTCCCCCACTGGCTGAGCCGAGGCGAGGACGCGCAGCGCCGCGGCCGCCTGGCGCCGGCTCAGCCCGAGCAGCCGTAGCGCCTGCGCGCCCCCGTGCGCGCCGGCGTGGAGGCGATGGAGCGCGCGGCCGAGATCGCGCGCCGTCGTGACACGGATGTGCGGACCCGGCGGCCGGTACGCGGTCGTCGCGCGGTACGGGCCCGGGTACGTGCTCGAGGTCATCCCCAGCTGGAGCAGCCCCTCGGAAACGGCGCGGTAGCCGCGCTCGGCCGAGATGCGATTGGCGGCGAGGTTCGACGACCAGAAGCCGATCTGGCGCGCGTCGTACCACCAGCGGCTCCGCTCCGGCTGCGGCGACGCGGCGACGGCCGCGACCAGCGCGCCGAGCTTGACCGTCGATGCCGCGGCGAACCGCGTCTCGGCCTGGTGGCCGGCGTAGCGGCCAGAGCCAAGCTCGTGGACCCAGATCCCGACGGCGCCGTTCGCCGTCGATGCGGCGGCGGTCAACCGGCGCGCGAGCGCGGCATCCGGCCGCCTCGGGCCATAGCCGGGGCCGACGCCGGGGAGCGGCGCGAGCGGGCCGAGGCTCGAGAAGCCGGGGTCGCGGTCGAGCGCCTCGGCGCGCGCGACCGCACGACGGCCCTGCGCGAGCAGCTCGCCCCGGAGAGCGCGGCGCTGCTCGCTGACGGAACCGGCCGCGAGCACCGCCTCGACGAGGTCTCGCCCCGCGTCGTAGCGCGCCTGCGCCCCATCCGGCGTGGTCGCGTAGGAGGCGCGCGCCGCCGGCCCATAGCGGACGTTCGCTTCGTGCAGCGCCGCGTCCGACGCGAGCGCGGCCGGCGCGAAGGCGAGGGCGAGGGCGATCGCGATCGGGCGCATCCCGACGTTGTAGCGCGCCAGCTAGGACAGCATGAGGACGACGTTTCCGGTCTTCCGGCCGGTCTCGACGTAGCGCGCCGCCTCGACGACGTCCTCGAGCGAATACGTGCGGTCGATCACCGGCCGGTAACTCCCGCTCTCGATCAACTCGCGCAGCCGCAGCAGATCATCCTGCCGGTAGCGGGCAATCCCGAGCTTGGCCCTGCGGCTACCGAGCCAGCGGGTGGGCAGGATCAGGAGCGGTAGATGCCACATGAAGCCGAGGTCGGCGGAGACGTAGGCGCCACCCGGCTTCAGCGCCCGCCGCGCCTTGCGGAACGAGCTCTTGCCGACGGCGTCGAAGACACCGTCGTAGGTGTCACGCCGCGTCCATTCCTCCTGCAGGTAGTCGACGACCTCGTCTGCTCCGAGCGAGCGCACAAGCTCGACGCGCTGGGTGTCGCAGACCGCCGTCACGTGCGCGCCGAGGTGCTTGGCCACCTGCACCGCAGCGGTGCCGATCGAGCCGGAGGCGCCGTAGACGACGATGCGCCGGCCGCCGATCGGACCAAGCGCCGGCAGCATCGAGAGGGCCGACAGGCCGCCGTCGGGGACGCCGGCGGCCTCCTCGAAACTGAGCCGGGACGGCTTCTTGGCCACCACGCCCGCTTCGGCGACGCAGACGAACTCTGCGTTCGCGCCGCCCTTGATCCCGAAGACCTCGTCGCCTTCGGCGAACTGCGTCACTGCAGGCCCGACCTGCTCGACGACTCCGGCGAACTCCATGCCGGAGATCGTGCGCTTCGGCCGCCGGAGCCCGGTGAAGGCGCGCGAGAAGAAGTACTCCGTGTTGCGGAAGCCGCAGTCGCTCCGGCTGACGCTGGAGGCGACGACACGGACAAGGATCTCACCGTCCTTCGGGACCGGCCGCTCGACCTCCGCAATCCGCAGCACCTCCGGCGGCCCGTACTCCTCGTGGACAACGGCTCTCATCGCGTCCCTCCGTCGAGCGTGAGCACGACGTTGCCGACCTTCTGCCCCGTCTCGACGTAGCGCGTCGCCTCGACGACCTCCTCGAGCCGGTAGCGGCGGTCGATCACCGGCCGGTACTCGCCGGCCTCGACGAGCTGCTTGAGGAACACGATGTCCTCCTTCTTCCAGTCCGGGAGCGGCAGCGAGACGCGCTTGTCGCCGACGCGGGACGTCCAGAGCGAGAGCGGGAAGTTCCGGAAGCCGTCCGTGGCGACGTAGATGCCACCCGGCTTCAGCGAGCTCTTGCAGGACTGGAACGTGAGCTTGCCGACCGCGTCGAAGACCACGTCGTACGTCTCGCCGTCGCTCGTGAAGTCGCCCTGCGTGTAGTCGATCACCCGGTCGGCCCCGAGCGAGCGCGCAAGCTCGAGATTGGCCGTGTTGCAGACCGCCGTAACCTCGGCGCCGTCGTGGCGGGCCAGCTGGACAGCTGCGGTTCCGATCGAGCCGGAGGCGCCGTAGACGAGGATCGCCTGGCCGGTCTTCACGCCCGCGCGACGCAGGCAGGTGAGCGCGGACAGCGCTCCGTCCGGAATTGCCGCCGCCTCCTCGAAGGTCAGCCCGGTGGGCCTGTGGGCGACGATGCCGCTCTCGCGCCTGCAGAGGTACTCCCCGTGGCCGCCGAGGTTCGGCCCGCTGGTGCCGAAGACCTCGTCGCCGACGGCAAACTCGGTGACACCCGCGCCGACCGCCTCGACCCGACCGGCCATCTCCCCGCCGAGGATCCGCCGCCTCGGCCGCAGCAGCCCGGCCATGAACCGCCAGACGAACGGCCTCGCGGCCCGCCGGTGGCAGTCGGTCCGGTTGACGGTGGTGGCCCGAACCCTGATCAGGAGCTCGTCGTCTGCGGGCACCGGCCGCTCGACCTCGTCCACGCGGAGCACCTCCGGCGGCCCGTAGCTGTCGTGGACGACCGCTCTCATGCCTTGACCTCCCAGGAGCGAGGGAAACGGTGGATGGGGCCGCCGTTCTCCCAGGCCCGGCCGGCCCGGTAGAGCTCCGCCGGCCTGCCGCCCGCGGGGCCCGGCTGCGCGCGACGGCCCGTCGCGATCACCCAGCCGTCCTCGCTGACGACGCTGCGCCGGAAGTTGGCGGCGTCGAGCTGCACCCCCCAGATCGCCTCGTACACGGCACGCAGCTCTGCGAGCGTGAAGGTAGAGCCGACGAAGGCGGTGGCGACGCCGGAGACCTCGAGCTCCACGCGCACGCGCTCGATCGCGTCGCGGGCGATCTGCGGGTGGTCGAACGCCAGCTCGAGCCGCCCGTCGAGCACGTCCGCCAGCGGCACGAGCCTCGCCTCGGCCGCGTCCGTGCCCGCAACGACGGCGCCGACGTCGCGAAGGACGGCGACGTAGGCGATGGTGACGATGTTCATGCGGGGGTCGCGTCCGGGGTCGCCGTAGGCCCCGAACTGCGTCAGCAGACTGGCGGCGTCCACACCCGTCTCCTCGATCAGCTCGCGCTTCGCCGCCTCGTCCAGCGTCTCGTTCGGGCGCTTGAAGCCGCCGGGGATCGCCCACATCCCGCGGTAGGGCTCCTCGCCGCGCTGGACGAGGAGGACGTGCAGGCGCCCCGCGGACATGGTCAGGATGACGATGTCGACGGTGACCGCAAAGGCCGGGTACTGCGACGGGTCGTACACAGTTTTGGTCGCCATGACTGTTACTCTACGCTCAAGTTCTGGTCGTGTCAACCAAAACTTCCGAGGAGACGACGCGGCACGAGCAGCGCGTCATACTCATGCCATGCTCGAGGAGTCGCCGCTCGAGGAGACGGAGTATGGGCTCGTGCCGACCGGCAAGGGCTGGTTCGTGCTCAACGCGCGGGATGCGCCCTGGTACGAGCGCGATGGCCGCGGCTTCGTCTGTGAGTTCGAGGGCCTCGAGGAGCATGCGCCGGACTTCGACCAGCTCGGGATCAACATCACGGTGCTCCGGCCGGGCGAAGCGATGGCGATGTACCACTGGGAGGCCGACCAGGAGGATTTCCTCGTGGTCGCCGGCGAGGCGCTGCTGATCGTGGAGGGTGTGGAGCGGCCGCTGCGGCGATGGGATCTCGTCCACTGCCCGCCCAAGGCGGAGCACACGATCGTGGGCGCGGGCGAGGGGCCGTGCGTGATCGTCGCCGTGGGCGCTCGCGACCGATCAACAGGCCCGACTTGGGGCGGCTACACGGTCGACGACGCCGCCCGACGCCACGACGCTGGAGTCGCGCAGGAGACGACGGAGCCGAAGGAGGCGTATTCGCATCTCGGGCCGTCGCAGACGATCCGCTACCGCGACGGCATCCTCCCGCACTGAGGTGCTCTACTCGCCGGAAGCGCACGAGCCGCTCGCCGGTGAGCCCTGGAGCGAGGCTCGCGCGCGGGCGGCAATCGCCGCGATCGTCGCCGACGCGGAGGACGCCTTCGACGACGGCTGGGCGACGCACCCACAGGACGTCTACGAGCCGCGCGAGGCGACGATCCGCTTCCGGAACGTCTATCTCGGCGGAGCAGGCGTGGTCGAGGCGCTGCAGCGGCTCCAGCGCCGCGGCTTCGCCGAGCTGCGCCGTCATTACGTCGCCTACCTCGAACGGTCACTCGACGCCCCGCCGGACTTCCCGGAGGAGGACTCCGAGCGGAGCCTGTGGCTGGGCGAGACCGGGATCCGGCTCGTGCTGCAGCGACTCGCGCCCTCGCCGGAGAACCTGGAGCGGCTGACGCAGTTGATCGCGGCGAACGCGCA
>Ga0126307_10001820_pt1 | contig 14200 bp, 13 predicted proteins | sample Plot28_FD_89955 | JGI IMG/M metagenome (GOLD analysis project Ga0126307, IMG submission 89955) | Serpentine soil microbial communities from UC McLaughlin Reserve, CA, USA - Plot28 | ecosystem: Environmental > Terrestrial > Soil > Grasslands | place: USA: UC McLaughlin Reserve, Lake County...
CCCGGCCGGCGTGCTCGGCGGCGAGCAGGGAGAACCGGACCGCCGCCGCGGCGTCGCCGGCCGCCCGCAGGTGCGCCGCCACCTCGGCGGCGAGCGCCGGCTCGGCCGGGACCCGCCGTTCCAGCACCTCGGCCGCCCGCCGGTGCCGGGCGGCCGCGACCGCCGGGTCGACCGCGGCCCGGACCTCGTCGCGCAGCAGGGCGTGGGCGAACGGGACACCGTCCTCGGTCGGCGCGCCGAGCAGCCCGGCCCGCCGCCCGGCCCGCAGCCCGGCGGCGACCGCCGTGCCGTCCAGCCCGGACGCCTCGGCCACCGCCGGCTCCCCGGCGGACCCGCCGAGCAGGGCGAGCACCTCGACCACCGCCCGCTCGGCCGGGGTGAGCCGGGCCAGCAGCCCGGCCACCACGACGCCGAGGCCGGCGCCGTCCGGACCGGCCGCGGCGAGCAGCAGCGGGAGGCCGCCGGTCCGCCGGTGCACCTCCGCGCCCCGGCCGGCGGCGGCCGGGCCGAGGTATTCGGCGACCTCGGCCACGCTCAGCGGCGCGAGCGCGACGGTGCCCGCGGCGGGAGCCCGACGGATGTCGGCGACCACCGCCGCGACCCCGTCCGGCAGCACGTCCCGATGGGTCGCGATCACCAGCAGGGCCGCCGGGCCGGCCTCGTCGGCGACCCGGCGCAGCAGCTCCAGCGACTCGGCGTCCGCCCAGTGCAGGTCCTCCAGCACCAGCACCACCGGCCGGGCGGCGGCCGCCCGCAGCACCCGGTCGGTCGCCGCGGTCAGGGCCCGGAACCGGGCGGCGGCGACCGCCGCCGGCTCCGCGGGGCCGGCGCCGCGGTCGTCGACCGGCCACAGCGGACCGGCGGGGCCGGGGTCGCCGAGCGCCCGCTCCAGCGCGGCCAGGGCGCGGCTCCACGGCCACAGCGGCGGCGCCCCGCGCTCGTCCGTGCAGACCCCCCGGCCGACCGGGGCCGCGCCCGCCCGGCGGCACAGCGCCTCCTCGACCAGCCGCGTCTTGCCGATCCCGGCCGGACCGGACACCAGCAGCACCCCGCCCCGGCCGTCCTGCGCCGCCGACAGCCGGTCACGCACTCGCGTCAGCTCCGGCTGCCGGCCCACGAACGGGCGGGTGCCGGCCACGACGGCAGTATCACGGATCAGCGGCCGGCTCAGTACCAGTACGGATGGACCGCCGCTCCCGGCGCGCGATGGTCGTCCTCACGCCGATCCCCGGCGCCGAGGAGAGGAACCGCCATGCCCGCCACCGCCCACCCCGTCGCCCGCAGGAGCCGGCCGTGACCAGCACCCAGACCGCCACCCTGACCGACGGCCGCTGGACCGTACGCCCCGAGGAGGCCGTGGCCTCCTTCACCGTGCGCAAGCTCGGCCTGATCCGGGTCCGCGGCGGCTTCACCGTCGCCGACGGCACCGTGACCGTGGCCGATGGCCGGCCGGTGGCCGCGACCGCGGGCCTGGACGCCGCGTCGGTGCACACCGGGAACGCCCGCCGGGACAAGGACCTGGTGGGCCGGCGCTTCTTCCACGCCGCCGAGCACCCGCGGATCGGGCTGCGCTGCGACACGGTCGTGCCGGACGGCGACGGCTGGCGGGCGGACGCCGTGCTGACCGTGGCCGGCGGCGAGGCGCCGCTGGAGCTGCGGGTGGTCCGGCTGCCGGACCCCGCCCCCGGCGTCGTACGCGTCCGGGCGACCGGCGTGCTGGATCGGGCGGCCACCCCGCTGCGGGCGCCGCGCTGGCTGATCGGGCGACAGGTCTCGATCGAGGTCGAGGCGACGCTGCGGCTCACCGGCTGAGCCGGGGCGTCCTCACCGCCCCGGCACGCTGAGGTCCACCCAGACCAGCTTGTGGTCCGAGGTCGGGAACGGGAACACGCCCACCAGCCGGAACAGCGGGTCGGTCGTGACCGGCCAGAACACCCCGGAGCCGGCGATCCGCAGCGACCGGCTCGGCAGGACGTAGTCCACCCGCAGGTTGCCCGGCGGCTCGGCGAAGTCAGCGGTGTCCTGCGCCGCCGGGCCGCGGTGGGTCAGGTTCACCCCGCCCTGCAGCAGCGTCTGCTCCACGGCGCCCGCACTCTGCGGGACCGGGGACGTGCTCACCCGCGGGTTGGCCAGCAGCTGCCAGATCGCGCCGGCGGTGCTGTCCCCGTCGTACGGGTCGGCGTTCTGGTCGCCGGCGATGACGAAGGCGGAGCCGGGCTTCAGGCCCCCGTACCGGCCGGCGTCGTCGTAGAGGTAGCCGCCCCGGCCGGGGGTGATGTAGTCCGCCCACAGCCGGATCTCGTCGTGGTTGCGGCGGCCGTTGCGGTCCTCCGGGCCGTCGAAGGTCGGCGGGGTCGGGTGGCTGACCAGGAAGTGCACGGTCCGGCGGCCGACCTGCAGCGGCAGGTCCCAATGGGACTTGCTGGACAGCCGGACGGCGGCCAGCTCCTGCGGGCTGAACCAGTCGGCCGGCGCCGCGGTCGCCGGGTCGTCCGGCAGCAGCGCACCCGGCATGTCCTTCCACAGGAAGCGCTGGAAGGTACGGATGCCGGCGGTGTCGATCGGGAAGCGGGAGTAGACGGCCATCCCGTACTGGCCCGGGAAGAACCCGAAGCCGTACGCGTCGTCCGGCCCGCCGATCGTGCCGTCGTTGTTGAGGTCGAACCCGGACGGGACGCCGGTGTTGACCGGCGCCGTGTACGCGTACGGGTAGTCGATCGGGGTCGAGCCGTTGCGGGACACCGACAGGTAGTTCCGCTGGAAGAGGCCCAGCGCGACGTGCCCGGCGTCGTAGTCGAACTCGTTGACCAGCAGGACGTCGGGCCGGACCCGCTGGATCGTCTCCGCCACGTTGGCGGCCTGGACGTTCGTGGTCGTCGAGAGGTCGGCCACAAGGGCGCCCTCGGCGGACCGGTTGAGCGAGGCGTTGAACGTGGAGAACCGCACCGGCTCGGGACCCGCACCGGCGGCGGGCGGGGCGGCCAGCGTGGTCAGGGCGGCCAGCGCGGTGCCCAACGTGACGGCCAGCGCGGTGCCCAGCGCGACGGCCGGCGCGGTGGCCAACGTGCCGGCCGGCGAGACGGTCGGGACCGCGTCCGACCGGGCGGCGCGAGGTCGGGTGGTGAGCATGGGTCCTCCTGGCTGCGGAATCGCCCTATCTGACCGCATTACCGCCGGCGGCGGAAGGGGGCGGCGCGAGTTCGTAGACTGGTCGTCCCGACGTCGTCCGCCCGCAAGGAGCTCTCGTGCCCGTCCAGCCCATCCGGCTCTTCGGCGACCCGGTGCTGCGCACGCCCGCCGAGCTGGTCGTCGACTTCGACAAGGAGCTGCGCCAGCTGGTCAAGGACCTGCAGGAGACGATGCTCGACGCGCCCGGTGTCGGGCTTGCGGCCCCGCAGATCGGCGTCGGGCTCCGGGTGTTCACCTACCACGTCGACGACACCCTGGGGCACCTGGTCAACCCGGTGCTCGACCTCTCCGACGAGGAGCAGGAGGACGACGAGGGCTGCCTGTCCTTCCCGGGGCTCGCCTTCCCGACCAAGCGCTCGTGGAGCGTCGTCGCCAAGGGGCAGGACATGCACGGTGAGCCCGTCACCGTCGAGGGCACCGAGCTGCTCGCCCGCTGCGTGCAGCACGAGACCGACCACCTGGACGGGGTGCTCTTCATCGACCGCCTCGACAAGACGCAGCGCAAGCTGGCGCTCAAGGCGATCCGTGAGGCCGAGTGGGCGGGCGAGACCGCCCCGCCGGTCAAGCTGTCGCCGCACGCCTTGCACGGCCGGGCCCTCTAGCGCGGCCGCCTCCTCCATGCGCCTGGTCCTCGCCGGCACCCCCGAGGTCGCCGTCCCCTCGCTGGACGCCCTGCTCAACTCAAGCCACGACGTCGTCGCGGTGCTGACTCGCCCCGACGCACCGGCCGGCCGGGGCCGGCGGCTGGGCGCCTCGCCGGTGGCCAGGCGCGCCGAGGAGGCCGGCGTCGAGGTCCTCCGGGCCGCGCGGCTCTCCGACCCCGGCGTCATGGACCGGCTGCGCGAGCTCGCCCCCGACTGCTGCCCGGTGGTCGCCTACGGCGCCCTGGTGCCTGCCGACGCGCTGTCACTGCCGCCGCACGGCTGGGTCAACCTGCACTTCTCGCTGCTGCCGGCCTGGCGCGGTGCGGCGCCGGTGCAGCACGCGCTGCTGCATGGCGACCAGGTCACCGGCGCCAGCGTCTTCCAGCTCGAGGCGGGTCTCGACACCGGCCCCGTCTACGGCGTCATGACCGAGCAGGTGCGCCCCCGGGACACCAGCGGCGAGCTGCTCGAGCGGCTGGCCGTCGCCGGCGCGGCCTTCCTCGTCGCCACCCTCGACGCGATCGAGCGCGGCGAGGTCGTCGCGGTGCCGCAGCCGAGCGACGGCGTGTCGTACGCCCCGAAGCTCTCCACCGACGACGCCCGCGTCGACTGGCAGCGCCCCGCCTTCCACGTCGACCGGCAGGTGCGCGCCTGCACCCCCGCGCCGGGCGCCTGGACCTCGGGGGGCGGCGAGCGGGTCGGCCTCGGGCCGGTCGAGCCGGCCGGCGCCAGCACGCTCGCGCCGGGTGCCGTCGCTGTCGGGCGGCGCGACGTGCTCGTGGGCTGCGGCGACGGGCAGGCGGTCCGGCTCGGCGAGGTGCGTCCGGCCGGCAAGCGTCCGATGGCAGCCGACGCATGGGCCCGCGGCGTGCGCGACCTCGACGGCTCGGAGTTCGGGACGTGACCGGCGGCCCGCCGCGCCGCCGCCGGCCGCCGGGCCGTCGCAGCGGGTCGCCGCCGGCCCGCCGGGACCGGCCGCAGCCGGACGCCGCCCGGCTGGCCGCGTTCCACCTGCTGCGCGCGGTCGACGAGCGCGACGCTTACGCCAACCTGGTGCTGCCCGGGCTCCTGCGCGAGCGCGGGCTCGACGGGCGCGATGCCGGCTTCGCCACCGAGCTGGGCTACGGGACGCTGCGCGGTCGCGGGACGTACGACGCGGCGCTGGTTGCCTGTGTCGACCGCCCCCTCGGGTCGGTCGACCCGCCGGTCCTCGACCTGCTCCGACTGGGTGCTCACCAGTTGCTCGCCATGCGGGTGCCGCCGCACGCGGCGGTCGGCGCGACGGTCGAGTTGGCCCGCGCCGCGGTCGGCGAGGGCGCGGGGTCCTTCGTCAACGCAGTGCTGCGCAAGGTCGCGCGCCGGGACCTGCCGGAGTGGGTCGCCGAGGTGGCCCCGCCCCTTGCGAGCGACCCGGTCGGCCACCTCGCGGTCGCGCACTCGCACCCGACGTGGGTGGTGACCGCCCTGCGCGACGCGCTCGGCGGCGACCTCGACGAGACCGCGGCGGCGCTGCGGTCGGACAACGTGCCGGCCGAGGTCACCCTGGTGGCGCGGCCCGGTCGGGCCACCGTCTCCGAGCTGGTGGCGTCGGGCGCCCGGGCGAGCGACCTGTCGCCGTACGCCGCGCTCCTGCCCGGCGGCGATCCCGGTGACCTCACCGCTGTGCGTGAGGGTCGGGCCGGTGTCCAGGACGAGGGCAGCCAGCTGGTCGCGCTAGCCCTGGCCAGAGCCGAGGTGGAGTCCGCGGAGCCCGAGCGATGGCTGGACGTGTGCGCCGGGCCGGGCGGCAAGGCGGCGCTGCTCGGGGCGCTCGCCCGGAAACGCGGTGCTGCTCTGCTGGCCGGTGAGCTCGCGCCGCACCGCGCCGGGCTGGTGCGGCGGGCCACGGGTGCCGATGCGTCGGTCGTCGTGGTCGACGGGCGGACACCGGCGTGGGCCGACGATACGTTCGACCGGGTGCTGCTGGACGCGCCGTGCACCGGGCTGGGTGCGCTGCGGCGCCGGCCGGAGGTGCGGTGGCGCCGGCAGCCGGCCGACGTCGCACCGCTGGTCGCGCTGCAGACCGACCTGCTGTGGGGGGCGATCGACGCGGCCCGTCCCGGTGGCGTGGTCGCCTACGTCACCTGCTCGCCTGTCCTCGCCGAGACGCGCGGCGTTGTCGGCGACGTGCTGCGCCGGCGCCCCGACGTGGAGCGGGTCGACGCCCGGCCGCTGCTGCCCGGCGTACCGTCGCTCGGCCCCGGCCCGGACGTCCAGCTGTGGCCGCACCGCCACGGCACCGACGCGATGTACATCGCGCTGCTCCGGCGGCTCTGACGCCGACGGTCCTAGACTCCGCGGCCATGGGCGTGCAGATCTCTCCGAGCATCCTCTCGGCCGACTTCACCGATCTCGCGTCGGAGGTCGCCCGCATCGCGCCCGCCGCCGACTGGGTGCACGTCGACGTGATGGACAACCACTTCGTGCCCAACCTGACGCTCGGCCTGCCGGTCATCGAGCGGCTGGCCGCGGTGTCGACGCTGCCGCTCGACGTGCACCTGATGATCGAGGACGCCGACCGGTGGGCGCCCGAGTACGCCTCGGCCGGTGCCCGCTCGGTGACCTTCCACGTCGAGGCCGCGCAGGCGCCGGTGCGCCTGGCCCGGACCCTGCGCTCGGCGGGTGTGCGGGCCGGCATGGCGCTGCGACCGGCGACCGCTGTCGAGCCCTACGCCGAGCTGCTGCCCGAGATCGACATGCTGCTGGTGATGACGGTGGAGCCGGGGTTCGGCGGGCAGAAGTTCCTCGACCTGGCGCTGCCCAAGGTTCGGGCGGCCCGCGAGCTGATCAAGGGTCGGGACCTTGCCCTGTGGCTGCAGGTCGACGGGGGCGTTTCCGCGGAGACCATCGAGCGCTGCGCCGAGGCCGGAGCGGATGTGTTCGTCGCCGGCTCGGCGGTGTACGGCGCCGACGACCCGGCTGCCGTGGTCGAGTCGCTGCGCAGCCAGGCCGAGCGGGTGACCGCCGGCTCCTGGTGGGCCGGCCACTGACCCGCAGCCGAGCGCTTGGTGGCCTGGTCGCCTGCTAGGTAGCTGCGCGGTAGCCGTGCGGTAGCCGGCTGGCGGGGTTGCCCGGCCGCGTCCCGTTGCGGCTGCCAGTCACGAATCGCGGCGCAACGACCTTCGCCATGCGTGGCCCCTGGCTAGGCATGCCGTTGCGCCGCGATTCGTGCGCACCGGGACTCGGTGTGGTCCTCCAGCAGCCGTGACGGGCGCGGCGGTGGGTGCCTTCCGGATCGACGGCATCAGAAACCGCGATTCCGGGCCTGCCCGACCACGGATCCGGAAAGGACGCTCCGGATGCAGCAGTCCCGCCCTTCGTGCTTCGACCAACCGGTGCTGTTGTCGACACAACGACTTCGTCCAGGTGTGAGCCGGCCCCGCCCAGCCAGCTGTGCCGAAGGGTCGGGACCAACTGGCCCCGCGATGCCACTCGAAACCGGTCCTGTCACGGCTGTTGCAGCACCCACGGGCAGCCGGCTCGATTGCTGTGGATGACCTCTGGGCCGATCCGAGTCGTCCCGTTATGCTCCCGGGCCATGCGGGGACCGACGGGGACGGTGCTGCTTCGCTGCGTGCTGGTGGCGGGACTGCTGCTCGTTCCCGGCTGCACCGACGATGCCGAGGAGCCCGGCACCCTGCCCACCCGGTCGCAGAGCCGCACGCCAACGACGACGTCGGCGTCCCCAGACACCCCGGAAGCGCAGATCGAAGCGACGATGCAGGACTACTTCGCTGCATTCAACCGCGCGTTCGCAACAGGGAAGGTGTCCGAACTGCGGAAATTCAGCACTGATGGGTGCCCGTGCCGTGATTCTGCCGATCGGATTGCAAGGACTTTCAACTCAGGTGGTCGATTCGAAGGCGCCGAGTATTCGGTGAAATCGATCAGGGTTCATGACGTCGAGGGCAGAACCGGCCTGGCCGAGGTCGTTGCGCTCGTCCCTCCGTATAAAGTCTTCGACGGGAGCGGAAAGGTGACCGAGAACTCCGCAGGAGGACAGCTGCACACCGATTACTCCCTGGTGAAGCAGTCAAGCGGTGAATGGATCATCGGCAACTCGCTGGATTTCGAATGAAGCACCGCGCTCGCTGGACCGCGCTCATCGCCCTGGTGGTAGCAATAGTAATCCTGGGCCCTCCCCCGATGACCGCAGAGGCGGAGGACGAACCTCAGTGCACGCTGTGTGGTGACGGCGGCGAGCCCACGACTGAGGGTGACCAGTCCACTGGCTCTGTCGTGACGTCGGGCGTGCAGTTCCCGGGGGTTGATGCTGACAGCGCACTGGGCAAGGCGACCGCGGCACATGCTGATTGCCGCGACTGCGAGTGGATCATCAGCCCTGCCTGCATCGCGAACGGTGCCGGGGACAGCTCGGCATGCATGGGCGCGACCGACGCGTGCGCCGATCCCGATGCGATCCGCTACCGGGTGTACTTCCGGCCGAGCGCGACGGCGCCGTGGCAGCTGGTCGACTCGGTCTGCCTCGGGCCGGGGGAGCGGCCGGCGTCGGTCGCCGACGTGGGGGAGCTGGTGCGCGAACGGGTCGTCAACCTGCTGCCGAGCGCCGATCCGTCGTTCCAGCCGGCTGACGGCGGCATCGTCAACCTGCCGACGATCTTCGCCGCCGGCGAGCCGGAGCAGATCGAGACCCAGCCGTTCGACGTGCTCGGGTTCAGCGTCACGGTCACCGCGACGGCGCAGTGGGAGTGGACGTTCGACGAAGGTGTCACGCAGACGTTCGACGTGCCGGGCGGCGTCTATCCCGACGACTCGGTGAGCTACGAGTACGCCAGCACCGGCGAGCGGTCGGTGACCGTGACGACGTCGTGGACGGCGGAGTTCACCGTGGACGGCCAGGGTCCGTTCGCGGTGCCCGGGCCGGCGATCACCAAGACCGCAGGGCCGGTGACGGTGCCGGTGCGCGAGGCCCGGTCGCAGCTCGTCGGCGGATGACCAGCGATCAACAGGTCCGTACGGCGCGCCGGCTGAGCCGTCGGGCAGCTCTCCAGCGGCGAGGTGGCCGCGGCCGCCCAGTGGCCGTCCCACGGGGCGGCCGTCAGCTGGTCAGCGTGCCGCGCACGACGCTGTCGCCGGAGTGCGCCGGGTCGCCGTCGGCCGGCTCGACCGAGACGTCCACCACCGGGAACTCCGCCACGTCCAGGTCCTCGGGGATCGGGAAGGTCGCCCGAGTGCCCTGCGACGGGTCCAGCAGACCGATCGACACCAGCCGCTTGGCGTCCTCGTCGAGCAGCCACACCTCGTAGAACCCGTCGGTGTCGGGCGAGAGGCCCGGCACGTCGAGCTCCAGCACCCGCGTGGAGCCCGAGCCGCGGATCTCGGCGTCACCGCCGGGGCTGTCGTCGGCGAGGACGACCAGCTCGGTCGACGCGACCACCGGCAGCTCGTCGTCGTCACCGGCGGTGGCGAGCAGGGTGGCCCCCACCCCCACCACGAGTCCGACCAGGGCGGCGGCGGTGGCGAGCAACCAGGCCGCGGGCCGGCGCTTGCCTTCGTCCGGCTGAGGCGCCGACAGGGACACCACATCGGCGCCCGTGGAGTCCGCCGGCCTGATGGCACCCTCCGGATCGGCCGCGCCGGCGGCGACCCCTCTGGACGGACGGTCCGGCTCGTCCGCAGCAGCGGATCGGTCGAGCCCGAGCTCGGCCACGATCCCGTCCCACACCGAGGACGGCGGCGCGCTCGGATAGTCCGCCGGCTCCACGGCACGGGCCGTCGTCACGACGGCGCGCAGCTGGTCCAGCTCGCTCTGGCAGTGCGAACAGCTGGCCAGGTGCGACTCGGGCACGTCGGTCAGCTCCTCACCCAGCGCCCGCAGGGCGAGGTCGTCCGCAGACACGTGCTCACTGTGCTCCGGCACCGTCCACCTCCAACCTGCGTCGGAGGCGGCCCAGCGACCGCCGGATGTGGCTCTTCACGGTGCCCAGGGGCATGCTCAGCAGGCTCGCGATCTGGGTGTGGGTCAGGTCGTCGTAGAAGGCGAGCGTCACGATGCGCCGGGCGGGCTCGTCGAGGCGGGACAGCTCGTCGGCGATCAGCACCCGGGCGGTCACGGCGTCGGCCGGTGACGGGGCGGGACGGTCGCTGAGCACCCGGGTGGCCGCCTCGGTGGCCTTGCGCTCGCGCTCGCGGGCCGCCCACCGGTCGGCGACCTTGTTGCGGGTGATGCCGAGCAGCCATCCGGGCAGCGACCCGGCCGCGGGGTTGAAGCCGCCCCGGCCACGCCACGCCGCCACGAAGACCTGCTGCGTCACGTCCTCGGCGTCGTCACGGTCGCCCAGCGTGCGCAGCGCCACGGCGAAGACGAGCGGCGACCAGCGGGTGTAGGCCGCGGCCAGCCCTGCCTCGCTCCCGGACCTGAAGCGGTCCTCCAGGTCGTGGTCGCGCTCCTCCGCGGCCCGGCGGACCCGAGGGCCACCCGCGCCAGGTGCGCTGGTCACGTGCGACCCTCCCTCGGCGATGACGTCCGCGACGAGCATGTCGCTTCCTTCCTCGCCGAGAGCCTACGGTCCGTCCGATGCTTCCCGGGCGGAGACCACCCCGGATGCGCCGCCACCCGGGCCACCACCCGCGGCGACGTGGCAGACTTGACCCTGCAGGAGAACGAGCACGCGTGCTCCGGGGTCGGTGAAATTCCGAGCCGGCGGTGACAGTCCGCGACCCGGGCCCGCTCCACCCTCGTGGTGGACGGGCACGGTTGACCTGGTGGAACTCCGGGACCGACGGTGAGAGTCCGGATGGGAGGCAGCACGCCGGCCGGCTGTGTGCCCTCGGGCGCGTGGCGGGCCGAATCGTCGGCGACCGTGGGTCGCCGGCAGACCCCGGAGCGCCCTGACCAGAGGAGCGCCGGGTGGCCACCGACAGCGAGATCACGGCCATGCGTCGTGCCGTCGTGCTGTCCGCGTCGGTCGGCGAGCGCACCAGTCCCAACCCGAACGTCGGCGCGGTCGTGCTCGCGCCCGACGGTGGCGTCGTCGGCGAGGGCTGCCACCAACGCGCCGGCGGCCCGCACGCCGAGGTCGTCGCCCTGGCCGAGGCTGGGCAGCGCGCCCGTGGCGGCACCGTCGTCGTCACCCTCGAGCCGTGCACACACACCGGGCGCACCGGACCGTGCACGGAGGCGTTGCTCGCCGCCGGCGTCTCGCGCGTCGTCTACGCCGTGGCCGACCCCACCGCGGCAGCGGCCGGTGGCGGCGCCCGGCTGGCCGCCGCCGGGCTCGAGGTCGAGGGCGGGGTCCTCGCGAGCGAGGCCGCGGCGGCCAACGAGCGTTGGCTGACGACGGTACGTCGGCAGCGACCGTTCGTCGTCTGGAAGGTCGCGACGACCCTCGACGGCAAGGTGGCCGCACCCGACGGCACCAGCCGGTGGATCACCTCGGCCGAGTCCCGCCGCGACGTGCACCGGCTGCGGGCCGAGTGCGACGCCGTGGTCGCTGGTGCGGGCACGGTCGCGGTCGACGACCCGCAGCTCACGGTGCGTGACGAGCACGGTCAGCCGGTCGCCGACCAGCCGTTGCGGGTGGTGGTCGACACCCACGGCCGTACGTCGTCAGGTGCCCGGGTCCTCGACGACGCGGCACCGACCTGGGTCGCGACCGCGGCCGAGCTCGGCAAGGGCCCGGACGGGCGGGTCGACCTCACCGCGCTGCTCGACGAGCTCTGGCGCCGGGACCGACGGCTGGTCCTGCTCGAGGGCGGTCCGACCCTGGCCGGCGCCTTCCTCAGGGCCGGACTGGTCGACCGGGTGGTCGCCTATCTGGCGCCGACGCTGCTCGGCGAGGGACTGGCCCCGCTGACCGGCACCGGCGTCACGACGCTCGATGACGGCGTACCGCTCGACATCAGCGACGTGACCCGGGTCGGACCGGACGTCCGGGTGACCGCACGACCGAGGAGGACCTGATGTTCACCGGGATCGTCGAGGAGCTCGGCGAGGTGACCGCACTGACCGACCGCGGCGACAGCATGCGCCTCACCGTCCGCGGCCCGCTGGTGCTCGAGGGCACGCGCCGCGGCGACTCGGTCGCGGTCAACGGCGTGTGCCTCACCGTGGTCGACGTCGAGGGCGAGACGTTCACTGCCGACGTGATGCGGGAGACCCTCGACCGCAGCGCGCTCGGCGCCCTCACCGCCGGGTCGCCGGTCAACCTCGAGCGGCCGATGCGCCTCGACGGCCGCCTCGGCGGCCACCTGGTGCAGGGCCACGTCGACGGCACCGGCCGGATCGAGCAGCGCACCGCCTCGCAGCACTGGGAGGTCGTGCGCATCTCCCTGCCACCCGACCTCGAGCGCTACGTCGTGCACAAGGGGTCGATCACCGTCGACGGCGTCTCGCTCACCGCCGCGTCGGTCGCGCCGGGTGAGCTCACGGTGAGCCTGATCCCGACCACCCTCGCGATGACGACGCTCGGTCGCAAGGACGTGGGCGACCCGGTCAACCTCGAGGTCGACGTCGTCGCGAAGTACGTCGAACGTCTGCTCTCCCGTCCCGACCAGCCAGCGACCCACCCCGCGGAGGAGCCCGCATGAGCCTCTTCACCGACCTCTACGAGGCGCACCTGACCATCGGTGGCCACGACATCACGTGGCGCGAGATCATCGGCAACCTGTTCGGCCTCGCGTCCGCCGTGGGCGGCATGCGGCGCCAGGTGTGGGCGTGGCCGGTCGGCATCATCGGCAACGTCCTGCTCTTCACCGTCTTCCTCTTCACCGCGACCGAGGGCGAGCACGGGGGCAGCCCGCTCTACGGACAGGCCGGGCGCCAGGTCTTCTTCATCATCGTGTCGGTCTACGGCTGGTGGCGCTGGTCGCGCAACCGCGCGGCCGGCGACGGTGCCCCGGCGGTGTCGCCGCGCTGGGCGACGGCCCGCGAGCGGGCCGGCTTCCTCGGGGTCTGGGTCGCCGGCGTCGCGGTCTGCTACGTCGTCTTCCGGGCGGTCGGGGCGGGCTTCCCCGCGGAGTGGTGGTTCTACCTGGCCGACGCGTGGATCTTCGTCGGGTCGATCGTCGCGACCTACGCCATGGCCCGCGGGTGGGTCGACTTCTGGCTGTGCTGGATCGCCGTCGACCTGGTCGGCGTGCCGCTGCTGCTGCACTCCAACTTCTACCCGTCGGCCGTTCTCTACGGCATCTACGGCATCTTCGTCATCTGGGGCTTCGTCACCTGGCTGCGGGTGGCCCGCACCGAGGTCGCGCCGGTCGGGGCGGCCCCGCCGCGGCCGGACGAGGTGCCGGCATGACCGTGCGCCTCGACCCGGTCGAGCAGGCGGTCGCCGACATCGCCGGCGGCAAGGTCGTGGTGGTCGTCGACGACGAGGACCGGGAGAACGAGGGCGACCTGGTCGCCGCCGCGTCGAAGGCGACGCCGGCGATGCTCGCCTTCATGATCCGCTACACGTCCGGCGTGATCTGCGTGCCGATGGAGGGTGCCGAGCTCGACCGGCTCAAGCTGCCGCCGATGACCGCGGTCAACGAGGACCGCAAGAGGACGGCGTACTCGGTGTCGGTCGACGCCCGCGACGGCGTCAGCACCGGCATTTCGGCGGCCGACCGGGCGCACACGGTGCGGGTGCTGGTCGACTCGGCGACCGAGCCCTTCGAGCTGACCCGTCCGGGCCACGTCTTCCCGCTGCGCGCCGTCGAGGGCGGCGTGCTGCGGCGCACCGGCCACACGGAGGCCGCGGTCGACCTGGCCCGGCTGGCCGGGCTCACCCCGGCCGGCGTGCTCGCCGAGGTGGTCAACGACGACGGCACGATGACCCGGCTGCCCGGGCTGCGCGAGTTCGCCGACGAGCACGACCTCACCCTGGTGTCGATCGCCGACCTGGTGACCTACCGTCGGCGGACCGAGAACCTGGTCCGTCGAATCGCCGAGGCGGGCCTGCCCACCCGGCACGGCGGGTTCCGTGCCGTGGGCTACCGCAGCACGGTTGACGCGACCGAGCACCTGGCGCTGGTGCGGGGCGACCTCGGCGACGGACAGGAGGTCCTCGTCCGGCTGCACTCCGAGTGCCTCACCGGGGACGTCCTCGGGTCGTTGCGCTGCGACTGCGGGCCGCAGCTGGACGCGGCGCTGCGCACGGTCGCCGAGGAGGGCCGCGGGGTCGTGGTCTACCTGCGCGGCCACGAGGGACGCGGCATCGGGCTGATGCACAAGCTGGCGGCCTACCACCTGCAGGACGGCGGCCGCGACACCGTCGACGCCAACCTCGACCTGGGGCTGCCGGCGGACGCGCGCGACTTCAGCGTGGGTGCGCAGGTGCTGACCGACCTCGGCGTCTCGTCGGTGCGGCTGCTGACCAACAACC
>Ga0126307_10001821_pt1 | contig 14194 bp, 11 predicted proteins | sample Plot28_FD_89955 | JGI IMG/M metagenome (GOLD analysis project Ga0126307, IMG submission 89955) | Serpentine soil microbial communities from UC McLaughlin Reserve, CA, USA - Plot28 | ecosystem: Environmental > Terrestrial > Soil > Grasslands | place: USA: UC McLaughlin Reserve, Lake County...
CCCCAAGATCGACGACGGGCCCTGGCCGGCGTTCCCGGCCGACCTGACCTCGATCGCGGTCGCGGTCGCCACCCAGGCCAGGGGCACGGTGCTGATCTTCGAGAAGATGTTCGAGAACCGGCTGGTGTTCGTGGACAAGCTGGTCGGCATGGGGGCCCGGATCATCGTCTGCGACCCCCACCGGGTGGTCGTCAACGGCCCCACCCAGCTGTACGGGGAGCGCCTGGAGTCTCCCGACATCCGTGCCGGCATGGCCCTGCTGCTGGCCGCCCTGGCCGCCGACGGCGAGTCGATCATCGGCAACGTCGGCCAGATCGACCGCGGCTACGAGCGCATCGACGAGCGGCTGCGCGGCCTCGGGGCCAACATCGACCGCACCGGCTGAGGCCATGGCGCTCGGGGCCGGCGACTGCGAGCGGCTCCACGACGGGCTGATCGCCCAACCGGTCAACACCGCCTCGGCCCTGGCCTATGTGGCCGTTGGGGCGTGGCTGGTCGGCCGGGGCCACCGCGGGACCGTGGCGTTCGGGCTGGCCGTGGCCGCCGCCGGAGTCGGCAGCGTCGACTACCACGGGACCGGCTCCGCCGCCGCCCGGCTGCTCCACGACGGCGGGCTGTACGCGGTCGTCGGGCTGGTCGCCTGGCACGAGGTCGCCCGCCGGGTCGGTCCCGGGCGCCGCGGGTCCGGGGCCCGACTGGCCCCCGACCGCCGGGGCGCCTACCGGGTCGCCCTGGCCGCCACGGCCGCCGGGGCGGCCTGCTGGTGGGTGGGCCGCACGGCCAGCCCCTGGTGCGATCCCGGCAGCCTCCTCCAGGGCCACGCCGCCTGGCACCTACTGAGCGCGTTCGCCCTGGCCGCCTGGGCCCAGGCCACGCTGGCGGGCGGCCGAGGCTGAACAGCCACGAACGAAGGGGCTCCGCCAGGCGGAGCCCCCTTCGGTGGCCGGCTACGACCTGGCGTCGTAGTAGAGGCCAGCCCCCAGGCAGAACAGATCGACCCCGATCATCGCCCCGTCCCCGTAGTCCTTAGCCTGGGCGAGGTCCTTGGTCAGGCTCTGCAGCGTCGCCCGCTGACCGGCGGGCGTCTTGCTCCACCCCGCGAGCCGTTGCAGCCGGACCCTGATCTCCTGCTCCCGCCACTGCTCCAGGGTGCGCGGGGGCTGGGGCCGGGTGATCAGGTCGAGCCAGCTTCGAGGCGTCGCGATCGGCGGCGGGAACTGGCGCCGGATGTCCGGGGGCGCGTTCTCCAGCACGACCATATCCTTCACCTTGCAGGCCATGTCGACCAGCTCGCCTTGCCGCTGCACCTGCGGGACCCGGCCCTTCAGCCCGCGGATGACGTCGTCGACGAACCTCCAGTCGATCCGGGGAGCGCCAGCGAGCTGCGGCTGGACGCCGTCGCCGACGTGCTGGCCGGTGGCAATCCCACCGGTGCCGGCCCGATCGTCGCCGGCCGCGCCGACGGCGCTGATAGCGATCGCCCCGAACGCCAGGGCGGCGGCCACGACCGCGATCCTGGTGCGCTTGTTCATGAGGGTCCCTCCCTGGTCCGCGGCTCCCGCCGCCTGGCTGGTGGCGGCATGGTCCCTCGGGCAGGGCACCTGGACTGTCGAGCCGCCGACAACCGGCCTGTCAAGTGCTTGTCAGCCGGGGTGTCGACCGCTCGACAGTGGCCGCGGCGGCCGCGGGCGACGCTGGCCGGTGTCCGCTCTCGTCGCCAAGGAGGCCACGATGCGCCGCTTCGTCCACCGGCTCGCCATCCGCCTGTCGATCGCCGCCGTCCTCGCCCTCGCCCTGGTCCTGTTCGCCGCCGTGCCCGCCCAGGCCGCCGAGGACGCCCTGCACAGCGGGACCTGGGACCTGGCCCGCCTCGTCGGCGGCGCCCTGCCCCAGCCCCCGTCGCCGCACCTGCCCATCGTGGTCGGGGCCATCGTCCTGTTGGCCGCCATGTCGTCGTCCTCGGGGTCGCGCAAGCGCGACCGCTGGTAAGCCCGGATCAGGTCGCGGCCGGCGAGCCCTGGCCGCTGGTCACCCGGAACGCCCGCACCGCCTGGCGCTTGCCCTTCAGGGGGAGGTCGCCGAGGGGCTCCACGGCCAGCGGCTCGCCGACGCGGTCGAGGACCGCGCCAGAGACGACCACCTCCCCCGCGCGGGCCTGCCCGCACAGGCGCGAGCCGACGTTGACCGGGTCGCCGACCACCGCGTACTGGCGGCGGATCTCGTTGCCGACGTGGGCGGCGACGACCTCGCCGCGGTGCAGGCCGATGCCGTAGGCCACCGGCGGCAGGCCCCGCTCGGCCAGCCCGTCGTTCAGGCCGGCGGCCGCTCCTTGCATGGCCATGGCGCACGCCACCGCGGTGGCGGCCGCCTCCGGCTGGGCGATCGGGGCGCCGAAGACGGCGAACACCTCGTCGCCGACGTACTGCATCACGGTGCCGCCGTGGTCGAACACGATCCGGGTGGTGGCCCGGTAGTAGGCGTTGAGGACGTCACGGACCTGGCCCGGTTCCAGCGACTCGGCCATGGTGGTGAAGCCGCGCAGGTCACAGAAGAGCACGGCCACGTCCAGGCGCTCCCCGCCGGTGGCCGCCTCCACCCGGCCCTCGTCGAGGAGCTGGGCGACCACCCCGGCGGGCACGTACTCGCCGAACAGCGACTGCACCTGGCGCCGCTGGCGGAACTCGGCCACGCCCCGCAGCAGGACGGCGCCGAGCATGGCCGCGAGCACGGCGCTGAGCGGGCGGACCACGTCCAGGAGCCGCCCAGCGCCGACCTGGGCGCCGGCCAGCCCCAGGTAGCCCCAGGCGGCCAGCACCGCCGGCAGTGGGACCAGCCACAGCGGCAGCACCGCGGCCGCCGCCCCGACCAGGGCGGTGAGGCAGAAGATCCAGGCCAGCGTCTCGGCCACCGGGACCGGCCGGATCCAGGCGCCGGTCAGCATGGTGTTGGCCGCGTTGGCATGGACCAGCACGCCCGGCAGCTCCCCGACCGGGGTCCGGTACCGCTCGGCGAAGGCGGGGTCGGTGAGGCCGACGACCACCGTCCGGCCCCGGACGCGTTCGGTCGGCACCCGCCCCTGGAGGACGTCGAGGGCGCCGACGATGCCGCCCCCGCCCGGGGTGAGCCCGGCCGCCCAGCTCACCCGCAGGCCGCCGGCCCGGTCGGTGGGGACGTGGCGGCGCCCGGCGACCATGATGCCGCCGCCGCCCTCGGCCGCCGACACCGGCCGCAGCCGCTCGGTCTGGATCAGGATGGCCAGCGACAGCCCGGGCTGGAGCTGGTCCTCCTCGGGGGAGTCGACGACCAGTGGGACCGTGCGCACCACCTGGTCGACGGGGTCGGGGTCGACGTTGGTGAACCCGATCCCGCGGGCCGCCCCGTACGGCCCGACCAGGTCCGGCGACCTCGCCCGGACCGGCGGGATCCGGGAGCGCCGCCGCTCCGGCGGGTCGAGGGCCACCGGCGGGATGCCCACCGCCACCTTGTCGGCCTCGGCCATGGCCCGGACCAGGGCCGGTGACTGGTTGAGGTTGGAGTTGGGCAGCCGCTCGAAGTCGTTGTGGAGCACGATGACCCTGGCCCCGGCCTGGTCGAGGGCGGTGACCAGCTCGGCGTGCTGCACGAACCCCCATCCGTTGCCTGGCGGCACCTCGGTGGCCCGCTGGTCGATGGCCACGACCAGGAGGCGGTCGTCGACCCGGCCGCGCGGGAACCAGCGGTCGGTCACCTGCCGCTGCAGCCCCTCCCCCAGCCCGGCGGCGATGGCCGCCCCCGTGGCCAGGGTCAGCAGCCCGGCCAGGACCAGGCCCTGCGCCGCCCACCGGCGCCAGCGCCGGGGCCGGAGGGGCGGCTCAGGCAAAACGCACCGACTCCAGGACCTTGCCGGCCTCGGCGACGAAGTCCTCGAACTGGTCCGGGGGAGCGCTGACGCCGGCCAGCACCGGCTGACCCTTGACCTCGACCAGGATGTAGCGGCTGGGCGCGCCGCCCACCTCGACCAGCTCGATCGGCTCCACACCGCTCCCCCGGGTGATGGCGAACAGGTAGACGCAGTGGTGCGGCTCCCCGTACTGCGGGCAGTTGGTGGGGCCGGGGGGTTCCTTGACGCGCACGTCGAACCGGACGCCGCCCACGCCGCCCAGCCTGGCCGGCCGGGAAGGACCGACCTTCAGGTAGGGGTTGGCGCGGAGCCAGGCCTCCACGTCGCCAGGAGCGGGGCGGATGTGGGCCTCCCGGTTGGCGTTGCGCTCCTTGTCGGTGAGCAGCGGCTCGTCGAACACCCAGCGGGCGGCCGTGAACGTGAGCTGCTGCTCCGGCCCGGTGGCGGGGTCGAACCTGGGGGCCAGGGCGATGCCGTTCTCGGCGTCGCCGAGCAGCCCCCAGTCCTTGCCGACCCGGAACGACAGCGCCGGCCGGAAGTCGACCGTCCGGTAGGTGCCCGGCTCCAGCGGCCCCGGCGACAGCGCCTGCGGCGCCGCCGCCCCGGCGGCGGCGGAGGTCGTGGTCGCCGCCTCCTGCTGGATCGGCCGGGCCGGCGCCGGCGCGTCGTTCCCGCCACACCCGGCCGCCACCAGGGCGATCACCCCGGCGAGGACGACCGCCACCGGTCGGTGCCTCATCACGCCATCCCCTCGGGCCATTGCGGGCAGGTACGCCGGTAGTCGCCGCCGACGAACTGACGCCACTCGTCCTCAGTCAGGTTGCGGCCGGCCAGAGCGCAGGCCTTGGCCTCCCAGGCGGATGGGCGCAGGTCCCAGAAGATGAGACTGCCGTCGGCGCCGCTGGTGACCAGGGTGTTGCCGCCGTCGACGAAAGCGACGCCGATGGCGTCCACGCGGTGGCCGGTGAGCGGTCGTCCGATCTGCCGTCGGGTGGCGACGTTCCAGAGGTGGACGTTGCTGTTGTGGTCGGTGGTGGCCAGCACCGTGCTGTCGGGGCTGAACGCGACCCGGCTGAGGGCGCCGCCGCCCCCGGTGAACGCCCCGGCGACACTGCGGCGGGCAACGTCCCACAGGAGCACATTGCCGTCGGTCGAGGCGCTGGCGACGAAGGCCCCGTCAGGCGAGAAGGCAAAGTCGACCACGATGTCGGCGTGGGTCTGGAGCGGCGCGGGCAGCATCCTGCCGGTCGCCGGGTCCCAGAAGCGGATCCGGCCCAGCCGGTCGCCGGTGATGAGGATCCGGTTATCGGGCGAGAAGGCGGCGGCGACATGGGACTGTTCGCCTGTGGTGTCGACAGGAAGCGTCTTCCCACGCTGGCGGCGTCCGGCGACGTCCCAGAGGACCACCCCGCCGTGGCCATCGTGGGCGGCCACGGTATTGCCGTCCGGGCTGAACTGCGGCCGCGTCTGCCCCTCGGACTTGAAGGCGGCGACCCGCCTGCGGCTGGCCACGTCCCAGAGCTGGACCTGGGACGGCGTCGGCGGGTCCGGCAGGGTCCCGACGGCCAGCAGCCGGCCGTCGGGGCTGAAGGCCAGGTCGGTGACGGTGCTTGCCCCGCTCTTCAGGGGTGGGCCCACCGGCCGGCGGGCGGTGACCTCCCACAGGCGCACGGTGCCGTCCTCCTGGCCGGCCGATGCCAGCAGGCGCCCGTCGCGGGTCCTGGCCAGGTCGTAGATGCGCCCCTGGTGGGCGCCGGTGACGCGCTGGCCCAGGGCCACGCCGTCCAGGTCCCAGACGGCCACCTCGGTGGGGGCGTTGGTCAGCAGCCCGGCGCCGTCGCCGAAGAACTGGACTACGTCGGACTCGGCCCCTGGGTGGGCCAGCAGCGGGCTGCCGATCCGGTGGCCACTGGCCACGTCCCAGAGCATGATGCCCGTGCCGTCCTCGCCGGCGGTGGCCAGGACCGAGCCGTCGGGGCTGTAGGCCAGTGACCGTACGGAGTTCTCGTGGCCGACCAGGGGGTCGCCACGCCGCTTGCGGGTCCGCGCGTCCCAGAGGTAGATCCGGCCGTCCAGGCCGCCGGCGGCGATGGTCGAGCCGTCGGGGCTGATCGTGGCACCGCCCAGTCCGGTGTCCGGGTTCGGCAGCCGCAGCCGCCCGGTCACCCGCCCGCTGGCCACGTCGACCAGGGCCACGTCGGCGGCCCACTCGGTGACCACGACGAGGGTGCGCCCGTCCGGGCTGAAGGTCGCGAACTGGGTCCCCAGGTCGTCGACGCGGATCCGGGCCAGCGCAGCTCCCGATGGCACCGCCCACAGCCGGGCGCTGCGGTCTTCAAAGCCGGTCGAGACCAGGCGCCGGCTGTCGGGACTGAATCTGACCGAGGCGGCGCCGCCCGGCTGGTGGCGCATGACCGCACCGACCGGGGTGCCGCGGGCGGTGTCCCACAGCCGGACCGTGCCGTCGTCGCTGCTGGTGGCCAGGAGGCGGCCGTCGGGACTGAAGGTAACGTCGCCCTTGTCCTGGCCGGTGTCGATCGGCGGGGTCTTCGCGGCACGGGAGCGGAAATCCCAGAGCCGCAGGTAGCCGTCGACGGTGCGGGCGGCCAGGGTCGTCTCGTCTGGGGAGAGGGCGACCGAGGTGAGCTCCCCGTAGCCCTGGTGCAGGGCGGCCAGCTGGGGGCTCTGGCCCAGGGTGTCCAGCAGCCCGGCGCGGGTCTGGATCGAGTCGTCCAGACGGTGGCCCTCCACGGCCAGCAGCAGAGCCAGGTCGGGCTCGCTCTCGCGCCGGGCCGAGGCCTGGGCGGCCAGGCCGGTGGAGCGGGCCAGCACCGCCTGGCGGTCGGCGTTCGACCGGGCGACCAGGGCCAGCCCTCCCGCGATCAGGGCGACCACCAGCAGGCCGGCCAGGACGGCGGTGGTGCGGCGGGCGCGGCGGAGCTGGCGTTCCTGGTGGGCCCGGCTGGCGTCCAGGAACTGGCGCTCGCGCCGGTTGAGGTCGGGGGTGTGCGCCTTGGCCCAGTCGAGGGCGGCGGCCAGGCGGGCGCCGCGGTAGAGCTGCTCGGGGTCGTGGTTGTGGGCCTCCCAGTCGGCGGTGGCCTCGCCGAGGTGGCGGTGGAGGCGACGGCCCTCGCGGTCCTCCTCCAGCCAGGCCCGCAGGCGCGGCCACTCGCGCAGCAGGGCCTCGTGGGCGACCTCGACGGTGCCCTCGTCGGCGATCACCAGCCGGCGGGCGACCAGCACCCCCAGCACCCGCTCGGTGACCGGGTCGTCGCCCAGCTCCTCGCGGCGGGCCCGGCGGCGCAGGTCGTCGGCGCCCTCGCCCGGCTCGGTCAGGCGCAGGAAGGCCGCCCTGGCGGTGGCCTGCTCGGCCGGGTCGAAGCCGTCGTAGACGCCGTCGGCCAGGCGGGCCACCGCCCCGCGGACCCCGCCGGTCTCGGCGTAGGCGCTCAGGGTGAGGCTGCGGCCGCGGCGCCGCTCCCAGGTCTCGAGCAGGGCGGTGGAGACCAGCGGGAGGGCGCCCGGCTCGGCGGCCACGTCCTCCAGGATCGTCTCGGGCAGGCCGGGCTCGACCACGCAGCCGACCCGGCGGGCCGGTTCCAGCACCGCCCGGCGCAGCTCCTGGTCGGTCATGGGGCCGACCAGCAGCTGGCTGTCGGCCAGCTCGGCGGCCAGCTCGGGGTGGGTGGCGCAGCGCCCGTAGAAGTCGGCTCGCAGGGCCATGGCGACCACGCAGCGCCCGTCGCGGGACCCGGCCGCGGTCACCAGCAGGTCGACGAAGGCCCGCCGGACCTGGTCGTCGCGGCAGGCGGTGAACACCTCCTCGAACTGGTCCACGACCAGCAGCAGCCGGGCCGTCGCGGGCCGACCGGCCAGGGCCTCGGCGGCGAGCTGGTCGAGGATCCCGGGCCCGGCCTCCAGGCGTGCGACCAGGGCCGCCGGGTCGGTGCCGGGCAGCAGGGGGGCCAGCCGGTCGGCCAGGGCGGCCAGCGGTTCGGGCCCGGGGGCCAGCACCAGCGGCACCCAGGTGTCGCTGCCGGGCAGAGCCCCGGCGGCCAGGGTCGGCAGCAGGCCCGCCCGGACCAGCGACGACTTGCCGCTGCCGGACGCCCCCAGCACGGCCAGGAACCGGGCCGTGACCAGCCGGGCGACCAGCTGGGCGACCAGCCGCTCACGGCCGAAGAACAGTCCGGCGTCGCCGGCCTCGAAGCGGACCAGGCCCTTGTAGGGGACCGGCGTCGGCACCGGCGGGGTCCCGTCGGGCTCGACCTCGGCCGTCAGCAGCCCGGCGTGGCCCTCGGCGTCGGCTCCCTGGCCGCCGGGCCGGTCGCGGGCCCGCTGCAGCTCCAGCACCCCGGCGACCAGCTCCTCGCGGACCCCGCGCAGGTCGAGCCGGGCCGTCCGGGCCCGCCGGGCCACCCGGCCGACCTTCTGGGCCAGCTGCTTCTCGACCAGGTTGCCGGCCAGCTGGTGGATGAAGAACGGGTTGCCCTCGGTCTCGGCGTCGACGGTGCGGATCAGCTCCTCGGGCGGGGCCTGGCCGGTGAGGGCGGCCAGCAGCTCGGCCACCTCGGCCGCGGGCAGGCCGGTGAGGCTGCGGTGCTGCACCGGGCCGGGTCGGCGCGGGTCGACGCCGGCCTCGGCCAGGACCCGGGAGCGGCCGACGTCCGGCTCGCGGTAGCAGCCCAGCACCAGCAGCGGGGCCGGCGCCGTGCCGCGGGCCAGCTGGCGGATGACCAGCAGGGTGGCCTGGTCCGCCCAGTGCAGGTCGTCCAGGATCAGCAGGGCCGGGGTGGTCCGGGCGACCGCGACCAGCAGCCCCTCGGCCGCCTCGGCGACCAGGAACGGCTCGGTCTCGGGCTCCAGCCGGGCCGGGCCGGCCAGGTGCGGGACCCGCTCGGCCAGCCGGGGCAGGACCCGGGTGAGCACGCCCCCGGCCGGGCCCAGCTGCTGGCGCAGCTCCGCCCGGGGCACCGAGGCCACGTACGGGTCCAGGGCCTCGGCCAGCGGCTGGTAGGGCCCGGTAGGCTGCTCGTCGCAGCGGCCGTACAGCACCAGCCCGCCCCGCTCGTGGACACTCCCGGCCAGGGCCGCGGCCAGCCTGGTCTTGCCGATGCCGGGGTCACCGGCCAGCAGCGCCACCCGCCGCCGGGCCGTCTCCCCGGCGCCGGCGGCCTGCACCCACAGACCCTCCAGCCATTCCAGCTCGGCCGCCCGGCCCACGAACGGGCCGGCCGCGGCCGCGGCCAGGACCTCGGGCAGGGCGAACTCGGTCTCCTCGGGGGCCCAGTCGACGGCGGCCACCGTCACCGGTTCGGCGATCCCCTTGAGGGCCCGCTCCCCCAGCGGGGTGAACCGGTGCGACCGCCTGGGCGCCACCAGCGCCCGGGTGACGTCACTGACCACCACCTGGCCGGTGTCGGCGGCCGCGCACAGCCTGGCCGCGATCACCACCGGCACCCCGAAGAAGCGGCCCTCGTCGTTGACCAGCGGCTCGCCGGTGTGGATGCCGACCCGCACCCCGAGCGCCTCGGCCTCGGGGTGGCGGGCGTTGTGGCGGGCCGCCTGCTGCTGCACCACCACCCCGCAGGCGACCGCGTCCACGGCGCTGGCGAAGGTGATCATCAGCCCGTCGCCGGTGTGGTCGACGACCTCGCCGTGGTGGTCCTCGGCGGCCTGGCGGAGCATGTCGATCAGGGCCTGGCGGACCCCCTTGGCGCCGGCGTCGCCGAGGCGCTCCAGCTGGACGGTCGATCCGGCCTGGTCAGCGAAGAAGAAGGTGACGGTCGCCATCGGGACCTCCGGGTGCTGCGGCGTTGCTGGCCAGCGAGAGCAGGATCGTCTTGACCTGGAACGGGGTCAGGCCGGGGTGCTTGCCGAGGATGCGGGCGACCAGGCCGGCGATGTGGGGGGCGGCGAAGCTGTTGCCGGTGGCCTTGATGGTCGAACCGCCCAGCCAGGGGACCTCGACGTCGATGCCGGGGGCGCCGAACTCGACCGGCGGGGCCGGGTTGTAGTCGAAGCGGTAGGGTCGGTGGCCTCGTTGGCGGCGACCGAGAACACCGCCGCGTACTGGGACGGGTAGGTGGGGCCGGCCACGTTGTTGACCGCGCAGACCAGCATCACCTTGGCGAAGTAGGCCTCGTCGACCAGCTCGTGGAAGACGGCGAAGTAGTCGCGCTTGCCGGTCGAGAGGCTGAGGTTGACCACCTGCATGCGGTGGTCGATGGCCCAGCGCAGCCCGGCCGCGAACACCAGGCCCTTGCCGGTCAGCCTGGCCCCGAGCACGCGCACGCTGTACAGCTCGGCCCCGGAAGCGAGCGTGCGGATGATCCCGGCGCAGGCGGTGCCGTGGCCGAACAGGTCCTCGTGCGGCCCCTCGACGGCCCGGACCTGGCCGGGGGCCTCGGGGTCGTAGTGCAGGGCGACCCCGCCGGCGACGGTGCCGACGGCCGGATGGGCGGCGTCGATGCCGCTGTCGACCACCGCCACCCGGACCCCGGCGCCGGTGCTGCCGCCCCACGCCCAGTCGGCGGTGATCGGGCTGGGCAGGGACAGGGGGGTGGCCGGGGCCAGCTTGCCGGCCTCGAACTGCCAGGACCAGGCCGGCTTCATCGCGGCCGCCCGTCGCCGCCGGCGTAGGCGAGGAACTCGCGGACCAGGCGGGCGGCGGCGGTCCGCTCGGCCGCTCCGGCCTGGCCGAGCCGGGCGAACACGCCGGCCAGCTCGGCCAGGTCGGCCGCGGGTCCGGGGGCCCGGCGGGCCAGCTCGTCCAGGGCCGCGGCCAGGTCGCGGTCGCCGCCGGCGGCCACCCCGACGGCCTCGAACAGCGCCCGGCCGAGGTCGGAGAAGACCCGCGAGGTCTCGATGGCCAGGGCGGCCTGACCGGCGAACAGGCCCAGCAGCTCCATGTCGCGGCGGCCGGCGGGGCTGTCGGCCCGCTGGTCGAGCAGCTCGATCACCCCCAGCATCTCCCGCTCGGTCTGCAGGGGCATGGCCAGCACCGACCGGGGCACGTAGCCGGTGGCCTCGGCCACGTCGGCGGCGAAGCGGGGGTCGGCGGCGACGTCGGCCACGGCCACCGGCTGGCCGGATGACACCACCCAGCCGGCGATGCCGCGGTCGACCGGGACCCGCCGGCCGACCACCTCCTGGGCGCCGGCCCCCGAGGCGACGTGGAAGGTCAGGGTCTCCTGGGCCTCGTCGAGCAGGGCCAGCGAGCAGGCGGCGGCGGCGAACAGCTCCCGGGCCGCGGCCGTGATCGAGCGCAGCAGCTCCAGCTGGCCGACCGGGGCCAGGGCCGGGCCGAGGTCGGCGGCCAGGGCCGCGACCTGCTCCAGCAGCCGTTCAGGCCGGTCCGGCATCGCTCGCTCCTTGGGTCAGGGTCACCCGGTGGGAGGGGTGGGTGCGGGCCAGGCGTCCGACCACGCCGTCGAGCAGCGTCCCGGAGGTGGACGGGGCCTGGTTGAGGATGGCCAGGAAGTCCTCGCCGGCCAGCCGCTCCACCACCGTGTCGTCTCGGCCTGGACGGTGGCCGTCCGGGGGATCCGCTCCAGCAGGCCGATCTCGCCGAAGTAGTCGCCCGGGCCGAGGGTGTTGACCCGGGCGAGGGGGCCGCCGCGTTCCCCGGCCGACAGCACGGCCAGGTTGCCCGAGCGGACCAGGTAGAAGGCGTCGGCCTCCTCGCCCTCGGTCACCACCGCGGTACCGGCCGGCACGGCCCGCTCCTCGAGGTTGGCGGCCAAGGTCTCCAGGGCCTGGCGGGGGGCGCCGTCGAACACCCGGACCCCCTCCAGCAGGGCGACCCTGGGGGCGAGGGCGCGGCGGGTCGCCTCGGCCTGCCGGTCGAGGCCGCGCAGCCGGGGCAGGGCGACGGCGGTGGCAACCAGCATGGTGCCGCCGGCCACGACCAGCGACCAGCGCACGCCGACGCCGGCCACGACCAGCGGCACCACCAGCGACCCGGCCAGGATGCCGGCCACCGACAGGGAGTCGACCACCCCGAAGACCCGGCCGAGCAGCTCCGAGCGGACCACCCGTTGGAGCATGGTGATGGCCAGCACGTCGAAGACGATGTTGCCGGCGCCCTCGACGGCCATGACGGCATAGGCGAAAGCAGGCCGCCGGATCACGGCCAGGCTGATCAGGGGCAGGCTGAAGGCGAGCAGGACCAGCAGCAGGGTCCGGCCGGGGCGGCGGGCCTCGGCCAGGCGGCTGGTCAGCCCGGCCGCGGCCAGCCCGCCGACCCCGACGGCGGCGGTCAGGACGCTGACCCCCTCGGCGCCGGTGCCGAGCAGCTGCTCGGAGACCAGCACCAGCAGCACCACCTCCATGCCGTAGACGAAGGTGGCCGCCACCAGCAGGACGACCAGCAGGGCGGCGTCGCCCGAGCGGGCCAGGGCGGTGAACCCGTCGGTCAGGCGCCGGCCCAGCGACGACGGCTGCTCGTCCTCGTCGCCGGGCCCGGCCGCCGCCCGAGCCCGGATGGGCATGACCAGGGCGGCCGAGGCCAGGAACGAGACGCCGTTGACGGCGAAGGCCACGGCCGGTGAGCCGAGCACCAGCAGCAGCCCACCGATGGCCGGGCCCAGCACCAGGGCGGTGTGCTCGAGGATGCTGACCACGGCGTTGGCGGCGGCGAGGTCGCGCTCGGGGACCAGGGCCGGGGTGATCGCCCCCTGGGCAGGCCGGGCCGGGGTGCCGGCGGTGGCCGAGGCGAAGGCCAGCACCAGGGCCAGCCACACCGGGGCCTCGGCCAGGACCACCGCGGCGAGGCCGAGCATGCAGGCCGCCCGGGCCAGGTCGGTGGCGATCATCACCAGCCGCCGGTCGTAGCGGTCGGCGATCGCCCCGCCGATGGCCCCGAACAGGACGTAGGGGGCCAGCCGGAGGATGGCCGAGGCGGCCACCCAGGCCGGCGAGCCGGTCTGGTCGAACACGAAGACGACCAGCGCGATCCCGTACAGCCAGTCCCCGACCTGGGAGACGGTCAGGCTCGCGGCCAGGTAGCGGAAGTCGCGGGAGGCGAAGGCGGCGCGGACGACACCGCGCCGTGCGGGCTTGGACATGGGGATCCTGGTCCGGTGGGTCGGCAGGAGGCGGCGGGGCCGAGGTGGTCGCCCGGCTCCGCCGCCTCCAGGGTGGCTACAGGGGACGCCGGGCCGGGCTGTGCCCCTCCACGTCGTCGTCGCCGGTCTCGGACTGCTGGGTCCGGGTACGGTGCCCCTCGACGTCGTCCTCGGCGCCCTCCTCGGACTGCTGGACGCGACTGCGGTGGCCCTCGACGTCGTCGGCCGCGTCCTCACGCCGGAAGGGCATGTGGCCCTCGACGTCCTCGTCGGGGCGCTGCTGGTCGGTCATGACCTGCTCCTTTCCGCCGGGCGGTCCCTCCTGGACCGCCAGCTTCGTGTGCCCGGATGGTCCCCGGTCGGGGCCGGGCCGGCTGTCGGGCACTCGACAGAACCCACTGTCAACCGCCCGACACCGGGTCGAGGCCGGCCCGCCGGCGCAGCAGGTCGAGGCGGTGGATGACGATCCGCCGCCCCCGGACCTGGAGGTAGCCGCGGCGGGCGAACCCCTGCAGGATCTGGTTGACGCTCTGGCGGGACGCCCCCACCATCCCGGCCAGGTCGGTCTGGGTCAGGGCGGCGTCCAGCTCGATGCCGTCCGGCGTGGCCGAGCCGCGCTCGGCCGCCAGCCCGGCCAGCAGCTTGGCCACCCGGCCCGGCAGGTCGAGGAAGACCAGGTCGGCGGCCTGCTCGGTGAGCCGCCGGAGCAGGCCGCCGAGGGCCTGGAGCAGCGCCTCGGTGAGGTCGCGGTCCCGGGTGGCCAGGTCCAGCAGGACCTCGCGGGTGATCAGCAGGGCCACGGTCGGCTCCAGGGCCTCGGCCGACGCCGATCGGAGGCCGCCGTCGACGATCGACAGCTCGCCAAGGGCCTCGCCGGGGCCGAGGGTGACGAGCACCATCTCCTCGCCGTCCTCGGAGGTCACGACCACCTTGACCAGCCCGCTGACGAGCACGAACAGGCCGGTGCTGGGGTCGCCCTGGTGGAACAGGCGGCTGTGGCGCGGATAGGGGCGCTCGACCGACCGCTCGGCCAGCACCCGCAGCGTCGGCTCGCTCAGCTCCGCGAACAGCCGGGTCCGGCGCAGCAGCCCGGCCCGTGCCTCGGTCCGCATCCGGCCTCCCCCCCACAGTCGGTGGCCGAGCCCGCAGTATAAGTGAACTGGGCCGCTGTTCCCGCATCGGTCCTTGTGATGGACTTGGTTCGGCCGAACTACGCAGGCGTTCCCGTCCGGGCTGGGCTATGACG
>Ga0126307_10001822_pt1 | contig 14187 bp, 13 predicted proteins | sample Plot28_FD_89955 | JGI IMG/M metagenome (GOLD analysis project Ga0126307, IMG submission 89955) | Serpentine soil microbial communities from UC McLaughlin Reserve, CA, USA - Plot28 | ecosystem: Environmental > Terrestrial > Soil > Grasslands | place: USA: UC McLaughlin Reserve, Lake County...
CGCCCGCTCCGCTTCTCCTTTTGCCCCAGCCAAGCATGCTAATCCCTCCAAGGCCCACTGGACTAGTGGGTTGCGTCCGATCTCCCATGAGAGGGAGAGGCTTTCTCTGTAGAGGTCCGTAGCCTTACCGAGATCGTCTTGTAGCAGGGCTATCCACCCCAGGTTGTAAAGACCAAGAGCCACGTCTCCTCTGGATCCTAGCTCCCTGAGGAGCGCGACGGCCTCTTCGGTGAGTTGTGCAGCCCGCCCTAGATCGCCCTGGGAGTACATCACCATTGCCAGATTGTTCAGGTTGATAGCGAGGCTATGCTTGTTGCCCTGCTCTCGGAGGAAATCCATGCTTTCTTCGTAGAGTTCGGTAGCCCTCTCATAGTCCCCCTGGGAATAAGACACAACTGCCAAGTTCGAAAGAGAGGTTGCAATCCACCAGATGTCCCTTATCTCCCGGCTCAGCGCCAGGCCTTCTTCGAACAACAGCTTTGCCTGCCCGTGCTCTTCCCTCCGCCATGCCACCCACCCCAACCATACGAGGAGGTTTAGCTTAGCCTCGCTTGCCTCCTTTACCTCATGCGCGAGGAGCTCAAGACCCTCTTCGCAGGCCTCCTTGGCCCGGTCGAGGTCGCCCTGGTCTAACGCCAGTGATCCTACTCCGGCCAGTGCCATCGCCCGCACCTCAGGCGACACACGCCCCTCGATTGCCAGCGCCTCTTCCAGCCATCTCCTGCCCTCGCTGTAGTAATCTCGCACTGACCAGAACCACCACAGAGCACCTCCCAGCTTGAGGGCCACCTCTGCCTCTTTGCGTTCCAAGGCCCAAGAGAGAGCAGCCCACATGTTGTCATGCTCGACCTCTAGCCTCTTCAGCCACTCAAGCTGATCTGGGCCTTTGAGTTCTGGGTAGGCCTTCTCTGCCAGGGTGAGGAAGTACTGGGCGTGAACCCGCTTGATCTCCTGGGTCTCAGCGCTCTGCTCTAGCTTCTCGCGGGCGAACTCGTGGATTGTCTCAAGCATCACGAATCTAGGCTCCCCGTTAGATCCTTCTTCCTGCGTGAGTAGGCTCTTGTCCAGCAGGGAGGAGATGCCCTCGAAGGCATCCACGGGCAGATCACCTTCTGCGTCGCAGATGGTCTCTATGGCTTCGAGGGTGCGTCCTCCAGAGAAGACCGCAAGCCTCCCGAAGAGCACTTGCTCGCCTTGATCGAGGAGGGCGTGGCTCCACTCGATCGCACCCCTCAAGGTGCGCTGCCGCTCAGGGAGGTCGCGTGCTCCTCCGGTAAGGAGCTTCAGGCGACTGCTAAGCCTCTGCAGCATCGCCTGGGGAGGGAGCATCTTGATCCTCGCTGCGGCAAGCTCTATGGCCAAGGGAAGCCCGTCAAGCCTTACGCAGATCTCGGCAACCGCCGGAGCACTCGCATCAGTAACCTCGAAGTCCGCTTTGGCCGACTTCGCCCGCTCAATGAACAGCCTCACCGCCTCGTACTGAGAGAGGGTCTTGAGGTCGGGTAAATGGTTCACGTCCGGGACCGAAAGGGGCGGCACAGCGTACTCCTTCTCGCCGTAGAGCCTCAAAGGTGTGCGGCTGGTTGCGAGCACCTTCAGGCCCTCCTCCCCCGCAAGCAGCGCCGTAACGGTGGGTGCCGCCCCCAGAACCTGCTCGAAGTTGTCGAGCACGAGGAGCAGGTGCCTCTCGCTGAGGTACTCCTTTAGGGTCTCATCGAGCGGCTGCTCACCTGTCTCCCTCACCCCCAGCGTCTCCGCGACGGTCGAGATGAACATATCGGCTTCCGTGAGGGTGGCGAGCGGCACGAAGAAAGTACCGTCGGGGAAGTCGTCCAGGAGGTCGGCTGCTGTTTGCAAGGCTACTCTTGTCTTGCCGGTCCCGCCAGGACCGGTGAGGGTGAGTAGGCGCGTCGCCTCGCCGCGCATGAGGTCGCACACTTCAGCAATCTCCTTCTCGCGCCCTACAAGCGGAGTGGGCTGTAGGGGGAGGTTGTTGCGGTAGGCATCAAGCGTCCTCAAGGGCGGGAACTCAGAAGGCAGATCAGGAGCTGTAAGCTGGAAGACCCTCTCTGGCCTGAAGAGGTCCTTGAGACGATACTCTCCGAGGTCCCTTAGACTCGTCTGTGCAGCGAGCTGATCACGTACCAGCTCCTGAGTAGGAAGCGAGAGCAGCACCTGCCCTCCGTGGGCTGCGGAAAGCAGCCTCGCAACCCTGTTTAGGGGAGGTCCGAAGTAGTCTCCGTCTCGCTCTTCGGCCGCGCCCATGTGCAGAGCCATCCTCACCCTCAACGGTCCGTTCACTCCCCAGTGCTCCTCAAGCAGCAACCGCTGAGCCTCCAGGGCGGCTTCCAGAGCATCAGGAGCAGTTGGGAAGGCACTACAGAAGGCGTCCCCCATAGTCTTGAAGACGTAACCGCCGTGCTCCTCCATGGCCCGCTTGAGTAACTCGTCGTGGCGAGCCAACGACGCTTGCATGGCCTGGGCATTGTGCTCCCAGAGTTTGGTAGAGCCCTCTACGTCGGTGAACAGGAAGGTGACGGTACCTGTAGGCGGGCTCGCCATAACCCTATGATCCTCCTTGGCTTCCCTTGAGAGGACACTATAGCAGCGGAGGCTTCTTCGGGTCCTATGCTCGCCCAAGTGCCCGGAGGCGTTTTCGCTGCCCTTTGCAGAACACACTTATACGCTGCGTACCAACCTGTGTTAGAGAATGACCGAGGGCGCTCAAACACGCGACCTTCTCTGGCGCCACAATCCCTCAAGGGGTGTTGTGGGGTTTGCACATGCTTGCAATCCCCCATGCCTAGGCCGTTTTCTCTTCCCCTGCTTTGTTGCGCGTTGCACCATCTTGCGTTCTCGGTGATGTCAGAGTGGTGTCAGGAGCAGGCAGATATCACCTCTCCGATACCTTTGCAATCGAGGTTAGGAAATGCTCGCTAAGAGATAGTTTTGCGGGAGCCTTCTGTCATGGTGACAGCGGTGTTGGAGGTCTCGTAGCCCCATTCTTGGCGTCCACGGCGAGCTCGTCGGCCCGGTCGTTCCCGCTCTTATGCGGGCCCCTGGTCTTGGAGTGTCCTCTTACCTTTCTCCACTGAACTTCCTGGTGATACTGCGTCGCTTGAAGGAGCCTCTCCCATAGATCCCTGTTCGCCACCGGCGCTTTGCGGTGGTTGAGCCAACCGTTCTCTTGCCACTTCTTGTACCAACCTCTCCTCATGCAGTTGACGAGGTAGGATGCGTCTGAGTAGACGGTCACGACATGACCTTGGTCTATGGTTTCCAGAGCGACGCAGGCGGCGGTTATCTCCATTCTCAGGTTGGTGGTGTCCTGCTCGCCGCCGCTGATCTCCTCGGTCTTGTCCTTCCAGGAGATAACGACTCCGTAGCCTCCGGGACCCCGGGAGCCGGTGGATGCCCCGTCGGTGTAGGCGTGGGCCTCTGGCTCATACGAAGGCAGCAACCCTCCACTCATCGCTCTATACCCTCGCTCGCTTGGGTTCCTAGCAGCCGGACGATCAGGTGAAGCCGGTCCACCTCACGCCTTGCGTGCTGGAGGTCGAGCTCCGCCCTCGCCCGGATACCCTCCAGATGTCGATGCTCCTCGGTGTCGAGCAGGCCGTCGAGATAGAGGCTCGCTGTCCTCTCGTTCTTGGCCTCCAGGATCGCCTCAGCGTTATCCAGGCGGACCCTCCTGATGTGCTTGGCCAGTTCGCGGTCAGCGCTTGCCAGATCCTCCGTGGCTGCCTTAAGCCGACGGTACGCCGAGTTAATCTCCTCGATGAGCGCGTCGTTGGTCATCGGCATCGCTTCTCCTCGACTCTGGCCTGTTCGCCTTCGCCGGTGTTGCGGCAGTCGCCGCCGGCTCTGGCCCCATGCTATCCTGAGCTCTCCCCGCGCCTCTCATCTAGTCTAACGTCAGCCGGAACATCGTCCCGGCTCGCGCGACTCCTGAGTGGAGAGCTTCTAGCACCTCCTCACAGCCCGCAACGATGCTCTCCTCCGAGAGCTGTACCATCTTTGCCGCCTGTGCGTAGCGCCGATACAGCCTGAAGAACCCCTCCTGCCCAGACTCGGCCTGGCGCTGAAGCCCGTAAGCCCACGCTCTGTCCATGTGCGGTTCCAGAGAGGTGGCCTCCCTCAAGTAGTGGTTGTGCGCCCTCATATCTCGCGCCAGGACGAGCATCCCGGCCGTCGGCTCCACTCCGAACAGGCCGCTGCGGGCTGCCTCCTCGATCACGAGCGGGTGCGGGTGGTGGATGCCGAGGCGTATCTCGTGGGAGACAGAAGGACGCAAATCCTCCAAGGCTTCGTTGGGTACGAACGTCCTGGAACCTAGGAAGGCTCGACGGAGCTCTTCCAATTCGGTTTCGAGCAAGGCACCGAGCTCCTCCCGCTTCTTGCGGTCGGTCTCCATAATCTGGTAGCGGAAGAGGGCCAAACCTATGACGAGCGCGGAAAACACCGAGAGTACTGTCGATAGCAAGGTGTTGAGCCACCCGAGCAACTGATCGAGAGAAGCGAGCGCAACGCCAACGGTATAAAAGGCAACAGCGACCGAGATTAGAGCGCCGGCCCAGGCTATCACGCGCCATAGCGAAGAAACGTCGCCCTTAACCATCTACGAAGGTTACTGGAACATCACGACGAATCCCAGGTCAGCATCGTTGAGGAATTCCGTGAGGAGCCCCTCTAAGTTCGGCCTTGGAGGTAGCGTCGCCGCATCACATCCCGCCTTCGCGTACACTCAACGGAGGTAAGGAGATGTTCTTGTCGAGGAGCGAGGGTTGGCAAGCATGGCGGACGAAGAAACCATAATTGGACTAAAGCAAGAGATCAGGCCCATACTTGAGAAGGTGGCTCACAATAGACAACTGGTTAGCTACGGTGAGCTCGCGTCCAAGGTGGGTTCCAAGGTCGGTATACCCTGCATCATCCCGCGCGACACGCGCCTCCATGGCCCTCAACGAGGTGAGCATCGATTCGTTCCGCAGGGGTGGATACCTGCTAGCTGTCCTAGTGGCGCGTATAAATGTCGAATCATAGGGTGATGGACTGCGGAATGGGTATGGACATTCCGTGGCCATTGGATCCGTATTGTTGTACGGATATGACTGCGGTTCCACTTAACGTTACACTCGGTATCCCATAGGCATCCCAATAAGCTCAAGGAGAGAAGCGTACTTAAGGGAGACTAGATGAACACTTTCCCAACGAATATCCTCCTGGCCACAGACGGTTCCAGTGAGGCAAATTTAGCTGCCCATACCGCAGTGGACCTTGCTGATAAGACCGACTCCGAGCTACACGTAGCTTTCATCTTGCGTACGCAGGATGCCTCCGACTACAGTTCTGTGGGCTTCTACACTGAGAATACACACGAGGAGGAGATCAAGCAGATGGGGCAACGCTTGCTCGACGAGCAGGTAAAGCGGGTCGAGGCAGCCGGGGGAACTGTTGCGGGTGCCCACTTCAGGATAGCTCGACCAGACCAGGGAATCCTCGCTGTAGGGGAAGACATCGATACAGGACTGATAGTGCTGGGAAGCCGGGGGCTGGGCGGCGTCAAGCGAGCCCTCATGGGCAGCGTATCCGACTCTGTAGTAAGGCACGCACACTGTCCGGTCTTGGTGGTACGCAAAGAGGACGACCCTGACCAGCAAGAGACGGATCAAGAGATGCTCTTGGCCTGAGGTAGGCAAGGTCATCAAGAAGACAGAGTACGCTATCTAAGCAGGTGTGAAACCGCTACTACCCCATCATCTTCTGCTGACTATTTGAAGCACGCGATAGCGCTCAGTGGGAAGCACTCGCTAAAGCATGACTTTCCTAGAGATCATCTAGTCTCAAGAAGTAGGGATGCTGGAAAGTACTGTAGGCGCTCTCATTTGTGAGTGTTGTCAAAAGGGCTACGGTGGTAAGCCGGTACGCTTTCCTTTTCCAGCTATTCGGCTTATCTATGCCGAATGGGGAGAGCCGACGAGCGGACTCGAACCGCTTTCCTGCTCATTACGAGTGATGCATCAGGCGTTGCAGGGGTGTGCACAGGGTTGCAAATGCCGCATATTTAGAGGGGTTTTCCTTTCCCTGCCTTGCTGCGTGTTGCACCGTATTGCGTTCCCGGTGGTATCAGAGTGGTATCAGGACGAGCGACAGCTACAGTCTGACGCCAGGTCCAATCGCACGGACTCCCGTGCTCCGGAGCTACAATCCGCCGGCACGTGTTTCTCCGTGTTGACGTAAGTTGCTAAATTAGCTTAGATAAGCCGTTTTCTTTGCTCGCAGTTGCCTGCCGTTTTGAAGAGTCTCCTGCCACGACAAAGCGACGCTAGGTGAAGGGCGCTGCTAGTGTTTGCTGAACGTCGGAGAAGACCCCTTCCCGGTCGCTGGATGTATAGACAGCTACTAATCTTCCCTATTACTCTGACCACAGAGAGGGCGAAGTGGGCACCCAGGGCGTACTCATCATCCTCTCTGTTTGCCCGAGTTTCTAAGCGATCTCTCCTCTCGCTAAGTGGTAGTGACGCGGCAGGCCGTGTAGTCTTCGGCACTAAGCTTCCCGCCCGATTTGCCGCCCGCTGCGCCCTTGCCGAGCAACTCTTCGAGCCGATCGGGGAAGTTGGTGAACATGAGGTCAACCCCTAGGGCGATCAAGGCCTCCATCTCAGCCATCTCGTTGACCGTGTACGGGTGGACGTCTAAGCAGAGTGCATGAGTCGCTTCCACGAGGGCGGCGTCCACGTCCGTCTTGGACGGCCCTATTCCAACAGCGTACGTGCTGACCTCAGCGAGGCTCGCCTGGATTGACTCGCTGCTCTCCGTGTCAGAGTAGAGCTGGATCAGGGGCAGCGAGGGCTCGAGCTCGTGTATCTTCTGGAGGCTTTCTGCACTGAAGGATTGGATCAGCACCTGCCAGCGCTTGGCGGCTGGCTTGATTAGGCCGTACTGCTTCATCAGCCTGAGCAATTCCTCCTCCATGCCGGGCGCCGCCTCTGGATTCTTGGTCTCGATGTAGTAGTTGATGCTCGTGCCGTACCGCTGGAAGATCTCTTCGAGGGTAGGGATCTGCAGTCCTACGTACTCCTCGCTGGTGTACTGTGGGTAGGTCTCGTTGAACCAGCTGCCCACGTCGCACATCTTTATCTGCTCGAGGGTCTTCTCGATAACGGGCCCGGTGCAGTACTCCTCAGGCACCCCCTCCGGCGCCGTCGCGGGGCGGTCGAGGGTATCGTCGTGCATGGCGACGAGCACGCCGTCGGCGGTCATCTGCAGATCTATCTCGATGTAGTCGGCGCCCTGCTCCAGCGCCAGGTCGTAGGAGGGGATGGTGTGCTCGGGGGCGTACCCCGAGGCTCCCCTGTGGCCGATGTTAAGCACTGTAGAGTCGCTCGTGGTGCCCTAGTCGGGGGCGGCGCCTGCCGTAGGCACGCCGACTAGAGCGATTAGAATTAACAAACCGAATGTCAGAACGATCGCTAACTTGGATAGATGCACTTCCTTTACCTCCTGTCGATCTTGCCTTTACCGCAGCGGCACAGCTCGCATCTCCTCCTCTCGCAAAGCCGCCACTGCCTACCCTGGTGCCGGAGCCAAACACCTCACGGTCCGCCAACAACCCTACGCACGTGAGCGATGCCCGCTACCCCGCAAGCAGAGCCACCAGCGCGAGTAGAGAACCCTCCAAGGCCAACCCGCCCGTCTCAGGCATCTGCTGCGCCCCCGCAGAGCTAGCGGCAGAAGCGGATGCAGAGGCGGTCGCCGATGCTGAAGCCGTGGCTGAGGCGGATGCCGAGGAGGAACCCAAGAGTGCGCCAAGCATAGCGTCGTGTATGTGGGTGTTCTCGTAGACGCCGACCAGGTTCTGCCCTCCTGGACCCATGGCCGTGACTGGGACGTCTTCCGCCGTGTGGTTGGTCGTGGTCCAGTCCACCAGAAACATCTTGTCGGAGTTTGCCACCGGGAACGGTCCGTCTTCTGCGGTGCGCCCCGCGCCCGATTCGTTGGGATAGGCGGGATCGCTCTGTATCTCGTTGGTATCCTCTATGGCGAGGCTACCAGTCTCGTGGTCGGCGGCCACGATCACGAGCGTTTCGGGTTCGCTTTGTGCGAAGGTCTGCCCGACCTTAACGGCCTCGTCGAGCTGCTGACCGGCCTTGATTACTAGTCCCGCGTTGCTCTGGTGAGCCATCTCGTCTATGCCCTCCTCCTCGACCATTAGGAAGAAGCCGTTAGGGTCTTGCGAGAGGATGTCGATGGCCTTTTGCGTCATCTCGGGCAGGGAGACGGCAGGGTCGTACACTGCGCCCTCGCCTTCGGGTGCTTGTTGGAACATCTCCTCATTGGCGAAGAGCCCGAGCAGCCGCGGCCCGCTCGCTGATCGGAGTCCAGAGGCGTCCGTTACGTGCTCGTAGCCGGCATCTTGCGCCTTTTGGACCAGGTCACCCTCCGTGCCAATACTCTTCTCCTCGGGATCCACCTTCGGCTCGTCAGGGTGCGCGCCTGGGTCCCCTTCTGGGTACCAGTAGTCTTCGCTCCCGCCCAGGATCACGTCGGGCTTGCTCTCTTGGATGTACTGGCGGGCGATCTCGCTCTGCTTGTCCCTGTCCGCGATGTGGGCGCCGAAGGACGCCGGGGTGGCGTCAGTCACCTGGCTATCGCTGACCAGCCCCGTCGCCTTCCCGGCCTGACTAGCCCGCTCCAACACTGTGGGGACCGAGTTCTCCTCTGCGTCGATGCCTACGGCGTCGTTGAACGTTTTGACTCCCGTGGCTATGGCCGTCCCTCCAGCTGCGGAGTCCGTAACGAAGCCTTCGGGATCCAGGGGGCTGGTCTCGGAGCGTCCAGCGTACGGCATGGAGTCCATGGCGAGCTGATCCTTCGTTCCGACGGTCGCGTAACGGATGAGGTCGCGGTGGGAGGTGCCCATCCCATCCCCTACGAAGATGATGACGTTCTTCGCTCGCTCCTCTGTTGGCCCGACTTGTTGTGCCTCACCCGCGCCGGCCGACGCCAAGGCGGCGATCAGCGCAGACAACACTATCGTAGCCGTTGTAGCACGCATCATCTTAGACACAAACACCCCTTCTCTAGCCCATGAGGCAAGTATGGTAGGTACTCAGACGCGACGCAAGCTACTTAGGGAGGGTGAGGTCCCCCAGCTACGGACGTCGGAAAAGCGTCTTTCTACGCCCAAGACCACTTATCTTGGGGAAGCCATCTTGTTCGCCCTGGCCTGTTTCATCTCCTTCTCGATGGGGAGCACTTTCGGCACCTTCGGTCTGATCCTGCCGATAGCCGCAGGGATTGTGGCCTCGGTTGACATCTCGCTGTTGATTCCTGCCTTCGGTGCCGTACTTGCAGGCGCTATCTTCGGGGACCACACATCTCCGTTGTCCGACACCACGATCCTGTCCTCCGTGGGGTCGGGCATACATCTCATCGATCACGTAACGACACAAATACCGTACGCACTGGTCTGTGCTGCGGCATCCTTGGCCGGTTACATCGTTCTTGGGTTCACCAGGAACATCACAGTTGGCCTGCTCACGACGCTGGCTGCCCTCGCAGTTGCTGTCTTCGTGCTCAGGAGCAGGTTTGGAAGCGAGACCCAGCGTGAGTCTGACGCGGAGAGGGTTGCCGGATAGCGCTGCTTTACCGGAGCGTCTAAGTCTCTACAGACGTACATTGGGACTTACGACGCGAGCGGGGACTCCCTCTCTACCCACGCTGAGAGGGGAGTTCCCGCTCACATACATACTGTAGAAGTACGGCGGAGCACAGCCTGATGCGTGGGTACCTACGTAGTAGAAGAAAAATGGACACAACGACCGGCGGCTAGCAGGGTGGACACAACAGCCTACCACCTCGTCCGGGCCCCGGATCCATGAGAACTCCACGCCTTGACAGGTTGGCGCGACTGACGCAGGGCTCAAGCTAGCGGTCGAAACGCTACCTGTCGTGGATTCTAGTGCTGCCCTACTGCTGCCAATCCCCCCTCATTCGTGCTGGCAGTTCTAAACATTCTGTGGAATATGCAGGAAAAAAGAGAGTCGACGAGCGGACTCGAACCGCTGACCTAGTCTCTTTGCGAGTGATCACTCAGGCGTTGCAGGGGGTTTGCAGAGGGTTGCCGACACACCATATTTAGCTGATCTCTTTCCCCCGGCTTGCCCCGTAAGCACGAAGCAGCTGTCCGGCGTGTTCCGTTGCTAAGCTGTGACCGAGTACGGTTGTATGTTGAGTTGGCCGGAGCAGGATTGTCACAGCGCACCGCTCTTATTCGTCTTCTGTATAGAGACAATGTGTTGGGCCGATCAAGGAGCTGAGCCCATGACGGCGCGAACCGAAGACTTCGAGCGGCATCGCTCGCTCTTGTTCTCGATTGCCTACCGGATGCTCGGCAGCGTCACGGACGCCGAGGACATTGTGCAGGAGGCTTACCTGCGCTGGCGGGAGGTGCACAAGGCAGAGGTGCGCTCGCCGAAGTCTTACCTCTCGGCTGTGGTCACGCGCCTTTCTATAGACCGGTTGCGTTCGGCGCGCGCGCAGCGCGAGGAGTACGTCGGTCCGTGGCTGCCCGAACCGCTGGTCTCAAACCGAGCCGAGGAGGGCGCTGATTTGATCCAACTCGACGAATCCCTCTCTATGGCCTTCTTAGTGCTTCTGGAGAGCCTCAACCCCGTGAAGCGGGCGGTCTTCCTGTTGCGTGAGGTCTTCGACTACGATTACGAAGAGATCTCCTCCATCGTGGGAAAGAGTGAAGCCAACTGCCGCCAGATAGCGCGCCGGGCTCGACAGTCGGTGGCGGCCCACCGTCCTCGCTTCGAGCGCACCCCGGAGCAAGAGGAACTCCTGACCCAGCGATTCGTCGAAACTTGCATGAGCGGCGACATGGAGGGGTTACTCGAGCTGCTATCCGAGGACCTCACCCTCTGGTCCGACGGTGGTGGCAAGGTCGCCGCCGCACCCTACCCGATTCACGGCCCCGAAAGGGTGGCCAGGTTCCTCCTCGGGGTGCTAAGTACGGTCCCGCCCGGTTTCTCCGCGCGTACTGCCCGGGTCAATGGAGGATTAGGCGTCGTCGGCTACGTGGATGGCAATCCCACGAGCGTAGTCGCGCTCGACGTTGCGGACGGGCGCCTCAATGGCGTCCGCATCGTCGTCAACCCGGACAAGGTGCGCGCGGTACCACCCTCTTCACCGAGCCAGCAGATGCAGTGCCGGATGGAAGGAGGTTTGAGTTGAACTCACTATGGCAGTTTCCGAAGGCGAGGCGGACACCTCCGGACGTTTCGTCTGTGGGCTTTTCCGACGCCGTCTTCGGCGACGTGGGTTCTCAAAACGCTCGCGATGAGGAAAGGAGTTGAGCGACGATGAGAGTCTTTCTGGCGGGAGCTACCGGCGCCATCGGCAGGCATCTCGTTCCCCAGCTGGTCGAAGCGGGTCACGAGGTTACCGCGATGACTCGGTCCGAAGAAAAGCTCAGCGAGCTCCATAGCCTCGGTGCCGAGCCGGTCCTTTGCGATGTCTTCGACGCCGAGCGACTGGGCTTGGTCGTGGCGCGGGCCGAGCCAGACGCGGTGATCAATGAACTCACCGACCTCCCGCAGAGCCTGAACCCTCGTAAGCTCGCGAAGTACTACGCTGCCAACAACCGCGTGCGCCGGGAAGGGACCAAGAACCTGCTGAGCGCCGCTCACAGCGCCAGGGTTCGTCGCGTTCTCGTGCAGGGCGCTGCCTACTGGTACGCGCCGACCGGCGGGCCGGTGAAGACAGAACAAGCTCCACTCTACCTCAATGCTCCCGCGCCCATAGGGTCTGCCGTCGAGGCGATCAGTGAGGTCGAGGATGCGGTGCTCTCGGCGGAGGGTATGGAGGGCATCGTATTGCGCTACGGGATGTTCTACGGACCCGGAACCTGGTACGCCAAGGATGGGGACGTCGGTCGGCAGGTACGCAAGAGGCGCTACCCGGTGATCGGCCACGGCGAAGGCACCTACTCCTTTATCCACATAGACGACGCCGCGTCCGCGACCGTGGCAGCCCTAGAGCGGGCGAGGCCGGGGGTCTACAACGTAGTCGACGACGAACCGGCTACCGCCGCAGAGTGGATGCCGGTCTACGCCGAAGCGGTCGGGGCGAAGCGGCCGCTACGGGCTCCTGCATTCGTGGCGCGCCTCATTGCCGGAAGGGCTCTGGTAGAGTGGTCACTGAGTCTCCGGGGCGCCTCCAATGAGAAGATCAAGGAGGAGTTCGGCTGGCGCCCGCAATACGAGAGCTGGCGGCGGGGCTTCGTCGAGGATGTCGCCGCGGTCATACCGGGCGGCGTGGCTAATTAGCGCACCTTCGTTCGGGCGCGCAGGGTATCGGAGGGGGAAGTGCGGACAGAGTCAGGAGGATCTACATTGGACGAAGCGCACCTAGGGGTCGAGCGGTGGCGGGCGACTGTCGAGCGGGCCGCGGCGCTCCCCATCCCCAAAGGCCAACGCTCTGTCGAAGTCTTGTCCCACGGAACGATGGTAGTGAAGTACTACGCTCCACGCGGGACGGACGAGCAAACTCCTCATACGAGGGATGAGCTTTACGTGGTGGCGCAGGGCAGCGGCACCTTCATCAACGGAGACGATCAACATCCCTTCTCCGCCGGCGACGTACTGTTCGTCCGGGCGGGTGTGCCCCACCGCTTCGAGAACTTCACAGACGACTTCGGCACGTGGGTGATCTTCTACGGCCCTGAGGGCGGCGAGTCGCCAAGCTGAGCACTAATGCTATTGCGACGAGCTCGAAGGGAGAACTCAGCGTGGTCCACGAGTGGGACCAATGAGCGCACAACATAACTGCGGAGTTCTTGCACTCCGGCTTGCAGAGTTTTCGGTGATGGTTGCTAGCAACCTGGGACGCGCACGGACTGTAGCGCAAATACTGTTTGCGCCCGGCTATGCAAGATCCAGACCGGCGGAGTATAAGATGATCGACGGCTAAGAAGGAGGATAAGTATGGCGGACCACCCTAACGTGGTCGGATATCAGGATGCGGAGTGGAGTGAGCAGTCGTACGGGGAGAAGTTCGGCTACCGGCGTAAGTCTTTAGGCTCGGCCGCTGGCGGCGAGAAGTTGGGCTGTAGCCTCTACGAAGTGCCGCCCGGGCGCCGAGCGTGGCCTTACCATTACCACCTCGCAAACGAGGAAGCGATCTACGTGCTCAGTGGCTCGGGCACGCTCCGGATTGGCGGGGAGGAGATCCCGATCTCTGAGGGCGGCTATGTGGCGTTGCCCACGAGAGCAGAAGCGGCTCACCAGATCGTCAACGACTCGGAGGTGGTGCTGAGGTACCTCTGCTTCTCTACAATGGTGGAGCCGGACGTGATGATCTACCCCGACTCCGGAAAGGTCGGCATCTTCGGTGGAGCTGCGCCAGGAGGTCCAAAGGAGAAGAGGAACTTCAACAAGTTTCTTCGGGGCGATGCCGAGGTCGGCTACTACGACGGTGAAGGGTAGCGGGTCTCCCACACTTACTTACCTACACCTATTCGGAGAGCCGACGAGCGGACTCGAACCGCTTACCCCTGCTCCAGCTACGAGTGATCGGTCACGCGTTGCAGGGGTTTGCACCGGTTTGCAGATCCCGCATATCTAAAGGGTTTTCTTTTCTCCGGTTTGCACCGTGTTGCACCGTATTGCGCTCGCGGTGGTATCAGGAGGTGATGGATTATCACTCTTCCAACACACCTGAGTAGTCGAATCTAGCAGAGGCACCGGGACAGACGCCAACGTCAAGATATCCTCCCAGTTCGAAAAAGGCCTCGGGTAGCCTTCTGAACGGGAGGATACAGTTTACCGGTATAGGGACAACCTAGATTGGCCAACATACCGGCACGGATACCTTATTACTGCAAGGCAAACAACAGGACAGCACCTACTAGCGCAATAAGGAGCAACGCTATCAACAGCCCCACCGCAGCGGGAATCAGAACCACGAGCGCAGCCTTGCCGGTCGTCGTCTCGTGAACTTCCCGCACACCGATAACAGACAGGACTATGGAAGCTACGACGGCCACCAGCGGTCCCAGTACCGGGACCCATCCCACGAGCTGCACAACGTTCGAGTAAGAAACCACCCGGAACGTGGCCTCGAAACCGGCATTAGCGGGCTTGACGACCAGGGCGACCAGCAAGTGCAGAATGCCGGCGC
>Ga0126307_10001823_pt1 | contig 14182 bp, 10 predicted proteins | sample Plot28_FD_89955 | JGI IMG/M metagenome (GOLD analysis project Ga0126307, IMG submission 89955) | Serpentine soil microbial communities from UC McLaughlin Reserve, CA, USA - Plot28 | ecosystem: Environmental > Terrestrial > Soil > Grasslands | place: USA: UC McLaughlin Reserve, Lake County...
CGGCCCGGGCAGCGCCGCCACCGCGTCGGCGTGCGTGTCGTGCTCCACCAGCGCACGGAACACCGCCAGGTGGGCGGGCTCCTCGAACAGCGCCTCGTCCAGGTGCCGACCCACCGACGCCGGGTCGTGCACGGCGTGGCGGAGGACCTCGATGGCCGCGCGGCGGCGCTCGGCCGACGCCACCGGGTCGATCCGGGGCGAGGGCGGGCCGGCGAAGCGCATGTCCCGGCCCCCCGCGTGCCGTCCCCGGCCGCCGCGCCCGCCGAAGCGGTCACTGCCGCCGCCCGGGCGGCGGTCGAATCGGCCACCCTTGCCGCCGCGGCCTCCGCCCCGGTCGCCGCGCCAATCCCTCCCGCCGCCGGCGAACCCACCGCCGTCCCACCCGCGGTCGGAGCCGTAGCCGCCGGGGCCCGGGTCGCCGCCGTAATCGACGTCGCCGGGATCGCCGCCGGGGCGCGTGCCGGCCGGCGGGGGGCCGCCCATCTGCGCGAAGTACTCGGGGGGCAGCTCATCGGGGGCGTTCGGCACGACGGAGTCGCCCTCGGCGCCGGCGGGCGGCGGGCCGGACGATCGAGCCGGGGCCGCCCCCGGTCCACCACCGGCACCCGGGCGGCCCTCCGCGGGGGCGGCGCCACCTCCGGCGGGACGCGCCGGCGGCCGGCGCTCCGAGCCGTGGGGCGGCGGGCCGGACGGACGCGTGCTGCCGCCGGGGCGCGACCCGGCGCCGCCGCCCGACGACGAGCGGCCGCCGGAAGGCGAGCGGCCCCCCGGGGAGCGAACGCCGGACGCGGACGACGACGGGCCGGCGCGCCGACGCTCCTCCAGCTGGCGACGGAGGAGGTCGGGCTCGACGCGGCAGCGGCCCGCCACGTCGAGGATGTACTGATCGCGGACCAGCACGTCCGGGTGCTCGGCGACGAGGTCGAGCGCCCGGGTCGCCCCGCGGGCCCGGCCCTCGGGCGTGGACAGGTCGGCGGCGGCGAAGGCCCGGTCCAGGCGGAAGCGCAGGAACGGGCGGGCGTTGTCGACCGAGGCCGCCAGGGCCGCCGGGTCGGTCCGGAAGAGGTCGCCCGGGTCCTGGCCCGGCGGGAGGTCGGCGACCGCGACCTCGAGGTCGTGCTCGCGCTCCCACCGGTAGAACCGCTCGGCGGCGGCCTGGCCGGCCCCGTCGGCGTCGAACGCCAGCACGAAGCGCCGGGCGAAGCGCCGCAGCATCGTCACGTGGTCGTCGGTGAGCGCCGTCCCGCAGGTGGCGACGGCGAGGGGCACGCCGCTGCGGTGGAACCCGATGACGTCGGTGTAGCCCTCGCACACGACGACCGTGTCCTTCGCCACCACGGCCCTCTTGGCGCGGTCGAGCCCGTAGAGCACCTTGCTCTTGGTGTAGAGCGGGGTCTCGGTCGTGTTCTGGTACTTGCCCTGGTTGCCGGGGCGCTCCCCGCCGGGGAGGATCCGCCCGCCGAAGCTGATGACCCGCCCCTGGTCGTCGGCGATCGGGAACAGCACGCGGGCGCGGAAGTGGTCCTGGAGGCGGCCGCGGGCGTTGCGGCGGCCCAGGCCGGTGTCGCGCGCCGTCTTCTCGTCGAGGCGCAGCGCCTTGCACAGCTCGTCCCACGAGTCGGGCGCCCAGCCGAGGCGGAACTCCCGGACGACGTCGCCGTCGAGCCCCCGTCCCCGTAGGTAGCTGCGGGCGGCCCCGGCGTCGGGGGCGGTGAGCAGGCGCTGGTGGAACCACTCGGCGGCCTGCTCCATGACCTCGACCAGCCGGGCCCGCTTCTTGCGTCCCTCGCCCTGCTGGCGGTCGGTGTAGTTGACCGTCATGTTGGCCTTGGCCGCCAGCCACTCGACGGCGGACGGGAAGTCGAGGCCCTCCTGCATCTGGACGAACGAGATGACGTCGCCCCGGGCCTGGCAGCCGAAGCAGTAGAAGACGTTCTCGGTGCCGCTCACCGAGAACGAGGGCGTGTTCTCGTTGTGGAACGGGCAGCGGCCGAGCCACTGGGTGCCGACCTTCCGCAGGGGCACGTACTGGGTGACGACCGCGACGATGTCCGACGCCGCCCGGACGGCCGCCACGTCCTCGTCGAGGATGCCCACGCTGCCGGAGGCTACCGGCGGGGTCGTCGGCAGGCCCGCACGGTCGACGGCCGGCAGCGCCGCCCGCTGGTCGACACGGTCGCCGTCAGCCACGCTTCCGGCGCCCGGTGGCCGTGGGCGACGGCCTCTTCCTCTGCGGCTGCGGGACCACCCCGGCTCGGCGTCGACCCAAGGGGCGATGGTGTCCGGGCGGCGGGCCGCGGACACGGTCCGCGCGTGGCTCGGGGTGGCCGAGCGGGCCTGAGCCCGCCGGCACCGCGCGGACCAACGCCGAGCGCCACGAACGGCGGGCGCCACGAACCGGCGGAACGAGCGCCCGATAAACGCCCCGCGCAAACCCTGTGTTGACGCAGCGCGCGTGGGCAGCCATGTCGCCGTGAGCGACCTGGTATTCGTGACCGACGAGCTGCCCGGCATCCGGCGCAAGGGCAAGAGCCGGTTCCACTACGTCGACATGGTGACCGGCGAGCGGGTGCGCGACCCCGACGAGCTGGCGCGCATCCAGAGCCTGGCCGTGCCCCCGGCCTGGACCGACGTGTGGATCTGCACCGACCCGAACGGCCACCTCCAGGCCACCGGCCGGGACGCCAAGGGCCGCAAGGTCTACCGGTACCACACGTCGTTCCGGGAGGACCGCGAGCGGGCCAAGTTCGAGGAGCTGATGCCGTTCGGCCAGGCCCTCGGCGCCCTCCGGAAGCAGGTGGAGTCCGACCTCGGCCTGCCCGGCCTCCCGCTCGACAAGGTGGCGGCCCTCGTCATCACGCTGCTCGAGCGGACGTTCGTACGGATCGGCAACGAGGAGTACGCGCGCGACAACAAGACGTTCGGACTGACGACCCTGCGCGACCACCACGCCGAGGTCAACGGCGCCGAGCTGACGTTCCACTTCCGCGGCAAGGGCGCCAAACGCTGGGACGTCGGCATCGAGAGCCGGCACCTCGCACGCCTCGTCAAGCGGTGCCAGGACCTGCCGGGGCAGGTCCTGTTCCAGTACCTCGACGACGACGGCCAACCGGCGCCGATCACGTCGACCGACGTCAACGCCTACCTGCGCCGCCACAGCGGGCTCGACCTCACCGCCAAGTCGTTCCGGACCTGGGGCGGGACGCTGTTCGCCGCCTGCGAGCTGGTCCTCGTCGAGCGGCCGACGAGCCAGCGGATGCGGGCCCGGGCGGTCAACGACGTGATGCGGCTGACGTCAGAGGTCCTCGGCAACACGCCGGCCGTGTGCAAGAAGTCCTACGTGCACCCGGCGGTCGTCAACGCGTTCGACGAGGGCACCCTGCCCGACCTGTGGGCGGAGGGGCCGCGCCGCGACGGTTACGGCCTCAGCGCCGACGAGCGGCGCCTCCTCCACGTGCTGGAGTCGGCGGCCGGCAGCCCCGGTTCCGAGGCGACGACCGGCGCCGCCGACTCGGCGGCGTAGCCCACCGGACCGCGGGCGGGGCCGCGCGCGGGCGCGCCGGCGCCTAGTCCTCCTGCGTGGCGAGGACCTCGTCGTCGGCCGTGACGCCCGTGCCGTCGGGACGCTGGCCGTCGGACGACGCGTCGCCGCCCTCCGACTCCACGCCCTCGGTCTTCTTGATCGACACGACGATCGACACCCCCAGGACCAGGGCGATCACCGCCAGGCTGGCGAACGTGGGGATGTGGTACCACTCGGCCACGATCATCTTGATGCCCACGAACGCGAGGATGACGGCCAGGCCCTGCTGCAGGTAGGTGAACCGCTCGCGGAGGTCGGCGAGCAGGAAGTAGAGCGCCCGCAGGCCGAGGATGGCGAACACGTTCGAGCTGAACACCAGGAACTGCTCGCGGCTCACCGCCAGGATCGCGGGGATCGAGTCGACGGCGAAGACCACGTCGCTCGACTCGATCACGACCAGCACGGCGAACAGGGGCGTCGCCAGCAGCTTCTTGCCGTGGCGGACGAAGAGGCTCTGGCCGTTGTACTCGGTCGTCGAGGGCACGACCTTGCGCACCAGCCGGAGGACCGGGTTGTTCTCCGGATGGACCTCCTCGTTGCCGCTGCGGGCGATGCGGAACGCCGTGATCAGCAGGAACGCCCCGAACACGAACAGCATCCACTCGAAGCGCTCGATCAGCTCGACGCCGGCGAAGATGAAGGCGAAACGCAGCACGAGCGCGCCGAACACGCCCCAGAACAGCACCCGGAACTGGTAGGCGCGGGGCACGGCGAAGTACCCCATGATCAGCGCCCACACGAAGACGTTGTCGACGCTGAGGCTCTTCTCGATGAGGTAGCCGGAGATGTACTCGCCCGCGGCCTGCCCGCCGTGCCAGGCGAAGATCACGCCGGTGAAGGCAACGCCGATCGAGATCCACACCGCCGACTCGATGGCGGCTTCCTTGGTGGAGGGGACGTGCGGCCGGCGGTGGACCAGCAGCAGGTCGCCCACGAGCAGGACCGACACGAAGGCCAGGAAGGCGACCCACGCCCAGATCGGGACGGAGAAGCTGGCGAAGTTCTCGGACGACTCCGACGTCTCCGTCACGAGGGCGGCGAGCGTCATCGTGGGCAACCTCCGGCGGCAGGCCTCGTGGACGGGGTCTTCCCACCCTACCGAGGCCCCGGCTCAGGGCCGACGAATCACTCCATCAGGTCATCGGCGGCCCGCGTCGGACTCGACGATCGCCTGAGCGGCCGCCAGGCGGGCGACCGGGACCCGGTAGGGCGAGCAGGAGACGTAGTCGAGGCCGACCTCGTGGAAGAAGGCCACGGACTCCGGGTCGCCGCCGTGCTCGCCGCACACGCCCAGCTTGAGGCGCCGGTCGGTCGCCCTCCCCCGCTCCGCGGCCAGCCGGACGAGCTCGCCCACACCGTCGCGGTCGATCGTGTGGAAGGGGTTGACCCGCAGCAGGCCCCGCTCCAGGTAGGCGGGCATCATCCGGGCCTCGACGTCGTCGCGGCTGAAGCCGAACGTCATCTGCGTGAGGTCGTTGGTCCCGAAGGAGAAGAAGTCGGCCACCTCGGCCATCTCGCCCGCCCGCAGCGCGGCCCGCGGCGTCTCGACCATGGTCCCGACCGTGATGTCGAGCTTGCGGCGCGAGCCGGCCAACGCCTCGCCGATCGCCTCGGTCACCCAGGACCGGGCCTCGACCAGCTCCTCGCGGCTGACGGTGAGAGGGATCATCACCTCGACCACCGGCTTGCCGCCGGCCTTGGCCCGTTCCAGCGCCGCCTCGACCAGCGCCCGCACCTGCATGCCGTACAGGCCGGGCTTGAGCACGCCGAGGCGGACGCCCCGGGTGCCGAGCATCGGGTTCTGCTCGCGCCAGTGCTCGGCCGCGGCCAGCAGGGCCCGGCCCCGGTCGTCGAGGTCGCCGGCCGCCTCGCGTACCCGAAGCTCCTCGGCCGCCGGGAGGAACTCGTGCATCGGCGGGTCGAGCAGGCGGACGGTGACGGGCAGGCCGTCCATCGCCTCGAGGATGGCGACGAAGTCCTCCTTCTGGGCCGCCCGCAGCTTCTCGAGGGCGGCGGCCTCGGCCTCCTCGCCGTCGGCCAGGATCATCTCGCGCACGATCGGCAGCCGGTCCTCGGCCAGGAACATGTGCTCGGTGCGGCACAGGCCGATGCCCTCGGCGCCCAGCTCGCGGGCTGTGGCGGCGTCCTCGCCGGTGTCGGCGTTGGCCCGGACGGCCAGGCGCCGACGCCGGGGGTTGCGCCCACCCCGGATGGCGTCGGCCCAGCCGAGGATCGTGGCCAGCTCCTCGGGAGCCTCCGCGCTGGTCAGCTCGGCCTCGCCCAGCACCACCTCGCCGGTGGCGCCGTCGATCGAGATCACGTCGCCCTCGGCCACCTTGATGTCGCCGACCGTGAACGAACTGCCGTCGATGTGCAGGGCCTCGGCCCCGACCACGGCCGGGATACCCCAACCCCGGGCCACCACGGCGGCGTGGCTCACGAGCCCGCCGCGGGCCGTCAGCACTCCCTCCGACACCTGCATGCCGTGGACGTCCTCGGGCGAGGTCTCGACCCGCACCAGCACGACCTTCTCGCCCCGGCCGGCGGCCTCCACCGCGGCGTCGGCGGTGAAGTAGGCGGCACCCACGCCGGCGCCGGGCGAGGCGCCCAGGCCCTTGGTCAGCACCGTGCGGTCGCCATCGGCGAACTGCGGGTGGAGGACCTGATCGAGGTGCTCCTCGGTGATGCGCAGCAGCGCGTCGTCGCGGCTGATCGCCCAGCCCTTCCGTCGCTTCTGCTTCGTCATGTCGACGGCCATGCGCAGGGCGGCGCGGCCGGTCCGCTTGCCCACCCGGGTCTGGAGCATCCAGAGCTTGCCCTGCTCGATCGTGAACTCGGTGTCGCACATGTCCCGGTAGTGCGCTTCCAGGCGGTCGAAGATGGCGAGCAGCTCGTCGTGGACATCGGGGAAGCGGTCCCCCAGCTCGCCCAGGTCGAGCGTGTTGCGGATGCCGGCCACCACGTCCTCGCCCTGGGCATTGACCAGGAAATCGCCGTACGGCTTGTCCTCGCCGGTGGCTGCGTTGCGGGTGAAGCCGACGCCGGTCCCCGAGCGGTCGTCGCGGTTGCCGAAGACCATGCACTGGACGTTCACGGCCGTACCGAGGTCGTGCGGGATCTTCTCGCGCTCGCGGTAGGCGCGGGCCCGCGCGCCGTCCCAGGAGGCGAACACGGCCTGGATCGCCCAGCGCAGCTGCTTCTGGGGGTCCTGGGGGAACGGCTTGCGGGTCCGCTCCTTGACCAGCGCCTTCGAGGCGTCGACCAGGCGGCGCAGGGCGTCGGCGGGCAGCTCGGCGTCCGTCGCGACGCCCGCCTCGTCCTTGGCCGCCTCGAGCAGCCCGTCGAACGCGGGGCCGTCGATGCCGAGCACGATGCGGCCGTACAAGGCGACGAAGCGGCGGTACGAGTCGTAGGCGAAGCGCTCGTCGCCGGTGACGGCGGCCAGTCCCTTCACGCTGCGGTCGTTGAGGCCGAGGTTGAGGACCGTGTCCATCATCCCGGGCATCGAGAACTTGGCGCCGGAGCGGACGCTCACCAGCAGCGGGTCGGACGGGTCCCCGAGCCGGCGCTGCATCGCCTTCTCCAGGCGGGCCGTGTGCCGGGTGACCTCGTCGCTGAGGCCCGTGGGCCAACCCGCGTCCATGAACGCGCGGCAGGCGTCGGTCGTGATCGTGAAGCCCGGGGGGACCGGCAGACGCAGCACCGACGTCATCTCGGCGAGGTTGGCGCCCTTGCCGCCGAGGAGCTCCTTCATGTCCTTCGGGGCACGCCGGTGGCGGTGCTCGAACGAGTAGGCGTACGGCACGGCGGACCAACCCCCTCTGTTCGCGTCAGCTCGCGCGACCCTAACGCTGCGCCGGGAGGTCTGCCCTGCTCACGCTCGCTCATGCGGGCCGGCGTCCGTCAACGGGGACGGTGCGCCCGCAGGGAGTACATGAGGGGCAGCGACGGGCCGCCCGGCGGGAAGCGGTAGGTCGGCCCGTCCTTCACCAGCTGGGGCCAGCGGGGGAACATCAGGTAGTCGAACTCGTGGAGGTGGTCGACGACGAGGCCGGCCCGCACGACGGCAGTCACGACGGCGCCGAGGCCGTGCGTCCACTCGAGCGTGGCGTTGTTCTCGGTGCGCGCCTGGAGCTCGGCGTAGGTGCCGCTGTCCTCCCAGCGCTGCGGCCCGTCGGGGAAGTAGGGGTGCTCGATCGTGAGGTCGTCGTCGCCGAACACGTGGTGGAGCGGGTGGAACTCGGTCAACAGGAGCGTGCCGCCCGGCGCGGTCAGGGCGGCCACGACCTCTGCCCAGCGCCCGATGTCGGGGAGCCAGTTGAGGGCCCCGAGCCCGGTGGTGACGACGTCGAACGCCCGCCCGCCCAGCAGCTCGACGGCGTCGTAGACGTCACCGGCGACGAACGTGGCGTCGAGGCCCGCCCGGGCGGCGACGTCGCGGGCCGCCTCCACCGCCTGCTCGGAGAAGTCGAGGCCGGTGACCCGGGCGCCCCGGCGCGCCCACGACAGCGTGTCGAGCCCGAAGTGGCACTGCAGGTGGACCAGCGTGCGGCCGGTGAGGTCGCCCAGCTCCTCGACCTCGAACGGGAGCAGCGTCGAGGCCTCGGGGTCCTTCAGGAAGCCCTCGACGTCGTAGAACTCGCTCGCGGTGTGGATCGGCACCCGCTCGTCCCACCAGGCGCGGTTCAGCTCCCGCCAGCTCTCGGTCATGGCCGCAGGATGCCCCGGCGGGCGCGCGGGCGACCAGCGGATTGGGGATGCACGCCCGCCGGGGCCCGCGCCGGGGCCGAGGCCGCCGTCACCGGCCGGCGCGCGATGACGGCGGTTTCACCAGGCGTTCCTTGCGTTTTGTCGTCATACGGCGTGCATCCGTGGGAGCGTGAGCGACGTGGACCGTGCCCTCCCGAGCGCCGCCCGTGACATGAACGCCCCCGCCGTCGACACCCTCGACACGACCCCGGGGACGCCGGAGGCCCCGCCGTGCTGACCGGCGGCCCGGGCGACGCCGAGGACCCGGCCGAGCGGGCGATCGCCATCGGCCTGATCGTGCTGGCCGGCCTCGCCGGCCTGGCGATCGCGACGGGGTACCTGTCGGCGCTGCTGTTCAACGGCGGGTGGCCGGGCATCCCCGCCGACGAGCTGCCCGGCATCCTCGGCCGGACGGTCGTCGACCCGCTCAACCCCGACGTGCACTGGAACCGGGTGAACGACGGCACGCTGGTCCCCGGACCGCTGGCCTGGTGGTTCACGTTCCTGCTGCTGCTGACGATCGTGGTCGGCGCCGCCTACCTGATCCTGCGCGCGCTCATGCGGGAGACGGCCGGCAGCGGCATCGCCGCAGCCCCCACCCGCACCAAGGACGTCCGCAAGCTCGCGCTCGACCGCGAGAACGAGGACGAGGTCGTCGTCGGCACGGTCGCCGGCCACGAGATCGCGGTGAAGGACCGGCGCAGCCTGCTCGTCCTCGGGCCGGTCCGCTCCGGCAAGACGAGCGCCCTCACCATCCCGGCGCTGCTGGAGTGGCCCGGCCCCATCGTGGTCACGTCCACCGGAGGCGACCTGGTCGGCCAGACGATCGGCTGGCGCAGCCGGATGGGCGACGTGCACGTCTACGACCCCGTCCGCACGACGCGGCACCGGGCATCGGGCTGGTCGCCACTCGCCACCAGCTCGACCTGGCTCGGCGCCCAGCAGACGGCGTGGGACATGGCCATGGCCGGCAAGGCGTCCATGGGGCCGTCCGCCGGCGTCGGCGAGTTCTGGTTCGGCTCGGCCGCCCGCTCGCTCGCGCCCTACCTGTTCGCCGCAGCCGAGTCGGCGCACACGATGACCGACGTGGCCCGGTGGGTCGACTCGGAGGAGCGCGACGAGGTCCTGGCCATCCTCCGGCCCGTCGAACCCGACGCCGCCGTCGCCCACGCCGCCACGTTCCGCCGCGAGGGGACGGCCCGGGCCTCGCTGTTCACGGTCATGCAGCAGCTGGTCGGCGCCTACCTCGACCCCACCGTGGCCGCCTCGGCGCTGCGCCACGAGGTCGAGGTCGACGAGCTGCTCGACGGCGGCCCCCACACGCTCTACATCGTCGCCCCGCACCACGGGCAGGCGCGCGTGCGGCCGCTGTACGCCACGCTCGTCCGCCAGGTGCTCAACGCCGTCCACGAGCGGGTCGACCACTCCCGCAGACCCCTCGACGCTCCCCTGCTGCTGCTCCTCGACGACACGGCCGAGATCGCGCCGGTCGAGGACATGCCCACCGTGGCCGCCCGTTCGGCGGCCGCCGGCATGCAGGTCGTGACCGTCTACCGCGACCTGGCCCAGCTCGAGACCGCCCACGGTGCCGACTACCGGGCGGTCCTCAAGAACCACGGGGCCAAGCTGCTGCTGCCGGGCTCGGGCGGCGTCGACGCCGTGGCGCTCAGCGCCCGCCTCCAGGGCGAGGAGGCCGACGAGGAGGTGCCCCGCACCGCCGACCCGCTGGCCGCCCTCCCGCCCGAGCTGGCTCGCCAGCTGCCGGCCGACGAGGCGCTGTTCCTCCACGGCGACGGCGCGCCGCTGCGGGTCCGCCTGCGGCCCTGGTACAGGGACCGCGAGCTGCGCCGCCGCGCCGGTGCCGCCCAGGACGCCCTCACGCCGTCCGACTCCGTCGACGTCGACTCGCTGTCACCGTTCGACGAGGTCGTGAGCGGGGCCGGGCCGGTCATCAACCCGGTACCCGACCCGCCGCCGTTCGACCCGACGTACTCGACCGACTCCGCGCCCCACTTCCCGTCCAACGTGTCGCCGCTCGACGCCGCCCGCGCCCGGCTGCGCCGACACCGCGCGCCGTCCCACGACGAGCCCTAGCAGCCCCGCACCGCTCACGAGTCCGGTCGCCGGTTCGCGGCCGCTCGTCGGCGCCCCGGCGTCAGCCCGGCGTCATGAGCTCGCCCGTGGGGCCGAAGCGCTCGACCCGGATGCGCTCGCCCGGGACACCGAGGCCGGTGAGCAGCTCGGTGGCGGCGTCGGCGAAGCCGGACGACCCGCACACGAACGCCGTGGCGCCCGGCACCAGGGCCGGGGCGAGGTCGTCCGCGGTCAGCCGGCCGGCGGGTCGCCCGCCCGGCGGCGCCACGCGGGTGTGGACCACCGTCGCCTCCGGCCCGGGCAGCTCGCCGGCGTAGAGCAGGTCGGCCGGCGTGCGCACCGACACGACGAGGCGCACCAGGTCCGACCGGCCGGTCGCCCGCGCCAGCCGGAGCATCGCCATGAGCGGCACCAGGCCCGAGCCGCCGGCAACCAGCACGGCCGGCTCGTCGCCCCGCCACACGAAGTACCCGCCGATCGGGCCTCGGACCTCGACCTCGTCGCCCACCTCGACGCCGTCGACGAGGTACGTCGACACCTCGCCGTGGTCCAGGCGCTCCACCGTGACGTCGACCGTCCCGGCCGTCGTCCCCGGCGGGAGCGGCGGCGCCGAGCCGATCGAGTACGACCGCGAGGCCCGGTAGCCGTCGGGGGCGGTGAGGCGGATCACCACGTGCTGGCCGGCCAGGTGGGCGACCGGCGTCGACAGCTCCAGCCGCAGCGTGTGGGCGCGGGCGGTCTCGGGATGGACGGCCACGACCCGGGCCGGCTGCCACGGGCCGACGGGCGGGACCGGCGGGCCGCCGGTCCCGGAGGCGGGGAACTCCATGCGGGGGCGCCCTAGTCGCCCTGGTACCGCTGCTCGAGCCAGGGGTCGCCGCGGTCGTGGTAGCCGTTGACTTCCCAGAACCCGGGCTCGTCGTGGTCCATGAGCTGGAGGCCGGCCACCCACTTGGCGCTCTTCCAGAAGTACAGGTGGGGGACCAGCAGGCGGGCCGGCCCGCCGTGCTCGCGGGGCAGCGGGGAGCCCTCGTAGTCCCACACGACCCACGCCTTGCCGCCGGTGAGGTCGTCGAGGGGCAGGTTGGTGGTGTACCCGGTGTGCGAGACGGCCATGGCGTGGGTGGCGCTCGGCAGCGGTCCGGCGGCCTCGAGCAGCGTGTCGACGGAGACCCCGCCGAAGGACACGCCGAGCTTCGACCACGTCGTGACGCAGTGGATGTCCCCGTTGTACGACGACGGCGGCAGGGCGTGGATCTCGTCCCACGTCCACCGGGCGGTCCGCTCGACGGCGCCCTCGACCGTGAACGTCCAGGCGGCAGTGTCGAGCGTGGGCGTCGCCTCCGCCGTGAGCACCGGCCACTGGTTCCCGGCGTCGTACTGGCCCGGAGGCAGGCGAGCGTCACGCGGTTGGCGGGAGCGGCCGAAGAAGCCGCGGGTCCCGCTCACAACGGGGCCCCGGATCGGGAGGATCGCAGCACGCGGGTCAATCTACGACGGCACCGGTCCGATCCTCCGTGAGGACCTGGTGAACGGCGTGCCGGGAGGTCACCTCGTGGCGGCGGCGTCCGTCAGCGGGGCATGACCCTCGCCTACGTCGTCGTCACCCTGCTGGCCGCCGCCGCCAACGCCTGGGCGGCGTCAGTGGACGCCACCCGGCCCGAGTGGATCCTCGCCAACATGACCCGGCTGGGCGTCCCCCACACCCAGCTCCCCGCCCTCGGCGGCCTCAAGGCGGCCGGCGCCCTCGGGCTCATGGTCGGCTTCGCCGTACCGCCGATCGGGGTGGCGGCAGCGGTCGGCCTCGTCCTGTTCTTCGTCGGCGCCCTCGTCACCGCGGTCCGCGCCCGTTGGTTCGCCCACTGGTACCCGGTGCCGTTCCTCGCCTTGGCCGCAGCCTCGCTGGCCCTGCGCCTGGCCACGTGGTGAGGGGTTGACACCGCCGTCGGCCCGGCGTACAACGTTATTGTTGTACAACGAATTGGTTGTACAACCCGGACGTATCGGAGGAGGGGGCGAGTGACGACCGAGCTGGACGACGACCTCAGCGTCATGTTTGCGGCGCTGGCCGACCCGACCCGCCGGGCGATCCTCGTGCGGCTCACGAACGGCGAGGCCACGGTCAACGAGCTGGCAGAGCCGTTCGCCATGACCCAGCAGGCCGTGTCGCGACACGTCAAGGTCCTCGAGCGGGCCGGGCTCGTGTCCCGCGCCCGCACGGGCCAGTCGCGGCCCTGCCGGCTGGAGCCGACCCGCCTCGACACCGCGGCCGACTGGATCGTGCGCCACCGCCGCATGTGGGACGAGCGCTACGACCGCCTCGACTCCCATCTGGCGGCCCTGCGGGGCCGCCCCACCGACGACGCCGAGACCCCCGACCACCTCACCACGAGCGAGGACGAGAGATGACCACCGACCTGGGCGAGCTGACCTACCGCCGGACGCACAAGGCCCCGCCGGAGCTGCTGTTCGACGTCATGACGATGCCGGAACACCTGACCCATTTCTGGGGGCCGACGGGCACGACCACCCCGCTCGACCGCATCACGGTCGACCTGCGGCCCGGCGGCGCCTTCGAGACCGTGATGGTCAACGACAGCGACGGCAACGAGTACCCCATGCGGGCCGTCTACACCGAGGTCGAGCGGCCCGACCGCCTGGGGTGGGTCGAGCCCGAGGTCGGCATGACCACGACGATCACGTTCACCGACCTGGGCGACGGCACCACCGAGGTCGTGACCCACCAGGCCAACGTCCCGGAGATGTACCTGAGCCCCGAGGCCCGCAAGGGCTTCCAGACGAGCCTCGACCGTTGCGAGGCCTACCTGGCCACCCTCACCGCAACCTGAGCGTCAGGTCCCGTCCACACTCCAGTGCCAGGGCTCGGACGGCAGGTTGTGGAGGCCGAACGACGGGGCGTTGGCCGCCATCCAGCGGAAACAGGCGCTCGACCGGCTGCGGATGGTCCCCCCGTCGCACGAGAAGTCGACGGCCAGGCCCCGCTCGTGGTTCGACGAGCCGGGGCGGGCCGTCGGCGGCGAGCACCGGGACGACGGCATCTCGTAGATGGCGTAGTCCGAGGCCCCGCAGTGGGCCCGGCGCAGGGCGACCTGCTGGGACGGATCGCGGTAGCCGCCGCCGGTGAGGGCGAAGCCGTCGGCCCGGGCCGACTGGACGAGCCCCGCCACCTGCCCGGCGATCTGGGTGTGGACGGTGATGCCCTCGACGGTCGAGAGCGGGACGTTGCCGGCCGTGCCCTCGTAGCTGCCCGGGCCGGCCCGCTCGGCGGCCCGGTAGGTGGCGGCGATGGCCATCACCTCGGACACGTACGTGCGGGATCGGTTGTACCCGAAGACCGCCGCCTCGGCGTCCGTGGCGGCGTTCATCGACGCCAGGTAACGGCCGGCGGAGTGGGTGGCGTCCGCCCATGACCAGGGGTCGGCGTCGCCGTCGCCGTCGCCGTCCGTGGCGTAGCCCCGCCCGTCCGCCGCCGGCGGCGAGGTGCGCGGCTCGAGCTGGTGCTGGCCCAGGCTTCGGCGCCAGGTGCTGCCGATGAACTGCATCCAGCCCCGGGCGCCGGCGTAGTTCATCGTGTCGGGCGGGTTGCATCCGTCGAGCTGGGCCCGGCCGTGGTTGCACTCGACCTTCCCGATGGCGGCGATGATCGCCCAATCGACGTTCCACGTCGTGCCGGCGTCGCGGTAGGCGGTCAGCGCCTCCGGCGGGATGTCGGCCAGCGCCGCCGCCGACACGCCG
>Ga0126307_10001824_pt1 | contig 14182 bp, 11 predicted proteins | sample Plot28_FD_89955 | JGI IMG/M metagenome (GOLD analysis project Ga0126307, IMG submission 89955) | Serpentine soil microbial communities from UC McLaughlin Reserve, CA, USA - Plot28 | ecosystem: Environmental > Terrestrial > Soil > Grasslands | place: USA: UC McLaughlin Reserve, Lake County...
CTACACGGGCCGCCAGGCGGTTATAGCCTTCGAGAACTCCTTCCACGGCCGCACGATGTTCGCGATGAGCCTCACGGGCAAGACCGACCCCTACAAGAAGGGCTTCGGACCCTTCGTCCCCGAAGTCTACAGGGTACCTTCGCCCTACGCCTACCGCTGTCCCGTTGGCAGCGATTGCTCCGGCGGCTGCCAGGGCGATTGCTTCGCCACCATCGAGCGGGCTTTCGTGAGCACGGTGCACCCGAGCAGCGTCGCCGCCATAATCGTCGAGCCGGTGATCGGTGAGGGTGGTTTCATACCGTTCCCTGACTTCTACCTGAGAAGATTACGCGAGCTGTGCGACGAGCACGGCATCGTACTGATCGTGGACGAGGTCCAGACGGGGTTTGGCAGGACGGGCAAGATGTTCGCCATCGAGCACTCCGGGGTCGAGCCTGACATCATGACGACAGCCAAGAGCCTGGGTGGCGGGCTACCCATAGCCGGCGTCACGGGGAAGGTGGAGATCATGGACTCCGTCCACGTCGGTGGCCTGGGCACCACCTACGGCGGCAACCCCATAGCCTGCGCCGCCGCCCTCGCCGTGCTCGAGGCCTACGAAGAGGAAGACCTGCTCACGCGCGCCAACACTCTGGGCGAGCGCGTCATGGGCACTATGCGTGAGATTCAGGAGCGCCACCCCGACTTCGTTGGCGACGTGCGCGGCAGGGGCCCGATGGCCGCGATGGAGTTCGTCAAGGACGCCGAGAGCAAGGTACCCGACAAGGAGCGGACCCAGAGGGTGATCGAAGCCTCCCTGCAACAAGGGCTCCTGCTGCTGAGCGCAGGCCAGTACGGCAACTGCATCCGCACCCTCATGCCCTTCGTTATCACCGACGAGGAACTGGAGGAAGGACTAGCCGTCCTCGGACGCGCCGTAGACTCGGCGGCCTGACGCGAAGGCTTCGGGTGGGCCGGGCGTGTGACCTCCCTCGTTTTGGGGTAAACTGACAAGCGACGAACGTTCCCGGGTAGAGGAGGAACAGGTGGGCCTACTAGGCGACGGCCGGAAGGACAAAGACGAAGCCAGCAAGGACAGGGCCAAGGGTCGCATCAAGGAAGCGGCAGGTTCCCTGACCGGTGACAAAGACACGAAGTCCGAAGGCCGCGCGGACCAACGCCGCGGAAACGTCAAGGAGAAGAAGGGTAACCTCAAAGACCTGCTGAAGTAGGCTTCAGGTAGTAGGAGTCGATAGGCAGTCGAGAGGGCCGGGGATCTGTCCCCGGCCCTCTCTGTGTCAGCCGCGCCCGTACCTCCGTGGTCCGGGACACTCGCGACGTAGAGCTAGTCGTCTAGTTTCTTGCCGGACCTTCCCGGCCGCACGGGCAGGTAAGCCATCAGGGCTTTCGAACGAACTGGGTACAACATAGTCCGTCAAAACGGTTCGCACGTCCGCATGAAGTGTCCAAGCCGTACGCCGCTGACCTTACCCGTGCATCACGGCAAGGATTTGCGCCTGGTACCTTGCGCGGACTCATCGGAAGGTCGGGGTCTAGCGTCGAAGAGTTCGTGGCTGCGTTGTAAGGGACGTTTTCGGCGCCGAGCCTAGAAAAACAGCTCGATGCCGAGTTCGTGCATCCTGAGGGCGAATCATGGGGTTTATGTGCAAGGCCCTCGCTTCCGGTCTTTACACCAGGGAGCGCGAGCCCTAATATGCGCGTTTTGCGGCGGGGCTTGTAACTTGGTTTTGGTGAAAACGTTACCGCCCTGTAATCTCGGTTCTGTACGGTGCGGTGTCTTGTGAGGACAGCGAGAGGTGATGTAATGCGTTCGAGAAATCTGGTGCTGGTGCTGGCGGCCCTGGTGATGGTCGTGACGCTCGCCGCCTGCACTTCCTCGGGACAGTCGTCGGGTGACAAGGGCCCGGCCGATCGGGGAAAGGAGCCCAGGGCGCAGAAGCAAAAACCTCCCAAGCAGATCGCCCCGAAGAAAGGCAAGGAAGAGCAAGCCCTGGGCGGAAAGAACAGGGTCGAGCCTCCGGAGAAGAGGAGGCTCAAGCTCACGGTCCCGGCGATGAAGGAGATCAAAGACGACCCCATCCCGACCGGCCACGGCACCGACGCGAAGCTGTTCCACGACTACGCCGGCGTCCACCTCGAATCCTCAGGCTTTCCCTGGAAAGAGACGGCCAACGTCTACATCGCCGGGCACCGCATCGGGTTCCCAGGGACGAGGAGCAACCTGGCCTTCTACGACCTGGAGGATCTGAAGAAGGGCGACAAAGCCTACCTGGAGGACGCCGAGGGCAGACGGTACACCTACGAGGTCTATAAGAAGCTCATCGTCGACCCTTCCAACCTGGGCGTGATCGACCCGATCCAGGGCAAGAACATCCTGAGCCTGCAGACCTGCACGCTGCCAGACTACACCCGGCGCGTCATCTACCGGGCCGAGCTCAAGGATATAGAGAACGTCGAACCCAAAGACGACAAATCCAGGGAAGATAAGTCCAACAACGGCAAGTCCTAGACTACGAACAAAACGGGCACGAGCGGGGACCGGGACGATAGCTCCGGTCCCCAGCGCGTTCCCGTTGGTTGATTCCCCGGTGCCGATGGGCCTAGAATCAGGTCGCAACGTCTGCAGGAGAGGAGAACGGGGTGCTCCCATGATGGCGGATCGCTCGAACCTGGGATCGTCCTGAGGCATCCCGGTGCTCCTCGGCCTCGACCTCGGGACCAGCTCCGTCAAAGCCCTCCTCATGGAGGAGGGTACTTCCGCGGGTGAGGGCTCCTCGCCCTACCCCGTGCGGGCGCCCCGCCGGGGATGGGCGGAGTCCTCTCCGGATGACTGGTGGGATGCCGTTGTGGAGGCGACGGAAGGCGCCGTGGGCCGTCGCGGCGCGGAGGTGACGGCGCTCGGGCTCTCCGGCCAGATGCACGGCGTCGTCCTCGCGGATGAGCAGGGCCTTCCCCTGCGGCCCGCCATCCTCTGGGCCGATGCCAGGTCCGGTGATGAACTGGCGGCCTACCGGGGGCTTGGTGCTGACCTGTCACGCCGGCTGGCCAACCCGCCGGCCGTGGGCATGGCCGGCCCGAGCCTGCTGTGGCTGCGCGATCACGAGCCCGACGCGTACGCGTCCGCCAGGTGGGCGCTGCAGCCGAAGGATTGGCTGCGCATGCGCCTCACGGGCGAGGTGGCCGCGGAACCATCCGACGCCTCGGCCACCCTGCTCTACGACCTCTACACCGACGATTGGTCCCACGCAGCGGTCGAGCACCTCGGTCTGCGCGCGGAACTGCTGGCCCCGCTCGTGGCATCCGATGACATCGCTGGTACGCTGAGACGGGAGATGGCTGACGAGCTGGGGTTGCGTGGTGGGCTGCCGGTGGCGACGGGGGCGGCGGACACCGCCGCCGCCATGCTCGGCGCCGGGCTTCTGCGGCCAGGTCCCGTGCAGCTCACGGTAGGGACTGGCGGCCAGATCGTTACGCTCAGGGAAGAGCCTGAAGCCGACTCGCACCTCCGCACCCATCTGTACCGCGCCGCCGTGCCCTGGCTGTGGTATTCGATGGCGGCGGTCCAGAACGCCGGCCTCGCCCTGGAGTGGGTTCGCAAGGTGCTCGGCGTCTCCTGGGAAGAGGTCTACACAGAAGCGTTTGCCGTGGCGCCGGGTTCCGGTGGCGTGGCGTTCCTGCCTTATCTGAGCGGGGAGCGGACCCCGCGCTTCGATCCAGGCGCCCACGGCGCCTGGACGGGCCTTGACCTGGATCACACCCGCGGACACCTCTTGCGCGCCGCGCTCGAAGGCGTCGCTTTCGCGCTGCGAGAGGGTCTGGATGCGCTCGAAGACCTGGGGATCGACGTCCCCGAGCTCCGCCTCGCCGGCGGCGGTGCCAGCGGGAAGGCCGGAGATCCCTGGCGACAGCTCCTGGCCGACGTGCTCGGCCGCCCCCTGCGGCTGTTGCCTGAGGAGATCTCCTCCGTCGCCTCGGCCCGGGGGGCCGCCCTCCTGGCTGGCCTGGCATCCGGCGTCTACGCGGCGGCCGGGGATACGCTCCGGCTCACCCCCGAGCCCGAGGAGACCGTAACGCCAGGGGAGACGGTCGAGGACTACGGGGCCGCCTACGAACGCTACAGGGAACTGTACCCCAGGCTACGCGGTCCCTTGCCGGAGGTTCGCCCTTGATTGTGAGCGAACCCTCTATGCCGTCTGTAACTCCTTGCTACACTACGTCCTGAGATGAGAGATCGGCAGAGATCTTGCTGAGCAAAGAATACGCCGGTTCCCTGACGGCAAACGACGCCGCCCGCTGGCTCCTGACCGAAAGGGTGGGCCGCACGCTCTCGGCGACCGAGGGTGTCGCTGGTTCGCACGAGCGGGTCGTACGGCTCGCCGTACCCGCCGGCCCCGTGGAACCTTCCCTGTGGCTGCGGGAGCAGAGGGTGTTCCCGAAGACGTACTGGTCGGGACGCGAGGACCTGGGCGGAGTCGCGGCAGTGGGCACCGCGGACGTGCGGGAGGCGAACCTTTCCGAGGGCGCCTGGTCGCCGAGCAGGTTGCTCGCGTCGCTGCCCGACCTGGGGGGGTCAGGGGCGCGCTACTACGGCGGGGCGCGCTTCGATCCGCTGCGGAAGCCCGACGAGGAATGGGCCACCTTCGGGGCTTGCCGGTTCGTGCTGCCCCGCTTCGAGTTGCACGCGGTGGACGGGGAGGCGACCCTGGTCTGTAACCTCGTGCTACCCGGGGATTCCGACAACGCCTCGGAGATACTGGAGCAGATAGAAGACCTTCCGATGCCCCAGGGTATCTCGGACGCCTCATTGCCGGCCCCGGTCTCCCGCCAGGACCGGCCCGGCCTGCCCTGTTGGAGAGAGAACATCGGGCGGGCACTCGCCGCGATTCCGGAGGGACGACTCGGCAAGGTCGTACTCGCCCGCAGGGCCGAGTTCGCTTTCGATCGGAACCTTGACCCCACGCTCTTGCTCGAGAGACTGCAGGCGGCCACGCCGGGCTGCTTCCACTTCTACGCCGAGCCCGAGGATGGGGCGACCTTCCTCGGGGCTTCCCCCGAGCGCCTGTTCCGCCGCGACGGAGACGTGGTGGTGAGCGAGGCCGTGGCGGGGACCAGGCCGCGCGGGCTGTCGTCGCGGGACGACGAAGTGCTGCGCGACGACCTGCTGCACAGCGCCAAAGACAGGTCCGAGCATACCTACGTGCGCATCGGCATCGAGGAGGCGCTCGCTCCGCTGTGCGAAGCACTGGAGATCGAGGAAAACCTCTCCGATATGAAGCTCTCGCGCGGCAGACACCTCAGGTCGAAGGTTCGCGGTACGCTGAAGGAGGGCGTGACCGACGCGATGTTGCTCGAAGCGCTGCACCCGACGCCGGCCGTGGGAGGTTATCCGCGGGAGGAAGCATTGGAGGAAATCCAGGCTCTCGAACCTTTCGACAGGGGCCTCTACGCAGGTCCGGTCGGTTGGATAGGGGCCGATGCCTCCGAGTTCGCCGTTGGCATTCGCTCCGGCCTGGTCCGGAGCCGGACGCTGGATCTCTTCTCCGGGGCCGGGATCGTCGCAGGCTCCGTGCCCGATGAGGAGTGGACCGAGATCGAGCAGAAGATCGGCGACTTCATCGGGGTGTTCGGGCTTGAACAGGGATACGCCGCGAGCTAACCGCCTGTGGGCGGGCCTGATCGTCGAAGAGCTCGTCCGCTGCGGCGTCGACTTCTTCTGCGTGGCCCCCGGCTCCCGCTCCACACCCCTCGTCGCCGCGCTCGCCGAGAACGACAAAGCCCGTAGCCTCGTCCACTTCGACGAGCGCGGAACGGCCTTCGCGGCCCTCGGCTATGCGCGCGCCACCGGGCGTCCCGCGGCCTGGATCATCACCTCCGGCACGGCGGTAGCGAACGGCCTGCCGGCCGTGGTCGAGGCCTCGACCGACGGCGTGCCCATGATCCTGCTCACCGCCGACCGCCCTCCCGAGCTGCGCCAGACCGGCGCCAACCAGACCATCGACCAGCCCGATATCTTCGGCGACTACGTCCGCTGGCGCTTCGACCTCCCCGTCCCAGACCCAGCCATCGATCCAGCAATGGTCCTGACCACCGTGGACCAAACTGTCTACCGCGCCGTTCGAACGCCGCAGGGCCCCGTCCACCTGAACCTGATGTTCCGCGAGCCTTTTCTGCCTGACGGGGAAGAGGATCTCCCCGGGCCGTCCCCCTGGACCGAGAGCGACGAACCGTACACCCGCTACGCCGCGATGAAACCCGCTGTAGACATAGCAGTGGTCAAGGACCTCTGGGAAACGCTTCGTCCGGTAAAACGGGGCCTCGTCGTCGCGGGCCGGCTGGCCTCCCGCGAGCGGGGCGAGGCGGTGCTGCGGCTCGCCAACGTTTTGGGCTGGCCGATCCTTCCCGATATCGGTTCCCAGGTCCGCCTCGGCGCGGACGCGAAAAACCTCGTGGCCCACTACGACGCGCTCCTGGCGAGCGACCCGTTCGCGGAGGCGCACACGCCCGAGGCGGTGGTCCACGTCGGGGGAAGGGCCCTCTCCAGGCGTCTGGAACAGTTCATTGCTCGCAGCCGACCCAACCCCTACGTCGTGGTGCGCGAGAACCCGTTCCGGCTCGACCCCGCCCACCGCGTCACCCACAGCATCGAGGCGGACGTCGTGGATCTCTGCGCCGCGCTGGCCGCCAAAGGAGACCCGCCGGCGGAAGACACCTCCTGGACGGCGGGCTGGCGGGAGGCGTCGGAGGAGGCGGGCCGCCACCTGGACGAGCTGTTACCCGAAGAGCCGAGCGAACCGTTCGTGGCGCGCGGCGTGTCGCGAGAGGTGCCTCCCGATCACGGTCTCGTCGTCGCGAGCAGCATGCCGGTACGGGATCTGGATACCTACGCGACGGCCGGCGGCTCGCCGGTACCCGTCGGCGCCAACAGGGGCGCGAGCGGCATCGACGGCACCGTCGCCACCGCGGCGGGCTTCGCGCGGGGCCTCGGAAGGCCGGTCACGCTCCTCATCGGGGACCTCGCCTTGTTGCACGACCTGAATTCCCTCGCCATGCTGCGGGATACGCGGGTCGTGGTCGTCGTGCTCAACAACGACGGTGGCGGTATCTTCTCCTTCCTTCCCGTAGCCGGGCAGAAGCAATTTTTCGAGCCGTACTTCGGTACGCCGCAGGGCGTCCTCTTCGGGCCTGCGGCGAGGATGTTCGGATTGCATTACGAACGGCCCGAGACGGCAGAGGGTTTCATCGGGTCGTATCGCAAAGCCTGCGCCCTTGGTTCTTCGGCCCTGATCGAGGTCAAGACCGACCGCGAGGAGAACGTGGCCTTGCACCGCAGGATCCTCGAAGAGGTAGCTGCCAGGGTAGAGAAGGCATGACGAGCCTCGCTCACGTGCTATGTGCCTGAACTACGGGGTCTCTGGCGACCGCCGGTCGCCCGCGGTCCTCCTGTTGCACGGTTTTATGGGTTCCTCCGCCGACTGGCGGGATGTAATGGCCGGGATCGGAGACCGGGGCTTCCACATTGCCCCGGACCTGCCCGGACACGGAGCTTCGCTGGGATTCGAGCCGGAGTCGTACACCATCGAAGGATCGGCGCGGGCGGTGATCCGTACCCTCGATGAGCTCGAAGTCGAGCGCCCTATGATCGCCGGCTACTCGATGGGCGGACGGCTGGCGTTGTACCTGGCCCTGCGCTATCCGGAACGGTGCGCCGGCCTCTTCCTCGAATCAGCCTCTCCAGGCATCGAGAGCGACGAGGAGCGGGAGGCGCGAAGAGCGGCGGATGAGGAGAAGGCCGGGCGCCTCGAATCTGGTGACCTCGAAGGCTTTCTTCGAGCCTGGTACGGTCAACCGCTGTTCGCGCCTCTGGCGCGGAACGAGGGGTTGCTCGGGCGGACCGTCGCGGCGAGACGGCGCAACGATCCCGGCGAGCTCGCGCGGTCGCTACGGGGTATGGGCGTCGGGGGCCAGCCTTCGTTGTGGGAGGAACTAGAACACCTCCGTGTCCCAGTGCTCGCGGTCGTCGGAGAGCTGGACGCAAAGTTCGCCGGCATCGCCCTCCGGATGGCCGGGGTATCGTCGAAGATGCGTACCGGGTTGGTGCCTGATGCCGGTCATAACGTGCACGCCGAGAAGACGGGCGCGTACCTCGTCCTCCTGGAGAGCTTCCTGGAGGGCTCTACGTTGCGCGCCGGGTGAGGCTGAACATATTGCGAAAGTACGCAACAAGGATGCAGCGGAAACGGCCGGGCTCGAAGACCGTTCCCGGCGGCACGCCGGGCCTCCGATCAATATAATCCCGCCCATGACAGATATCGCTTGGAATCCGGCCGGAGAGTTCACGGACATCAAATACGAGAAGGCGGAGGGGATCGCCAGAATAACCATCAACCGTCCCGAGGTCCGCAACGCCTTTCGTCCTCTTACGGTGGTCGAGATGCAAAAGGCCCTCGAAGACGCCCGCGAGGACCACGAGACGGGCGTCATCATCCTGACGGGGGAGGGTTCCGACGCCTTCTGCTCGGGAGGGGACCAGAAGGTGCGCGGGGACGCCGGGTACCTCGAAGACCCGGAAGACCCGCGGCGTACGCCGGGGGGGGCATCCGTCGGGCGCTTCCACGTCACGGATCTGCACGTCCAGATCCGTCGTTGCCCTAAGCCGGTGGTCGCGATGGTGGCGGGATACGCCGTCGGCGGGGGCCACGTCCTGCACGTGGTCTGCGACCTCACCATCGCCGCAGACAACGCGAAGTTCGGGCAGGTGGGCCCGAGGGTAGGCAGCTTCGACGGCGGCTTCGGCGCCTCCGTCCTCGCGAGCCTCGTCGGGCCGAAGAAGGCGAAAGAAATGTGGTTCCTGTGCAGGATGTACTCGGCAGAGGAGGCTCTGGAGATGGGGCTCGTCAACACGGTCGTGCCGCTCGCCCGTCTCGAAGAGGAGACCGTCACCTGGTGCCGGGAGATGCTGCAGCGCTCGCCTTTCGCCCTGCGCCTCCTCAAGGCGAGCTTCCACGCCCACGAAGACGGTTTCGCCGGCATCCAGCAACTGGCCCACGATGCCAACCTCCTGTTCTACGGCAGCGAGGAGGCCCAGGAGGGCCGCGACGCCTACAGGGACAAGCGTAAACCCGATTTCTCGACGTTTCCCCATCGCCCGTAGAGACGTCGCCGTAAACTCCGTGCAGGTAGGCGGAGTCCAAACAGCGATGATAGTCCTTTGAGCTAGTAAGCTTCCTACGAGCCCCTGGCCTCCCTCTTTTGCCCTCGTGCACCGCAGTGCGTGAAAGGCTCCCCGGCGGAGTCCTTCGCCCGTAACCACCATACAGACCTTCATAAACCCCACTTCCAGCCGCCCCCGCTCCTCCATGCCTTGACATGACATTACTCTGATGTCATTATGACATCACAAACCATCGGGAAGTGGAATGCACGATCTTATGGACGAGGAGTTATGGAGGGAGCGGAGGCGGGGCGAAGGTCGAGGAGGAATTGCATAGCCGGCAAGGCGGCGCTCACCAGGTTCGAGGCGGCTGTGACCAACCAGGTAGCGTTGGGTGGCGCGGACCCCGCGGTAGAAGCGGCGGTGAGGGCGTTGAGGTACGCCCTCGGACCTGCCGTGCGCCAGCTCGCGCTGGAGCTGATGGAGCAGGCCGCGGTGGAGGTGGACGCGCAGCTTCCCCACCATCGGGTAGATGTTGTGTTGCGGGGAGGAGAGCCCGCCCTGGAGGTCAGGACCGGCGGAGAAGAAGAGAGGCGGCCTGCTGGTGAGGAGTATGAGGCAAGGATCACGCTCAGGCTACCTCCGAGCCTGAAGTCGGCTATCGAAGGTGCGGCGCGGACGGCGGGGGAATCGGTCAACTCGTACGTGGTCAGGAATCTCTCGCGGTCGACCGCGCGACCGGAGCGTGTGGGACGGAGGATGAAGGGGACGGTAAGGACATGAGCGACACGCGGCACGAGACGTTCGAGGTCGACGGGCGGCCCAGGATCGAGGTGAACCTGCCTTCCGGAGACGTGGTCTTCCTGCAGGGAGAGCCTGGCGAGGTGGAGGTCGATGTAGAGGGAAGAAACGCGGACGATCTCGTGATCGAGAAGCTTGGGGGCAGGATCTTGTTCCGCGTCCCTGACGGGTCGGGTAGTCGTTGGGACTCCTTCGACGTGACGGTCAGGACACCGGAAGGCACGGACCTGGAGGTCAAAGCGGCCTCGGCCGGCGTGGATGTACGGGTGGCCCTCGGCTCTCTCGCCGCCAGCCTGGCTTCGGGGGATATCAGGGCGGGGGAGATAGAGGGCGACGCGACCGTCGAGACGGCCTCAGGCGACGTAGACCTCGGGGGGGTGGGTGGCAACACCAGCGTGGGCACGGCTTCGGGTGACGTGCTACTGCGCCGGGCGGGTGGGCGCGCGGTAGTGCACACCGCTTCCGGAGAGGTCAGGTTGGGGACCGTGCTCGCGGCCCTATCCGCCTCCACCCAGAGTGGTGACCTAGAGGTCGCGCATTACGAGGGGGGAGACCTCGAATGCAGCTCTACGTCCGGGGAGGTCAGGATCGGGCTTCCATCCGGCCGCATCCTCGACGTCGACCTGAACACGCTGTCTGGAGATATCCGCAGCGATTTCTCGCCCGAGGACGGGGACGGCGCCACGGCGCGGCTGCGCGTCGAGACGATCTCGGGAGACATCGCCCTGGCCAGGTCATAGGGACGAGAACCGGCCACCCAACGACGTGATGAAGCTCGCCCGCTTCGACCTCTACCGCTACGGCCTGTCCCTCTCCCGGCCGTTGACGCTGAAGAGCGCGACGATCCGGCGCCGCGAAGGTCTCCTCCTTAGGCTCTCTGGCGACGGTTACGAAGGCTGGGGCGAGAGCGCGCCGCTCCCCGGCTTCAGCAAGGAGAACGTCCACCAAGCGGCAGAACAACTGCGCTCGCTCGCCGGGTCGCTGGTGGGTCATGAAGTGAAAGGTGACTGGGTGGAGGAGGTGTATGGCCTGGAGATAGACCGTATCGATCCCGCTCCTTCCGTCCGCTTCGGGCTGGAGACGGCCGTCTGGAACCTGGGTGCGTCTCTCTCCCACGAGGCGCTGCCGGAACTATTCGCGCCGTCTCCGAGGACCGAGGTGCCGGTGAACGCTTTGATCCCGGGACCTCCCGCGAACGTTTTGGAAGAGGCCAGGCGCATGAGAGACGCAGGCTATCGGAGCATCAAGCTCAAGGTCGGCGCAAGACCTGTCGCCGAGGACGTCAGGCTCGTGCGCGCGCTCGGGGAGGAGCTCGGCGACGGCGTATCCCTGCGCCTCGACGCGAATCGGGCATGGTCCTACGGGGTGGCCGCCGAGTTCGTCCGGGGCGTGAAGGAGGTACCGTTCGAGTACGTCGAGGAGCCGCTTGTCGACCCGAGGGGCTTGCGCGAGCTCGTCCAGGAGTTCGGCGTACCCGTCGCCCTGGACGAGTCGATGGTCGGGATAGAGCCAGAGAACCTGGAGGAGCATCGCTACGCGCGGGCCCTCGTGCTCAAGCCGACCTTGCTGGGTGGCATCTCACGCACGTTGCGGTTGGCAGAATCGGCGCTCCGTCTCGGCATGACGCCCGTCCTCAGCTCGGCCTACGAGAGCGGCGTGGGGACGGCGGCTCTCGTGGCCCTGGCCGCGGGCATCGGGGACCGCCCCGTCCCCGCCGGGCTGGATACGTACCGAGCTCTGGGGGGGGATGTTCTCGAGGTGCCGCTGAACCTTCCGGTCCCGAGCGTAAACGTTGGAGAGACGCTACGTGCCGCGCGCAGGGTAGGCGTTCGAGGATTGGAGAGGCTGTAGCCGGTCTGGAGGCGCTGCGGTATACTTTGCCCCATGTAGCGAGCTTCCTTTGCGATATTTTCTCCCGTCTTTCCTCTGCGCAAAGGATCTTTACGTGCTCGCCCAACTCACGAACGTCTCGCTCTCTTTCCCCGACAAGCAGGTACTCGAAGGCGTGTCTCTGACCTTATACCCGGGGGATAGGATCTCGCTCGTAGGAGAGAACGGCGCGGGGAAGACGAGCATGTTCCGCTTGCTGAAAGGGAGCTACCAACCCGACTCGGGCGAGGTCTCGTTCGCGAGAGGAGTCCGTATCGGGTATCTGGAGCAGGATTTCTCCGGCGTAGGGGAGGACTCGGAACGCACCTGCATGGAGGCTGCGCTGGAGCCTTTCGGGTACTTGCTCGAGCTAGAGAAGACCATCGAACGCCTCGCCTTCGAACTCGGAGGGGGAGGCGACAGCACCTCGGATCTGCTCGCCGACCTAGGCGAGGCGCAACAAACCTTCGAGGTTTCCGGCGGCTACGAGTTCAGGCCGAGAACCGAATCTACGCTCGCCGGCCTTGGGCTCCCCGGACCGCTGTGGGGACGCAGGGTGTCCGAGCTCTCCGCCGGCCAGAGGGTGCGGCTCGCTCTCGCGAGGCTGCTCCTGGAGGACCACGACCTCATCCTCTTCGACGAGCCGACCAACCACCTCGATGTCCCCGCCCGCGAGTGGCTCGAAGGGCACCTCGCAGGGATGGATGCCGCTTACGTCGTGGCCTCCCACGACCGGCGCTTCCTCGACGCCGTCTCCAGCAAAGTGGCCCACCTCGATCGCGGAAAGCTCACCATCTACCAGGGCGACTACACCGCTTTCAGGCAACAACGGGAGCAGGCTGAGGAGGAGGGGTGGCGCAACTACGAGAAGAGCCGCAAGCTGGCGAAGAAGCTGCAGCGACAGGCCCAGGACTACCAGACATGGTCGGACGCCAGCGAGAAGAAGAAGCGCGGTGCCGCCGACAAGGGTTTCGTCAGCCACAAGGCGGCGAAGCTCATGAAGCGTTCGCTCGCCGCCCGTCGCAGGATGGAGGAGGCCGCCGAAAACGCCAGGACGGAGAAGCCGTTCGAGAAGAACGCGGTCAGGATAGAGTTCGGGTCCTCGAAAGGCCGGAGCCTCGGGCGCGCCGACGACCTCGTCGTCGGCTACTCGGGGGAGGAGCCTTTGACCATGGAGCTCTCGTTCGAGATCTCGGCGGGGGACAGGCTCGCGGTACTTGGACCGAACGGTTGTGGCAAGACGGCGCTGTTGCGCACCGTGCTGGGCGAGGTCCCACCGCTCGATGGCGAGGTGCGCCTCGCTTCCTCCGCGAAGGTGGGATACTTCGACCAGGACAACCGGGGCGTGCCCTCCGACCTCACGGCCCTCGAAACGGTCCTCGGGCCGGGACGCGACGAGACGCTGGCAAGGACCGTCATGGGCAGGATGGGCGTCAGGAGTGAGACCGTAAACAAGAAGGCGGCGAAGCTGAGCTCGGGAGAGCGCGCCAAGGTGCTCCTGGCCGCGATCATCCTCGGCGACAACAACCTACTGGTCCTCGACGAGCCGACGAACTACCTGGACATCGAGACCCAGGACGTGCTGCTGGAGGCGCTGGAAGACTTCCCCGGGGGAATAGTGTTCGTCTCCCACGACCGCTACTTCGTAAAACGGCTCGCGACAGAGACCCTGGCGCTCGGACAGGGCGTAAAGACGTGAGGGGCGATGCCCCATCCGTTCCCTGCCCTTTGCGGGCCGCGGCGCTCGCCGCTCCTGAGGCAGCGGCCATCATCGGTGCGCGGGGAACCATTTCTTACGGGGATCTGGATGCGCAGGTCTCGGCCGCGGCTACCCGTCTCGGAGGGCTCGAACCGGGGAGCCGGGTCGCGCTCCTCTTGCCGAAAGACGAGCGCTACGCGATCCTGTTGCTAGCCCTGATCCGTGCCGGACACGTGGCCTGTCCCATCAGCGACCGCTTTCCAGCGAAAGGCGTTGCGAGGCTCCTCGAAAGGGCGGCCTGCCGGGCCCTGATCCCGGAGAACGAAAGACTCTTGCAGGGTCTCGACGAGGACATCGCAGGGTTACGGCCTGAAACCGTGCTAGAAGGAAACGAACACACTGACCGTACCGGGCCGGCGGACCTTCCCATCGAGCGTCCCGCGACGATCGTGTTCACTTCGGGGAGCATGGGCGTCCCCAAGGCGGCGCTACACGCCTTTGGCAACCACTACCGCAACGCGCTCGGCTCGAACGCCAATATCGCGCTACGGCCCGGCGACAGGTGGCTCCATTCGTTGCCGCTCTATCACGTCGGAGGACTGTCCATCCTGTTCAGGTGCCTGCTCGCGGGCGCAACGGTCGCGCTTCCGCGGAGAGGAGCC
>Ga0126307_10001825_pt1 | contig 14176 bp, 10 predicted proteins | sample Plot28_FD_89955 | JGI IMG/M metagenome (GOLD analysis project Ga0126307, IMG submission 89955) | Serpentine soil microbial communities from UC McLaughlin Reserve, CA, USA - Plot28 | ecosystem: Environmental > Terrestrial > Soil > Grasslands | place: USA: UC McLaughlin Reserve, Lake County...
AGAGCCAGCCTATAGGGTTACGCGATGGAGTGCGTGGAGCTATTACGGCGCCTACAGTCGAGAAGACAATCGCAGCCAGCGTACTGTCAAGCCAATGGTCGAAGACATGTACGCCAGGGTGAGTGGTACTCAGGGCTAGAAGGAGAAGGCTTAGGGCTGTTAGCGCTAAGGAGAGCACACACAGCAACCAGGCCAACCAAGCGGCAGTGCGGAAGCTCACCCCACCGACTCCTTACCTTCGTTCTTTGTTCCTGTTGTCACAACTCTGACTCTACTGCAGTACCGTCTCCTGAGCGTTACGATAAACGTTACGAGAAGGACTTTTCTGAACAGACTCCTTTCAGGCTCCGACCAGGGCAAGGCGATAGCCGCAGAGGATGAGAAGGCCGCTCCACACCGAATTTTGAGAAGTACATGGTGGCTGTTGGGGACGAGAGATTACAGGCTCCGACTGGCTGCTACGAGTAAGGACTCGACTTATACAGGTTCGCGTATAGGACGCTCTCAGAGGCCCCTCTACGCCTTACAGAGAGCCAGAGAAGTGTCAGGTAGGGTAAGGACCAGAAGGCCCGATTCTGATGACAGAAGGCGATAATGAGCCCTCACCCTGTGTATGGGCGTAATGCAAGCGAGCAGTCTGGCTGCTAGATTCGCCTCAGAACGAGACGCTGGCCGAAACCCCGGCTTACACACTCGACCTCGCAGATTTGGGTATGTCAGCCGAGTCGAACGTGTTCGATGCGATGGAGCCACCGAAGGCTGACTGACCTCAGAAGCCCACCGTTTGATTTTGTGAGACGCTTTCTCCGGCTGCTCATTCAGGAAGGGACTGCTACCATCTAGAAGGTTGGCAGTTATCGGGAAGTCGTCTTCGGTGAAGGTGAAGCTTTACAACACTCAGCACTGACCCTACGCCCTGCGCACCAGGATGGTGCTGCACGAGAAGGGGATCGACTTCGACGTACACGAGGTTGATCTGAGCAACAAGAGTGAAGAGTTCCTGAGCGCCAGTCCCTATGGGAAGGTCCCTGTACTGAGAGTCAACGGGACCTCTTTGTACGAATCGAACATCGTAAACGAGTACCTGGATGAGGTCTACGACTCCCCTAAGCTTATGCCGGATGATCCCGAACGAAGGGCATCGGTACGCTCGTGGATGGCCTTTGCAGATGATTACTTCTTCCCTGCTATCTATAGAGTTCGCATGGGGCTGCAGCGCGGGTACTCAGAAGATGAGATTCAAGAGGCTAAGGAGAAGCTCCACGATGCCCTATCGCGTCTAGAGCATCAACTAGAGGGTAAGGAGCATCTGGTAGGGGAGTACACCCTGGCAGACATCGCGCATGCCGGTAACTTCCACCGTCTACGGGTACTGCTCAAGAGCGGCGAGGTTCCTCTGCAAGAGTACGCAAACGTTATGGGCTGGATGGAGCAGATCGAGGGTCGAGAGAGCTACAAGGCCTCCATATATAGAGAACCCCGAGATTGATAGGGACTAGATGAATTATTCTCGCTACGCTGGGCCGTTGAGCGCGATCCAGGCCGTACCGAGAGTACCTATGGACAGCAGCCCCCGTGGGCTCTTTGAGTTTTGGCGACGAGTGAACCATTACCTCTAGAGACCACTAGCTATACCGACATAGTATTCGAGCCCTCGCATCGAACCCGCGAGAACCGCTGCTCAAAACGAAGTTCGCTGAAAACCCCCTACCTGGGGTTCCGGAGAAGGTGCTCACAGCGCTCGTCATAAACTGCGGATGCGTGGTCCGGGTGGCGTAAGGTCTTCGGCTGAACTTCGCCTTATCGGAGTTCTCAGAGGTTCGTCGTTAGGGACGTACCTCTTGAAGCTCTATTAAGACCTCTTTAAAGGTTGTGATCTAGGCTGCAAAATTCACCGGCGATTCATCGCTGCAAGCTACGATCGTTAATCGAGCTATTTGAGTCAAGGCTTAAGGAAGTGGTTTGAATACTACCGCCAGGAAAAAGGAGGTGTGAAGTAGCAAGCTGATCAGTCACGACCCTGCGATCTTAGGGGCTCCACTGTCGAGTAACCCAAGTATGAAGATGAGGGAGGTGAAACTTAAACCTCGCGACTGAGAAAAGAAAGGTGAAGCGTGCACGAACAAATACAGGCTCGCCTTGAAACATTGAAAAAGGAACTCGAAATGGGCCAAGCCGAGCTCCAGAAAGTAGAGGCGCAGAGGACATACTTGCACGAGACGATATTGCGGATCAGCGGGGCCGTACAGGTGCTAGAAGAGTTGCTGAGGGAAAGACAGACGGCTGAGCAAAACAGAGCTGCCCCATCCGATGACAGCTTTCGCGTGCCCCACATATCTGCAACGGCACACGAAGGTTCGACAACGGATACCTAGTTAGAGCAAGGAGTAAATTATGCCTACTTGGCAAACGGACGGGAACCCCGATGTCCACATCAACGCAAACAGCTTCTTGGGCACCATAGCGGATGATCCTCTTCGCATCAGGACCCGTAGTAGTGTAAATAACACGGATGCGGTGACCATCACCCCTGCCCCCGACAACACCACCACGGGTAATGTTGGCATTGGGACGGCAACGCCGCAGGCAAAATTGGATGTCAGGGGAGCTATCCGCGCCGGGAATTCCGACCTCTACTTCACGCGGACAGACCACGATCACACTGGAATAGGGAACGCCGCTGGCTTTGCTGCGATTGAAAATGGCGCAAATTACGATGCTCTGATGATCCTTGGTAGGACAGTGTCAACAAATCCGCTCAGGCGAGTGGTTAAGTTGTGGGACTTCTTAGAAGTCAACGGAGATGTGGTTGTTACGGGGGATATAACTCTACCGGGCGCCGACTGTGCTGAATTCTTCAGCGTACACGAATCAGCGCCGATTGAACCGGGGATGGCTTTGGTAGTTGATCAAGAAGATGCCTTGCTGCCTTGCGAGAAGCCTTATGATAAAAGGGTTGTAGGAGTTGTCTCCGGAGCTGGTGATGTTAAACCTGGGATTCTCTTGGACGAGAAGCATTCTCGGCATGGAAGGCAGCCGCTGTCCATGGTAGGCAAAGCATATTGCAAAGTCGATGCTCGGTACGCACCGATTGAGGTTGGCGATCTGTTGACGACATCCCCCACCCTCGGCCATGCTATGAGAGCGGTGGATCCGTCAAAGGCTTTCGGTGCGGTAATTGGAAAGGCTCTCAAACCCTGGCGGGAAGGTACAGGCTTGATCCCCCTCATAGTGGCGTTGCAGTAAACCGCGATGAAAGCTTCGGGCTTAGAGCTTACGCCAATAGGTGGAGATCGGCGATGAAGTCGAGTCTTCAAAGCTGAGGCACCACGTTGTAGGCGACACCTCACCTAAGACAGATACTGACGATGATAGGCGAGAACAATGTCCACCTTAAGCAGAGCAAGAAGGAGGAACTTCCTATGGCGCCCCCCCTTTCATTGAGGAAGTGTCTGCAGGAGCGAGGCATCGACCCAAACGGCGGCATTCGAACTGCCATGCGTAGCGCTTCCGTGACCAGCGTGAGAGCTCTGTGTAGCATCCCGGCAAGCAAGTTTACGCCAACCCTCGACGGTCAGGAGGTCACCCAGGCGATTCAGGACACCAACAATACCATCACGTTGGTCGCCTCAAAGAGGACCATCGTTCGCGTGTATCTCAGCGCGCCCAGCATAGGCTCACCGGTCACCGTGAGCGGAGAGCTGGCCCTCAGAAGATCGCCTGGAGGACAACCTGTGACAATTCCTTCGCTCAACACAGTCGTTCTCAGTTCTGCCCAAGTCGGACAACTTGACGTCAAGCGAAGGGATGTGCAACTTAGCCTGAATTTCTTGCTCCCGCTTGACCACACGACCGCTGGGCCACTCTATATCAGCCTGGCCAGGTTGGCCAATGCCAATACGGGCATTCCTTTCGACATCAGTCTAAACAATTTAAATGACACGAGGACCGTCTCTTTCACGGCAAGCGCTCCGCTGCGAGTTCGGATACTCAGCATCCAATACCAGCAGGGCACGCCTGCAGTCACCCACACACCCTCGCAGCTCGATTTCGATCTAATCACCTCCTGGCTCAGGCGAGCCTATCCGGTGGCCCAAGTTACCAGCTCGCAAGCAATCGTCGATGCGACCGCGACCCCACCGTTCAATTGCGACGATATAAATGCCCAGATCGCCGCCATCCGGGCCCTAGACGTGAGCGGGGGAACTGACAGGCGCACCCATTACTTCGGTCTCGTTAGCGACGGCGGTTTCTTCATGCGCGGCTGTGCTGCGTCTATTCCCGGGCAAGCTGACCCCTCGGCTGTTGCCTCGGGCCCGACCGGATCCGCCGATTGGGGTTGGGACTTTGACGGCTCCTTCGGCGATTGGTACACGGGCCACGAACTGGGCCACACCTTTGGTCGTCTACACCCGGGCTCAGGTTGCGGCGAGTCATCCGACGATCCGAACTACCCCTTCGTCGACGGTCAGCTCGCCAATGCGGATGATGCGTTCGTGGGTTTCGACGTCGGCGATCCAGCTCAGAACCTGCCGATGGTTGCTTTGCCTGGGGTCGACTGGCACGACGTTATGACCTACTGCAACCGCCAGTGGCTGAGTTCGTATACTTACGAGGGCATCCGGGTTCGTCTCGCGGCCGAGGACAGCCTTGCCGCCGGTCCAAGCTCTGGCCCAGGCGCAGGCAGGCCGGATGAGCGCTTTCCCGAGAGGACCGCGAGGGAAGAGACAGCAGCCGAACGCCACCTCATTAGCGTGGTGGCGACGGTCAATCTGACAAAGCAGGAGGGCACGATCAAATACGTTAACCCGTTGCCCCAGGGCGAAGCCTCCCGCACGGAGCCAGATAGCCCCGTGATGCTCCGCGTCAAGGGAGCCGATGGGCAAGTGCTTCACGAATACCCGGTTAGCGTCAAACCTCTCTCCGATGTCCCGGGGCCGGACCGTCTTGGTCTGGTAGACGTCGTCCTTCCGGTGGACCCAGGCGCTAGGGCGGTCGAGCTGTCGATTGCTGCTCGCACGGCCGATACCTTCCAAGCCAGTGCGACTCACCCTGAAGTCCGCGGGCTAACTAGGGTGGCCGCCGAAGGCGACACAATGTCTATAGCCTGGGAAACGGAGGCCGGAACAGGCGAAGACCACACCTACATCCTCCAAGTTAGCACAGATGACGGAAGGACTTGGCAAACTCTGGCCGTTGGGCTCGCCACGCCAGAGGTTGCGATTGACCGCAACCAGTTCTATGGAGCTGGAAACGTCCTCGTTCGCGTGATCGCAACGGATGGTTTCAGAAGTTCAGTGGTGACAAGCGAACCGTTGTCCCTCGATACCTAATGAAATTTTCGAATTCTAGTAAGGCTAGTAGGAGGAACTTCCTGTAGCGCTTCCCTTCCTCGTATAAGCCACGTAAAACGGTCTTTGTGCGCTCAGGATCCAGTCAACTTAGTACCCTCAGCGTCCGCACCTGCGCCTACCTTCGTACCTCGCTGTCCTGTTCCGAGCTGCGCAAATCGTTCTTGAGCATAAGCTGGCTCATATGATCGAGGTGCGCCTGCCACACAGCGTCCTGGGCGCGCTGATCCTCGGTCCGTTGCTAGCGTTGGCTTTGCTGGGTCGTGAACCATGATCCGATGCCAGCGATCACGAGCGGGACTACAAGCAGCTCCAGCCAGTTCCACCCCGACTTCTTCCCGAACTCCATCCAGTCCCATAGCCGCCTATACCATGGCGGTCGCTGGGTGGACGCTTTCTCCTGCTGTACGGTGTATGTGCCTTCACGGTCACAGTTGCGGAACGCTGTGTACACCACTCGTACACCACCGAGGGCATTTGGCCCGTTGTAGCTGGTTGTTGCCAGCCGGGCGATGTGCCTTAGGTATGCGGTTCTTGCTACTGTGAGCTACACGCCGCAACAGCTTTCGCCGGATTGTGGCTCCGAAGATCGCGGGTTCGAGCCCCGTCGGTCACCCTCTCACACAGGTTGGTAGGCAGCGGATAATCGTGTTCTGCACAAGGCTGCGAATTCGCCTCCAGGCACCTGAGCCAATAGGGGGTCCAGAGAAGGCTCCGCTGCTATAGTGTCCTCCCAAGGGAAGCAAGGAGGACATCGAGGCAGTAGTGGCCAGCCCACCAACAGGCACCGTCACCTTCCTGTTCACTGACATAGAAGGCTCCACCAGGATGTGGGAGCACGACGCCCCGGCCATGCAAGCGGCGTTGGCCCGCCACGACGAGTTGCTCAGGAGGGCCATAGAGGAGCGTGGTGGCTACGTCTTCAAGACTGTTGGTGACGCCTTCTGCTGCGCCTTCCCTACTGCCCCTGATGCCCTGGAAGCTGCCCTACAGGCACAGCGGGTACTCTTCGCTGAGGAGTGGGGCATCGAAGGCGGCGTCCGTGTCAGGATGGGCTTACACACGGGAGTAGCAGAGGAGAGTGACGGAGACTACTTTGGACCTCCTGTCAACAGGGTTGCGAGGCTCATGTCCGCAGCGCACGGAAGGCAGGTACTGCTCTCACTCTCTGCTCAGGAGTTGGTACGCGATCAGCTTCCTACGCGAACGAGTCTAAGGGATCTAGGAGAGCATCGCCTCAAGGATCTCTTCAGGCCAGAGAGGGTCTTTCAGCTCCTTGCTTCTGGGCTGCCCTCCGAGTTCCCTCCTTTGAGGACGCTCGACGCTTACCGCAACAACCTCCCCCTCCAGCCTACGCAGCTTGTAGGGCGTCAGAAGGAGATCGCTGAGGTCTGCGAACGGCTTTCGCGTCCCGAGGTTAGGCTCTTGACCCTCACGGGGCCAGGGGGGACGGGAAAGACGCGCTTAGGCTTGCAGGCTGCGGCAGAGCTTACGGAGGAGTTCGAGCACGGGGCCTTCTTCGTCTCGCTAGCAGCCATCAGCGAGCCCCAGCTCGTGGTCGGAGCCGTGGCGGGAGCGCTCGGGGTGAAGGAAGCGGGCGGGCTACCGCTCCTAGAGAGCCTCGAGAACTACCTAGGCGAGAAGCACATCCTCTTGATGCTGGACAATTTCGAGCAAGTCCTTGAGGCGGCGCCCATGGTGACCGAACTGCTCTCGGCTGCTCCCTATCTTATGGTCTTGGCCACAAGCCGCATACCCTTGAGGCTCTACGGAGAGCACGAGTATGCGGTACCTCCGCTCGCCCTGCCTGACCCGGAGCAGCTGCCGCCAGTGGAGCGCCTCAGCCAGTACGAGGCAGTTAGACTCCTCGTGGAGCGATCCCAAGCCGCCAAAGCTGACTTCTCGGTGACCAACGAGAACGCCGCAGCAGTGGCGGAGATCTGCCACAGACTCGACGGTTTGCCTCTGGCCATAGAGCTCGCCGCTGCGAGGATAAAGCTGCTCACTCCGCAGGCGATGCTCGCTCGGCTCGGCAACCGACTCAAGCTCCTTACCGGAGGAGCACGCGACCTTCCACAGAGACAGCAAACGCTTAGGAGCACAATCGAATGGAGCTATGGGCTGCTCGAAGAGGGCGAGAAAGTGCTCTTCGCCAGGCTTTCTGTATTCGCGGGGGGACGCACCCTCGAGGCCATAGAAGCCATCTGCGACGCCGAGGGCGACTTGCCCGTTGAGGTGCTTGACGGGCTGACCTCCCTGGTGGACAAGAGCCTGCTAAAGCAGGAGGAGGGGGTAGGGGGGGAGCCGCGCTTCGTGATGCTAGAGACCATCCACGAGTTCGCCCGCGAGAAGCTAAAGGAGAGCGTAGAAGCCGAGGAGATCAAGCGCGTCCACGCCCAGTACTTCCTTACTCTGGCAGAGGAGACCTACCCAGAACTCAAAGGCCCCGATCAGCTTGAGTGGCTAGAACGCCTTGAGGCCGAGCACGACAATATGAGGGCGGCTATCTCTTGGGCCTTGGAACGCAAAGAGGCAGAGTTGGCCATCAGGCAGGGGGGCGCTCTGTGGCGGTTCTCGTTAGTGCGGGGTCACTACGCAGAGGGCAGACGCTGGCTCGAAGAGGCGCTGGCAATCGACGGGGGGGAATCGCTTGAGTCGAGGGCGATGGCATTGGCCGGAGCAGGAACGCTGGCGTCGGAACAGGGCGACCTCGACTGGGCCAAGGAAGCCTGCGAAGAGGGTCTTAAGCTCCTCGCGCACGAGGCAAGGGAGGCAAGCGAAGCTAACCTATGCCTCCTCGCATGCTTGGGGTGGGTGAAATGGAGGAGGGAAGAGCACGGGCAAGCGACGCAGTTGTTCGAAGAAAGCCTGGCGCTCAGCCGGGAGATGAGTGACACTTGGTGGCTCGCAAGCTTTCTTCAAGGGTTGGCGACCGTATCTTATTCCCAGGGGGGCTTTGAAAGGGCTACCGAGCTCTACGAACAGAGCATGGATCTCTTCCGAGAGCAGGGCGACAAACGAGGCCTCGCTATCAGCCTGGGCAATCTGGCAATGTTAGTGTACTCCCAGGGCGATCTGGGGCGGGCTGCTAAGCTCACCGATGAAGCCGTCGCGCTGCTCAGGGAGCTGGGTACCAGAGGTGGCGTCTCTATGGGACTCTACAACCTGGGGTGGATAGCCCTCCTCCAAGACGATCTTGGCAGGGCTGCGAACCTCTACAGAGAAAGCCTCTCCCTCTCATGGGACAGCGGACTGAACCCGCTAGTCCAGAACGCCTTGGAGGGATTAGCATGTGTGGCTGGAGCAAAGGGAGAAGCGGATCGGGCGGCGCGGCTGTGGGGAGCAGCGCAGGCCTTACACGAAACAAAGGGCATTCCAAGAGACGCCGACTTCCTCGCGGAGGCTGACGCTCGCACTTCCGCCGTGCGCTCAGGCATGGGCGAGGGAGCCTGGAAGGAGGCGTGGCGCAAGGGACGAGCGATGACCCTAGATGAGGCTGTCTCCTACGCTCTGGAGCAGGAAGCGGCAGGCACCTGATCCTCCTGCCCACGCTTGCGAACTTCAGACAATCTAGCGCATGCAAACTTTGGAGGGAACATCCTCCTCTGGGTGAGGGGTGACAGTCCTATTAAGCCCAAGCTCCTATACACAGTGATGCCATTTGACACCACCTTTGACACCACTCAGGGCGCAACACGCAGCGACGGTGAGCACCCGCCAGCAAAGAAATCGGCTTATCTAAGCTGTTTATGCAACTTTGGGCAACACGCAGAAACAGGAGTCGGCGGATTGTGGCTCCGAAGGTCGCGGGTTCGAGCCCCGTCGGTCACCCTTCTATTGGCAGGTAAAACGTGGTGGGGAAAGCAGAAAAGCTGCGGCTCTGGCCCTTTCTGACGACAGTTTGACGACAACCGGCCGAGAAGCAAGGCCAGAATCGCGGGTTCTGCGGCGCGGGGGGACGCAAGGTGTCACTCGGGCCTGACGTCTCCTGGTGTGAAGGGGGATGTACCTTCGTGGGGGACGTGAAGTACGAGCCAGTTCTACCTCTAGACTATCTCGGCTGCGAAAGTATGCCTTGATCCAAACCATCCAATAGACGTAAACTTCGCAAGCAATCTTTTGTGCCAGCAGGCACTCTGGGGTGACAGCAAAAGAGTGGGGGACACGTTGGACGCTTCGTTTCTCGAAGGGGTAGACGCATCTAAGAGGCGTTGGCATGAGCCCTCGGCCCAACAGAAAGGCATCACGCCTGTATATCGCTGGACGGGTCCTGGTAGGGATGGTCTCGAAGTCGCCTACGGCACCTCCGAGTCCAAGCCGAACACCGCGACCGTGCGCGAAGTGTGGAGGCAACGGCACGGCCACCGCGCGGCGCCGCTTCTGCTCGCGGTGACCTACGTCGCTGGACAGCGAAGTCGGGCGGTGCTCTGCGGACCGGCGGGTGACGACCCGCTCGTGGTGGATTTGGACTCCGATCTGGCCGAACGGATGGTCGCTGCCGCGCTAAGCGAGCCGGACCGCCACTCCGCTATTCGTTTTCTCTCCGAGGCCCTCGAGGGCGAACCCGAGGAGCATCCGGGCCTCCGAAACAAGGGGCTCTTCGCCACACACGAGTTGTTGTACGGCGTTCCGAAGCGCGATGACTGGGATGCCGCCACGGCCCGCTCCTGGCCGCTTCTCGGCCGGAGTGGGCAGGATCTTGTACGCGGCCTGGGCTACGAAATAGATCAGAGGGCTCGCCACAGCGTGCTCAGGTCCTCGGAGGATCGGGCGCAGGCAGTCGCCGTGTTTCTGCAGGAGAGAGAGCAGGCCGACCAGCCATCGTCCCGCTTCGAGAACCAGACGCCGGTCTCTTACGCGCTCTATCACGCTGACCGGGACAACATCCCCTGGGTGCTCGCCGAGAGAAGCGGCACGGTCCGTCTGTACTCTACCTCGACCTCTGGAGCCGCCGGGCAGAGAGGACGGACAGAGACGTTCGTCGAACTGAACCTGCCGCTATTGCCCACGGATCAGGCGGGCTATCTGGACCTGCTGTTGGCACTGCCCGTAAAGATGGAGTCGCCTTCCGCGCTGCGATCTTCAACTGGCCGTTCGTGATCGTTGGCGCTATCGTGGCCTTCCTGAGCCTTCTCTGACAACCGACAGCGCTCTATGCACCGGAGTGCGTGAAAGGGGTTTTCTCCGAAGTTCTCGCTGAGTGAGGGTTCTCTAAGAAGTTCGCCAGGACGAGCACCGAGGGGGATGAAGCACACGAGAAGGGCCGGGGTATGGAAGTCCCGGCCCTTCTCATGGAGTTCTCTCTAAAGCGTTGGCCTTAGGAGTTGTTGTTGGCCCTTATCTTGCGGTCGATCTGCTCGATGAGGGTCTCGCGGTTCTTGTTGTTCTTCTCGAACTCACGAACCTTCTTAAGCTGCTCGGTGGGCAGGCCCTCGATCCTCCTGGAAACCTCCGCGACGCTCAGCTCGTCGTAGTTGGCGGTCCCGAGGGCACCCAAGACGGCGGTCCTTAGCTCCGCCTCGCGGGTGGCCTTCTCGGTCTGCCTGAGGACGTCCTCGGTCTGCTCGGTGGCCTCCTCGGCTACCCGCAAGCCCTGGCGGGTGGCCTGCTCGGAGGCCTTAAACCCCTGCCTTGTTAGCTGCTCGGTGACCTCGAGCCCCTGCTGGGTGGCCCGCTGGAGAGTCCTCATGCCCTGCTGGAAATAGGCGAAGGGGCTGAAGAAGTCCCGGTAAGCTCCTGCCCAAGTCTGGGTGAGCGCCCTCATGCTCTCCTGCTGGCTGCTCACGGTCCTCGCGAAGGCCTCAGCGGTGCGGGCGTTCTGCTCGGTCTGATCGCGCGCGACCTCCACGGCCTCCCCGATCCAGCCCTGCAAGAACTCGGCGTTGCGCCCCTGCAGCTGCATGAGCCTGACGCCGCTGGCGAAGAACTCCTGGGCGGCCCTGGCGTTGTCCTCCTGCAGCCTCATGAACTCGAGCCCGCCTTCGGCGATCCCGATGGTGGGGCGCTGGGCTTCGGCGAAGTTCTCGGCTACGGCCTCGAAGGCGTCACGCTGGGCCTCAGCCATCTCGTAGGCGGTGCGTGCCGTCTTGTCGACGTTTGTTGCGGTGGTAGCCACCGTGGTACCTCCATCGTGGTAGATAGTAACTGCTTGCTACTATGTTCTTACCACACATATATTCGATGTCAACCTCGCAGCGTCGGCCCCTTCGTTTTTGCCCCTATTAACCGGAGTGCGTGGAAGGGGACGACCTGTTGAAAAAGGTGGTCGTCGGCCCGTGGGGTTCTCCAAGGAGCCCGAAAACAAGGCCGAAACCCTACGAAAACGCCGTTTTCGGCCCTGGTTCGGGGGCAGAAGCGAGCGCGAAGGGGTTTTTCAACACGCTGGAACGTTCTCGGAAGTCGTTACCGAGCTTCGTACGGGTAGTAAGATGCTGCCAGTACGTGCACAAGAAGGGTAGAGGGTCCCTTGCCGACAGAAGACAACAAGTCCATAGTCTTCCCCATCTTCGATCTCTTTAGCGGGCAGAATCCGGAGGCGACCGGGGGGTAGGTCTCATGGTTTCAGTAGTTCGCCAACGCCTGCACTCGGCATCAATCCGCCTCAGGAGTGGATGGCTTCCGATCCTCCAGACGGCCGTCGCCGCCTGCCTGGCCTGGTTTCTGGCCGTCCTCATGCTCGGGCTGGAGCGGCCCACCTTCGCCCCGATAGCGGCGGTCATCGTGCTGGGGCTGGCGGTGGGCGAACGCGCCCGGCGCGCGCTCGAGCTGACACTCGGCGTCGCCTTCGGGGTCGCGATGGCGGACCTCCTCCTGTCCGTCGTAGGTGTCGGGGCTTTGCAGGCTGGGGTCTTTGTGGTGCTGGCGATGGGTTTGGCCGTGTTCTTGGGCGGGGGAGAACTCGGCGTGAAGGAGGCCGCCATCTCGGCGATGATCATCATGTTCACCTACACGCCATCGGCCGTCGGCTTCCCGATCGATCGGTTCTTGGAAGCGCTGATCGGCGGTGGCACCGCCTTGCTCATCAACGCGCTCATACCCGTCAACCCCGAGCGCATGGTCGAGGACGCCGCCTACCCCGTCTTCCACGAGTCGGCAGCCGTACTCGAGGAGGTGGCGGATGCCCTCGAGGACGGCGACGCCAGGCGGGTTCAGAGGGCCTACGTGAAGGCCAGGGAGATCGACGCGCGGGTGGCCGGATTGAAAGAGGCCGTCGTGGCCGGACGGGAGACGGCCCGCCTCGCTCCGCCCCGACGGAGGAGCCTCGGACACATGGAGCTCTACGCCGGTGCGGCCGACCAGATAGACCTGACGGTGCGCGACGTGCGGGCGCTGGCCCGAGCCGCGCTCTCCGTGGTCCAACCCGAAGATCCTCCCCCCGAACGCCTCCTGGCTGCGATCCGCACCCTGGCCCAGGCCACGGAGGCCCTGGCCGCCTACCTGCAGACCTCCGGAGTTCCTCCCGACGAGACGCGCCGGCTGGCCCTGGAGGCCGCCACAGAAGCCAGCACGCTCTTGGAGAAGGACGAGGACCTGGCGAGAAACCTGGGCGCCAACGCGCTCGTCGACCAGATCCACTCCTCGGCGGTGGACCTCATAGGGGGCACCGGCATGGATCGTTCGGAGGCCCTGCAAGCCCTGGAAGAGGCAACCGGACGCGCGTCGTGGTAGCCATCGCGCTATGGGCGAGCTGGGCGCTGGGAACACATCTTCTCCGGGGGACGGCGCACCCGTACCCGGCCATGTCTCGAAAAAACACTGAACAGAGAGGTATGCATGAGTTCCTCTGCCACGTCCCCGGTCGCGTCCCCGGCCACGGATGAGGAGAGGTCTGCCGCGCAGGAGGGCTACGACGTCGTACACTGCCAGCTGTGTTGGGGACGTTAGGGCGGGACAACCGCTACCAGGAGGTGAGAATCATGCCTGAAGAGAGACAGCCGACGATCGGCAACCTCTACACCATCGAGGAACAATATGAGTTTCACGGCGGCAACCAGAAGGCCCAAGCACCCATGAAGGACGGCAGGGTGGTGCTAGTCAGGGTCCACCAGGAAAGCAATCCCAATCCCGACGCGCCGCTAATCATGGATTGGAGGCGAAGGAACTCCACTAAGCCGCGGGTGATGTTGCAGCAGGGAGGCATCCCGTTCTACATCCGTCGTCAGGAGGGTTAGTGGGAGTACAAAGGCAAGTTCAAGGTCGTGTACGCGACGACCCACCCCGCTGTGTGCGCCTGGCGTAGCCGCGTCACGGGCGACCAGATCAACGAGGTGCTTTTCCTGGAAGAGGTCTTCTCCGAAGTTCGGATGCAAGATCCTGCATAGCCTTGGGACTATAGGATCACACACAGCCCGGAACGGGCCTCAGGGGTGTTTGCCCCGACACAACATGTTGCGGTGCAGCATAGATATGCGCTGCGATGCATGCGATCTGGAGAAAAATCCAAAAAAACTCCGGTCGTGGCTAGTAGATCACCGCAGTGAAGCCCTTAGAAGGTAGATAGAATCTACGTGAGGGAGGATCTGCGATGAAACGCAAGGAGCGGGACCCGAACGACATAGAAGATCTCGGTCTCTCGCGGTCCACCCTGCGCGACCTCGAAGTCGCGGAGGGAATCAGAAGCGATCTGGATCGAATCCAGAGGTGTCACCCACATGCTCTACTGGGTCAAGCGCTGAACGCAGCGTTCCCCACCTACTCCTTCCGGGCGAATGGAGACGCTCGGGAGTCAGCAGGAGTATGCAAGCGACGAGTTGGAGTAAAGGAGATCGACTGATGGCAGCACGGATCGTGGTGACGGAGTTCGTATCGCTCGACGGCGTCATGGA
>Ga0126307_10001826_pt1 | contig 14175 bp, 11 predicted proteins | sample Plot28_FD_89955 | JGI IMG/M metagenome (GOLD analysis project Ga0126307, IMG submission 89955) | Serpentine soil microbial communities from UC McLaughlin Reserve, CA, USA - Plot28 | ecosystem: Environmental > Terrestrial > Soil > Grasslands | place: USA: UC McLaughlin Reserve, Lake County...
CCGCCTACATCCTCATCGGCCTGCTGCTGGAGAAGGTGACCGGACAACCGGTCCAGGACCTGGTATGGCAGCGGGTGGCCCGGCCGTTGCACCTGCATAGCACGTTCTTCGCGACCTCCGCCCGGTTCCGCGGCCCGTACGCGCACGGCTACTACCCGCCGAGCCTCACCGGCGCCGGCTACCTGGACACCTCCTCCTGGCACCCAAGCATCGGCGGGACCGCCGGCGCGCTGGTCTCCACCGCCCCGGAACTGGCCCGCTTCTATCAGGCGCTGCTGTCCGGCCGGCTGCTGAGCCCGGCGCTGCTGCAGGCGATGACGACAACCGTGACCGGCCCCGCCTACCCCGGGTTGGGGTCCGGGCTGGGCATCTTCAGCCTGGAAACCCCGTGCGGGACGGTCTGGGGCCACGAGGGGGGCATCCCGGGGTACAAGAGCTTCGCGCTCAACGACCGCAGCGGATCGCGCAGCGCGGTCGTGCTCGTACCAACCGAGCTCGACGAGGCCATCGGCGCGGCGTTCGCGGCCGCGGTCGCCACCGCCGCGTGCCAGATGCTCGACCGTGACCCGACGCTGGCATCGCAGTCCGCGGCGGTGTCAACCATCGCAACGCGACCGGTTCCGGGCCGCCGGTGAGCGTCGTCCCGGCTGCGGAGCGGTCGGCGTTTGCCGGGTTTCGGTTCCGGCCCGAGTGATCACCGTCGCGGTCCGCGGGTACCTCCGCTACGGCCTTATCGTACCGGGACGTCTGTTCGCCGACGCCGCCCGACCACTGTGGCGCGCTGTCCCAGTTCTCGGCCACCGACCTGGCCGAGCAGGCCCGCGTCCAGGACTTGGTGGCGGTGATCTCACCGTCCTCGGTCCGCCGGATCCTGGCGTCCGCGGCGATCAAGCCGTGGCAGTACAGGGCCTGGATCTTCTTTCGCGATCCGGGCTTTCGCCGGTAACGTCACCCGCGTGCTGGACCTGTACGCCCGCACCTGGCGCGGGGCAACCCCTCGGCGACGACGAGTACGTGATCAGCGCTGACGAGAAGTCCCAACTGCAGACCCTGCACCGCCGTCACCCCGACCTGCTGGCCGGCTCAGGACGCGTCCGGCGCACCGAGTTTGAGTATCGCGGTTGCGGCACCCTGGCCGGCTATAAGGCCGAACGCAGCGGACCGGCGAGCCGCGCATACCGGGGGCGCAGCGCGAGCCGGTAGACCAGCCGCAATAAGCGCGGTTGGCTCGCTAGCAGCTCCGCCCGCTCATGGGTTGAGGCGTGGTCGAGGACCCATGGGCCGGTGAAGATGATTGCTCGTTGGCCGACCAGCTTCCACGCGACCTTGCCGAGCTGGTCGTAGTCCTTGGCGCTGAATGCGGCGGAGTACCGGGGGAACGCCACCGCTTCCTCATGCCGAGTGTGCCTACTGACGACCGCCTCGAGTGCGCACATGGCCTGTACCGCCTGCTGCTGGTCGCGTTCCCAGCGGCTGCCGGCGGCGGCGTCCGCCAAGCCGGCGAGGCTCTCCCCGCCGACTGCGAGCCGGTCGGCGAGCAGGTGGTGTTCCGCGTCGAGCTCTGCCTCCGCGTCGGCGAACGATGCGTCCCGGTCGAGCAGGGCGGGGTAGACGACCATGTCTTCGGCGCGGTGGTGGTCGTGGATGGCGCCCTCGTAGGCGGCGTACCAGCGGGTGAGCGCGGTGAGACGGGCCGAGTCGGACGGCCGGGCGGCGCCGAGGAGCTGGATGAGCCGGGCGGCGTCCGTACGCATCGCGTGGTGTTCGAGGTAGCCGATCCGCAGATCTGGCCTCTGGTCATTCATGGGGGCTCCTCGGTCGTGGTGCGTGCTTCGTCTGCGTCGGACGCTAGGCGGGTCCGGCCGGACTCGGATCGGCGAATCCGCCGGTGCGGTGCCCTATGCGGTCAGCGGCCGGCTCACCGCCGTGGCCCTCAGGCTCGGATCCCCGTCAGCCTGGGGAGGTCGGCGAGCCCGACATCCTTTGTCTCGCGCAACGCCGCCAGGCAGGCCAGGCTGAGCGACGCCGACCCGACGAGCACGACCGCGGCCGGCCACCAGGCGCCGCCCGCGCCGGCGACGAGCGCGGCCGTGAGCAGAGGCACCAGCCCACCGCCGATCAGCGCGCCGATCTGGTAGCCGAGGGACGCGCCGCGGCACCGGTGCGCGGTGTCGAACAGCTCGGTGAAGAAGGCCGCCGCGGATGCGTAGGCGGCGGCGTGGCCCACGCCGATGGCGAGGCCGACGGCGAGCTGGACGAGTGGCGCACTGCCGGTGCCGATGAGGATGCCGGCTGGGAACGCCCACAGCGCGGTCGTGCCGAGACCCAGGGCGTACACGGCGCGGCGGCCGATCCGGTCTGAAAGCGCGCCGAAGGCGGGGAGTGCCACGCACTCGAGGACGGCACCGAGGAGGACTGCGGTGAGGAACGTCTGCCGGGGGACGCCGAGGTGCTCGGTGGCGTGTGCCAGCCCGAAGACGGTGATCACGTAGAAGACGGCAGGCGGACAGACGAACGCACCCGCCGCGAGAGCGACCGTGCGCCGGTCGCGGCGTCGGACGTCCGGGAGGTCGGGTGCGGCGCAATCGACGCGCCGGAACAGCGGCGACTCGGGAAGATGGGCCCGGATGAGCAAGCCGACGGCGACGAGGACGGCGCTGAGGAGGAAGGGCAGGCGCCAGCCCCAGGTCGCGAAGCCGCTGCCGGAGACGGCCGAGGCGGCGGCGAAGGCGCCGGTGGACAGGACAAGCCCGAGAGCGGCGCCGATCTGTGGGGCCGATCCGTAGAGGCCGCGCCGGGACGCCGGCGCGTGCTCGACCGCCAGCGTGACCGCGTTCCCCCACTCACCGCCAACGGCCAGGCCCTGCAGCAGTCGCAGCACGGTCAGCAGGACCGGAGCCGCCAGCCCGATCTGTCCGTACGTCGGGACGGCGGCGATCAGCACGGTGGCGAACCCCATCAGGAGCAGGGTCAGCACCAGCGTCGTTCGGCGTCCCACCCGGTCGCCGAGGTGTCCGAACACCAGGCCGCCGAGCGGTCGGGCGGCGAACCCGACCGCGAAGGTGGCGAACGCTGCCAGTCTGCCGGCGGTCGCCGAGTAGTCGGGGAAGAAGGCGCCGCGGAAGACGAGGGCAGCCGCGGTGCCGTACAGGAAGAAGTCGTACCACTCGATGGTGGTGCCCACGGCACTCGCCACGGCCACTCGCAGCGGTGCCCGCATCGACACGGCGCCTGCCGTCAGCCGCCGGACCGCTTGACCTCGACCGCGTCGATGCGGCGCCGGACCTCATCCCAGGAGACGGGGAGGTCGACGGCGGTGCAGCTCCAGAAGACGAACGTCGTCGGCAGCATCACCGGCCCGATCGCTCTCTTCGCGGCGGCGTGCGGGTCGCCGCGGTCGAAGCCGCTCAGCTCCGGCCGACCCGTCCAGGCGGACACGGTCCAGAAGGTCTTGGCCACCAGGTCGGCGTCCAGCGCGTACCCGACCAGGCCGGTAGTGTCCGCCAGCTGTCGGCGGATCCGCAGCGTCCACAGCAGGAAGCGGGGGATCGAACGGTGGGAGCGCAGCGGCAACCGCGATCCCATGACGGTGCATTCGGTGTCGGGTTGCAGCGTCACGCGGCTGGTCCAGGGCAGCGGTGGCACGTCGGCCTCCTACGGGCTCGCGGGACTGGCGTCGTCCACCGAGGACGGTAGGTCCGCGACGGGATCGCTCGCGCCGGTGAAACTGCCGGGGTGCCGCCGCGAAGCGCTAATCGAGCGGGACGTTCGCGAGTTCGGTCCGGGAGCTGATTCCGAGCTTGGCGAAGACATTGCGCAGGTGGTAGTCGATCGTGCGGGGACTGAGGAACAGCTGCGCGGCCACGTCCCGCGTGGACGATCCGCGGGCGACGAAGCGGGCGACCTGGAGTTCCTGGGCCGTCAACTGTTGCACCGTGGATGGGTCCCGCCGGCGCGCCGTCTCCCCGGACGCGCGCAGCTCCAGGCGGGCCTGCTCGATCCAGGGGCCGGCGCCGAGACCCTCGAACACGTCCAGTGCCGACCGCAGGTGCGTCCGGGCATCCACGCGGCGCCGGGCCCGGCGCAGCGACTTCCCGTACGCCAGAGCGGTCCGGCCCCGCTCGAACGGACGGTTGGACCGGGCGTGCTGGACCAGCGCCTCCTCGAAGTACTGCTCGGCGGCGCCCTCGGCGAGCAGGCCGTGGGCGTGGCCGACCCGGGCCCGGGCCCAGGGCGCCGCGGTGTGCTCGGCGACGTCCTCCAGCGGCCGCAGATAGGAGTGGGCCGACGCCGGCCGGCCCGCCTGCACCGCGGCCTCGATGGCGTCCAGGGACGCCAGGCGCCGCACGATCGGGTGGACGATGGTCTCGAAGCAGGACAGCGCGCTGTCCGGATGTCCGCCCACCAGGGCGTGGACGCCACGGGCCCAGCTCAACTCGTCCACCGAGATGCGGATCGGACCGTCGGCGGTGGCTTTCTCAGCCAGCGCCTGCGCCGACTCGAATTCCTCGTCGTCACCGCGCAGGGCGGCCAGCAGGGCGAGCCAGACCGCCCCCAGCCCGAACAGATCCCGCTGTCCGGTTTCCCGGGCCAGCCGGACGGCTTCGGCCGCGCTGGCCGTGGCCGCCGACCATCGACCGGTCAGGATCTCCAGCAGCGCCAGCCTCTGCAGGCACGACACGACGTGTCCGATAGCTCCTGCCTCCCGCGCCCTGGTCACACTCCGCGCGGTGAGGCGAAGCGCCGCCGCGTCGTCCCCGACGTACATCGCGGCCCGGCCCGCCGCCGCGAGCGGATCGTCCTCCTGCGCCTCGGCGAGCCGGAGCCCCTGGCGGAGAAGGGGTGTGGCCGCCTCGATGTCACCGGCGAAGACGTGGCCGAACCCGGCGAGCAGGGGCACGAGGAATTCCGTGCGAGGGTCCTGCTGCCGCGGCAGTCGGGCCGCCAGTCGCCCGACCTCGATCGCCGCCGCCGCGTCCGCGCCGTACGACGCGGCCTCCGCCGCCACGACGAGGATGTCGAGCGCGCGGGTGCTGTCCACGTCGGCCACGTCCTGCGCCGCGCGCAGCAGCACCTGCAGCGCGTGCGCCGCCGAGCCGGCCGCCAGCTCGATGGAGCCCCGCAGCCGGGCGATGTCGGCGTCCAGCAGCGGCTCGGAGGCGAGCGGCCGCCCGGCGCGGAGCAACTCCGACGCGTGGTCGAGTTGCCCCGCTAGCCACGCGTTCTCCGCGGCCGCTACCAGGCGCCGTTTGCGCGGGACGGGTTCGGTGCTGAGCTGCGCCGCCCGCTCCAGCGCGGCGCAGGCCGCCTCGGGGCCACCTCGGGCCCTGGCCCGCTCGGCCGCGCGCTCCAACTGCGCCGCGACGGCCTCATCCGGCTCGACCGCCGCGGACGCCAGGTGGAACGTCCTGCGGTCCTCGTCGCCCGCGTCGGTGAACACCCGGGCCAGGGCGGCGTGGGCACCTTGCCGCCGACTGGTGGTCGCCCCGCTGTAGACGGCTGTGCGGATGAGCGGATGCCGGAACTCCACCACCCTTCCGCGGACGTCCAGCAGCTGGGAGCGTTCCGCCGCGTCGAGCGCGTCGTCGCCGACGCCCAGCAGCAGAGCCGCCGCGCGCAGGGACGCCAGGCCGCCGGTGTCGTCGGCGGCGGCGACCAGCAAACAGGTCTGCGCCGAGGAGGGCAGTCGGTTGGCGCGGTCCAGGAACACCGCCTCGACCCGTGCGGTCAGAGGCAACGGGGAGGGCAGCGCCTCGGCTCCGGACAGCTGAGCCGACGTCAGGAACGGCGGCAGCTCGATCAGGGCGAGCGGGTTGCCGCCGGTCCGCGCCACCAGCCGACCGCAGACCTCGGGCGCGACGGCCGCGCCGCCCTGCTCGGCAAGCAGGCTGGCGGCCGCTTCCGCCGCGAGACCGACGACCGCCAGCTCCGGCAGACCGGGGGCGTCGAACCGGTGCACGTCTCCCTCGCGGGCCGCGAGGAGCAGTGCCAGCCGCTCTGCCTGAAGTCGGCGGGCCACGAACACGAGGGCTTGCGCCGAGGCGTCATCCAGCCAGTGCGCGTCGTCTATCACGCACAGTACGGGCGCCTGGTCGGCCGCCTCGGCCAGCAGCGACAAAGCGGCGAGCGAGACCAGGAACCGTTCCCCACCGGCGCCCTCCTCCTGACCGAACGCCACCTGCAGCGCTCTGCGCTGGGGCGCCGGCAGACGCTCCGCGAGCGCCCGGACGGGCCGCAGCAGCTGCTGCAGGGCGGCGAAGGCGAACTCGGCCTCCGACTCGACGCCGCAGGTCCGCAGGACCTGCATGCCGGCGGCCCGACCGACCGTGTCCTGGAGCAGGGCCGACTTGCCGACCCCGGGCGCGCCTCGCAGGACGAGCGCGCCGCTGCGCGACGCCCACGCCTCGTCCAGCAGCGAAGCGAGAACCGAACGCTCCGCCTCCCGGCCGTGGAGCACCTCGCCAGCGTATCCGCGTGGGCGCCACGCCGGGGCTCGTCGCGGGACCCGGCTCCGCGGTGCCCGAAAACCGGCGACCGCCCGGCGTTTTCACCGGTGTCAGCGCGCGGGCTCGGCAGCACCGTGGCGACGTACACAGCAGGCCATCGGCCCACCGGGCCGACCGCTGACCACAACCGCTCGGCGCCTCGCGTGGCCCGAGAAGGGAGACGTCATGATCCCGATCATCGTCCTGGGCGTCGGCGTGCTTGTCGCCCGCGCCGCCGGAGCCGTCGGTGTCGACGCGCTGGACGGGTGGCAACCCGCGCTGCGGGTCGGTCTCGCCGTCATGCTGCTGGTCACCTCGAGCGCCCACTGGGGTTCCCGGCGCGCCGATCTCGTGGCGATGGTTCCGCCCCGGTTCCCCCGACCCGGGCTGCTCGTCACCCTCACCGGACTGCTGGAGCTCGCCGCCGCGGCGGGGCTCCTCCTCCGGGCCACGGCGCCGTGGGCCGCGCTCGGGCTCGTCGCGCTGTTCGTCGCGCTGTTCCCGGCGAACGTCAGCGCCGCCCGCCGGCGCCTGACGCTCGACGGCCGCCCGGTCACTCCGCTTTCGGCGCGGACGGTCATGCAGATCGCCTTCATCTCCGCCGCTGCCGCAGCCGCCCTGTAGCCGGCCCAGCTCCGCAGTCCGATCGAAAGGACGATCCCGATGACCAGACGCAGCAGCGCGCTCGTGCGGCTCGCCGACCTCGCCTACCGCCGCCGCGGCCGAACCGTCCTCGCCTGGCTCGCCGCGCTCGCCGCGCTGGTCGTCGTCTCCGGCGCGTACGCGGCACCATTCACCGCCGACTACTCGGCTCCGGGATCGGACTCCGTCGCCGCCCGGGAACTGCTCACCGAGCGTTTCCCGGCAGTGGCCGGGCAGACGATCGACGTCGTTGTCCGCGCCGACGCCGGGGTGGCCCAGCCCGCGGTCCGGCGCGGCGTCGAGGACCTCCTCGCCGGCGTGCGCCAGGTTTCGCACGTCGTCGGCACGGCCAGCCCCTACGGCCAGGTCGGCGCCACCTCGCCGGACGGCCGGACCGCCATCGGGCAGATCCAGCTCGACGTGACCGGGCCTGACGACATGCCGGTGGTCGAGACGCAACGCATCCTCGCGCTCGCGGAGGCCGCCAACCGGTCCGGCATGCGGGTCGAGCTCGGCGGACAGGTGGTGACCAGCGCCGAGGGCGGCCAGATCGGCTCGGAGGCCATCGGCCTCGCCGCCGCCGTCGTCATCCTCCTGCTCGCCTTCGGCTCGGTGATCGCCGCCGGCCTCCCGATCCTTGTCGCCGTCACCGGGCTCGGCGTCAGCGGCGCGCTCGTCGGGCTGCTAGCCGCCCTGGTCGACACGCCGGACTGGGGTACCTCCCTCGCCGCCATGATGGGCATCGGAGTCGGCATCGACTACGTGCTCCTCATGGTGACGCGGTTCCGCGAGTTCCTGGCCGAGGGTCGCACCCGCCGCAACGCCGTTAAGGCCACCGTCGACACCGCCGGGCGGGCGGTGCTCGTCGCCGGGAGCACCGTGGTGGTCAGCCTGCTCGGTCTCGCCGCCACCGGCCTGTCCTACATGCAAGGAGCAGCGCTAGCCGCGATCAGCGCGGTCCTGGTGGTCATGCTCGCCGCGATCACGCTCGTGCCGGCACTGCTCGGGTACGCCGGCGGGCGGATCGACCGGCTGCGGCTCCCCCTCCTGCGGCACCGGCCCGGATCACCGGGCTGGGCACGGTGGAGCGGTCTCGTGCAGCGCCATCCGTTGGCCGCCTCCGCTGCCGGCCTCGGCCTGCTGGCTGTGCTCGCACTCCCAGCCGCGGGAATCCGGTTCGGCTTCCCCGACGCCGGCAACAGCGCTCCCGACACGACGACCCGGCAGGCGTACGACCTCGTCAGCGACGGCTTCGGACCCGGCGCCAACGGCCCGCTGCTGCTTGCCGCGGATCTCGGCGACACCGACGTACTGACCCCGCTCACCGATCGGCTGCGCGGGCTGGCTGGCGTCGCCGCCGTCTCCGCTCCCAGGCTCAACCCCGCCCGAGACACGGCGACCATCACCGTCACCCCCGCCACGGCCCCGCAGTCTCCCGACACCGAGCGCCTGGTGCACCACTTGCGCGACGAGGTCCTGCCCGCCGCGACCGCCGGCACCGGCACCACCGTGCACGTCGGTGGCGTCACCGCAGCAACGATCGACATGAACGCGGACGCCGCCGCCAGGTTGCCGGTGCTCATCGGCGGCGTGATCGGGCTGTCGTTGCTGCTGCTCCTCCTGGTCTTCCGCAGCGTCGCCGTGGCGGTCAAGGCCGCCGTGCTGAACCTGCTGTCGATCGCCGCGGCGTACGGGGTCATCGCGCTGGTTCTCGAGGGGGGCGCCGCCGGCCGGCTGATCGGCATCCACAGCGAGACACCGCTTCCCGCGTTCATCCCGATCCTGATGTTCGCGATCCTGTTCGGCCTGTCCATGGACTACGAGGTCTTCCTGGTCAGCCGGATCCGGGAGCGGTGGCTGCACACCGGCGACCCGGCCGGATCCGTCTCCGCCGGTCTCTCCGCCACGGCCCGGATCATCACCGCTGCGGCCGCGGTCATGGTGGCGGTGTTCGCAGCGTTCATCCCGAGCTCCGACGTCTTCCTCAAGGTCATCGGCATCGGGCTCGCCACCGCGATCCTGGTCGACGCCACCATTGTGCGGATGCTGCTCGTCCCCGCCGTGATGCAGCTGCTCGGCCGCGCCGCCTGGTGGCTCCCGGCGTGGCTCGACCGCCGCATGCCGCACGTACGGCTCGAAGGCAGTCTCGACGACAGTGACTCCCCGACCACATCGGTACGGTCACTCCCACCGCGGCCCCAGCCGGTCGCCGCGGGGACCTCAATCCACTGATCCCGCTCCCGGACCGCCGGCCGGAATCTCCGGCCGGCGGTCCTCCGTCCGGGTGCGTCCGGGATGTCTATCCCAGAAGCTCGACCTCGGACGTCGTCAGCTCTGCGCAGCGGGAGTCCAACGCGTCGTAATCCTCCCCATGCTCGTCCAACAGCTGCCGCCATGCTACGGCGCAGGCGAACCGGTCGACAGTCAGATACCAGCCTGGCTGGCCGACCGCCCGGTACAACTCGGTACCCAGGTAGTCCGCGCTCCTGGCGAACAGCTGCGCCCAGCGGCCCGTCGGACCATAGAACCGCTCGAACTCCCTCTCGTGACCGAGGGCGACGTCGTACTGCCAGATCCGCACCAGCACCGCTGCTCCTCCCGCCGACCCGTCAGCGCCATTCTGCGCCCGCCGTGCGGCAGAGCCGTCAGGCAGCGGAACCCGGCGGTTCAGCCGGTGCGACCCCGCCGGCAAGGGAGCAGCGTCGAGTTCCATCAGCAGTACAGCCTCCGCCGAGGAGCTCCCGATGACCGCCACCCAGATCGAAACCATCCCCACGATGTGGGACGACAGCCGCGACGGCGCCTTCTTCCGCATCACCGCCCGTCTGTTCAGCTGCGATTTCTGCCGCGGCGCGAGCGTGCTACTCGCGAGCTACGACGTCGACGAGACCACGACGCGCACCGACAGCCGGCGCCACCCGGTGGGCGCGGCCCCCCTGCGGGCTCCGGTCCGGCCGGTCAGACGGTGAACGAGAACAAGACCGGCTCGGCCAACAGCTCCTCGACATCCCGGTAGGACAGCCCGTAGCGCAGGTACCAGCGGACCGCCAGCGTGATCACCTCAGGCGGGAACCGGAACCCGCAGACGCCGACCGGTCGACACAGGGACGGATGCCTGGAGGTCGACGCATCCGCCCAGCCTCCTAAGCGGGACCGAGCGCAGCACGCGGGCCCAGCGGATGCGACAGACCCTGCGAGAGCCCCTAGCCGGGGAGGCGGCGGGGGAGGACGATACCGCTACGGCTGCCGTGGCCGAGGGGGTGAGGTGTGACTGCCCGAGACCCGCCTCCCGCCCGGCCGGCTACCCGGCCCGCCGTCGCTGGGCGGACTTGGAGCGGGTGCTCCGCCGGTGACATTCGTTCGTCAGGACAGTGATCCGCGCCGGGGGTGAGCCACTGGCACCGCCGTACGCCGGCATTGGCCTGCCGTTCGACACCGTGGAGGAGGGATGAGGATGCCGCTCCCCGCCCGGCTGCGCGCCGAACTGCGCTGGAGGCTGCTGGTCGCCAGGCTGCTGGTGAGCACCGTCGCCATCCTGCTGACGGTGCTCGTCGTGCCTGGTCTGTCCATCGACGGCGACTGGCGCTGGACGCTCGTCCTGGGCGCCGTCTTCGGGGTGCTCAACGGCGTCGTCAAGCCCGCTTTTCAGGTGCTGACGATCCGCTACCTGTTCCTCTCCTGGGGGCTGGTGCTGCTGGCTGTCAATGTGGCGACGCTTTGGCTGCTCGAGCTGCTGGTGCCGCCGCTCGACGTCGCGGGTGGGCTGAGCCTGTTGCTCGGTGCGCTCGTGCTCGGGCTGCTCGTGCCGCTGCTGGAGGCGCTCGTCGGCACGGTGCGCCCGATCGTCGAGTCGCACCCGGCAGCGCTCCCGGCGCCGGCGGCCACCGCGGGACCCGTCGCTCCCGCCGCCGCCGGGTCGACGCCGGCCCCGGCCGGTGCCGAGTGATGGCTGCACCCCCCGGCGCCGGCGCAGTGGAGAGCGTCCGGCTCGCCGAGGTCTACAACACGATGCTGCGTTACGGGCTCGACGCCGTGGTGGACCACGGGCCGCTCGCCGGTGCCCGGCGGCGGCTGCAGTTCTGGCTGCACGACATCGACGGGCAGCCGGCGGCGCTGGGTACCGCGACCAAGGCGAGGCTGCTGCTGCAGGAGCTCGGCCCGACCTATGTCAAGGTCGGCCAGCTGCTGACCAGCCGGTCGAACGTGCTGCCGGACGACTGGGAGCGGGAACTTGGCCGGTTGCGGCAGGACGTCGCGACGTTCCCGTACGCCCATGTGCGCCGGATCGTCACCGAGGACCTCGGTGCGCCGCCGGAGCAGTTGTACGAGCGCTTCGACGAGGAACCGCTCGCCGCCGCCTCGCTGGGGCAGGTGCACCGGGCGCGCGTCGGCGGCCGGGAGGTCGTCGTCAAGGTGCGCCGTCCTGGTGCGGCCCGCCGCGTGCGGGCGGACCTCGGCATCATGCGCAGCCTGACCCGCTTCCTCGAACGGCAGGCCGTGTGGGCCCGGGAGGTCGGTCTGGCGGAGATGACCGACGAGTTCGGTCGCAACGTTCTGTCCGAATTGGACTACAATGGGGAGGCTTACAACGCCCGCCGGCTGGCCGCCATCATGCGGGACGTGGACGGCGTCGACGTACCGGGGATCCACAGTGGACTGTCCTCCACTCGGGTGCTGACGATGGACTTCGTCGACGGCGTGACCGCCACGGATGTCGACCGGGTACGCGCGGCCGGGCTCGACCCGGCAGCGTTGTCGGAATGCTTCCTCGAGGCGGCGGTGAAGCAATTGCTGGTGGACGGCTTCTTCCACGGCGACCCGCATCCGGGCAACGTGCTGGTCAACCTGGCCAGACCCGGCATCACCATGATCGACATGGGGATGTGCGGCCAGCTGACCGTGCAGCAGCGTTTTACCCTTGTTCAGCTCGTGATCGTGGCCCGCCGTCAGGACGTGGCTGGGATGGCGCAGGTGATGCACGGCCTGAGCACGCCGTTCCGGGCGGTCGACGAGTCGGTCTACCGGCGCGACTTCGAGCGTCGGGTCGGCCGGTTCCTGGATCCCGACGCGGCCGCGCCGCTCGGCGACGCGATGAGCGTCGGGTTCGACGTGCTGCGCGACAACGGGCTGCGGCTCGACCCCGCCTTCACGATGGCGGTCAAGGCGATGGTGCAGGCTGAGGTGATTGCGACGACGCTGCGTCCGGACGGCGGAATCCTGACCCGCGGCTACGAGATCGCCGAGCGGCTGCTGCGAGCGAAGTTCGCCGGCGATCAGCTCGGGAGAGTCGGCGCACGCAGCGCGGAGACGGCCCTGCTCGACCTGGTCCAGAACGTGCCGGTCCTCAAGGACGCGGCGATCCGGCACATCGTGCCGTCCGGGCAGCCCAGCGTCACCGCGTCAGTGCCGGCGATGCCGGCTGCTGCCGCCCCGGATCCGGCCGGATCCGCGTACCTGGTCGCCGGGATCACGCTCACCGGCTTGCTGGTCGGCTGCGGGCTGGTGGTCGGCGCCGGAGCCATGTCGCCCGGCTGGCAGTGGCTGCGCGACGTCGCCGCGGTCGGTTTCGTCGTCTCCCTGCTCGGCATGGCGCTGCTGCTCCTCGGTGCCTCCCGCCGGATCAGGGGCCGCTGAGCCGTGGCAGGATCGCGGACGTGCGCCCGTCCGCCGACGCCGTCCACGTCCGCCGCCACTACCAGCTCTCCGGCGCGAGGGGCCGCTGTCGGAGCGGCGGCGGTGTTGCGTTCAGCTGGGACGGGCAGGCTTGATTGCGTGGGAGCCTCGCTCAGATGGCGAGGGCGAGTTCGGTGAAGGCCGTCGCGAGGCGCAGCGGTGGCGGAGCGTCGGTGGCGAGTTCGTAGTGGCCGCGTCGGAGGGTCTGGACGAAGGCGTGGCTGGCGGCGATCCGGGCGGCGGACCGGAAGTGTTTGAGTCCGCGCATCGGCCGGAGCCGGGCCTTCAGCCGGCCATGATCGGCTTCGATACGGTTGTTCGCTGGTATGAAAGACCGCGGTGTCTGCTGGTCCTTGCTGCCGCCTGTGGTGTGGTTCGGGTGGGGCGTACGGTGCGACCGTCCGGGACAGGGCACTGGGAGTGGAGCAGGGTGGGCAGGCCGAAATACGAGGTGGGCTGTGAGCCCGGGTTGTTAGCTGGCCCGCCCCTGCGACTTGCCCGGCTGCGCTGGGAGCGCGGATCCGTAGGTGTCGCTTCGCCCATCTCACTCCCCGTCGAGGACAAGCCTCGGGAAGGGAGACGAGGATGAACGGGCAGGGCGGTCGCCGGCGGTGTGTCGGGTTGGACGTGCATCGGGACTTCGCCCAGGTAGCGGTGTGGGAGGCCGGGCTGGTCCGGCAGGAGGGGCGGATCGCCACCACGCCGGCGGAGTTGCGGATCTTCGCTGACAGTCTCGGCTCGGCCGATGAGGTGGCGTTGGAGGCGACCGGGAACACCTGGGCGACCTGGGACGCTGCTGGCGTCGCGGGCCGGTCGGGTGGTGGTGTCGAACCCGGCCAAGACTCGGGCGATCGCCGAGGCGAAGGTGAAGACCGACAAGGTCGACGCGCAGATTCTGGCGCAGCTGCTGGCCGCGGACTATCTGCCCGCGGTGTGGCTACCGGACGCGGCCACTAATGCGCTGCGCCGGCAGGTGATCCGCCGGGCCGGGCTGGTCCGGGCCCGGACTCGGTGCAAGAACCAGGTGCATGCGATCCTGCACCGCAACCTGGTGTCCCGCTGCCCGGCGTCGGATCTGTTCGGGATCACCGGCCGCCGCTGGCTGGCCGAGCAGCAGCTGCCGGCCGATGAGCGGGCCGCGGTGGCCGGACTGCTGCGGCAGCTGGAGTTCACCGGCGAGGAGCTGCGGCTGCTCGACGCCGAGCTGAGCAAGGCGGCGCTGGCCGAGGATGAGCGTGGTCAGGCGGTGCGCCGGCTGATGACGATCCCGGGTGTCGATGCTGCTGTGGCGCTGGCGATTGTGGCCGCGGTCGGCGACTTTCACCGGTTCCGCAGCCCGGAGAAGCTGGTCGCCTACTTCGGGCTGCACCCGCGG
>Ga0126307_10001827_pt1 | contig 14172 bp, 15 predicted proteins | sample Plot28_FD_89955 | JGI IMG/M metagenome (GOLD analysis project Ga0126307, IMG submission 89955) | Serpentine soil microbial communities from UC McLaughlin Reserve, CA, USA - Plot28 | ecosystem: Environmental > Terrestrial > Soil > Grasslands | place: USA: UC McLaughlin Reserve, Lake County...
GTACCACTCGGGCACCGGCTGGCCGAGCTTCACCGAGACCGTCTCGCCGGACGCCGTCGAACTGGTCGATGATAGCTCGCACGGGATGGTCCGCACCGAGGTGCGCTGCGCGCGCTGCCACTCGCACCTCGGCCACGTCTTCGACGACGGTCCGAGGGAGGCCGGTGGGCGGCGGTGGTGCATGAACAGCGTTGCGCTCGACCTGGAACAGCGCTGAGGCTATACCGAGAACAGGCGCTGCGAGGACCTACAGAGTCCTCGCAGCGTCCTTTGAGAGAACGTCTCCATTACCCGGGCTCTCTCCCAACTCCCAGTGGAGATCAGCTCAAAGTCCGAGTCGCAGGTGAGATCGGTGCCGATTCTTCTCGCCCTTTCGCCCATACTTGTAAAGTGTAAATGCTCTACTCCTAAAAGGATCAACACCAGCGCTAGAAAGCGCAAGTGGTGTCAAAAACCTACCTTGGTGCGGTCGCAACGTCCACTGTTCCTAGTAATCGGCTTATCTACGCCGAATAGAGAGAGCCGACGAGCGGACTCGAACCGCTGACCTGCACATTTCTGTACAGGAGAAGGCAAGACACCAACCATGAGGTCGGCATCGGTGAGCTCGAAGAGAGCATCGGCCCGGCATCGAAACACTCGTAGACCGAATCGCGGAAGGTGCGTAAGATATCGCGAGAGTCGGATGGTTCCATGATGGACACATCATGCCTCCGCCAGGCACTCCTCGCATCCGTCAAGACCTGCGCACTTAAGACACAATCTTAGGAACCTTCTCGAAAGTGCGCGCCCAGGCTAGTTCCCCAATGCCCTTGCGGACTCGAGCCTTGCCGAAACGGCGGACGCTCAACCGAGCGAACGAGTCCTAGATGCCGACGGCGTGCATCAATACCACTCGCCAACCGTCTGGGTCCTCGAAGGTCAGCCCCCTCTGTGCCCAGTACGGGTTCTCGGGCTCGACTGGTTCGTGCCCATGCCGCTGCAAGCGTGCAGCCATCTCCCGGAACATCTCATCGTCCTCAATGTAGAAAACGATGAGGTTGTCCTTCGTCGGGGCGGGATAAGGGCTGCCGCTCTCGAGGCGGGTGAACTCTAGGTGATCGCGCCTGCCCGGCAACGCGAGCATCACTCCGTCGTAGCCGGCGTGGCCCTCGAAGGAGTCGATCTGCTCGAGCCCTAGAGCATCGCGGTAGAAGCGCGCCACCTCCGCGAGGCGGTCCGTCGGTCGCGCGATCCGGACTTGGGTGACGGGCGATCCCGCGTCGGGGTTTTGTTTCTCCATTTTTCCTCCTCGCACTCGCCATGTGTATAGTGCGGCGACCGTTATCCTCTATTCATTGAGCTGCCCAGAAGGGGTTTTCTCCAAAGTAGAGGGCCTCACGGGTACTTACCCGCTGGACGTCTCTACACGACTACTTGACCGTTATCTTGCCCTCCATCCCCTCAGCCCTGTGTCCGTCCACCGGGCAATACATCTCGTAGATCCCTGGCTTCTTGAGCTCAACCTTGACCTTTCCGCTGCTTCCCGCATCCAGCAGGCTCGTCTCGGCCTCCACACCGTTGCCTTCGATCTCCAGAGCGTGGGTGGTGGTGCCTATGTTCTTAGCCTCGAAGATGTACGTGCCGGGCTTATCGAGGGTGATGTTGGACGGATCGAGCTTGAACTCCGATTCTTTGATCACAACAGTCTTCTGGGTAGCCGCCCCCTCAGGTGTGGTGCCTTCCCCGACGGTGGTGCCTCCCCCACCGGAGTGTTCGCCGCTCTTTGCACCAGAACCGGTGCCGCTAGGACCACCACAGGCGGCCACCATTATCAATACCAGGATGCCCAGGACTGCCACTTGCAAGATGTGTCGCATCGTTTGTGCACCTCCGCTGTCGCTATACGTGGCGTTATACAGGCGACCCAGCTCCTTGGATTTCGCTCCCACCGCAGTGGCGACGGTTACCATGGAGAAGTTGCCCCGGGACACAGAGCTATTCACCGTAGTAGAAGTCCAAAGAGGTGCCTTGCCCAGATCTGCGCAGGGCCGTGCCTGCTCTGCCGACCGGGGCCGGTCGGCAGAGCAGGTGGCCTGGGGGTCAAGTGGCGGCGATGCCTTCACCGCCTACCGAGCCTGGCACGGTGACCGAGCCAATCGCGGACAGTGAGCCGTCGGAGTTGATGCGGTACTCGTCCACGATGCCGTTCGCGCCGGTCTGGACGTACAGGAATTTGCCACTGGCGATGGCCGAGTCCACGGGGCCGGGATCGGTGCTGGTGTCGCCGAGCGCGGTAAGCGTTTCCTGCCCGGTGTCCCGGAAGCCGGACAGACTGTCGCTGCCGGAGTTGGAGGTGTAGAACAGCGTGCCGGTTCCGGAGATCCAGCAGGTCGCGGCCCCGCCGGTCGCGATCTGGGCGATGGAGGTGAGGGTGCCGTCACCGTTGATGGTGAACGTGGCGACCGCGTTGGGCCCAGTCTCGGTGAGGACCAGATGGCCCTGAGCGTCGAACGTGAAGCCGAAGGGCACCGTGTTCGGCGCGGTGGTCACGACTGGATCGGCGGGCAGGCCGCCGGGGCCGAGGGTGAAGACATCGATGCTGTCGCCGTTGGCCTTGGTGGTCACGACGATCTTCGAGCCGTCGGGGGTGAATCCGATCTGGCCGGGTGTGTGGGTGAATTCGGGGGTCAGAGCCGGGTCCAGCCCTAGGTTGCGGTGCCAGGCTGGGACGTTCACCAGGCGGCCGGAGGCGAGCTTGTAGCCCTGGATCGAGCCGCCGTCGCGGGCGTTGAGCACATACACCCGGTTGCCGTGGAAGTCGACACTGCCCGGGAAGGTCCCTCCGGAGGAGATCACCTGCAGCCGCTTAAGGCTGTCGCCATGAACGGCAAAGACTGTGATGGTGTTGCTTCCGGCGTTGACCGCATACAACAGGCCGTTGGCATGGTCGTAGGCCAGCGAGCCCTGGGAAGCGAGGTGGTCGACCACCGATCCGCCGAGCACGCCGCCGAGGCCACCGGTCGGGTAGGTGCCGGCCGGGTGCAGGGTGCCATCAGAGGACCGGTGGTAGGCAACGATCGCGTTGGCATTCGGGTTGTCGGTCTGCACGAACACCGCACCGGTGCTGGCGTGCTGGGTTGACGGTGACTTATTTTCTGCCAGGGTGGGGACGGCAGCAGCTGCTACCATCGCCACCATCAAAGCGGCTAGCGCAAGAACTAGTATGGTGCGTCTCATGACGCGGCCTCCTTTGTGTTTGGGCAACCCCCAGTGGGTCGCTCGTTACCCTAGATTCGAAACCTCTACCTCATAGATCACCTCCTCTCTTACCTTCGAAGTGCGCTATGTCTTGTTCTGGGCAAGCCACTCAGACCAGGAAACGATCCCGAGATCCAGCTTCGGATCCTCCTCAAGCATCGCGATATATTCGAGCAGATGGCCATCGGGGTCACGGAAGTAGAGAGCAGCAGCCGGCATCCAACCGATTACGTTCGGCTCTGTCGTCTCCGCGCCGAAAAAGGAGAGCGGTGTAATACTCTGCGATTCCAGCCTCTTCGGTGCATCCAACAGGTCGTCTATGGTCACCTCGAATGCCACATGCAAAGTGATTCCTAGCGGCGACGAACCAAGCGACCACAGCCCGAGTAATGAGTCTCCCGCTTCGCCGACCCAGAAAAAGGCAGCGTTACGCTCGGGGATCTCAAGCGCAAGCGTAAGGCCTACTAAACCACGGTAGAAGCTAACCGAGCGCTGAAGATCGCTCACGGTCAGGTGTGACTCGAAAAGCCTGCGGACAGGCACGTGGGGGCCCATTGCTGCTGCCTCCTAGATTCGGGCTGCTAGACCCTAAGGTTTTGCTGACCTTTACCCCGCCGGTCTTCTGCAGATGGCCTCTGGCCCGGACTGTGTAGCTGTTCTTAGAGAGATTTATTTGCCCTGCTCGGTCATGGTGCGCATTTTCGAGTGTTTCGAGGAATCGACCGCTATCACCATAAGCGTTGGTTGCCGCCAAAAGCACCAGGTCCTTCAGCAAGAACTGTCCGGTCACGTTGAGGAAGGGGAAGCCCGTTACCGTCGGCGAAATCACGAAGATCGTCAGCGTCCCTATAAAGAGTCCCAACACCAACAACCCTACGTAGCGCACGCCGATCCCGAAGATCAGGGCTAGGGCGGCGACTACTTCGACCACACCGACCGCGTAGACGAACCCGTCGAAGGCGAGGAAGGGCAACGATGCCTTGAGCAACATCACCACGGGGCTGGGATCCACGAATTTCAAAGCGCCGATCCAGAGCACGATGATGCCTAGGCTGATCCGTAACAACGGTGGCGCGATCCGTTGGGCGGCGATGAACAAGTTGTCCATTTGACACACTCCTCAAGGTAGACTGCTTACACCAAGACTATGGCAGCAACAGAGAGAAAGCGCCTCAAGCAAAAGATGGATCTTTAACTAGACCAAAAGGTGGGTCTTTACTCGGCACATTGCCCCCACCGTTGCGTGAGGCCTCGCCTAGAGGGAGAATGCGGGTAGCCGGTAGCCTCTATTCACGAACAGCCGAGAAGCGGTCTTCTCAGAAACCGAGCTGCGCATCGTGGGTGGTGCAACGCTGCTGACGCTCGAGCATATAATCGCCCTGCCAGACGCGCTGGGCAGGCACGCCTGCGAATGCAGTTACCCAGAGATGCGCCGCCTGCGTGATGGGGCGTTCCACTGCCCCGCCGGCGGCGCGGAAATTCTTCCTATCAATGCCGGTCTCCGGCCCTTCGTAACGACCGACGTGTGCCCTGGAGTCCCAGATTACATTCCAGGGGATTACGGCATCTCTCCCTTGCGTGCAACCTCCTCGCTGCCAGCAGAATTGCTGTCAAGGCGCTCCTCGGTAATGAGTAAGGTGTGGCGCTTTCGCGCTTCGGGTGGGACATTGAGCAACATCCTGGTCTCGCCTCGGCCTTCGCTCGTGAATGATCCGGCCTGATGCGTTTCTCTCCAGAGACGAACCACAGCTCGTAGTAGCTGTTCGGCTTGGGCTCCTCGAGTGACCAAAGAATCCCGGCACTATTGTTGCGCTCATCGCCACATCCTTCACCGCAACAACATAGGGCTTCGCACTAGGATGTCGCTCAGGGCGTAGGCGGGTCTTCGTAGAGCTTGGAAGCACTTGGCCGGGTGAGGCGGTCGATGACCCAGTCGGCGAGCACCTGCGCCCGGTTGAGGTTATAGCCCAGTTCCTTGAGGTAGACGAGCCTCCAGATGGCCTCCCCCAAGATCCCGCTGAACTTCACACCCAGGATGTCCGACAAGGCGCTCGTGCTTCCCAGGTCGACGAGTTGACCCAGCGACCTGTAGCGGAAAGGTTTTAGGGTTTTGCCCTGGATCTCCGCCGCGAGGTTGCGACCGGCAACCTCGCCTTCCTGCTCCGCCGATTGCGCCAGCGCCGGCAAGCGCTCTGCGCCCTCGATGCTGATGCAGTCGCCCACGGCGTAGACCCCGGGCCTGTCCTTCACACGCAGATACTCGTCCACGAGGACGTGTCCGCGTGCATCTTTCGGCACGTCCAGGTTCTTCAGCAGGGGTCCGGGCTCAACGCCGGCTGCCCAGACCACGGTGTGGGCCGCGATGGCACGGCCGTCGGAGAGCACCACGGCATCGGGCTGGATCTCCGTGACTTTGGTATCGTTCATGACCTCTATCCTCTGGGAGGCGAGCCGGTGGATGGCGGCGTTAGCCAGAGAGGGGTCGATGCCTTTGAGGATGCGGCTCCCGGAGTTTATGAGCACCAGGCGCACACGGTCGAAGTCCACTTCGGGGTAGTCTGGCTTGAGCACATTATGGATGAGGTCGTGGGCGCCGGCGGCACCTTCCACCCCCGTTGGACCTCCGCCGACGAAGACGAAGGTCAAGAGCCCCTCGTCATGGTCGCCCCGCGACCATTGGGCTTCCTCGAAACGATCGATTATGGTGTAGCGGACCTGCAGGGCCTCCCGCAACCCCTTGAGGTCTATCGCGTTCTCTTGGACGCCCTTGGCGTCCAAGAAAGCCGTGCGGCTTCCCGGAGCAAGGACGAGGTAGTCGTAGGGAAAGCTGCCCTTGTCCGATAGCACTTCCCGAGCCTCGAAGTCCACATTCTCAACCTCCGTCTGATTGAAATCCACCCCCAAGGGCGTGACGATGCTCCGGATCGAGTGTGCTAGGTGACCGGTCTCTACGTTAGATGAGACGACTTTCGGCACCATCGGGTAGAAGGTGGTGAAGTTCACCCGGTCGAGCAGGGCCACGCCAACCTCCCGGCTCCCATCGAGGGCTTGCACCAGCTTCTTTACCGCTGCTATGCCCCCGAATCCCCCTCCCACGAACAGCACCTTCGTCGGTGCATCAAGGTAGTGCACGCTCAAAGGCTCCGGCTTACGCCGGGCGTCGAATACCCTCAGGGCAGCTAACCCCCCAGCGAGCGGCACAACCGCCGCAAGTTTCCCCTTCATCAAGCTCCTTTGATCAGCGACACGTTCGCCAAATTAGTCCACTCCAGAGTTCGGCGCGTCGAACAGGCAGAAGACCTCGCCCTTGTCCTCGTTGAACCAGTACTTGAGGGCCTTCGCCCCTGCTTGTCCTGCGCTTCGAGGTCCTTCTGGTGTGTATCAGCTATCGCTTCGACGGTGAGCCCTTCTATGTACTTGTGGCGGTCGATGTAAAGGGGCATCGCACTATGCCTCATTTCCTACGCTCCCTGCTGGAGCATTCGTATCTAGACAACAAAACTATGAGATCGATGCTGCGTCAGAGAAATACTCTTCTTTCGAATCAAGTTCCTCGCGCAACCTCTTGAAGGCGATCGCGGTGCGGCTCTTTACCGTGCCGAGGGGTACGCTGGTCTGCTGGGAGATCTCCCTCTGAGTGAGCCTTCCAAAGTAGGCAAGCTCTATGACCACTCGCTGGGGTCTATCGAGGCTCTCTAGCGCTCTGGATACCCGCCAGGACAACCAGGAATCGTCTACGACTTTCTGAGGGTCGGGAGATGAATCGGGGATGGCCGCTATGTGTGGTTCTCCCTTGGCCACAGAGCGGATCGTGTGTGCACGCTTGCGGTAGAGGTCCAGGGCAACGTTGCGCGTGACCCTGAAAAGCCAAGTGGAGAAGCAGCCGCGCGAAGGGTCGAAGGTGCTCGACGAACGCCACACCTTCAAGAAGACCTCCTGGACCAACTCCTCCGCGGAGGAGCGGTCGCTGAGAATCTTCAAGCCCACTCCGAAAACCATGCGGCTGTAGCGAGCGTAGAGCGTAGAGAGCGCTGATTCAACCTCCGGCCCCGCGAGGCCTGTCATCAGCTGCTCGTCGGATAGTTCATCCGCCCGCTGGAGCATTACGACTACCTTCTTATGTTTCCTGTGAGCGAGAGGCCCAAGGCCGTCAAAGCCTGACGCACCTTCTCGTGTGGTTTGTTGTCTTCGGGCGGGTAATGTTGTATGAGCTTGCTGACGAGCAACTCCTCCTCCGCCTCCTTAAGCCTCCTCACGTTGCCCCGGGTGAGCCGGTAGCGCAGAAAGTGATTGCGCTCATCGTCCGCTAAAGGACCGGTGAGCCTAATGTCCACGAAGCCTGTTGCGAGCGTGTTTGCGTCGAGGATCTCGCAATGCTGCGTGCCCTCTGAGCAAAGGTAGTGGAGAAAAATGATACTCGATCCACAAGGTACGTCCTCGGCCTCGTCCAGGAGCCAAAAGTCCCAGAGGTTGTACTCGTTAGGACCTTTCTCGAAAGGGATATCGGTAATTTTCGTACGATGAGGGGTTACGGTTTGCATAATCACCTTCTGTAATTTTTGCGTTTTCCTACACTTCCTAAAATGCTCTAACTTCTACTGATATGTAGTAGGCTCAATCAGTCCTATTCAAGCAGCAGGATTCTTGGCGAAAAAGCCCTCGGGATTGATCGGGAATTTCACCCTGGCAACGCTGCCGGGGTATCGAGCCGCTACAATGCTCAGGGCTTGCTGGATGCTTTTGGCCTGCACCGCTACCGCGAAGCGGGCCGTTCCGTCGTGTACCTCGATTGAAACCTTTACCACTTAGATCACCACCTCGTGCTGTACTGTTGGGAAGCCGCTGATCCAGTCGGCTTGCTATTGAGAAGGTACCTGACAGGGGAGCAAAACGGATCGCCCAAAGGATGAATTTTGGGTTAGAAACAAAGATGGAGATGGATCTCCATCAAAAGGTGGATGGTAATTGGCGGGCACCTTTGAACAGTGCTCGCCCGATGCAGGTTCCGTGCGGCCAGGTCTCCCTGGGCATGGCCCTCGTCGGGGAGCGTACCCCCTACGTACCCGCTGGTATCTGCGCGCGGATGCGGGCGCCCTCTCCGGGCGCGCTCTCAATCCGAAGCGTCCCGCCCAGGTGTGCGACGCGCTCGCGCATCGACTTCAGGCCGAGGTGTCCCGGGAAAGAACCCGCCGGATCGAAGCCCTCACCATCGTCGCAAACCTCCAGGAGGAGCTCGTCCGCGTCCTGCTCTAGCCGCAGCTCCACACGCTCAGCTTGGGCATGCTTGACCGTGTTGTTCAGGGCCTCCCGGGCGATGCGGTAGAGCACCTCTTTTACCTCCAGAGGCGCGTCAGGTTCGTCCTCGGAAAGGGCTAGGTGGACCGCAAGCTCATGGCGTGCTTGCACCAGTGCCGCCTGTTTTTCCAGAGCGGCGATTAGGCCCTCCGTGGCCAGCGACTCCGGGCGCAGCTCGAAGATCAGGGCCCGCATTTCAGCCAGGCCCGCCTTGGCGAGCGAAAGCACGTACTCGAGAGACGGGGTTATCCGGTCGGGGTCCTGGACGAGGAGCGTGCGAGCGGCGTCGGTTCCCAAAATGATGCCATATAGCGCTTGAGAGACGGAGTCGTGCAGCTCGCGGGCGAGGCGCTGCCTCTCTTCCAGCGCCGCCGTGTCCTGGGCCGCGCCGAAGAGGCGCGCGTTCTCCACCGCCACCGCCGCCTGATCGGCGACGGCACCCAGAAAGACGCTCTCGTCCTCGCTCGGTTCCTCTCCGGGTAGGTAGTAAAGGTTGATGGTGCCCAGAGCCAGGCCCCGGTAGACGAGTGGCACGCAGTAGATCTTGTCCCACGAGGTTTCGCGGAGGAAACGGCGCAGGGGGTAGGCGAGCGGCTCGTTCAAGGCCAACTGGCGGATGTCGCGGACGAGCATGGGCCTGTGCGTGTGGATGGCTTCCATGGCGGCCGGTCGTAGCCCGTTCCTGTAGGCCGCCTGTAAGACGACCGTGTACCCTTCGGGCAGGCCGTGCGAGCCAGCCGTGCGGGGCATACCCGTCTCGGCGTTTAGGAGTACCACCGTGCAGGCGACCGCCGCGGTACTCTGGACCACCCTGGCGGCCACGGCATCGAGAGTAGCTTCCATAGTCTGGCCCACGGTCAAGCTCGCGGAGATCCTGGCCAAGGCCCTGACGCGCTCTTCCAGCATCCGGAAGGCCTCGACGCGCTCGGTGACGTCGCGGACGACGGTACAGATCGCCTTGTCGCCGCCGTAGTGGATTACGCTAGCCGCGGCCTCGACATACATCAGCGAACCATCCTTACGGCGGTATCGCCGCTCACCCAGAAAGCGGCTTCCTTCGGCCAGGATGAGCCGGATGTTCCGGTCGATGTTCTCTCGGTCGTCGTTGATGAGGTCGTGGATCTTGAAGCCCCGCAGCTCCCCGGCGGTGTAGCCTAGCAGCTCTTGGAATGCGGCGTTGGACTCCAGGATGTTCCCCGTGGCAGCCTCAAACAGTAAGATGCCTTCCGCGGCCTGCTCGACCACCGCCCGGTAGCGTTCTTCGCTTTGTACCAACGCCTCCTCAGCCCGCTTGCGCTGAATGCCCTGGGCGATCGTGCCCGCCACAGAGGCAAGCATCTTGAGGGTATCCTTCGCAAGCTCTCGGCGCGCGAACATGGCCATCACCCCCATAACCCTGTCCTCGACGATGAGGGGATACCCAGCGAAGGACACCATGCCTTCCCGCTGGACCCATTCTTTGTCGTGGACATGAGGGTCGCCCAGTACATCATTGGTTAGGTACGGCTGCCGCTCCTGGGCAATGAGGCCGATCTTGAAGCTGCCGACCGGCACGCGGCCGTGGAAACCGTTGGTGTGGATGTACATCCCTGCGCTGGCCCGTAGTTCCAGCACGTCCTCCTCTTCGTTGAGGATCCAGAGGCGGGCAAACGCCACGCCTAGGTGTGTGACCATCGCCTCCGCGCACCGCTGCAGGATGTCGGGTAGGGTGCCACCTCCAGCGAGGGCGGCGCTGACTTGCGCCCTCAAGGCCTCCTGGCGCGCCTGGCGCTCGAGCGTCTCTTCATCCCGCTTGCGATTGGTTATGTCGCGGGTGTTAAATACCAGGCCACCTACGCTCGGGTTGTCGAGTAGATTGGTGCCGATGGCCTCCAAGACGCGCCAGGAGCCGTCAGCGTGACGCGCCCGGAACTCGAGCGGCCGGCCTGTCCCTGGCCTCCGTACATGCTTGGCGAACTCCTTCCGCAGCCTTGGGGTATCGTCTGGATGGACCAGATCGAACGCGCTCCCTCCGACTATGTCCTTAAGGTTGTGGCCGAGTACACGCTCCATGGAGGGGCTGGCATAAAGCCGCGTGCCGTCGGGTGCGAAGACGGTGATCATGTCTGAGGCGTTCATGACTAAAGACCGAAAGCGTTCCTCGTTCTCTTGGAGGCTCTTCACCGCCCGCTCCCGCTCCCGGCGCACTTCCGCCTCTTCGAGCCCCCGCTCGACGGTGGCACACAGACGCGTGAGGTTGTCCTTCATGACGTAGTCGTGCGCCCCGGCCTTCATAGCCTCAACCGCCGCTTCCTCCCCAACCTTTCCCGAGACAATGATGAACGGCGCCTCCGGGTTTACCTCGCGCGACATCTCGAGCGCCTCGGCGCCCGAAAAACGCGGCATTTGCCAGTCGAAGAGAACCACGTCCCACGGTCCTCTTTCCGCGAGCGCCCGCCGCATCTCCTCCGGGGTGTCCACCCGCTCTTGAATGGGTTCGTAGCCCCCGTGTCTGAGTTCGCGCAAAAGGAGCAGACAGTCGTCCACGGAGTCCTCCACGATCAGGACGCGCAACGGAACACGAGCCAGAGCGCCGGCGCTGCCCTTTTCAGGATCCGGCGTCACCGCGACTCTTCACCCAACTCGTCGACCGACACTAGGCCGACCCGCACGGCATAGAGCGCGGCCTGGGTGCGGCTCTTTACATTCAGCCTGGAGAGGATGCTGTGCACGTGGGAATTGACTGTACTCTCCCCGATAAAGAGCTCGCGCGCGATCTGCTTGTCGGCTTTGCCCCGAGCCAGGAGCTGCAAGATCTCAGTCTCGCGATCGGTAAGGTTCTCCGAGCTTTCGGGGGAGCGCACCTCGCGCATCAAGCGTGCCGCGGCCTCGGGAGCGAGGTGCACTTGGCCGACCGCCGCGGCTCTAAGCGCCTGGCGTAGCTCGTCGGCCTCGGTGTTCTTGAGGAGGTAGCCGATCGCCCCGGCCCTGATGGCCCCTGCCACTGAGGCATCCTCCAGCACACTTGTGAGCGCCACAACCTCCACCTTGGGAAGCTCGCGGCGGATCTCTCTCGTAGCCTCTATGCCGCTCATCACAGGCATCAAGAGGTCCATCAGGACCACGTCGGGCTCGAGACGCCGCACCATCCGCAGGGCCTCCTCGCCGTTAGATGCTTCCCCCACCACTTCGAGATCCGGGTCCAGCTCCAAGACCATCCGCAGCCCCTGGCGGACCACCTTGTGGTCGTCGGCTATCAAGAGCCGGATCGTCACCGCGTCCCTGCCTCTCAACCTTTTGATGGAGATACCTCTCCACCAAAGGTGCCCCGCGAAATTCGTCCGTCCGCCCGATGCTGGCGTCCGCGCCCGGGGCTTTACTCTTGGTTACTGATAGATGCCACCAAACGGTCCTTTTGTCAAGGCCAGCCCCGAGAAGGAAGGTGGATGGGCGTATACGACTCGAGCAACTTTAGAATCCGGCGTGAGGCAGAGAGGAAGCGTCGCATCCGGTCGTTCCTACACAGTTACGGACTTACATGAGGAGAGGATATGTCGGTGGTCGGTTACATGAGTGTTGAAGAACAGGTAGACGCGGACTTCTCCCGCGCTCATCAGATAGCGGTGCTTCGGCACGTGAGGATCCGCTTGCGAAGAGATGCCGCTCGGGATGGGTTGCTCTGCTTCGACGATGTCAGAAAGATCCCCGGGGCAGTGGGGAGGATCTATCGAGGCATGAGGACGGTGCCGGTGAGCCAGATAGGGGGCAGCGTCGGCCGGTGTTCACAGTTTGACCGAGACTTCTTGCCCCTCAAGCCGAGCGTGGAAGAGAGGTGGAAGCGTGTAGACCGGGCCTTCCACCGGGGCGAGGAACTGCCTCCTGTGAGCCTCTACAAGGTAGGGGGCTTCTACTTCGTCTTGGATGGCCATCACCGCATCTCGGTAGCCTACTATCACGGTGTCGAGTGGATCGACGCTCATGTGACGGAGTTCAACTCCCGGTTGTGGAGCAACCCAAGGGACAAAGACGGTCTGATCGAGCCCTCCAAAGTAAGAGGAGAATCGAGGATGCGCAAGATTATGGATTTCCAGCTTGTACAGCAGCGTCGCGAGGAGAGGCTGCGTGAAGTGGATGTGAATCGCCGGGCCAAAGCATTGCGCTCGACTCGCGAGCAGCGTGCCAGCCAGAGATCAGCTCTGGTATGGGAGATAAAGAGGCACGCCGCCCGTCTCCTCAAGCTTCTGAGGATCCAGAGGAAAGCCGGCGAGGACTGCAGGACCTCTCACTTGTCGGAGAAAAACGCACGCGCGGACGCACCGCCCCAGGGCCTGTCCGCCCGCACATGCCAGGCTATGGCATCCGCTCGGACGGCAGAAGGAGTGTGACAGGGACGGCGCTCGTGTTCGGCACCGGCCCGCGATCCCGGAAGGCGAGCAATATCTCGGTGGGCCTGCGGATGGTAGCCTACCTTGAGAACGGCGATGACTTTGTCATCTTCGCAGGGATCGCCGGGGAGAAAACTTGAACGGCGCCGGCACAAAGACTATCCGGCTCTTGCTCGTGGACGACAGTCCGTCCGTCCGGAGGGGTCTCAGGATGTGGCTCGCCCTCGATCCGAACATGGAGGTGGTTGGCGAGGCGATCGACGGCGCCGAGGCGATCTCGCTGGCGCGATCCCTGCGCCCCGACGTGGTCTTGATGGACGTCGAGATGCCAGGCATGGACGGGATCTCGGCCACCGGCGCGTTGCGCTCGGTCGTCCCGCAGAGCGCGGTGGTAATCCTTACTCTCTACGACGACGCCGCAACGAGGACACGAGCCCGCGAAGCCGGCGCCGCGGCGTTCGTCGCCAAGCACCAAATGGAAGAGACGCTGCTGGCGGAGATCCGGCGAGTGGCGATGGCCCACGAATAGCAGAAACGACCCCAGAACCCGGTAGAGCAACACAAAGGAAGCGACGCGACGGCATCAGGCCACTTACATTCGAGTCACTCGCCAGGCGCAGATGCCATGCGTTCCGAGCCTTGCTGTGGCTTGCTTCTATTGATGCCTCCTCCTAAGCATGTCCAGTAGTGTACAGAAGAGGATATCTCAAGTCCGCCTAAGTATCAGGAGCAGGCCGCCACCCTGACTGATAGCTAATGCCGTCGTTAGCCGTGAGACACACATTCACCTGTGGCGCGTCACCCGCGGTGATGTATAGGTGATGTAGACGAGCTTCAGTCCGAAGCCGGGACTCCCTTCTATTCCGCATATTCGGCTTATTTATGGGGAAAATGGAGAGCTGACGAGCGGACTCGAACCGCTGATCTAATCTCTTTACGAGTGCGCTGCTCACCAATTGGGTGCAATCGAACGGCCTTACTAGCCAAACTGCGACCTTATCCCCCTAACGCAGGCACGGATGCCACTCTGAAGGAGGGCTGGTTGTCACTCCTACACACCGATGTAGGAAGAGACGCATAGCGACCCCACTATTCCTTAGACACGCACCACTTCCAGTTGCTGAGTCTCATCCTGGTTCAGTAAGGCGCGAAATCTGACCTCCAGCGTTATGCAGTTTCGCATGGATGTCAGCTCGTCTACCGAGGAAAACTGCCCGTTGTTCTGTCTGTACTGGATTATGCTCTCAGCCGTCGACGGCCCGACCTCGGGCAA
>Ga0126307_10001828_pt1 | contig 14172 bp, 16 predicted proteins | sample Plot28_FD_89955 | JGI IMG/M metagenome (GOLD analysis project Ga0126307, IMG submission 89955) | Serpentine soil microbial communities from UC McLaughlin Reserve, CA, USA - Plot28 | ecosystem: Environmental > Terrestrial > Soil > Grasslands | place: USA: UC McLaughlin Reserve, Lake County...
AGGTGGTCCAGGACTACCTGCAGCGGTTCGGGTACCTGCGCGACGAGACGTTCAGAGACGGTCAACTCGACGACCCGACCGCCGACGCCCTGTCGCGCTTCCAGGAGTACAACCACCTCCCGGAGACGGCCACGTTCGACGAGCCCACCCGGGACCGGATGACGACGCACCGGTGCGGCATGCCGGATCTGGAGGACGGCCTCGCCTTCTCGACCCGGTGTGCGTGGCCGAACCCGAACCTCACGTTCGCGTTCGAGGACGGCACCGGCGACGTCGCCGGCAGCGCCGAGTTCCAAGCCGTGCGCAACGCGTTCGCCAGCTGGGCCGGCGCCGTCCCCCTCACGTTCACCGAGACGGGGGCGAACCAGAACCCGGACGTCGTGATCGACTGGCGTCCGGCCAACGACCCCGATCATTCCATGGTCGGCGGTGTGCTCGCCCACGCCGACTTCCCGCCGGCCTGCGGCGTTGTGACCAACACCCTGCCGAAGCCCGTCCACTTCGACGACTCCGAACACCTCTGGGCGATCGGGGCCGTCGCCGGCGGCTTCGACGTCGAAACGGTGGCGCTCCACGAGCTCGGTCACATCCTCGGTCTGCAACACTCCAACGTCGCCGGATCGGTGATGTTCGCCTCGGTCTCGTCGAACTTCACCAAGCGGGCGCTCACCGCCGACGACCTCGGCGGGATCCGCGCCCTCTATCCGACGAGCGCGCTGGCGGCCGGCAACTACACGCTCCGGCAGAAGAGCAACGGACGCTTCCTCGACGCCCACGAGGTCGCCGAGAACGACTTCCGCCTCGTCACCCGGACCGCGCAGAACAACGACACCCAACGGTGGACGCTGACGCCGATCGGGACCGTGTTCGTCATCCGTCAGAAGAGCAGCGGCCGCTTCCTCGACGCCCACGAGAACGCCGCCAACGATTTCCGGCTGGTGACCCGCACCGCCCAGAGCGACGCCACCCAACGGTGGGTCGTCATGCCGTCCGTCGACGGCAGCTCCACCATCCGCCAGCTCAGCAACGGCCGCTTCGTCGACGCCCACGAGTCGGCCACCAACGACTTCGCGCTGGTCACCCGCACGGCGCAGGACAACGACACCCAACGCTGGCTCCTGAGCAACGTCGGGCCGAACACGTTCACCGTCCGCCAGAAGAGCAACGGACGCTTCGTCGACGCCCACGAGTCCGCCACCAACGACTTCTCCGTCGTCACCCGCACCGACCAGAACAACGACACCCAGCGATGGATCTTCGCTCCGGTCGGCGCCGTCTACACGATCCGCCAGAAGAGCAACGGCCGGTTCGTCGACGCCCACGAGTCCGCCACCAACGACTTCTCGGTGGTCACCCGCACAGCGCAGAACAACGACACCCAACGGTGGGTGATCCTGCCCACGGGCGACGGGAGCTTCACGATCCAGCAGCTGAGCGGCCGTCGCTTCGTCGACGCCCACGAGTCGGCGGCCGAGGACTTCTCGGTCGTCACCCGCACGGTGCAGAACGACGACACCCAGCGCTGGCTCATCGACGCCGTCTGAGGTCGCGGCGCCGGGGCGGGAGACGCCCCGGCGCCGACGTCGCTACGCCGTGCCGATCGGCTCGTCGTCCACGATGATCGAGAAGCTGCGCGGCGTCTGGGGGGAGTACCAGTAGCCGACGACGGCCCAGAGATGGCCCGCCGCAGGCATGGACAACGCCTCGCGTGCTTCGGCGCCGGTGCTGGACCTCATCGTGAGCTCGTGGTCACCGGGCGCGACGGGGATCTCGAAGGTGACCCAGTTGTGCTGAGCGCCGACCGAGAACTCGTCGTCGACGATCACGTCGCCGTCGAGGTCGACGGTGATGCCGACCGGATCGTCGTCGAAGCTCTGGTTGCTCACCTGCAGGGTGAGCGTCGCCTGCTCGTCGGGCGCCGCCGACGGAGCGGCGGCGGGCCCGGACCGTTCCGTCGGTGCGGCGGCCGGGCCGGCGGTCCCGCTCGCCGCCGTCGTCGCATCGGGTGGTCTGGGCGGGTCGGCGCTCGAGGTGGTCGGAGAATCGTCCCCGCACGCCGAGCCGAGCAACGTCAACCCGCACAGCGCCACGGTGCTCGCCACGACCCTCACGCGCTCGCCCGGAACCGGGCGTTGCCGTACACGACGGCATCGTACGTCGACGCCGCACCGGCCATCGTGCGCGCCCGACCCCGACCGGAGCCGGGTGTTACCGTCGATCGGGGTGAGCTGGCTCGGCGAATCCTGGCTGCGCACGCTCGGATACGCCTTGGCCGCCGGGGCCGCGCTCCTCGCCGGCTGGCGGGAGGAGCGGGGACCGCCCGGCGTCGGCCGGTGGCCCACCTTCTGGTTCCTGTCCGCCGCCGTGCTCGGCTCGATGGCCGTCGTCAGAGCGTTCGACCTCGGTGACCTGCTGACCCGCCTCGGCCGGGACGAGGCGCGCCGGTTGGGTTGGTACCAGGACCGTCGGCGCCTCCAGGCGATCGTCGTCGGTGCCATCGGCGGTGGTTGGACGATCACCATCGCGGTGGCGCTGTGGCTGGTCCCGGAACGGCGTCGTCGGTACCTTCCCGCCGCCCTCGTGACGTTCAGCCTCATGTGCTTCTCCGCCGTCCGGCTGATCTCGCTGCACCACCTCGACGCACTGCTCGAGCGACGCGAGCTGGTCAGCGTGCAGGTGGGCGACTGGGTGGAGCTGGTGTTGCTGGCGCTGGCCGTCGCGCTGGCGTTGCTTGCCCGTCCGTTCGCCGTCCAACGAGCCCCGGCGCCCTGAGTCGCGGCCCGATCGCGATCACCAGTCGGCCTCCTCGGAGCCGTATCCGTCCTCGTCGCCGCCCTCCTCGACGATCCAGGCGCCGCCGAACCCACCCAGCATGCTGCCCAGCAGCAGGCCGCCGAACAGGCCGCCGCCGGCGCTGAACCAGCCCGACCGGAACGGCGCCGGCGAATCGACGTACGCGGGATGGCGGCCGTCGGGGACTTCGATCGCCGGCTCACCGTGAGGTCCGGGCCGGGCCAACGCGGCCGGTGGCTCCGGGGGTGGGCGACCCTCCAGGATGGCTCGGGCTCGCGCCATCGACCAGTTCGCCTCGTCGACCACCCGTTGCACCCGGACGAGGTCCACGGGCGCCTCGGCGTAGTCCAGGGCAGCGTGGGCGACGCGGTACCGGTGGGTCGCCGCCTCGTAATCGGCGCGCGCCCGGTCGTTGAGCGCCACCTGCGGTTCGAGGCGCATCACGTCGTCGGCCAACACCGACAGCTCGGCCCGCAGCACGTGCTCGTTGGCGGATCCGGCGTCGGCCGAGAACGCGCCGTGGCTCGGGTGCCGGCGGCCACGCCGCCGACGACCGAGGCTGAACATGAGCAGCAAGAAGGCGAGCGGGAGGAGCAGGAAGAAGAACCCGCCCGTGCCGTCGTCGCTGGAGCCGGCGGCCACGACGCAACCCGTCAACTGGCTGGCGCCGAACACGGCGACGATCGCGGCGGCCGGTCTCATCACCGCCCGTTTCTACCCGCCGGCTCGACGACGGCAAACGAGGCCCGCCGGCGTCGCCGTCGACCGTCGGCTCAGTCGGGCCGGCCGTGCCGGGAGAGCGACAGGTTCGTCCAGCCGCGCTCGCCCGTCACCTCGCGCCCGAACCAGTCGGGCGGCGTGAAGGCGCGGGACGCCTCGTCGTCCGGGAACTCGACCTCGACGGTGAGCAGCCCGTCCAACTCCCCGCCGTACACATCGACCTCGGCGACCTCGCCACCGCTCAAGGGCACGCGGTGGCGCCGCTTGGCGATGCGTCGTCCCTCGGTGAACGGCCACAATGCCTCCGCCTCACCGATGTCGACCGGCACCTCGACCTCGGTCCGGGCCACGCCCTCACCGGCTTTGATCGTGAATCGGGCCTCGGCGTCGGTGATGCGGATCCGCACCGACACACCGTCCTCCTCGGCCAGGTAACCCTGCCGCATCGGGGTGCCGTCACCGAGCACGTCCGCCGCCGGCCGCTCGGCGAGGAGGAACTTGCGCTCGATCTCGGTCGCCATGAGGCCAGTATGCGTTCAGCCGACGCTACGGTCGCACCTGCGATGGGGCAAGACGTCACCACCTTTGCCAGCCCGTCGACGGACCTCGAGACGGTGATCAGCGCGCTGGAGGCCCGCGGGTTCCGCTTCGACGGTCACGAGCAGGAGTCTCGCACCGTGCTCGACACGTTCGACGGTCGACTCGCGGCCGAGGACCTCCGGCTCGAGCGCCGCGACGGCGGTCAGCGGGAACTGGTGCTCGGCGGCCCGGGCGTCGTGGCGGCGCACGTGCCCGCCGACGCCGGTGTGCGCTTCGCCCGTGATCTCCCGCCGGGGCCCTTCCGCGCCCGGCTGGCGTCCACGATCGAGGTCCGCGCCCTTGCCCCACAGCTCACGGTCGTCGGGCGGTTGCGCCGAGGGGAATGGCGCGACGGCACCGGCAAGGTCCTGGCGACCGTGGCGCTGCGCGACGGCTTGCGCACCGATCCCTCCGCGGATGACCTACCGGGGGCGACGCTCGAGATCGAGCACGTCGTCGGCTACGACAAGCGAGCTCGCCAGACCGTCGCCGTGATCGAAGACGCCGGCTGGCACCGCGTGGACGGTGACACGATCGGCCTCGCCGCCGCCGCCGCCGGGGTCGACCTCCACGGCTTCACGTCGTCGCCCACGGTCCCGCTCGACGCCCGGGCACCGGCCATCGACGGCGTGCGGGCCGTACTCGCCAACCTGGCGGAGAGCATCGAGGCCAACTGGCAGGGAACCGTCGAGGACGTCGACCCCGAGTTCCTCCACGACTGGCGCGTCGCCGTGCGCCGGACCCGCTCGGTCCTCGGTGAGTCCAAGCACGTGCTCCCCACCGCTGTCGGCCAGGAGGCCCGCGAGCGCTTCCGCACGCTCGGGCGGGCGACCGGCCCGGCACGCGATCTCGACGTCTACATCATCGAGTGGCCCACGTACACCGCCGGTCTCGATGCTGGGGTCCGGGAGGCGCTGGGCCCCGCGCTCGATCTGCTGCGGCGGCACCGGGACGAGGCCCAGCGCAACCTCGTCGAGTTGCTGCGGGCGGCGCGGGCCGATGGCTGGCTGGCGCGCTGGCGGTCGTGGTTGGACGGCCCCGTCACCGATCCCGACCAGGGCCGGGATCAGCACCGACCGCTCGGCGACCATGTGGCGGCGCGCATCCGCGCCTCCCATCGCCGCCTCGTCGACCACGGCCGGCAGATCAGGCCCGACTCGCCGGCCGAGGCGCTCCACGACCTGCGCAAGGACGCCAAACGGCTCCGGTACATGCTGGATTGCTTCGGCAGCCTGCTGCCGGATCACCGACGTGACCGCTTCGTCAAGCGGCTCAAGGCCCTGCAGAGCAACCTGGGGGAGCACCAGGACGCCGAGGTCCACGTCCACCACCTGCGGCTGGTCTCCCACGAACTGCACGAGCACGGCGCCGCGTCCGGCACGCTGGTGGCGATCGGTCAGCTGGCCGAGCAGCTCGACCGCCGCCGCCACGCCACCCGCGTCGAGTTCGCCGAGCAGTTCGGGGCCTTCGATTCAAAGGCGACCCGTCGAGCGCTCCGAGACATGCTGGACGGGATCGACGGGTGAAGTCGGTCGCCATGTACAGCATCAAGGGCGGGGTGGGCAAGACGACCACCGCCGTCAACCTCGCCTACGAGGCGTCGCGCTCGGGCGCTCGCGTGCTGCTGTGGGACCTCGACCCCCAGGGCGCGGCAACGTTCTTCTTCCGCGTCCAGCCGCTGATGAAGGGCGGTGCCGAGGAGCTGGTCGGCAAGCGTGGAGCACTCGCCGGCCACGTGCGCGGCACCGACCACGCTGGCCTGCACCTCGTGCCGGCCGACTTCTCACTGCGCCATCTCGACCTCCACCTCGACGGCACCAAGCGACCCACCGAGCGGTTGGCCGGTCTCCTCGAGCCGCTGGCGGACCGCTACGACGTGGCGCTGCTGGACTGCCCGCCCGGCATCACCCTGACGAGCGAGAGCGTCTTCGGGGCGGCCGAAGCACTCCTCGTCCCCACGATCCCGACGACCCTTTCGCAGCGCACGCTCGACCAGCTCGCCCAGTTCCTCGGCGACCGCCGCGACGCACCGACCGTGCTGCCGTTCGCCTCGATGGTCGACCGTCGCAAGGCGCTGCAACGCTCGCTGGCGGCCGAGCTCGCGGCGACCGCGGCCGGCTTCCTGCCCACGACGATCCCCAGCGCCAGCGTCGTCGAGCGGATGGGCGTCGAACGAGCCCCGATCGGCGTGTTCGCACCGCGCACCGCCGCCTCGCTCGCGTTCCGCGACCTCTGGGGCGACGTGGCCGGCCGCCTCTGGTCGTGACGGACGTTGCCGCCCGGAGCCGCCACTAACGTCCAGCCCGATGTGTGGCCGCTTCGTCGCCGCCAGCACGCCCGAGAAGATCGCCGAGTACTTCGGCGCCGCCTTCGAGGGCGAGACGCTCGGTGAGAACTACAACGTGGCGCCGACGAACGACATCTACGCCGTCGTCGCCGGACCCGACGGGGCGCCCCGCCTCGAGGTCTTCCACTGGGGCCTGATCCCGGTGTGGGCCAAGGAGCGCAAGCTCGGGCAGAAGATGATCAACGCCCGCGCCGAGACGCTGTCGTCCAAGCCGGCCTTCAAGGGCGTGTTCAAGAAGCACCGCTGCATCATCCCGATGGACGGGTTCTACGAGTGGCGCGCCGGAACGGCCGGAGGCCCGGTCACCAAGGCCGGCAAGCCGGCGAAGCAGCCCATGTACATCCAGCGCCTGGACGGCGAGCCGCTCGCCGTCGCCGGCTTGTGGTCGGCCTGGCGCGACCCGGCCGGCGGCGGGGACGACTGGCTGCACACCGCCTCCGTCGTGACGACCTCGGCCAACGCGACGATGGCGCCGATCCACGACCGCATGCCGGTCATCCTGCCGCAGTCGGCGTGGGCGACGTGGCTGGACCCGTCCAACGAGGACATCGACGCGCTCGGTGGGTTGTTGCGGCCGGCACCCGACACGCTGCTGACGACTCATCCGGTGAGCACCGACGTCAACAACGTGCGCAACAAGGGCCCGGCGCTGATCGAAGTGACGAACGAGAGCGTGGTGACCCTCGACCTCGACTGAAGGCCCAGTCGACCCGGTCAGCCGACGACCTCGGTCCGCCCGACCGCCCGCAGCTCGCCGCGGATCGCCTCGGCGGCCGACTCGAGCTCGGCCGGGTCGACGGACGCCGCCGCATTGGCCAGCGAGAGCTGGGCCATCGACGTGGTCGGGATGATGTGGACGTGCGTGTGGGGCACCTCGTAGCCCGCGATCAGCATTCCCACCCGCACGGGACGGAAGGCTCGGTGCACCGCCGCGCCGACAACGTGGGCGACGGCGAAGAGGTGGGCAGCGAGGTCGGCCGGGGCATCGACCCAATGGTCGATCTCCTCCACCGGCACGACCAGCAGGTGCCCATGAGCGGTGGGGTTGATCGACATGAACGCGACGCAGCGGTCGTCGCGCCACACGAACGTGCCCGGGAGCTCGCCCTGGATGATGCGCGTGAACACGGTGGCCATCGCGGCGACAGTAGGCCGAGGGGTCGACGCCGCCCCCTACGCTGCCCCCGTGACCACCGCGGGGGACACCGACCGCCTGCTCACGGTGCCCAACCTCTTCACGTTGGCGCGCCTGCTGTGCCTGCCGCTGTTCCTCTACCTGCTGTTCGGGCGCGACAACCGGGCGGCGGCGGCGTTGCTGCTCGGTGGACTGGGGGCCACTGACTGGGTCGACGGATACCTGGCCCGGCGGCTCGGCCAGGTGAGCGAGTTCGGCAAGAAGTTCGACCCCACCGTCGACCGCCTCCTGTTCATCGTCGCCACGATCGCCATCATCATCGACGAGGCCGCGCCCGTGTGGTTCTGCGTCCTCGTCGTCGTCAGGGAGGTGCTCGTCGGCGGCGCCATTGCCATCGCCACCGTCGCCTTCCACATGCGACGCTTCGACGTCAGCTGGTGGGGCAAGGTGGCGACGTGCCTCCTGATGTTCGCCATCCCGTCGTTCATGCTCGGCGCGAGCGACATCCCGGCCCACGAGTTCTTCACCGTCTGCGGTTGGCTCCTCGGTCTTCCCGGCCTCGTGATCAGCTGGGGGACGGCCATCGCCTACGTCCCCAAGGTCAGGGCCGGCATCCTCGCCGGCCGGGCGGTGGCGACGCCGACATGACCGCTCGACATGGTCGGGCTCGCGCTTTCGATACGGTGGCGGCCCATGAACGTTCCCGAGCACCTGCGGTACTCGACCGACCACGAGTGGGTCAGCCGCGACGGTGACGTGGTCCGCATCGGCATCACCGACTACGCCCAGGACGCGCTCGGCGACGTCGTGTTCGTGCAGGCCCCGGATGTCGGCGTCGAGGTCAAGGCGGGGGAGTCCTTCGGCGAGGTCGAGAGCACCAAGTCGGTCTCCGACGTCTACGCCCCCTTGTCGGGCACGGTCCTCGAGGTGAACGAGGCCCTGGCGGACGGCCCCCAGGCCGTCAACGATGACCCGTACGGTGAGGGCTGGATCTGCGCGCTCCGGATGTCCGAACCCTCCGAGTTCGACGCCCTGCTCGACGCGGCGGCCTACCGGGCCTTGATCGAGGGTTGACGGTGGCCTACGTCTTCTGCAACCAGTGCGGCCACCGGAACCCGCCGGCGAGCAGCTTCTGCTCCAGCTGTGGGTCGGCGCTCGATCTCAAGGACGACCGCACGATCACGCTCACGGCCGTCGACCCGCTGCAGGAGTCTCCTGCCGGTGAGGACGAGGTCGTCGTCTCCGTCGGCGACCTGCCGGCGGACGGGGCCGTGCTCATCGTGCGCGCCGGCGCGCAGGCGGGCGAGCGGTTCACACTGTCCGACGGCGTCACCCGCCTCGGCCGTCACCCCGACAGCGAGATCATGCTGGACGACATCACCGTCTCTCGACGTCACGTGGAGATCGAGCGCACGACGGAGGGCTGGGTCGTCACCGACGCCGGATCCCTCAACGGCACCTACGTGAACCAGGAGCGCATCGACCGTGCCGTGCTGCACCACGGCGACGAGCTCCAGATCGGCAAGTTCCGCCTGGTGCTGTTCGAACGGACCAATGCCTGATCCCGGCCCCGCGCACCTCTCCATCGGCGAGGTGCTCGGGCTGCTGCTGGAGGAGTTCCCCGACGTCACCATCTCCAAGATCCGCTTCCTCGAGAGCCAGGGGCTGATCGAGCCCGAGCGGACACCGTCGGGGTACCGCAAGTTCTTCGACGACGACGTGGAGCTGTTGCGGGTGATCCTCCGCGAGCAGCGCGAGCACTTCCTGCCCCTACGCGTGATCAAGGATCGCATCGATTCCGGGCAGCTCGATCCGACCCCGCCGCGGGGCGAGTCGCCCCGACGCGGCGTCGACGAGGAGGCGCTGGCGCGTGAGATCGCCTCGCACCCGGCCCGCGGCCGCGCCGCGCCGCCCACCGCGACCGCCGGCGAGGCGGCCGGGGTCGAACCGGGGGACACGTCACCGGCGTCGCCGGACGCCGCGCCACCGGGCGAACGTGCGCCCACCGGCGCCCCGGTCGGCAACGGCTTGCTCCCGGGCGTGCTGCTCAACCGGGAGGAGCTGTGCGCGATGGCGGGGGTCACGCCGGTCGAGCTCGGCCAGCTCGAGGAGTACGGCGTCATCGCCAAGCGGGCCAGTGCCAGTGACCTCTACGGCGAGGATGCCGTCGAGGTCGCCGCCGCCGCCGCTGGCTTCCTGCACAACGGCGTGGACGCCCGTCACCTGCGCGGCTGGCGGTACTCGGTGGAGCGCGAGGCCGGCCTGTTCGAGCAGCTCGTGCTGCCCCTGCTGCGCCACCGCAACCCGCAGGCCCGTGGCCAGGTGACGCACAAGCTGAGCGAGCTCGACGCGCTCAGCGTGCGGCTGCGCTCGGCGATGATGCGGTCCGCCCTGCGGCGCTACTTCGAAACCTGACAACCGACCGCAACCGGCGACGGCGCCGGCGCGATCATGCGGCCGTGACCGAGCTGAACCACCACGCCGTGGCCGCCAACGGCATCCGGCTGCACGTCGTCGAGGCGGGAGAGGGTCCGCTCGTGCTGCTGGTCCACGGGTTCCCCGAGTCCCACCACTCGTGGCGCCACCAGCTGCCGGTGCTGGCCGCCGCCGGCTACCGCGCCGTGGCCCTCGACGTCCGAGGGTACGGCCGTTCGTCGGCGCCGACCGAGATCCCCGCCTATCGCATGCTCCAACTCGTGGCCGACAACGTCGAGCTCGTGGCCGCGCTCGGCGCCGACCAGGCGGTCGTCGTGGGCCACGACTGGGGCGCGCCGATCGCGTGGACATCAGCCCTCCTGCGCCCTGACGTCTTCCGGGCCGTCGCCGGTCTGTCGGTGCCGTACTCGCCGCCCGGGGATGCCCGACCGACCCACATCTTCCGCGCCATGGCCGGTGAGGAGGAGTTCTACATCGAGTACTTCCAGGAGCCGGGCCGAGCCGAGGCCGAGATCGAGCGAGATGTCCGGAGCTGGCTGCTCGGCTTCTACTTCTCCATCTCCGGCGACGCCCCGGCCCCGGCGGCCGGGGCCGGCACCGTCGGCACGATCCCTCACGGCGCGGCGATGAGTGACCGCTTCGTGCATCCCGCCGAGATGCCCGAGTGGTTGCCCGATGAGGACTTCGAGCTGTACGTCGGCGAGTTCGAGCGCACCGGTTTCACGGGCGGGCTGAACCGCTACCGCAACGTCGACCGCGACTGGGAGGACCTGGCCCCCTTGCGTCATCGGCCGATCGAGGTACCAGCGCTGTTCGTCGGCGGTGACCGTGACGGGCCGACGATCTGGGGTCGCCCGGCCATCGACCGCTTCCCCGAGTCGCTGCCCCGGCTGCACGCCTCGATCATCCTGTCCGGCTGCGGCCATTGGACCCAGCAGGAACGTCCCCGCGAGGTCAACGAGGCCCTGCTCGACTTCCTCGCCGCGCTCTGAGCGACGCCGTCAGCTGCGCTCCGACCGCGGCCGCGTGACCGGTCGGCGGCCAGGCGACTTCGCGCCATCGCGGCCGGGGCCATCGCGGGTACAGTCGGCGTCGTGGTACCGCTCGAGCTGGTCGGTGTGCGGGTCGAAGTACCCGCCAACACGCCGATGGTCCTGCTCCGCGAGCAGACCGGCCGCCACCGTCTGCTGCCGATCTACATCGGCACACCGGAGGCGACGGCGATCCACTACGCCCTCGAGGGGGTGACGCCGCCCCGCCCGCTGACCCACGACCTGTTCGTCCAGACGCTCGGCTCCCTGGGAGTAGCGCTCGAGCAGATCGTGGTCACCGAGATGCGCGACCACACGTACTTCGCCGAGCTCCACCTGCGCAACGCGGAGGACGGCGTCACGGTGATCTCCAGCCGGCCCTCGGACGCGATCGCGCTCGCCGTGCGATGCTCGGCCCCGCTGTTCGCCTCCGAGGAGCTCCTCGACGAGGTCGGCCAGGAGCCGCCGGCCGAGCCCGAGGAGGAGGCCGAGGAGATCATCGACGAGTTCCGCGACTTCATCGAGCACGTCAGCCCGGAGGACTTCGCCTGAGAGGCGGCCCCTTGACGGGGCCGGTGGGCGCCCATAGGGTCGCTCACTCACATCAGCGTAACTACGCACGTGTCGCCCGCCCGGGGCACGACGTTCGACCTCGGAGGTGTTGGGGCCGTGAGCGAGCGAGTCTTCGATCGAGCGAACCATCGTCACGGCGCCTTGGCTCATTGGTGCACCGCCGGCTGGTTCGAGGCGACGTCACAGCAACCCATGGTGCACCCATGAGCGAGCGAGATCTCGCACCCGTCGCCGCTCGCGACGGCGCCGGCTACAGCGGCACGCAAGCGGCCAAGATCGTCGGCATCACGTACCGCCAGCTCGATTACTGGGCCCGCACCGATCTGCTGCGGCCGTCGCTGGCCGAGGCCGATGGCAGCGGCAGCCGTCGCCAGTACTCCTACCGCGACCTCCTCGAACTGCGCATGATCAAGACGCTGCTCGACGCCGGCATCCGCCTCGAGTCGGTGCGCCAGGTGTTCGCCTACCTGCGTGACCACGTCACCAGCGACATCGCGTCAGCGCACATCGTGATCAACGGGAACCAGGTCATGCTGTGCGACGGCGAGGAATTGATCGACGTGCTGCGCCGGGGCCAGGGCGTCCTCAACGTGTTGCCGCTGGCGGGCGTCAAGGACGACATCGACGCCCAGCTCGTGCCCCTCGGCGCCGACGCCGGCGACGGCCGTCACGTCGTCTGAGCCGGCCCGTGCAGCGTTCCCCGCTCGACGCCGTCCACCGCGCCGCCGGCGCCCGGATGGTGCCCTTCGGCGGATGGGAGATGCCGCTCGAGTACGCCTCGGGGACGATCGCCGAGCACCTCGCCTGCCGGCGCGACGCCGTCGTGTTCGACGTCTCCCACCTCGGGACGGTGCGGGTCGAAGGGGCCGACGCCCGGGACACCCTGCAGGCGACACTGACGAACGATCTGGGGAAGATCGGTCCCGGCCGGGCCCAGTACACCCATCTCCTCGACGAGGCCGACGCCTCCGTGCTCGACGACATCATCGTGTGGTGGCACCCGGGGGAGGGCGAGCGCTTCGACGTGATGCCCAACGCCAGCAACACCGAGCGGGTCCGTGCCGCCATCGGCGGGTCCGAGACGACGTCAGGACGGGCGGTGCTGGCCGTCCAGGGCCCCGCCGCCCACGACCGGTTGGCGGGCGTCTTCCCCGACGGGGCGGCGATCGGTCGGTTCCGCGTCGGCCCGGCGAGTTGGCGCGGCGTCGCCTGCACGGTGGCCGGCACGGGGTACACGGGGGAGCGAGGGCTCGAGATCGCGGCCCCGGCCGAGGCGGCCGCCGACCTGTGGCACGCGATCACCGGGGCCGGCATCGAGCCGGCCGGGCTCGGGGCCCGGGACACGCTGCGACTGGAGGCGGGGCTGCCCCTGCACGGCCACGAGCTCGGTCCGGGGATCACGCCGCTGCAGGCCGGGCTGGGCTGGGTCGTGGCGTGGGGCAAGCCGGCCTTCCGCGGCCGCGCCGCCTTGGGGGCCGAGCGGGACCGGGGGGTGTCCCGTCAGCTCGTGGGCATCGCCACCGAGGGCCGGCGGCCGCCGCGCGCCGGGTGCGCGGTGCTCGCGGATGACGAGGTCGCCGGTGTGGTCACGAGCGGCAACTTCTCGCCGGTGCTCGGCCACGGCATCGCACTCGCGTTCGTCCGGCCCGACGTCGGCGCGGGCACGACCGTCGCGATCGACGTGCGTGGGGCGCGTGTGGCCGGCACCGTCGTGCCCACCCCCTTCGTCAAGGGCGGCTAGCCCGCGGCTAGCCCCGTCCGGGCGCCGGGTCAGGTACGGCTGGCGGCGCGCTTCTTCGCCGCCGCTCCCGTCTTCGTGCGGCCTCCCGCCGAGGTCTTCGCCGCCGGCTGCTTCGCCGCCCGCTTCGCCGACGTCGACCGGCGGGCGGCCGACGTCTTCACGGGCGACGCCGACGCCCCCGCCGAGCGTGCTGTCGAGGCGGCGGCGGGGACGCGCGGCGCTGATGGCGACGGTTCGGACGCCGTGGGGGTGGACGAGGGGGTCGAACGGCCGGGGAAGCCGGGCAGGCGCAGGCCGAACATGCCGGACGCCTGCTCGGCGAGCTGGCTGAGCGGCGACATCCGCCGCCCGAGATCGTTGATGATCTCCATGAACTGGCCGAGATCCCGAGGCAGCGTCGAGAAGATGGGGGAGCTGAGCGTCTCGGCCAGGCGGCTGAGCCCGGGGGCGACCTGGTCGACGGGCGCGGCGAGCCGCGTGGACAGCTCGTCGGCCAGCTTGATGGTCCGCGTCAGCTGAGGCAGCATCGCCCGGATCGGCTCCTCGAAGTCGTTGAGCAGCCGGTTGATCCGCATCGTCGTCTCGTTGAGGTTCTCCATCGTGGCGTTGAAGTTCTCCATGCCCCGCAGCACCTCGTCGGTGCCCTTGCGCAACTGGTCGAACGAGCGGATCGCCGCCGAGATCGGCCCGGCGACGAGGGAGATCACGTTCTCGAAGGGGTCCAGCCGCCCGGTCTCTGCCATGGCCGCACGGTAGCGCCCGGGACCGCGCCGCCCGGCGATCCGCGACATCAGGTGGGGGCGGCGACGAGCGTCAT
>Ga0126307_10001829_pt1 | contig 14169 bp, 16 predicted proteins | sample Plot28_FD_89955 | JGI IMG/M metagenome (GOLD analysis project Ga0126307, IMG submission 89955) | Serpentine soil microbial communities from UC McLaughlin Reserve, CA, USA - Plot28 | ecosystem: Environmental > Terrestrial > Soil > Grasslands | place: USA: UC McLaughlin Reserve, Lake County...
AACTCCAGAGCCCGTGGCGAACCGGCCTTTACGAGCCCGTGCCGGCCGAGATCCCGCGCCGGCAAATACCCGGCGTAGAGCTGGGCCAGCCTGCGCACGTCGAGCGAGACGCTGTCCTCGGCCTCCGCCCCACGGAGTACTTTTCCTTCCCCTACCGTGTACTCGCCGGCGTTCTCCGGCATGCCGTCGTCAGATACGTTCAATACGAGCGGCGCCTCGGACGCGCGCTTCAGGTACCCCATGGCGGCTTCGACGTCGACGAGCCTCAGCATCTGGTCCGGTTCGATCCTGGCGTCTACGTACGAGCTCGTGAGGTAAGGATGGACCGGCTCCCCTCGCGGGGTGTCGAACTCTATCCCGTAGACCTTGGGGTCGAGCCCCGCCAGAAAGGAGTAGAGCGCCTCCCTCGCCCGCGGCGTGGCGGCGACGAGCTCCGACGCCGAGAGGGTGCGCCTCGGGTCGTGGTCTCCTTGCCAACCGGAGATCTTGTAGAGAACGTAGCCCTCCATCTCTCCGTCCCTCTCGTAGATGGCGATGTCCCTGTCCCTGCTTACCTCTTTCGACTTCCAGTGCCCCTCGCTCCGGCGCACGCAGAGGGTGTGCCTCTTCGCCTCCGCCTCGTAGAGGTCCATCACAGAACGGAGGTCTTCTTCGTGGTAGGCCCTGAGACGACCCTGCTCGGGGCTGGTCTGGAGGTCGGAGGGCTTGAGCCTGTACTCGATGGCCTCGGAGGCGAGCTCGTAGCCGAAGACCCGGTAGAAGGCGTGGGCGAAGGGCGAGAGTAGCGAAAGGGCAACCTCCCTCTCGCGCATGTCGCGCATTACGGCGCGCATCAACTCCCCCGCGTAGCCCCGCCGCCTGTAGGCGGGATGGACCATGACGGCGGAGATGCCGCCCATGGGACGAGGAACTCCATCGACGTAGGACTCCAGCGGCAGCACGGTGGCGCTGGCCCTGACCTCCCCGTCCTCCTCGATGACGTGGACCTGCTCGAGGTCGAGGCGCGCGTTCTGCTCGGGGTCGAAGTTCTTCTCCCAGTCGGAGACGCTGCTCCCGAAGGCGGCCACCCCGAGACGCGCCAGCGCGTCCGTGTCTCCCTCCCGGTACCTGCGAAGCTCCATCATCCTCCGGCTCTCTAGGGTGCTCCAGGATTCTACCGGAAGCGCAGAGCGGGGATCACCGGTCGCCCCCTTTCCTGGAGGGTTTCCGTCCCTCGACGGAGTCGGCCATCCAGCGGCACCACCCGGCATACTCCTTCTCGTAACCTATGCCGCGCCGCAGCGTCGCGTAGCTGGCGAACTCAGGGCTGTCCGTGCGCGCGAGGGCCTCCCGCCACTCTCCTTCCATCCAGGCCCGCAACTCCTCGTAGTGCGCGAGCTGCTCCTCATGGCGTAACTGCTCCTCGCGGAAGAGCCTTGTTGCTTCTCCCTCGTTCGCCATCCACACCGAGTACGCCTTCAACGTCAGCTCGTCCCGTACCGGCCGTGGCGCGGGAGGTTGCGTGGCCCACTCTCGAAGAGACTTCGACCCCTCGGCCGTGATCCTGTACACCTTCTTATCGGGCCGCTCTCTTTGCTCGACCACGCTGTGCGCGACGTAACCGCCCTCCTCGAGCCGCGCCAGCTCAGGGTAGATCTGGCTGTGCCTCGCACTCCAGAAATATCCCACCTGCCTCGCCATCCGCTGCGTCAAGTCATACCCGCTCAATTCCTCCCTCGATAGCAAACCCAGGATCGCATACCCCAGCGTCGTCATGATCCTCCAGACTATTTTATTATGTCAGTCTTGACATATCAGCCATCAGCCTTTAGAGTACCATATGTCAAGATTTACATAAAGTACTGGAGAGGAGCGGGAGATGTGCGGAGGGTCATCTGTGGGTCTCGGGAAGAGGCAAGGTCATTGGAAGCACCGTGGCGGGCGCGAGTTTCTGGGGCTTACGGTGGAGAAGATGGGTTCTGGAACGAGGATCCTGGCCGCGCTCTCGGTGCTCGTGCCGGTCGTGCTTTCGGGGGTGTTTCTGGTCGTTTTCGTGCCCCAGCTGTGGTGGGTTTTCACGACGTACTTCTGGGTCGCCTTCCCCGCGCTCGGCCTGCTGGGCAGCGGGGTCTCTGGTGCTAGCGAGGGGCGGCCCGCGCGGGTTTCCGAGGAGGAGAAGGAGCGAGAGTTGCTCGAGGCCATAAGGGATAGTGGTGGGATCTCCGCCGCGTCGGCGGCGAGGACCTCGCTCACGGTCGCCGAGGCCGACAGGAGGCTCAGGGAGCTGGCCGAGAACGGCCACATCGAGGTCAGGGCCAGGGGCGGTGCCGTGTTCTACGCGCTGTGGGGGGATGAGGAATAGTGAGCCGCGAATCACGTCTGACGGCAGGGGTGCTCCTGATCCTGCTTCCCGCCGTGGTCTACGGTGGGACCAGCATCCTCTCGTTGTTGATCGGCGACCCCGGCTACGCCCAGAACCAGTTGCGCCAGGACCTCTGGCGGGCGGGGCACGCCCACGCCGGGGTGTTGCTCGTGCTCTCGCTGGTGACGTTGCGCTACGTCGATGAGGCCAACCTCCCTGGGTGGCTCAAGAGCGTGGCGAGGCACTCCGTACCGGCGGCGGCCGTTCTGTTGCCGGCGGCGTTCTTTTTGTCCGTACTTTCGCCGGAGGCCACGGAGCCGAACGCCATGATCTACCTGGCGTACGCCGGCGCCGTCTCCCTGGCCCTGGGTGTCCTGGTACTGGGCATTGGCCTCCTCAGAAGACCGCGAGATGAAACAGAGGATGCTCTATGAGACCCCGGTGTCTGCGATAAGCGCGTGACGCGGGGTATGGTGATCAAAACTTCAGAGTAGGACGGGAGGTTGGCATGGCGCAGGTAGTCGAAGGCAGGTTCACGGCCAGGACTGACGAGCCATTTGTGGTTTTCATGATAGGAATGCGCATAAATAGGCTTCTCGCCGTCAGGAAGTGGCTCCCCACGATGCTCGCGATGGGCCCGATGCTCAGGGAGCTCTACCAGCACCCCGAGAAAGGATTCCTCGGCGCCGAGTTCTTCTTCCACCTCAGGGGGCCGGTCACCTTGCAGTACTGGCGATCGTTCGAGGATCTGGAGCGCTTCGCTCGCAACCCCGATGACCCGCACCTTCCAGCCTGGCAGCGCTTCAATAGGACGGTCGGAAAGGACGGCTCGGTCGGCATCTTCCACGAGACCTACATCGTGGAGCGGGGAAACTTCGAGGCGATCTACTCCAACATGCCCGTCTTCGGCCTGGCGAAGGCCACCGAACACGTCAGGGCGGTGGGCGGGCGGGAGACGGCGCGGAGGCGCCTGATGCGCGGGGAGAACGAACCGGCGGTGCCCTCTCCAGAATAGCAGGGTGACCGGCCAGATAACTAGCAGCGCGGTGCCCCATCCTGGTGCGACCCCGCCGTTCCGCGCCCGGCGACTCGCCGCCAAGGATCTTCGTGGCTGGCGCCTTAGCCTCTTCTTGGCCATATCCGATTTCAAGGCAGGACGATTTCGGTGCGCAGTTCGTGGCTCTCGTCGGGAAGCCTGGCTTCGTAGTAGATGCGGAAGCCGCCATCTCCGAGGGGCAAGACGTCCAGGTAGCGGACGTCCACGGGCTCGCTCTCGACGTGCTGCAGCCGTCCGGGTTCTCCGCCCTGGTATGCGAGGCCCGTGCGTTCGAACCAGTTCTCTTCGGCGGTGGCCCGGCCGTCGTAAGCCGCGCGACCGTCGGGCAGCACCGCGGTGACGCGAGCACCGCGAGCGTCCCAAGTCTCAGGTCGTCCTTCCAGAACGACGCCGTGCCATTCCCAGCGGATACCATCTTCGCTCGTGGCGTAGGCCGTGTTCATGCGGTCCTCCTCGCCAGGCTGATCGAGGAGATGGCAGCAGACCCAGGCCCGCCATCCCTGGCTCGTACGCTGCACTACCGGATCTTTGACGCCGGTGAGGTGGTCGCCCGGGAAGACGGTGCGGGCGCCCTCCGCAGCGAAGCCTTCCGGCTCGTCGGCATCGATTGCCTCGATCCACCAGTGAGCGCTACCGGGATCGGCGCAGCAGACGTATAGACGCCAACGCCCCGTTTCGGTACGGACGAGCGATGGACGTTCCATGCTCTTCGCGCCGAACTCGGACTGGTCGAGGGTGGCTACGGTGGTGAACCGCTCGCCGTCCTCCGAGCGTGCGATCACGGTCTGAGCATTTCCCTCGTGGCCGTTGCGGACGCGGTAGCCGATGACGAACGTGCCGTCCTCGTCGAGCGCGGCGCTCGACGCCCCAGCCCAGTAGCCGGGTCCCTGCCCGGGAGCAGGTACAGCGACAACCGAATCTGCGGTTTCCGGCAACGGGAACCCGCGCAAGGGGTCTTGCGGTCCGGCGGTGTTGGAGGTTTCGTCTGTGGTCAACAGGGGCTCCTCTCGGGTTGTGACGCCTGGACGCAACTTCGGAAAGCAACGGCGTTCGCAATCCTCACCCTTTCGGGCGTCAACGCCGGATGCTTGGTCCTATTCGCTTCATGGCGGTGCGGAAGTCGTAGGTGGTGACGGAGAGGGCCGAGAGCTGGTGGGAGGCTATCCGCTTCTCGAAGTCGCGGAGGTTTATGGTACGGCGCATGCACACGAGGGCGGCCTCGCGGCAGAGGGCTTCGAGGTCGGCGCCCGAGTAGGCGCCGGTGAGGCTCGCTATCTGCTCCAGGTTCAGGTCGGGGTCCGTGGGCATCTCGCGGGTGTGAATGCCGAGGATGTGCAGCCGCGCCTCCGCATCGGGGAGGCCGATCTCGATCTCGTGGTCGAAGCGCCCCGGACGCCTGAGCGCCGGGTCCAGGGCCGAGGGCCTGTTGGTCGTTGCTATGACACAGACCCTTCCGAGATTATTCAGGCCGTCCATGAGGGAGAGGAGTTGGGAGACCAGGGTGGCTTCGAAGCTCTCGCTCATCATGTCGCGCGAGGAGGCGAAGGAGTCTATCTCGTCGAAGAGGATGATCGCTGGCGCCTTCGCGCGCGCCTCGTTGAAGATGGAGCGCAGCTTCGCCTCGCTCTGGCCCCAGAACTTGTTCAATATCTCAGGCCCCGAGACGGCTATGAAGTGGGCTCCGCTCTCGTTGGCCACGGCCCGCGCCAGGAGCGTCTTGCCCGTCCCCGGCGGGCCGTAGAACAGGATGCCCTTGTGGGGGCTTATGTGTAGTTTGCGGAAGATCTCCGGGTGGGTTATGGGAAGCTCCACGGCCTCGCGCACCAGGTCCACGGTCTCCCGCATCCCGCCCACGTCCTCGTAACTGGTCGCCGGCACGTTGCGGCTGCCCGGCGCCGTGCCGCTCGCCGCCGCGACCCCGGCCCCTCCGCTGCGCACGCTGCGCGCCAGACGTTCGAAGAGGCCCTCTCTTTCCCCCTTTGGTACGGCCTCCTCGCGCCCGTCGCGCGTCTTCACGACCTTCCAGGAAGACAATCGACCCTCTTCCCTGTAACCCCAGGATTCGTCCCTGCTCGGGTCTATACGCTCAGGGAGGCGGGCGACGATCTCGGCGGTGGCGTCGAGGTCCAGAATAGGGCACCTGACGCAGGGACCGAGGTCCGAGAGGACCCGCTCCGTGATGGCGTCCTTGTCCACCACGAAGGTTGCGCCCTCGTCCATCTCGCCGAAGGCGTACCACGAGTTGCCCGTGAGATGGTCGTTGTCGTAGACTCGGATCTGGCGGCACGGGAAGAGCTGCTTGTTCTCCAGAGACGCGGGCGTGCACCACTCCTTCGCCGCCGTCCCCGAGCGCTGCTTGCGCAGAAAACACCTCAAGCCCCCGAACAGCTCCTCGGCCGAAAGCGGCGTCCCTTCCGTCGCGTACTCGGCGTCGCCCTCGCCGCGAAGCAGGCTCGAGAAGTCGTCCAGGAGCCGCCAGTCGTCAGGCAGGTCCAGGTCCACCGAGACCCTGGCCGTGCCGTTCACGCCCTCGACGTGGTAGGAAGGATGCCGTGACGCGAGGGCCGCCGCCCGGCCGAGGTGGCCTTCGGATCTCAACGGGAAACCGACTCTCAGGTGCATGGCCCGCAGATTCTAACCCACGCCACGAAAGACCGTCGGTAGTATGGAAGAGTGGACCAATGCGGAACGGTCGTTACCTCTTTCGCCGGTACCATCAAGCGGTAAGCGGAGACAAAGGACGGAGGGATGGGCATGAACCAAAGAGAATCGTCCGGCGTGCTCGGCACGCGCGAGCTCAACCGCGCTTTTCTGGAACGGCAGATGCTGTTGCGGCGCCAGGACCTGCACTCCTTCGAGGCCATCGAGCACCTCGCCGGCATGCAGGCCCAGGCTCCCCACCCGCCCTACGTCGGGTTGTGGACGCGAATAGAGGGCTTCGACCCCGGCGAGCTGGGACGTTTGATCGAGGATCGCCGGGCGGTGCGCATCGCGCTCATGCGCAACACGGTCCACCTGGTCACCGCCGGCGATTGCCTGAGGTTCCGTCCTTTGGTGCAGCCCGTAATAGACCGGGGCGTCTACGCCCGCCGCGCGGGCATGGATGGGATAGACACAGGGGCGCTCTCCGCCGCCGGGCGCGCTCTGCTCGAAGAACGGCCACGCACCGCAAAGGAGCTCGGCGGGCTGCTAGGGGAGCGGTGGCCGGACCGCGACCCCGCACTGCTCGCCCGCGCCATCCGCCACCTCCTGCCCCTGGTACAGGTGCCCCCCCGCGGTGTCTGGGGAAAGAGTGGGCAGACCACCCACACCACCGCGGAGGCCTGGCTCGGCCGTCCGCTCGACCCGTCTTACTCGCCCGAGGAGATGGTCCTGCGCTATCTTGCGGCCTTCGGGCCGGCCAGCGTCAAGGACGCGCAGACCTGGTCAGGTTTGACCAGGTTGAATCCGGTATTCGAGCGGCTCAGGCCGCGCCTGCTCACCTTCCGCGACGAGCGCGGCGGGGAGCTCTTCGACCTGCCCGACGCCCCGAGGCCAGACCCGGAGGTCGAGGCTCCGCCGCGCTTTTTGCCCGAGTTCGACAACCTGATCCTCTCCCACGCCGATCGCACCCGCGTCATCGCCGACGGGTACCGCAAGGCGCTCGCCTCCAAAAACGGCATGGTCCCTGCCGCCGTGCTCCTGGACGGCTTCGTGCGCGGGACGTGGAAGACCGGGCAGACCCGCGGCAAAACAACGCTCGAGATCGAAGAGTTCGAGCCCCTGTCGAAGGAGGACCGCGACTCCCTGGCGGAGGAAGGGGAGCGGTTGTTACGCTTTTTGGCCAGTGCACGAGGCGTCGAGACGTTCGAGATCCGGTTCAGCGAGACAGCCTAGACTACTCTTCGCGACACCGTAACCCCGACGGCTTGCGCCGCGGCCTCTCCCGGGCTACCTTGCCCTTGCACCTTGAAGAGAACAGGAGATTTTTTGAGCGAAGACAGCAACCCGCCGATCTCGACGGGCCGCGGCGACGACGGTACCACGACCCTGCTCGGATCTGGCAGGATGGGCAAGGACGACCTGAGGATCGCCGCGCTCGGCGATGTGGACGAGGCTAGCACCTTTGTGGGGCTGGCCCGCGCCGAGGCTGACGAGGAGATCGGGGAGCTTTTGATCTCCGTGCAGCGCCTCCTGTACCGCGTCATGGGCGACGTGGCGATGCCCAGGGAGGACAACGCGGTCGCAGAGGACGCTCTCGACCTCCTCGACGATGCCCTCCGAGAGTGGCGTTCGCGGACGGAGATCCCCAAAGAGTTCGTCGTCCCTGGCGAGAGCCGGACCGGCGCGCTCCTCGACGTCGCCCGCACCGTGACGCGCCGCGCGGAGCGCAGCCTCGTCGCCGCCGGATACGCGGGCGAGCACCCCTACGCGGTGCGCGTCGTCAACCGCCTCTCCGACCTCCTCTTCGTCCTCGCCCGCAACGCCGACGGAGGTAAGACCCTCTCTAAGGGTTAGGGTGGTTGGTCTATCAGGCGGGTTTATCGACCCATTCGGGTTCTGGGGTAATGTGGGATTCGGGGTGTGGGCCAGGTCCGTCGAGGCCGGTGGAGGTTACGGTCAACAGGACCCGCACCTTGACGTCGTGGTCGCAGAGGGCCTGGCAAGAGAGCCTGACCTCGCCCAGGAGGTCCCGTCTCTGGAGCACCTCCAGTTCGGCCTTCGTCATCTTCTCGGGCTCACCCTCCAGGTACTGTATCCGGCAGGTCGTGCACCTGGCGTAGGAGCCGCAGCGGTGCAGGATATCGACCCCGGCGTCCTCCTCTATGGCGAGGACCAGGCGCTTGCCTTCCTCCACGTCGAACGTACCAGCGTCTTCGACCTCGACTTTGGGCACCTGCGCTCCCTCCCTTATACGTCTGCAGAATCCAACCACGTCGGCTGGCCTCGCGCGAGAACGTCCGGCCGTGGGCTTTCGAGATTATACGTCTCCAAAACCGCGGGTGGATCGGCTAAACTGGCCGTTCACGAAAGGGGTTAGCGTTGGATCACCGCCCGCCTTCTATAAAGGTAGACAAGCCCTGGGGCCGTTTCGAGCAGTACACCCACAACCTGACCTGCACGGTCAAGATCATCACCGTCGCCCCCGGCGGCAAGCTCTCCCGCCAGTACCACCACCACCGCGACGAGCTGTGGGTAGCCCTGGACGAGGGGGCCACGGTACAACTCGGCGAAGACATCCTAAAGCCCCGGGTCGGGGAGAAGATATTCATCCCAAGAGGAACGGTGCACAGGCTCTCCTCATCCGGTGAGAGAGAGGTTCGGATACTGGAGATCTCCTTCGGCGAGTTCGACGAAGAGGACATCGTCAGGCTCGACGACGTATACGGCCGCGTGGCCCCATGACGGTGTAGGTCCCGGTGGGCTTGAGGGGTGAAGAGGACCCACGACGCGACCGGAGTGCCCAGACGGCCCCGGAGCAGGCTGGACCTCGTAGGAACCGCGGCCTGTCTTCTCGCCTCCTCCTGTTGCTCGCCGTGCTGATCCTGGCGCTGGTGGCGGTGGGGGCAGTCATCCTCTGGAGATCCCTCGGTGACGGCGTCTCTGGCACCAGCGTCGCGAAGGACTCCATAGATTCCGCCGGCCCCGAGCCGCGGGTAAGGCTCGCCAACGCCGCGGGCAGCGTGCGCGTCGAGGGGATGAAAGACGCGGAATCCGTCGAGTACGAGGCCACGCGGTACGCGTTGGGCGCCGATCCCGCCGACGCCAAGCAACAGGCCTCCCAGGTCCCCGTAAACATCTCCCGCGAAGGATCCGAGATCACCATAGAGACCGACGGGGGCGACGACACAGGAGCCGACTATGTACTCAGGGTTCCCGCCGGCGCTTCCGCCGAGGTCGAGTCCGAGGCCGGGGACGTCGAGATCTCGGGCCTCTCGGGCAACGTGAACGTCGAGGCCGGGGCCGGGGACGTTACGGTCAGGGACGCCGGTGGCAACGTCAGGGTCAGAGCGCCGCAGGGTGACGCCGCCGTCGCCAACGTCAACACCGATACGGGAGGGGCCGAGATCGAGGTCGGTTCCGGCGACGTGTTCCTGGAAAACCTCGTCCTCGGCACCCTCGAGGCCGCCGTCGAGGCCGGTACCGTGACCCTCTCGGGACGCTTCTCGGGCGACGGCCTCGTCTCCGTACAGACCGGCGACATCGTCGCCAGGCTACCGGCGGAAGACACGAGGGACCTGACCCTCCAGACGCGCGTCGGCAACGTCCTGCGCGAGCCGCCGGCGGGAGGCTCGAACGGGCAGGGTTCCGAAAACAAGGAAAAGGGGTCCTAGTAGTGGCCCGCGAGGACCTGGGGCTCATCGAATCGCGCGAAGACTTCTGGGGCGCTTTGCGGGGGGTCTGGTTCTTTCCAGGCCGCTTCTTCCGGGCGTTGGATCCGCATGGCGGCGTGATCCGGCCTGCCATCTTTGCCGCCCTCGTCCTCTACATCAACCTGCTCCTCGAAGCGGTGCTACAGATGGTCTGGCTCTTCGAGTTCAACTACGGTTCGATCTACGCCCCCTTCTTCGGGCTCGTGGTCGCCGTCGTGCTCGCGCCACTGCTCGTCGCGGGGCTCGCCCTGCTCGTCGTGGTCGTACTCGGCGGGGGCACTCTATCCCGCGGCGCCTTCGTCCCCCTGTTCCGCTCCCTGGCCTACGCGACCGGGATAGGCATTGCGCTCTGGGTCCCCTTCGTCCCCCTCGTGGCCATCCCCTACGGCGCCTACGTCGCGACCGTGGCCGTAAAAGAGACCATGAACGTCACCCCGGCCCGCGCCGCCGCCGCAACACTCCTTCCCCTCGGGGCCGTAATCCTCACGGTGCTGCTCCTGCTCGGCCCGGGCGAGGCCGCAGGCTTCTTGATCAATCCGCCAGGGAGCTAACGCGTGTCCCTACACTGCAAGCGCGGCGAGGAGTGCCGCGCCTCGAGGCAGGATGTCCTCGTCGAAGGCCAGGTGGGGCGTGTGCAGCCCCGAGACGTCCTCGCCGACGCCGAGCCAGATGAAGGCCCCAGGGACTCTCTCCAGGTAGTACGCGAAGTCCTCGCCGCCCATGGAAGGGTTGGGTAGTTCCAGGACTGACTCGCCGCCGAAGAGGTCCCCGGCCACGTCGAGGGCGCGGAGGGCCGCGTCTTCGTCGTTGGCGGTGACGGGGTAGGAGAAGGTGTAGTCCAGGCTCACCTCGCCCCTCATACCTTTGGCGACCCCGCTGGCTACTCCCTCTATGCGCTCCGGCATTCTCCGCCGGAGGTCGGCGTTAAGGGTACGGACGGTTCCCCCGATGCGGGCCTTCTCCGGGATGATGTTGAAGGCGGTGCCGGCCCCGATCTCCCCCACCGTCAACACCGCCGGTTCGACGGGGTCAACCTCCCTGGAGACGACGGTCTGCAGCGCCGTGACGATGTGCGCCGCGATGACGATGGTGTCCACGGCCAGGTGGGGCATCGCGCCGTGCCCTCCCGAGGCCCCCACCTCCATCTCGAAGGCGTCGGCGGCGGCCATTATGGGCCCGGCTTTGGTCGCCACTTTTCCGAAGGGCAGCCCCGGCCACAGGTGTAGAGCGTAGATAGAAGATACATCGTCGGCGACGCCCTCGTCGACCATGACCCGGCCCCCGCCCCCGCCCTCTTCGGCTGGCTGGAAGACGAACTTGACGGAGCCTTTGATCCTGTCCCTCATCCCCGAAAGTGCGTGGGCCGCGCCGACGAGCATGCTGGTGTGCCCGTCATGCCCGCACGCGTGCATCCTGCCCTCTATCTCCGAGGCGAAAGGAAGGCCCGTCTCCTCATGTATGGGGAGGGCGTCCATGTCAGCCCGCAACGCCACGGTCGGCCCGTCTTCCTCTCCCCTGAGCGTGGCGACGATGCCGTTTTGCGCCACGCCGGTCTGTACGTCGAGCGGCAGACCGTCGAGGGCGGCGAGCACCTTTTCCGCGGTCTTCTCTGTATCGAACCCGAGCTCGGGCTCGCGGTGGATGTCGCGCCTGAGCGTGACCATCTTCTCCCCGAAGTTCTCTTCGATCTCCCGCTGCAACCCTTCGAACCTCTGAGAAACGTCCACAAAGTCTCCTCTCGACGATGTCGCGCGCGCTGTGGCGCGCGAACAGGTCATTATAGAGCGTGGTCTCAGACCGCGGTTTCGGGTGACCATACGGTCGGTTCGCGCGGCAGGCATGCGGGTTCGAAGCGGGCGACGAGGTCTTCCAGGGTCGGCATCTCTCCCGCCCCGGCGAGGCCGAGCGTGCGCGCCATCCAGGCGCGTACTTTCTCAGGCCCTTCGTCGCGGTCGGAAAGTGCGACGGCGCCGTGGCGCTTGGCGAGGCGCCTTCCGTCGGGGCCGAGGACGAGCGGGACGTGCGCGTAGGTGGGCTCCGGCAGGCCGAGCAGGCACGAGAGCAGGATCTGGCGCGGCGTCGAGTCCACGAGATCCGCCCCCCTCACCACCTCGCCGATTCTCTGCCTGGCGTCGTCCACCACGACGGCGAGCTGGTACGCGGGCGTGCCGTCGTTGCGGCGCACCACGAAGTCGTCCACCGTCCCCTCGAAGCGCCCGAGCAAGCGGTCCTCGAAGGCTATGCGGGCACCGTCCGAACGCACCCGCAGCGCAGGCGGCCTTCCGGAGGCCTCGCGTTCTGCACGCTTCCCAGTGGTCAGCTCGCGGCAGGTTCCCGGGTAACGGTCTGCGACGGAGATGCCGTGCGGAGCCGATGCAGCGGCCCGGATCTCCGCCCGCGTGCAATAACAGGCGTAGAGGAGCCCGTTGGCTTCGAGACGGTCGATCGCCTCCTCGTAAAGCTCCATCCGCTCCGACTGGCGCACGACGGGGCCGTCCCAGTCGAGCCCGAGTGATCGGAGATCCGAGAGCTGCGCCTCCTCCAGTCCTAAACGCACCCGCGAGCGGTCGAGGTCCTCCACCCGCACCAGAAACTGCGCTCCCGCCGATCGCGCGAACAGCCACGCCAGCAGAGCCGTACGCAGGTTCCCGAGGTGGAGTGGCCCCGTCGGGCTCGGCGCGAAACGCCCGTCGAAGTTCGGGTTGCTGATCTCGCCCCGTGCTACGTTCTGTCGCGCTGGACCTCGCAAAGCGAGCCAGAGTCTACAATCCCTGTCCCGTTCGATACGCTTCCCGGTCGAACAGCCACAGCGCTGTCAGGAGTAACGGAGAGCAGCCTACGGGACCCAGACCTGGGCTGGTGTCTGGGTGGGGAGGGAGGAGAGGACGACGTTCTTGACGCCCCGGCGCCAGAGCTCGCGGGTTACGACAGAGGCGTCGGACATCAGGCGGCCCGGTTGGACGCCGGTGATCAGGGCCGCCGTACGCGCTCCTTTCGGAACCTTCGCGAGCGAGCCCTGGGCGAGGGCCGTGGCGAAGGCCCCTGCGGTTATGCTCTGGCCAGGGCCTACGCCGGTGAGGTCCGAGAAGATCTCGGGACGGTGGACGTGCTCTTCGTCTACGGGCGTGCCGAGGGCGCGCACGTTGCCGACGGCGACGACGAGGGTGGCGGCGGCAGGGATGGCGGGCTCGTGGTCGGCGGTGCCCTTGATCGGGCGCCGCCGCGAGCCATCGGCCTCGACCAGGACCACGCCTGCGAGCCCGGCCAGATCGCCGATCCACTCGGAGTCCAGGCCCCCCACCCTGTTCTTGGAGAGCATTCGGAGGCCAACCACGACCGCGGACGCTTCGGAGAGCGCGCTTTCGGCCTTCGCGCGCAACTCGTTGGCGTCTTCTGAAACGACGAGCGGGCCTACCCTGTCGGCCTCGCCAAGCAGCATCTTGGTCGTGGGGGCGACGAGGACCTTCGTCCCTTCTCTGGCGAGCCCGCCGGAGACGGCGAGGATGGCGCCGGACTTGCCTCCCGCCCCGACGAAGGCGACCACATCCCCCGAAGAGATACCAAGCGCCTCGTGCAGCTTCACATCTACTCCTATCCGCGCCGGAGAACGGCCGGTCTTGTACAACCGAATTCATGTTACATCATAGATTTACTTCGCGTGCTTTATGGCATGTTGGATACTAGGATGTGGTGTAGGATAGGAACGGTTATCGGACGGAGCTTGCCGGATTACGCCGGGTACGGCGGGGGTAATTACGGAGAGAGAATATTCGGACCGGAGCAAAGGAGCGTGGGGATGGATGGGCGAGAACGCGTAGCGGAGTTCGGGAGGGAACTCAGGGAAGGCCCCGAGCCTTCCGACCGCAGCATCAAGGAGATCGTCGACGCGCTGCGGCCGCAGATCCAGGAGCTCGTCAACAAACAGGTCGAGCTAGCGCAGACGGAGCTGACCCCCGTAGCCAGGAGGGCCGGGCTCGCCAGCGGCCTCCTCGCAGCCGCCGGCGTTTTCATGTTCGTCTTCCTCATAATCCTCTCTCTAACGGGGGTCTGGGCACTCGACGTGTTCCTCTCTTTATGGGTCTCGGCCCTGATCGTCAGTGGTATACTGCTGCTCGTCGGGGGCATCCTCGGCGGCATCGGCGCCAGCATACTGAGAGGGTTGGACCCCAAGCCCCACCGCACGATCGCCACCCTTCAGCAGAACATCAACTGGATAAAGGGGCAGTTCAGGCAATGAGCGAGATACCGGAGCGCATAGAGAGGGAGATGTTCGAGATCCGGGGTCGCATGGCCCCGGACGTCCGGGATCTCAAAAAGCACGTCGAGCCCCAGGTTATCGCGAAGCGGACCTCCACCAGGGTCAGGGAACGCGTCAAAGGGGCCCTGATCCGCTTCGGCAAGAGCCTCAAAGATTCGGC